>Ga0070706_100004379_pt1 | contig 13639 bp, 14 predicted proteins | sample KBSK5501metaG_FD_65476 | JGI IMG/M metagenome (GOLD analysis project Ga0070706, IMG submission 65476) | Corn, switchgrass and miscanthus rhizosphere microbial communities from Kellogg Biological Station, Michigan, USA - KBS K5-50-1 metaG | ecosystem: Host-associated > Plants > Roots >...
GGCTTCGACCTGCCCGGGCTCACCTGCCAGCCGGAACCCGGCGGCCAGCCCCATCGCAACATCCACGTCGCGCTGGGCGGCCCGCGCAGGGATGGGCGCCGCGGGGACAGCGAGGATCGGCCGGCGCTCGTCATGCCAGGCAGGCCCGGGCTGGCGACCGAGCCGGTCCCTGGTGACGCGGCGTCGGCACGCTGGCAGGTTCCGGTCACCGTGCGGGGCGGCGAGGAGGGCTACGACTTCAGCGGGCCGTTCGTGCGCGGTGACCGCACCGACCGCCATCTCGGCCTGGCCTGGGGCGAGGTGGCCGGCGACGGGACGTTGCGGGTGTTCCGCGGCGCCAAGCTGCGGCTCGTAGACGTCGATCCCCGCGTCATCGAAGAGGCGATGCGCCCAGGCCGCCGGCTGGTCGCCCGGATCCGGCTCACCGACGCCAGGGGCAACCCGGTCTGCGCCCGCGTCCATCCCCCGGCGCTCACCTGGTCGGCCGAGCCCGGCTAGTGCGCTGTCCATGAGCGTTTCCGGGGGTGGTCACGCCGCGCTGGCTTCGGGGCCGGCCGTGGCGCTGCTGTCGTTCGCCGCGGATGCCGGGGGTTTTGCGCCGCTGGCCGGCTGTCAGGCCCCAAGTTCACTTAACGTAGTCACCGCTCCGCAGCATCCTGTAGGGCTCGATTACTGGATCTGGCTTGGGCTGCCAGCTGGGTTGGGATCATCGCTGAGTGATCTTTTCGGCCATCTACCTGCTCGCGCGTTGTCTGCTCTGTTGTCTGATGGTGCTGGCCCGGCGTGAGGTGTCCAAGGATGCCGAACTCCTGGTGCTCCGGCACGAGAACGCGATGCGCCGCCAGGCCGGCCAGATCCGCTACCACCGGGGCGGCCGGCTGTGGCTCGCGGCACTGTCCCGGCTGATCTCCCGCCGCCGATGGGCCGAGGTGTTCACGGTAACCCCGGCGACGCTGCTCGCCTGGCGCCGGCGGCTGGTCACCCGCAAATGGGACTACAGCAGCCGGCGGCGTCCCGGGCGACCGTCCACGCCGGCCGCGATCCGGAGGCTCGTGATCCGCATCGCGACCGGCAATCCGACCTGGGGTCACCGGCGGGTGCAGGGCGAGCTCGTCAAGCTCGGCCACCCGATCGCTGCCTCCACGGTGTGGCAGATCCTGCATGCCGCCGGGATCGACCCCGCGCCCCGCCGCACCGGCCCGACCTGGAAGCAATTCCTGACCGCCCGGGCCCGCGGCATCCTCGCGGTCGACTTCGTCCACGTGGACACCGTGCTGCTCCGGCGCATCTACGCCCTGATCGTCATCGAGCACGGCAGCCGCCGCGTGCACCTGGCCGGCATCACCGCGAACCCCGACGCGCGTGGACGACGCAAGCAGCCCGCAACTTCCTGATGGACCTCGGGCGGCTCACGACCCCGGTCAAGTTCCTGATCAGGGATCGTGCAGGCCAGTTCACCGGCTGCTTCGACGCCGTGTTCACGGCGGAAGGCGTCAGGATTCTCGCCAGCCCACCGCAGGCGCCGGGAGCGAACGCCATCTGCGAAAGGATCATCGGTACCCTCCGCCGGGAACTCTTCGACAGGTCGCTGATCGTCAGTGAGCGCCATCTGCGACGAGTACTGGCCGAGTACCTGCGCCACTACAACACAGCCCGCCGTTCTCCAGGGGTCCTGAGGCTGTCGCATGACGTTGCGCTGGTGAGACATTTACCGGTCCTTGCAACGCATCTCCACGCCTGTCGTGCGCGTCGCTGGTAGTTGTTGACGGTGCTGGTCACGGGGGATGGGGGATGGCGATGCGGGTGTTTCCGGTGCGGCTGCCGTCTGGCGTCCGGTACTGGACGGTGCTCGATGAGGACCTGGCCGTGGTCCGCGAGGCGGATGAGTTCCTGCGGCATGTGCGGTTCGGCCGTGACGGCTCGGAGCTGACCACCAGGGCGTATGCGGGCGGGATCGCGTTGTATCTGCGGTGGTGCCGCCGGACCGGCCGGTCCTGGCAGGCCGGGGCAGAGCATCTGGGCTTGTTCATCACCTGGCTGCGGCACACGCCGGCACAAGTCGCTGGCCATGATGGCGGCGGGGAGGTGCTGGCCGGCCCGGGACATGAGCCGGTCCGCGGCCCGCGGCGGATCAACGCCGTGCTGACCGCGGTCCGCGCGTTCATCACGCACGCGGTGACCACTGGCCGGGCGCCGGGAGAGCTGCTGGCCCTGATCTACGAACTGGCCGACGGGCGGGACCTTCCTGAGCAGGCCCGTGGCGAGGACAGCCGGATGTCGTGGCGGATGCGGGCCCGTCACCGGCTCCGGGAGCCGGAGAGCAGTGTCGACCGGGCCAGTGACGAGGAGATCGTCGCGCTGCTGTCGGGGTGCCGTTCGGCGCGGGACCGCCTGATCGTGCTGCTGATGGCCCGGGCGGGGCTGCGCCGCGGGGAGCTGTGCGGGCTGCACCGCAGCGACGTGCACCTGCTAGCCGATTCCCGGCCGCTGGGGTGCGATATCCCGCGGGCGCATCTGCACGTCGTGCGCCGGGACAACTCCAACGGCGCGTGGGCGAAGTCCCGGCGGCAGCGCGCCGTGCCGCTGGATTTCCTGGTGGTGCATGCGTTCGACGCTTATGCGTTCGAGCGGCTGGCCGTTCCGGGCGCCGAGGGCTCGGATTTCGTGCTGGTCAACTTGTTCCGCGAGCCAGTCGGCGTGCCGATGCGCCCGGATGCGGTCGGTGAAATGATCGCCGCCGCTGGCAAGCGCGCCGGGCTGGCCCGCCGGGTGCGGCCGCATCAGCTGCGGCACGCGTTCGGGTCGAATCTCGCAGACGCAGGGGCCGCGGTCGATGAGATCCAGGATCTACTGGGGCACGCGTCGGTGTCCTCCTCGCAGGTCTACCTGCATCCGGCCCCGGGCCGGCTCCGGGAGGCGGTCGAGCGGGTGCCTGTTCCCCGCGAGCTCGCCGGGACCGCCCGGTGAGCGCCACGGCAGTGGCGCTGGCCATGCCGCCTGGCAGCGAGGCAACGGCGGCCAGGACGGCGGCCGCGCATGTCTTCGGCACCCGGTCCGGCCTTGGCGGGCAGGCCGAAGCCCTCGCGGCGGTGATCGACGCGGCGTTCCTGGCCGAAGCGGGTTGGGACGCCGAGTTGCTCGTGCTGCGCCCGCCAGCCGACCACCCGCTGCTGGGCAGGCCGGTGTGCCGGGCGCCCGGCTGCGCGACCACTGCTCCGGCAAGCGCGAAGATCTGCCTGTCGTGCCAGCACCGGCTCGCCAGAGCAGGGCTCGGGCCTGACCAGGTCAGCGCGCTGGCGCCGCGCCCCTACCCGGTCCGCGGACCCGGCGAGTGCGCGGTCAGCGGCTGCGCCCGCGAGCAGGTGTCCGCGCCAGCAGGGCTATGCCGCGCGCACCACGATCAGCGCGAAGAGCTGGGCATCAGCATCGAGCAGTTCCTGGCCCACCCGTCAGCCCGGCCGCTGCCAGCGTGCGGCCCGTGCGCGGTGGCGGCGTGCCCGCGGCAGCGCCGCCATCCCGACGGGATGTATTGCGACGCGCATCAGATGCGGCTGCGGGCCGCCCGCTGTGCCGATCCCGCGCTCGACGAGCGGCAGTGGCAGGCCATTGAAAACGCGATCGGCACCGGCGGGCAGATCAGCCTGCGGGGCCTGCCGCCGCTGGTCATCGCCGAGGTGCTGGCCGGGCTGCAGCGCCGCTGCCGCATCGACGCGGTCAAGACCAAGGAAGCCGACCTGCGGGCTGTCTGCGATGACCTGCGCCGCCAGCAGGCCGCCACGGTCGCCGGCTACCCCATCGAACCGGGCCGGAGCCTGGCGTTCAAGGGCCTGGCCCGCAGCCTGGCCACCCACGCCCGCAGAGCGCTGGCCGGGCCGGAGACCGAGGTCCGCGGCGACGTGTGGGACCTGAGCCTGTTCGGCCACCGCGGCAAGCTGGACTTTACCGCCATCAGCCAGCACTGGCTGCGCCAGACCGCCAAGCGGTGGGCCGCGGACGACCTGCCGAAACGCCGCATCAATCCCGGGCGGATCACCAGCGGCGGGCTGGCGCTGCGCCACCACATAGGCTGCCTGGCCCGGCTGTCGCAATCCCTGCGGATGCGGCCCGACCGCGGGGAGCACCCGGCCGCGCTCGGCCGCGCCGACATGGAGGCGTTCTTGCAGCGGCTGGCTTACCTGCACTCGGCCGGGCAGATCAGCGGCGACGCGCGGATCCGCGCCTGCCGCGAGGTCAAGCACGTGCTCACCCAGGCCCGGCTGATGGGGCTGACCCGCCCTGGCGGCCCGGCCGCCGGGCTCGGCGAGGACTTCGCCATCCACCTCGGCGACATCCCCGTCAAGCCCGCGCCCGGCGAACGAGGCAAGGACCTGCCCGCACAGGTCATGCGGCAGCTGTGCCAGCAGCTGCACCTGCTGCCCGGCCCGGAGATCCGCACCGCCGTGGAGCTGGCCATCGACACCGGCCGTCGCCCCGAAGAGATCGCCACCTTGGCCTGGGACTGCCTGGCCCGCGACGAGGACAGCGCACCGGTCCTGATCTATGACAACCGCAAAGCGGGCCGCCAGAAGCGGCGCCTGCCGATCAGCGAAACGACCGCCAGCGTGATCCTGGCCCAGCAGCAGCGGGTCCGGGCCCGCTACCCCGGCACCCCGGCCGGCGACCTGAAGCTGCTGCCCGCCGACCGGCGCAACCCGCGCGGCGCCAAGGCCCTGACCGCGTTCTCGCTCAGCTTCGCCCACCGCACCTGGATCGCCAGGCTCCCGGCGCTGACTACCAGCGACGGCACCGAGTTCGACAAGCGGCGGGTCATCCTCTACGCCTACCGGCACACCTACGCCCAGCGGCACGCCGACGCAGGGGTGCCGATCGACGTGCTGCGCGAGCTGATGGACCACCGCAAGCTCGACACCACCCGCGGCTACTACATCGTCGGCGAGGCACGCCGCCGCGAGGCCGTCGACCGGGTCGCCGCGATGCAGTTCGACCGGCACGGCAACCGGATCTGGCGCACCGCCCAGGCCCTGCTCGACTCCGAGCACGTGCGCCGGCGCGTCGGCGAGGTCGCCGTCCCGTTCGGGGTCTGCGCCGAGCCTTCGAATGTCAAGGCCGGCGGCCAGGCCTGCCCCTACCGGTTCCGCTGCGCTGGCTGCGATCACTTCCGCACCGACATCTCCTACCTCCCGGACCTGCGCGCCTACCTCGATGACCTGCTGCGCAACCGGGAACGCGTCCTGGCCGCCACCGGCCTTGAGGACTGGGCCAGGACCGAGGCCATGCCGTCGGAGGAAGAGATCACCCGGATCCGGCGCCTGATCGACAAGATCACCGGCGATCTCGGGCAGCTCACCCCCGCCGAGCGCGCCGGCATCGACGACGCCGTCGCAGCCGTCCGCCGTCACCGCACTGCCATGCTCGGCATGCCCCGCGTCCGGGCAGCGATCACCCAGACCCGCCCCCTGGCCAGCACGTGACCAGCACAGCAAGCCGCCGGGCCGCGGCCATGATCGCCGGCCGCAAGGCGGATGCCGCCCGGCGCAGCCACCGTGTCCTGCAGGCAATCACCGCCGCCGTCACCGCAGGAGATGACATCACCCCCGCCAGCATCGCCCGGCGCGCCGGCGTCGACCGCAGTTTCCTCTACCGGCACCCCGACTTGCTCGCCCAGATTCACGCCGCCCAGACCCAGCCGGCCACCGGCCGCAGCGACAGCCAAACCGCGACCGGCGAGTCCCTGCGAGCCGACCTGGCTGCCGCGCAAGAACGCGCCGCCCGCCAAGCAGCCCGCGTCTGCCAGCTCGAACGCAAGCTCTCCGAACTGCTCGGCCAGCAGGCCTGGCGCGAGTTCGGGCTCGGCGCGCCCGCCGACATCGACGCCCTCAACCAGAAGATCACGCATCTTGAGCAGCACGTCACCGACCTGCGCCTGCAACTCGAACGGAAAGACGAGGACCTGCAAGCCGCCCGCGCCGCCAACCGCGAGCTGATGACCCAGCTCAACATCAGCGTCCCGGCGCCACGCCGCTGAACCACGTGCACCACGACTGTCGCGCACGTGCAACGCGCGAAACCCCGATCCCGCAAGGCCGCTACAAAGCTGTCCGATTTGCACCCCTGGAGAACCGGCCGCACAGCGCCCTCGGTTATCGGAGCCCGCCGAATTCGAACAAGGAAACAAGATCAAGAGGTAGCCTGACAGAGTCATTGGCCGTGTCCGTCAAAGCGGAGCATCCCCAGGTAGAGCTCGCGTTATGGAAAAGTAGCGCTTTGGATGGCCCGGCCTTCCCCATAGGCTGAGCACATGCCGCTGCTGAACCGAGCGTCAAAGCGCCGTGGCACCCGCCTCTACGTTGTGTCGGACTTCCACGCCTCCGATCCAGCCTGGCGTAAGTTGCTCAATGCCGTACGGCTGAACATCTATAAGGCTGACGCTGTCCTGTACGCCGGCGATCTCACCGGCAAGGCGATGGTCCCGATCGTCGCGAAGGGCGACAGGTACGAGGCAACCATCTTGGACCAGCGCCGGGTGGCCCGAACCGAGCAAGAGCTGGCGGCGCTGGAGCGCGATGTCGCCAGCCTCGGCTATTACGCCTTTAGGACAACCAAGGAAGAGGTGGATGCCCTTGGCGGCGACCAGGCCAAGCTCGACGCGCTGTTCAGCAAGGAAATCCAGAGCCGCGTCAGGCAGTGGCTTGACCTGGCGGCCGAGCGACTCGAGGGCGCGAAGGTCCCAATCATCTTGATTCCTGGCAACGACGACCCGTACGACATCGACGAGCCGCTGGCATCCAGCCAGTACTGTACGAACGCCGACGGCCAGCTCGTGGACATCCCCGGCGACCTGCAGGTCATTGGGCTGGGGAAATCGAGCCCGACGCCGTGGGACACGCCGCGGGAAGTTTCGGAGGACGCGTTCCGCGAGGAGATCTACTCACTCGCCGACCAGGCCAAGGACCCGAAGCGAACTATCTTCCTGATCCACTGCCCGCCATTCGGGTCGGGCCTGGACACCGCGCCGGTTCTCGACCAAAACCTCAGGCTCCAAGCCTCGGCAGGTGACCTGATCCGCGGGCCGGTGGGCTCGACGGGTGTTCTGGAGGCGGTGCAAAAGGTGCGGCCACTGCTCAGCGTGCACGGCCATATTCACGAATCCGGCGGGGAGAAGAAAATCGGCCCCACCCTGTGCGTCAACCCGGGCAGCGAAGCGGGCTCGGGAGTGGTCCGCGGATATGTGATCGACGTAGGCAGCGACGGTATCGAGCGGTCGTTCCGGGTGGAGGGCTGAGCATGACCGCTTCCGGCCTGACCGCCATCGAAGAGGCCGTGTGGATCTGCGAGGCGGCGGCAGAGGAGGGCATCACCGTCAGGCTTGTCGGCGGTCTGGCGATCCAGTACCTCACACCCGAGTTCCCGCCGCGGGGTGGCAACCGCCAGGACCTCGACCTGGCGACCCTGTCGAAGGATCGCCGGCCGCTGACGCGATTCCTCGCCGGGCGCGGATACGTCGGCGATAAGAACTTCAACGCGCTGTACGGCCACAAGCAGCTGTACTTCCAGTCGGAGGACACCGGGCGGTCGCTGGACGTGCTGGTCGATCGGTTGCAGATGTGCCACACCGTCGAGTTCAAGGACCGGCTCGCCAGGATGCCGGTGACCCTCGACCTGTCCGATCTCCTGCTTTCGAAACTCCAGATCGTCGAACTCAACGAGAAGGACGCGCAGGATGTGCTGTACCTGTGTTCGGCATACCCGGTGCGCGACGGTGACGAGCCGGGCACGATCGGCCTGGATCGCATTCGCCCGATCGTCGGGAACGACTGGGGGTGGTGGCGAACCGTCACCCTGAATCTGGACCGGATCATCGCTCTGGCTGGCGGTGATGGCAGCGAGCTGATTCCCGCGGGAGGGAAGCAACGCGCCGTTGAGCAGCTGATTGCGCTGAGCAAGGCCATTGAGGCCGCTCCGAAGAGCTTGCGGTGGAAGGCCAGGGCCAAGGTAGGCGAGCGGGTCCGGTGGTACGAGATGCCCGAGGAGACCCCGCATCAGTAGCTGCCTTCGCGCGATCCGGGCCCTAGCTCCGTCAGCCGGCTGCCGCTACCAGCTCTGAGTATCCGGCAGGGAGCTGCCCAATGACGTGGCGATAGTCCTCCTCGCTGAGCCGCTCGCGCATGGCGGCGAGTACGGCGGCAGTGCCGGCGCGGGCGTCGTCATCGGTCAGCCCAGTGCGCTCACTAATCCGTCTGATGAAGTCGCTGACGGTCACCGGGTGCGCCCCCTTCCTGCGACGCCGCGGGGCGGGCATCAGCTGTGACACCATGTCGGGCAGGTCAGCGGCGAGGCGCCTGGCCTCACCTTCGCTCAGCTGGTCCGCTAGACCCTCCAGTACTGCCCGGGTGATATCGGTCGATTCTTCACGCGACAGCCTGGTTCGTTCCGCGACCGCATGGACGAGTTCCTTCTGGTCCATGGCCATGGCCCCCTTCGTCGGCTTACCCGCCAGTGTGCTGTGTCCCTGGATCTGGCCGTCACCTGGGGTGACCTCGGGGGAAGCGAGAGATCTGAGGCCTCACCTCTACCAGCCGCGTGGGCGGGAAGGGAACGTGATGGGGCTGACCGCCCCGGCACCGCAAGGAAGGCGACGAGTCATGAATACCAGGCCCCAGGCAGAGATCCGCGAAGAGCTCCGGCTCGTCGAGGAAGACCTAGAGCAGGTTCGCAAGTCGGCGGCCAGCCTGCGACAGCGGATCGGCGAGCGTGCGGACGAGCCGACGGATGCGGCTGAGCGGGCGGCGCTGATCGAAAGCGCCGACGAGCAGGAGGCGCTCGTCTTTCAGCTCGAAGGCAGGCGCGAGCAACTGCTGGCACAACTCGGGAGCCGATCGTCTGGCTAGCTGGCTGGCTTTTCCCAGATTGAGACGTGCTGGCGGCTCTCGCTGGTGAATGGTTTCCGGGTCCACCCGTCCCAGCGCTCGCGCAGCCGAAGTCCCGCGAGCTGGGCCATCAGGTCGAGCTCGGACGGCCACACATACCGGAACGGGAAGTAGCTGTGCTCAGCGGCGCCATCTGATATCTCGACGTAATTTGAGCTCATCGCCTGCGTGGCGACGTCGTAGACGTCGAACGCCCAGCTGTTCTGGCTGACACGGAATGGCACCGCAGTCTGCCCTGGAGGGAGTCGGCGCAGGTCGGGGACCATGACCTCGATGACGAAGCAGCCGCCGGGATCTAGGTGCGCGGCCACGTTGCTGAAGCAGGCCACCTGCGCCTCCTGCGTGGTCAGGTTCATGATCGTGTTGAAGACGAGGTATGCGACGCGGAAGCTGCCGTCCGCCTGCGCTGTCGCGAAGTCGCCTATGGTGACGCCGATGGCCGTACCGCCCGGCTTTGCCCGAAGCCGGGCCACCATCGCCCTCGACAGGTCGATCCCGTGTACCGGGACGCCGCGGGCCGCCAGTGGCAACGCGACTCTTCCGGTTCCGATGCCGAGCTCGAGAGCCCGGCCACCAGCGGCTAGCTCGGCCAGGACGTCGACCACCGCGGCAATGACGCCGGGCTCGAACATGTCCGCCGACGACTCGTCATAGCGCGAAGCAACGGGTTCGGAGAAGTAACCATCCGCATTCTGCACCGCCCGACCGTACAGCAGAACGCGCCTGCGGCGCCCGTCATTATCTGGCCCCTCAGGTACCGCGATGGCATTACCTGGCAGGTAATCGCCGCTCCACGGCCCGCAGGCGCCGGTTAGCCCTATCTGGCTCGCTGACCCGACGTCCGGAAGCTAGCGACCAGCTTGGCGACCAGCGTAGCCAGGAAGATCTGACCGGTCATCGCCTCGACCATCGCGATGGCGCGGCTGCCACTGTCTGCAGCGGTAAAGTCGCCGTAGCCGAGCGTGGTGAGCGTCGTGAAGCTGAAGTACTGAAAGTCCGACGTCGTGTGACTAGGTTTGCCATGCGCGAAGAACATGTGGTTATGCAGGTAAAAGATCGCTGAATAGATGGCCGCGAACATCAACCCGATGACGAGGTAAGTGCTAATAGCTCCGTAGATGCTCTGCATGGTGACTTCGGAGAGGGCGAGAATCTGACGCACGATCGCCGCGGCCATCAGCAGTAGCAGCACCGCGGTCCAAGCCGACGCGACCCCGCGGCCGATGTCGCCGCCCTGATGAACGGCGAGGACTATCACCAGCAATGACACGAGGAACCCGGCCGCGATGACTACCCTCGCGTAACGACGGCGCAGCCGGGAGTTACGAATCGCGATCAAGCCTCCGGCGGTAAACAGCACGACCTGGATATCGTTAATCCACTTCGTGGTGAAGAGCGCTGAGAGCAGGTACGACGCGGTCAGGATGACTAGCAGCAGCCCGTACCGGCGGGGTGCCCGGTCATCAGCTGATGGACCTGGTGCGCCCGCAGTGTTCGGGATGCTCTTCTGTTCGCCCTGGCTCGCGCCGTCGCCGGCCGTTGCTGCCCTCCTTACGGCTGCACCCACGAGCCCCGCTGCGCGCTTGCCGCAGCGGGGCCCGCTGAGTGCCCAGACTGGAGGCGATGCCCCCAGGCTGGCAGCTACATCTCGCTTACTGCCCGCCGTGGGGTGAGCAGCGCCCAGATGATGAACGCGTCCATGAAGATCATGACGATCGCCCAGATCGGCGAATACGGGATGAGCATGAAGTGGGCTATCGCGCTGAGCGCCGCCAGTCCCGCGCCCACGTAACGTGCCCAGGTCATGCCGAGGAACACGCAGGCACCAGCGGCGACCAGGACGATGCCGAGTATCAGCTCGACCCAGCCCCAGCCGTGGTATGTCCAGTAGTACGTGTATCCAGTCGGCGGAGCCACGATGAAGACGTGGCTCGTCGACAGCCCCACGATTCCGACAATCACGGCCCACAGTCCGCCGAGGACCATGAGCGTCCCGGCTAGCGCGGTGCCTACGAACGGGCCGATTCGAGGTTCGGCGCGGTGCGCGGGCGGCGCATAGCCCCGCTCGGTGCCGCGCTCCGTCTCGTACCCCTGGCCGCGAGCCTGACCTCTTTCGTACCCCATGGTGGGGCCAGACGTGCCGGCTTGCCGTTCTTGTGGATTACTCATGTCAAGCCGCCCCCTCTCTCGCTAGCCGCGCGCCTGTATGCTCGCGGCCCTGGCCCGCAGGCGCCGTTTACATCCCCCTTGGCGGCCAGCGAGTACTGCGATCGTTGTGCGTCATACCCTGTCCAGTCGAACCGAATGCACCTGCGATGCCACTAAGCGGATGCCGTTTCTGCGTCCGAGGCGGCCAGGCCACTCCGCCGCAGTCCAAAAGCCGTGATCGCCATCAGAACGCCGTAGACGATCAGCCATATGCCGATCACGGCAACAAGGACAGTCAGTGAGATAGCTGGCCAGAACAGTACGATCATGCCCGCGAACAAGCTGAGAACGCCCGCCAGCACCGTGAACCCGCGTCCCGGAAACGGCCCGGCGAACAAGCCGACGGCGATGTCGGCGAGTCCATGCAGGATCCAGAAGAGGCCGACGACGATCGCCAGCACGGCGATCGTGACGTGGTAGTGCCTGATCGCGTACAGGCCCACGATGACGGCAAGCAACCCGATCAGCACATGCGCCACCCGCCTGCCGCCGCTGGCCTCGTGCGCCGTGAACCCGTCGATGAGCCGGAGCAGGCCGGCGATGATCAGGGACGCGCCGATCAGCACGGCAACTATCGTCAGCGTCACGTTCGGCCACGCCAGCAGCAGCACGCCTACAACGATCGCGGCGAGGCCCGCTGCCATGAAGGCTGGCCAGGCACTCCTGGCAAAGTCGGGCTCGAACCGGGCCTCGTCGACCTGCGGCCCGCGGGCGTAGCCAAGGCGATCCCCAGGTCCGGCCACCGGGGGCCCAGCGCCGGCCGGTTCCCCCGGTCGCGTTGGATGGGGTGTAGTCATGGTGACCATGCTTCGACGGTCAGGCCGGACGATCACCACCCGTGACGGGTGATTGTTTGCGGTCAGGCCATAGACTTGGCCGCCGTAGCCGTTACCTGCCGGGTCATTGCCTGGGCGGCGGCAAAATGACCCCATCCGACCGGAAACGTGGTGCCAGTGAAGACCGACGTCGAGGAGCTGAGCCCGACCCGGGTACGCCTGACGGTCGAGGTTCCGTTCGATGAGCTCAAGCCGAGCCTGGACCACGCCTACCGTGAGGTCGGCCGGCAGGTCAGGATTCCTGGATTCCGGCCGGGACACGTCCCGCGCCAGGTCCTTGACCAGCGCGTGGGGCGAGGGGCAGTGCTTGAGCACGCGATCAACGACGCGGTTCCCGAGCTGTACCTCAAAGCGGTCCGCGAGGCGGAGGTGTCCGCGCTCGGGCAGCCGGAGGTCGAGATCACCAAGCTCGAGGACGGCACCGAGATCGCGTTCACCGCCGAGGTCGACGTCCGGCCGGGCTTCGAGATCCCTGACCTTGCCCAGCTCCAGGTCGTGGTCGACGATGCCGACGTCAGCCCGGACCAGGTAGAGGAGTACCTCGGCGCGCTGCGAGAGCGGTTCGCCTCGCTGCGGGCGGCCAATCGGCCCGCTCAGTCAGGCGATTACGTCTCGATTGACCTGGCGGCCCAGGTGGACGGCAAGGCAGTCGAGGACGCACAGGCCACCGGAGTCTCCTACGAGATCGGCAGCGGCACGATGCTCGATGGCCTCGACGAGGTCCTTGAGGGAATGGCCGCCGACGAGACAGCGACATTCCAGACTGAGCTCGCTGGCGGACAGCACGCGGGCAGCCAGGCAGATGTCACCGTGACCGTGCGCAGCGTCAAGGTGAAGGACCTGCCCGAGCTTGATGACGACTTCGCGCAGTCCGCCAGCGAGTTCAACACGGTAGGCGAGCTGCGGGCGAACACTCGCAAGCAGATGGAGATAGTGCGCAAGGCCGGGCAGGCCGGGCAGGCCCGCGATCGGGCGATCGAGGCGATTCTGGCCCGGATCGACATGCCGCTCCCCGAGGCACTGGTCGATCACGAGATCGAGCACCGGCGTGAGTCCCTCGAACAGGACCTAGACCAGGCCGGACTGACCATGGATGGCTACGCCCAGAGCCGCCAGCTTTCCGCGGCCGACATCGAGAAGGAGATCGCCGATGAAGTGCGGCGGTCGGTCAAGGCGCGGTTCATCCTCGACCAGCTTGCCGAGCAGGAGAACCTCAGCGTCGAGCAGGATGAGATCGGCCAGTACATCAGCCAGCTGGCCTACCAGCAGGGCGTCCCGCCCGAGCAGTTCGCCCGCCAGCTCACCAGCTCGGGCCAGCTCGGGGCGGTGGTGTCCGACGTGCTGAGGTCCAAGGCCGCCGACCTGCTCGCCCAGCGGGTCAAGGTCGCTGACGAGTCAGGCCGCAAGGTCGCAATCGGCGACGCCGGGGAGGACACCGGAACCGGAGACGGCGCGCCGGAAGCAGCGGACACGGACGCGTCGGCTGAGGCCTCGGAAGCCGAGGCAGCCGAGCCCAGGCCCAAAGGCCGTGGTCGGCGCGGTCGCAAGGACAGCGGCCAGCCGGAGCCCGACAAGCCGCAGGCGGTTGCCGACGCCGAATAGGCCCGGCGGCCAGCCCTGGAGCGCTACGCGCGCTTCCGCTGCATGAGCCTGCGCCCAGAGCGAACA
>Ga0070706_100004381_pt1 | contig 13637 bp, 9 predicted proteins | sample KBSK5501metaG_FD_65476 | JGI IMG/M metagenome (GOLD analysis project Ga0070706, IMG submission 65476) | Corn, switchgrass and miscanthus rhizosphere microbial communities from Kellogg Biological Station, Michigan, USA - KBS K5-50-1 metaG | ecosystem: Host-associated > Plants > Roots >...
CATCCGCAAGGATCCGCGAACCAAGGACACGCCCGTGGTCTTCGTGAGCTCCAAGAACCAGGAGAGCGACCGGGTCTGGGGGAAGAAGCAAGGCGCCGCCGAGTATCTGCCCAAGCCTTTCACGCCCGATCAGCTCCTCAGCGTCGTCCGCCAGTTCGTCAGGTAAGCCATCGTGATCAACACCCCAGCGGTCACACCCACTGCCCTGGCCGAAGCGCAGCCGGCGATCCGGGCATGTCTGTTCCTGCTGGCGGGCTCGCCATTCGCCGTGGACGTGCGGAGCGCGCGCGAAGTGGCGGTGTTCGAGGAGATCACGGTGGTCCCGCGGGCGCCGGCGCCGCTCATCGGCGTGGCCAACCTGCGCGGCACTGTGATCCCCATCGTAGACGTCCGGCCGTTGCTGGGCCTGCCGGTTCAGCGGCTCGGCCGCAGCCTTCGTACGCTGATCGTTCGCGACGGCGCCATCCAGGTGGCGCTGGCGGTGGAGGGCGTGCTGGGGCTCGAGCCCTTCGAGGAGATTATCCCGCTCGACGGCGCCGTGGGCGGGGCGCACCGGGAGTTCGATCTGGGGCTGCTCAAGTGGGGTGAGGCGGTTGCGACCCTGCTCGATGCCGGCAAGATCATCCAGGCGCTCACTCGCCAAATGAGAGGCGACAATCAGGCCACAGGAGACTCGGTATGAAACGCAGAGAGTTCCTCCGCGTCCTGTCGGGAGGCGTTGCGGGTGGCCCGATCATCGGCGCCGGCGCGGCGGCATGGGGTCAGGCACCGCGCGGCGGCGCGCCGGCCCGGCCCGCTCCGGCGGCCGTGCCCGCCGAGCCTCCCACCGCCAGCGCTCCGGGCGTGACGGCGCGCGAGATCAGGATCGGGTCGAGCGCGGCCTTCAAGGGTGTCCAAGCCGGCCTAGGGACCGAGCTGTACCGCGGCGCGCAGGCCTACTATAACGAGGTTAATGCCCGCGGCGGCATCTTCGGTCGCACGATCAGCGTCGTCGCGCTGGACGACGACTACCAGCCGGACCCCTGTATCACCAACACCCTGACGCTGATCGAGAAGGAGAAGGTGTTCTTCCTCTCGAACTACGTCGGCACGCCCACCCTGACCCGCGCGCTGCCGGTGATCAAGCGCTACGCCGACCAGGGTGTGGTCCTCGTCGGGAATTTCACCGGCGCCCAGCCTCAGCGGGAATCGCCCTATGTCGAGCAGATCTTCAATATCCGCGCTTCGTACCGCCAGGAGATGATGTCGCTTGTGGAGCGCTTCTGGCAGGCTGGGGCGCGCAGGTTCGGCGTCTACTACCAGATCGACGCGTATGGCCGCAGTGGCACGGACGGCGTGGCCCGCGGTTTGGCCCTGCGCAATGCCAAGATCGTTTCCGAGGCGACCTATACTCGCGCGGCCAAGTTCGAGGAGGACATGAGCCCCGCCGTCAAGGCGCTGCGCGAGGCGGGCTGCGACGTCGTCCTCTGCACCGGTGCCTACCAGGGGTGCGGCGCTTTCGTGAAGTCGGCCCGCGACGCCGGCTGGAATGTTCCCATCTCCAATGTCTCCTTCGTGGGCTCGGACGCCATGCTGAGCCTGCTGCTGAAGCATGGGAAGACGACCGGGCGGGATTACACCCGCGCCCTGATCAATTCCCAGGTCGTGCCGAGTCCCGACGACGTCTCGCTGCCGGGCGTGGTCGAGTACCGGGCGCTCATGGACAAATTTAACCCGCAGTTGCCGGAAGCCGTCCGCGATGCCAAGTACGCCGTCCAGAAGTACAGCTTCATCAGCCTGGAAGGCTACGTGAACGCCCGAGTGATCGTGGAGGCGCTGCGCCGCGCCGGCGCCAATCCGACGAGGCACAGCTTCCGCCAGGCGATGGAATCGCTCCGCGGCCTGGATCTCGGCATCGGCGCTCTGCTCACGTTCTCTCCCGAGCGCCATCAGGGGCTCGATAGCGTCTACTTCACGCGGGTGGAAGGGGAGAAGTGGGTTCCCATCTCTGATTGGGCCGTGGCCCTCAGGGTCTGACCCATGACGGAGGAGAGACAGTGATGAAAAAGCGTCCCGAAGGGAAGACGGCCCGGAGCGACAAGGGGGCGGAGGGGACCGCGACTCCCAAAGTCAGGTTCAGCCTCCGAACCAAGATCGTCGTCTTCCTGCTGGCTGTGCTGGTGCCGCTGGCGGTGGCGTCGTCTTACTTCGCCTACCAGTCACTCCAGACCAACCTGACCGCGGAGTTCACGAACAAGGGCACGGCCATCGCGAACAGCCTGGCGTCGTCCAGCGTGGACCTTATCGTCAACCGCGACGCCTCCACGGTCCAGGCCCTCTTCGACCAGTTCGCCGGCATCAAGGGCGTCGCCTACGTCATGGTCTACGACGCACAGCAGAACATGATCGCCCACACCTTCGTCCCCGTGGTGCCCAAGGGCATCATCGAGCAGAACCCGGTTCCCGGCACCGCCCAGAAGGGCCAGGTGCGGGAGATCGCGTACGTCGACCCGGTGAAGGGCACGGAGCGCAAGATCATCGACGTCGGCGTTCCCATGCTGGCCGGCCAGCTCGGCACCGTGCGCGTGGGCATGGACAAGGCGATCATCCTGGACGAGGCGCGGAGCGCGGGACTGAGGCTGCTCGGATTGTTCGGCGCGATCGCGGCCCTCGCCATCATCGCGGGCGTCATCTTCGCCCGCCAGATCACCAAGCCCGTCACCGCGCTCGTGGCGGCGGCCCAGCGCGTCGGCCAGGGCGATCTCACCCACCTCGCGCCCGTCACGTCCCGCGACGAGATCGGGCAGATGACGGCCACGTTCAACGACAGCATCGTGCGCCTGCGCGCCCTGGTGCAGACCGAAACCGAGCGCGACGACGAGCGGCGCAAGCGCGAAGAGCTGCAGCAGAACATCATCAAGTTCCTCGACACCGTCGTCGAGATCGGCCAAGGCGACCTGACCAAGCGCGGCGAGGTCAGCTGGGACGTCCTCGGGAACGTCGTGGATGCCATCAACCTCATGGTCGAGGAGATCGCGGTGGTCATCGGTGACGTCCGCCAGGCCGCCGTGCGGGTGGCGTCGGGCTCGACGGAGATGATGGCCACCACGGCCCAGCTCTCGGCCGCCGCCCAGGCGCAGTCGCGCGAGGCCATGAGCGTGAACACGGCCACCGACGAGATGACGGCGACAGTGCGCCAGGTCGCGCAGTCCGCCGACCAGAGCGCGCGCGCCGCGCGCCAGGCGCTGGAGGCCGCCCAGAAGGGCGAGCAGTCGGTGCGCAACAGCCTGGCCGGCATGCAGCAGATCCGCGCCGAGGTGCAGACCATCTCGAAGAAAATCAAATCTCTCGGCGACCGCTCGCTGGAGATCTCCGAAATCGTCAACACCATTCAGGACATCGCCGGCCAGACGCATCTGCTCGCGCTCAACGCCTCGATCGAGGCGGCCGGCGCGGGCGATGCCGGCATGCGCTTCTCGGTGGTGGCCGACGAGGTGCGGAAACTGGCCGAGCGCGCGACTCAGGCCACGCGGGACATCTCGGCGCTGATCAAGAACGTTCAGGTGGAGACGCAGGAGGCCGTGGTCGCCATGGAAGAAGGCACCCGGGAGGTGGAATCGGGATACCAGGTCAGCCTCAAGGCGGAGGAAGCGCTGCAGGAGATCGCGCAGATCTCCCACAGCTCCGCCGAGCTGGCGGCCGACATCTCGCTGGCCGCGCAGAAGCAGGTGCGGAGCGCGGAGGCGACGGCCACCGCGGTCCAGTCCATCGCGGGTGTGGCCGTGCAGACGGAGCAGGGGGTGCTCACGAGCCGCAAGACGGCCGAGGAGCTGGCGCGGCTCGCCGAAGAGCTCACGGCCAAGCTGTCCCGATTCAAACTGTCGAGCTGATCGGCGCCGCGAGGGGACACCAGGGAACGTGGAGCGGCATGGCTGAGGCGCGGGATCGCGAGTTTCTGCTGGGCATTTTCCTCATGGAGGCCTGGGACACTGCCGGGACTCTCGAGGACGGGCTCGCCCTTCTCTCGCGCGCCCATCCACCGACCCTTGATGCGCTGGCGCCGCTGATCATCGTCTGCCACCGCCTCAAGGGATCCGCCGCTCTGCACGGGTTCCCGGGCGTCTCCGAGCTCGCCACCGTCATCGAGCAACTGCTGGAGCGGGCGCCGGAGGCGCGAGACGCCGAGCGGGCCGAGACCGAGCGGTTCGTCCGCGAGGCCGTCGCGCTGCTCAAAGAGCTGTTCGACCGGATCAGCAGCCAGAGCGCCGAGGACACCGAGCGCATCGAGGGCTTCAAGGCGCGCCACGCCCGGTTGTTTGCCGCGGCTCCCAAGCCTCCCGCGCCTGTCGCGCCGCCGATGGCGCCGAGGCCCCCCGCGGCGCCGGTCACCCAGCGCGCGGCTCGCCCTGTCGTCGATCCACCCGCTTTGGCGTCGCCTTCCGACGCCGCCTACCGGCTCATGCAGGAGGTTGACCGCTTTTTCGCGGACAGCGGCGAGATCCTCACCTACTTCGGCCCGGAGGCCAATGAGCATCTGGAGGCCATGACGCAGTCCCTGCTGGCTCTCGATGCCGACGGATACAGCGAGGAGGAATTCAACCGCCTGTTCCGCTCGGTCCACACGCTCAAGGGCGCCGCCTACACCGTCGGCTGCACGCCCATCGGCGACGTGGCCCATCAGGTCGAGGACCTCCTGAGCGCGGTGAGAGAGAGCCGTATTTCGTTCTCGCCGGCCGTGATCGAGTCCGTGTTCGGAGGCGTGGACGCGCTCAAGGCGGTGCTGGCGAGCGCGGGCGGCGCGCCGTCGGACCTGGGCGACGTGCTGGAGCGCGCCGTCGAAGGTCTGCGCGGCCTCCTGGCGACCGCCGAAATGGCGCCGGGCGAGATCACCGCCGAGCCCGCCGAGGCGCGATCGGCCGAGGCCGCCGCGGCCTCCCGCGAGTCGCTGTTCGCCAACCTGCCCGCCGGGATGCTCCGCCCCGAATTCCTCGCGCGTCTGGAGGCGCTGCCCCGCCCGGCGCCGGTGATGGCCCAGGAGACGGCGGGTCCGAGCATCCGCGTCAGCCTGGACCGGCTCGACGCTCTCATGAACCTGGTCGGCGAGCTCATGATCGCCCGCAGCCGGCTCGACCGCCGCCTGATGCAGCTCGACCGGGTCGGCGAGCTCCTGCTCTTCAGCCGATCGCGCATGGCCCAGGCCGTTCGCGACTTCGAGGGCAAGCACCACTACCCGCAACTGCCGGGCATGCGCGGTCGGGGCGGCGCCGGCGAGCCGGGCGGTGGCATGCGCGACATGGCGCACGTCTTCGCCGAGCTCGAGTTCGACCGGTACGACGATTTCAACATCCTCGCGCGCAGCGTGGCCGAAATGTCAGCCGACATCGCCGAGGTGCAAGCGCAGCACGCGGGCCTGCTCCGCGCGGTCCGGGACGACGTAGGCCAGATTCAGCGCCTCACCGCAGCGCTCCGGAAAGAAGTCACGCGCGCCCGGATGGTGCCCATCGGCCGCCTGTTCCCGCGCTTTACCCGCCAGGTGCGCGAGGTCGCGCGCGCGGTGGGTAAAGTCGTGAGCCTCGAGGTGCGCGGCGAATCCGCCGAGGTGGACAACAGCATCATGGAGCAGATCGCGGATCCGCTCCTGCACCTGGTGCAGAACGCCGTCACCCACGGCATCGAGCCGGAGCCCGAGCGCCTGGCCCGGGGAAAGCCCGCCCAGGGCACGATCTCGCTCCGCGCCTACCATCAGGGCGCCTTCCTCCACGTCGAAGTCGAGGACGATGGGCGCGGCATCGACACCGAGCTGATCCGGCAGGAAGCCATTGAGCGTGGGCTGCTGCGAGCCGAGGAGGCGCGCGCGCTCTCCACCCCCGACGCGCTGAATCTGATCTTCGTGCCCGGATTCAGCACGGCCTCGGAGGTGACCCGCGCCTCCGGGCGCGGCGTGGGCATGGACGTCGTGCGCACCAACGTCAGCCGGCTCAATGGCGAGATCGAGGTGGACACGGAGGTGGGCGTCCGGACCCGCTTCACGCTCAAGCTGCCGCTGACCGTGGCCATTGCCGACGCGCTCATGGCGCGCGTGGGCACCGAGGTTCTCGCGGTGCCGATGATGGCGGTGAGCGCGATGCGGAACGCGGGGTCAGAGGCCATATCCTCCGTGGGTGACCGGGAGACTGTGCGCATCGACGACCAGGTGATGGAGCTGCTGCACATGGACCGGGTGCTGGGGCTGCCGCGCTCGGAGCCGGCCGCGCGCGCGCCCGTGATCGTGATGCGCGGCGGCGGCCGGCCGTTCGCGGTCCAGGTGGACGAGCTGCTGGGCAAGGAGGAAATCGTCATCAAGAGCCTCGGCGAGTTCCTCGAGGGCGTGGGCCCGTTCGCCGGCGCCACGATCTCCGGTGAGGGCCGCGTGCTCCTCCTGGTGGATCCCACGCGCCTGCTCGAAGCAAGCCGGCGGCTGCCGGCCCCGGAAACCGCGGAGGCAGTCGAGATGCGGGCCGCGGCCGCGCACGATGCCGAGGCGGGGCGCGCGGTCATGCTCGTCGACGACTCCATCAGCATCCGGAAGTACGTCGGCCAGATGCTGGAGAAGGCGGGCTTCCGCGTCTTCACGGCTGTGGACGGGCAGGACGCGCTCCAGCAGCTCACCGAGCTGAGCGTCCAGGCGATCATCACGGACCTGGAGATGCCGCGGGTCAACGGCTATGCGCTCATCGAGGACCTGCGCCGCCGGCCCAACACGCGGGACGTGCCGATCGTCGTGCTGACCACGCGCGCGGGCGAGAAGCATGTCAACGTGGCCCGCCGCCTCGGCGTGCGGCACTACATCACGAAGCCCGTGGACGAGCAGGCTTTCATTCGCCTGGTGGAATCGCTCGTGACGGCCGCCCCGAGCGAGTCCGCTTTGAGCGGCGCCCGGGTCTCGTGAGCGACGGCGGACGCGTGATGGTCAAAGCCAAAGTGCTGATCGTCGACGCCAACCAGGACAGCCGGGCGGCACTTGCCCGCGCGCTGACCGACGGGGGCTACGAGGTGGCTGTGGCCACTAGCGGCTCCTTCGCCGTCACGATGCTCGAGTGGGAGCGCCCGGACCTCATCGTGAGCTACGCCAAGGTCCAGGACATGGACGGCTACGAGCTCTTCACGATGGTTCGGCGCGATCCGGCCACCAAGGACACCCCATTCCTGCTGCTCGCCGGACGGGATCGACCCATCGCGCTCGCCGCCACCGAGGCGGGCGTGGACATGACGGTGACGGGCGACTTCACCATGGCGACCGTGGTCGCGCGCGTGGGCGATCTGCTCGGCCATCCGGCGGGCGACGAGATCGCCCGGGCGCGCGCCAGCGCCGAGGCGACCGGACGCGAGGCGGCGACGCGGGCGGCGGCCGCGGCCAAGAGCGCCGCAGAGGGCGGCCGGGCCACCTTCCAGGGCTCGCTCGGGGTGATGGACCTCACCGAGGTGACCCAAGCCATCTCCCTCGGCGGCAAGACCGGCCGGCTCATCCTCTCCCTCCACGGCGGCGAGGGATCGATCGTGTTCGAGGCGGGCCGCGTCGTCCACGCTGAGTTCTCGGGTCGAACGGGCGAGAAGGCGTTCGCGGCGATGGTGTCAACCTCGCAGCGGGAGGAGGAGGCGCGCTTCTGCTTCAACCGGGCCGAGCGCGCCGATCTGGCCGCGGGGCCCAGGACCATCTCCCGCAGTGTGGAGCAGCTCCTGCTGAGCATCGCCGCGGACATCGACGAGGGCGCCTCCGGCGGTGTGGGCGGCCACTTGCCGGCGGCGAGCCATCCGAAGGACAAATAGTCGATGCCCAAAGTCCTCGTCGTCGACGACAGCCTTAGTGTTCGGAAAGTCGTCGAGCGCGCGCTCGAGGCCAAGCGCTTCGAGGTCATCTCGGCGGCATCGGGCACCGAGGCCGTGGAGATGATCAACCAGGAGGGGCCCGACGTGATCGTCTGCGACGTGATCATGCCGGACATGGATGGCTACCAGATCTGCGAGTTCGTTCGGGCCCACGCGCGACTCGGCGCCACGCCGATCCTCCTCATCTCTGGCATCGTCAACAGCACCGTGCTCGAGCGCGCATCCAAAGTCCGCGCCAACGACGTGCTGCGCAAGCCTTTCGCGGCCGACGAACTGCTCACCAAGATCGACGGCCTGCTCCCCATTGCCTTCCGCGCGATGACCGCGCCCGAGTCCGCGCTGCCCAAGCCCACCTCTGAGGTTTTCACGGCGGCGGCGGCTGCGGAGCGGGCAGAGGAGGCGCCGCGGGAGGAAGCGGCAGTTCATGTCCCGGACCTCAAGACGACACTCGGCGCGCTGGCCGCGCTGCCCGGCGTCTCGCTGGCCGTGCTCGTGGACCACGAGGGCTTCCTCATCGAGTCCGCCGGGGAGATGCTGCTCGAAGCCGAGCTCGCCGGCGCCCTCGCCGCGTCGCTGGCCGAGTCCTCCGGCGGGATCGGCCGCGAGCTCGGACAGGGCGGGCTACAGAGCCTGATCCTCGAGTACGACAGCGGCGTGGTCCTGCTCAACGGCGTGGGCCCCGGCGCGATGCTGGCCCTAGTCCTGCGCGACCCGGCTGTACTGGGCAAGGTCCGCTATTACGTCAAGAAGGCGCTCTCCGAGCTCCTGGAGGTCGTGTGATGGGGCCCGCCGCTCGCCGGCCTTCGTCGAGCTTCCGCCAACCGGCGTCGTGGCTCGTGGTGGTGGCCGGCCTCGCGGGGTACGTCGGCCTCGTCTTCGCGCTCACGCGCTACCGCGTCACCCTGACCCTGCCGCCGCTGCCCTGGTGGGCACTCCAGGCAGCGCCGCCGCTCCTCTACGGACTCCTGATCGTGCTCTGCCTGCGCCGCGTGACGCCCGGCGGCTTCCTCGGCGGCACGCTTGCGCTCTGGGCGGCTCACATCCTGCTTGGCACACTCACCCCGCTGCTGGCCGCGGTCTTCGATCCGCTGAACCGCGGCCGCATGATTCTCCTCACGTTCCCGCCGCCGCTGCCGCAGATGGCCGTCGTGCCCTTGCTGCTGGTACCGCTGCGCAGCGTCCTGGCGCCCAAGAGTCCCATCCGCCGCAGCAACCGTCCCTCGGGCGTCGGTGCGCGCCGCGCGACCCTCGACTCCGCTGACCGCGTCGCGGTCCCGGCTCCCCCGAGCGCGCCAGCGCCGGAAACCGTGTCGGCGGCCGCGACCGAGGTGACGGGCTGGGCGCGATCGCGGCCGGCCTGGCCGCTCGCCCAGGACGAGGCCGCGCCGGCGCCGCCTCAGGACCTCGCACCGCCTGACCTGGATCCGGAGGTGGAGCGGGCCGCGATAGAGGCCGCCAGGGAATGGGAGGCGCGCATGTCGGCTCCGAAGGCGGCGCCTCCGGAAATCCCCGAGGACGCTGTCGTGCGCATCCCGTTCGCGCGCATCGCCGCCCAGTTTTCGACCGACACCTTCCTGCTGCCGCTCGACCGCGTGGGCGCGAGCCTGCCGGAGCCGGGTGTTGTGACGGTGCCGATTGACTGCGTGCTGCCCCAGTTGGGTGAAGGGCTCGTGACGGTCGCGTGGGAAATCGTGGCGGACCAGTTCCCCCGGGATGTCCTGGCGATCACGGACGACGAGGTCAAGACCGGCCTGCGGGAGGGCGGCCTCGTCCTGCCCCTCGATGAAGTCGTCAGCCAGCTGCCGCCCGAGCTGTTCGCCGCGACCGGGTCCGGACCGGACGTGCGCGGCATCGAAAGCTACCCGGCGCCCTTCCAGCCCTTCGCGCCCGAGCAGGAAGCTCACGTGGCTCCGGCGAGTGAGGTCGCGCCCGTTGTCGCCGCGGCGTTGGAGGAAGCGCAGGCGGTTGTTGCTGAGCCGGCGATCCCGCCGCCGGCTGAGCCCGCCGCGGAGTCGATCCTCGAGGCGCCGCGGCACGAGCCGGTCGCGCCGCCGACGGTGGGCGACGACGCGGATGTTGTGCGGATCTCCTTCGACCGTCTCGCCTCCCAGCTTCCCGGCGACAGCTTCCTGCTGCCGCTCGACCGCGTGGGGGCCAATCTGACCGAGCCCGGCCGGCTGCGGATCCCGCGCGCTCTCGTTCTGCCCCAGCTTGGCGAAGGAGAGGTGCGCGTGCCCTGGGACGTCGTCGCGGGACAGCTCCCACGCCAGTTGCTCGCCGTGAGCGAGGAAGAGCTGGCCCGGCAGTTCGTCGACGGCCTGCTGCTTCCGCTGGACGAGGTGATTCGCCAGTTCCCGCCTGAGACCTTCGCCGCGGCCGGACCGGGGCCCGACGTGAGGCAGCTGGAGAGCTTCCCCGCGCCATTCCAGCCGCTGGTGCCCGAATCTCAGCTGCCGGCTGAGACGACGGTAGCGCCCGTCGAGCTCTCGCCCGTTGAGTTCGCGCCGATTGAGGAGCCGGCGACTCAGGTCGAGCGCGAGTCGATCTCCCTTCACGTCGGGACCGAGCCCGAGCTCGAGTCCGCGCCTGAGCCCGAGCCGATCTCTTTTCACGTCGAGCCCGAGTCGGTGCCTGAGCCCGTCGCGGCGGTCGAGGCGATTATCGAAATCGAAGAGGAAGAGGCTCCGACGCTTGTCCTCGGCGACGAGTCGCTCGAGCCGCCCCACTTCGATCTCGAGCCCTTGACCGCGGCGGAGCATCGGGCCGGGCCCCTGGCCTTCGAACCCGACGAAGAGCCCGTGCCGGTGCTTGAGATCCCCGACCTCGAGCCCGAGCCCGCGCTCATGGAGCAGCTACAGGCCGAGCTGGCGGCGGCCGCTGCGTCTGCGGCGCCGGAAACCGAGGCGCCCCACGTCGAGCAGGCGCCGATGCCCAAGGAACCGACATGGGTTGCCGCGGAAACGGCGGCCGTGCCCCCCGAGGCCCTCGGGGCCGCCCGGCGCATCGCCGCGCTGATGGCCCCGATGACCTCGCTCGGCGTCGAGGCAAAGGTCGTGAACGGCGTGACGGTGTTCACGCTGGCCTCGCCCGGAGTGTCCGACGAGCTGGCTCTCACGGCGGCCCGGCTCATGTTGCCCCTTCTCGCCGCTGGACATGCGCCCTGGCCGGTGGATCAGCTTACCCTTCGCGGCCCCGGCGCGGCCTTGGTGTTCACGCCGCTCGGAGTCCCAGACGCTTGCGGCCCGATGCTGGTGGCGGCCGTGGCCCAGAGCGGCTCGCTCGCTCTCCTCGAGATCCTTTGCCGCCGCGCCGCGGCTACTTTCACTGCGACCGGCGAATCGGGCGGACCGGCCGCGTCTGGCAATGGCGGCGGGCGCCCCCAGCTCATCGACATGGACCTTCCTGCCCGTGCCCGACAGATCGCCGCGACGCTGGGCGCGCTCGGGCCGGTGACGGCCGCCGCGCTGCGGGAAGTGGCGGGGACGCGGGCACTCTACCTGTTCCTGCCGTCGGGCACCGACGCGCGCGAAGTGGGTGGGTTTGCCCTCGAAGTCGAGCGCGCCATGGCCAAGGCTACGGCCGAGGGCGCGGCTTTCCAGGTGGCCGTGGTGCGGTCGGGACAGCGGTGCCTGGTCATTCGACCCGACGCCGGATCCGGCGACCGGCCCCACACCGTGGTGGCCGCGGGAGAAACGGCCAAGCCCGGCCTGGCATTTCGACAAGTGGAGCGGGCAGTCGCTGCCCTGGGCTCCGCCTGAGGCGCTGAATGTCGATCATCAACTACGGGCAGAAGGAGATCAGCTTCAAGATCGTGTACTACGGCCCCGGTGTGGCCGGCAAGACGGCCAATCTCCAGTACATCCACCGCTGCCTGCCCGACGGCAACCGCGGCAATATGGTCTCGCTGGCGACGGGAGATGACCGGACACTGTTTTTCGACTTCCTGCCGGTCTCGGCGCTGACCGTGCGGAATTTCACCGCCAAGTTCCAGCTCTACACAGTGCCGGGGCAGGTTTACTACAACATGACGCGCAAGCTCGTCCTACGCGGCGTCGACGGGATCGTGTTCGTGGCCGATTCCCAATGGGAGCGCCTGCGGGAGAACGTGGAGAGCTTCAGGAACCTGGAGGAGAACCTGCGGGAATACGATTACAATCTGGACGAGATCCCGTACGTGATCCAGTACAACAAGCGGGACCTGCCCAATATCGCGCCGGTGGAGTATCTCGAGTATCTGTTCAATCGGCGACCGCGGCGGGTAACGTTCTTCGAGTCGGTGGCGGTGGAGGGCAAGGGGGTTTTCGACACGCTCAACACGGTGTCCCGCATGGTGCTCGTGAGCGGGTTTGGACAAGAACAGGGGGCGTCCAATGAGTCCACTTGAAAATCTGGCTATTCACGAAGAGGATTCGCAGCGGATCAACCAGGTCCTGCTGCACTTCCTCGGAGAGTCCGGCGCCATGGAGGCGCTGCTGATCGACCGGAGCGGGCAGCTGCTAGCCCGCGGCGGCGCATCCCGGTCGCTCGACACGGTCTCCCTGTCGGCGCTGGCCGCGGGCGCCTTCAGCTCCACGGCCGCCATGGCGAGACTGCTGGGCGAGACCGAGTTCACCATGCTCTTCCACCAAGGCATCAAGGAGAGCATCCACGTCGCCGCCGTGGACGAACAGGCGATCCTGCTGGCGATCTTCGACAGCCGGACGACAGTGGGCATGGTGCGCCTGTTCGCCAAGGAGGCCAGCACGGCCGTCGGCGCCATTTTGGCCGAGACCCGCACTCGGCCCCAGCGCACCGGCGCCCTGGCCGCGCCGTTGGGCAAAGAGGAAGGGCACCCGACGTTCCGGGAGCGGCCCGTCTAGCTTTCGAGGGCAGACCGGATCCCGACCATGGCAAGGAAGGACACCGGCGACTCGCTCTCCTCGGACGAGCGCAGCTCGCTCCTCGAGTCGGCGCGTCTCTGCGAGATGATCGTGGAGGCCAACCCGGCGGATACCGGCGCGCTCGAGACGCTCAAGGAAATCTACACCAAGCTCGACGATCGCGAGAAGCTCGCCAAGATCGTCGTCCGCTTGGCCGGCGGCGGGGTCGGCCGGCCGTCCGCCAGCGTCGCGCCGCCCGCGCAGGACCGCGCCAAAGAGGCCGTCCGCGACGCCGCGGCCGCGATCAAGTCCGCTGTCGCGCCCGCGTCGGTCAAAGTAGGCCGCGCAACCGCGCCGGCCGCGCCGCCAGCCTCCGTTCTCGCGGAACGCCGCCAGGGCGCCGTCGCGCGCCTGGGTGACCGCCTCGTGGCCGAAGGGCTGCTGACGGCGGAGCAGCTGCACAAGGCGCTGTCCGAGCAGCGGGGGACCAATGACAAGCTGGGCACGGTCCTGGTCCGCCTGAACCTCGTGACCGAGGACAGCCTGGTCGCCTTCCTGTCGAAGCAGTACAACGTCCCGTCGATCAACCTCACCAACCTCGAAATCGACGGCGACCTGCTGAAGCTGGTCCCGGAACAGATCGCCAAGAAGCACGAGGTGCTGCCCGTCAAGCGGCAGGGCAACGTGCTCACGCTGGCGATGGCCGATCCCACCAACGTGTTCGCGTTGGACGACGTCGGATTCATGACCAATCTCCAGATCCAGCCCATGGTCGCCTCCCAGGGCGCCCTCCGGAAGGCCATCGAGCGCTACTACGACGGCGGCGGCGGCGTGACCGAGATGATCGCGGAGATGGAGGGCATCGAGGGCGACGTCGAGGTCGTCGAGGAGGGTGAGGAGGCCATCGGCAAGGCCGACGTCTTCGAGTTGAAG
>Ga0070706_100004383_pt1 | contig 13637 bp, 14 predicted proteins | sample KBSK5501metaG_FD_65476 | JGI IMG/M metagenome (GOLD analysis project Ga0070706, IMG submission 65476) | Corn, switchgrass and miscanthus rhizosphere microbial communities from Kellogg Biological Station, Michigan, USA - KBS K5-50-1 metaG | ecosystem: Host-associated > Plants > Roots >...
GCACCAGACGTTCCAGCCCAATACGACCGCGCTACGACATAGCACGCAGAATAGAGGAAATATCCTCGCTTGTATGTGCGCTGACGCACAGAGCGTTCGAGGTTGAAAAAGCGCGAAAAAACAGCGCGGCGAATGGCGTTGCTGCCATAACGCATGGGCGACATAAATTCCAGCCCAAATCGGCTGACGCCCCGCGTCAAACTCAGCTATGAAGCCGGCGGTCCTTCCGGTCCCGTTGACCCGCCGAGTTTTCACCGCGGTCAGTTACGCGTAAACTTGCGCCGGAGACTCGATTGCAAAGGAGTAGAGAATGACGGTAGTGAGAGCAAGCGACGAAGTGACCGATGCCATCGCCCTTATCGAGATGCAGCGGCAGTACATGGAAAAGGAAAGCGGTCTTGCGACGGCATGCAATGAAGCGCTGCGCAAGCTGCATCAACTGCTTGACCAGGAGACCGCCGCAACACAACCGTTAAGCCCCGGCGGCGGACATGCGGTTAACGTCGAAGCGGTCATGATGGAGATCAAGCGGGTCAAGAAAATGGCCGGCGTCGCGAGCCAGAACATCATCCTTAAACATGCACGTTCCGGGCGGCAGAAGCAGGCGCCCCGGCCGAATGGTCCACGCAACCCTGCCCGAGATAAGGGACGCCGGACGATGGGACGCCGCGGCGACCGTTAACCTCCCCGCTGATTTAGCGGCTGAAGATCGTCTCTGCCAGATCGAGCAGGTGCTGCTCGACAATTTCCCGGTTCAGTTGTCCCAGCGTATATTCACCGATCGAACTGGCGATGCTTCCACCGCTTGACGTGATGGTGCTTCGATGAGCGGCAACTTTTCGCTGGTTGGGTGAGGCGGTGTAAGAAATAAACGGGTTGCCGTGCGGTAGAGTGGTCGCATCAGGAAAAACGGTCAGCGTGATTTTCGCGGTGGTGAGGCTGTCGTGAGGACCGGTGGGTTTTTCCAGAGCGATGGTGCAGGGATGTCCGCGCGCCTTGAGGCCCGCTGAGAATTCCTCGAAACTGGGCGTGATCGTGGACTGGACGGTTTCCATAAAATCCGTGAGAAATTTTTCCAGCGCGCTGCGCCGATCCTCCCGTTGTTGGGTTTGCTGGTTTCGCTTCAGTTCGTAACCATCCAGAATTTTCTTCAGCGCGTCGCGTTTCGTTTCTTCCATCTGTGCCATCCTTGGCGCTGGCCCGCATCAATCCAGATACTCGAACAGTTTGACTACCTTGCGCACTCCACTCGTTGTGCGTGCGATTTCGGTCGCATCCTCCGCTTCCTTTCGTTTAACCATACCGAGCAGATACACGACGCCGGATTCGGTCACGACTTTGACGTGAACCGGATTGAACTTCTGCTGGTCAAGGAAACGCCCTTTGACTTTTCCCGTCACAAAGGAATCGTTGCCGCGCGCCGACAGCGCGGTGTTGCCGGCGACCGCAGTTTCGTCATAGACGCCGCGTACGTTCTCGACGGCGCGCGCGATTTTCTCGACCTCGGTTTTGGTCGGCGCATCGGGAACTTCACCGGTCAGCAGCACCATGCGGTTATAGCTCGTGGCATTGACATGCAAGCCCTTGAACTTATCGTTGATTCGATTCAATGTCTTCACTTCGATGACGCTATCCTCGGTGACGGTGCCAACCGTGCGGCGGTCTTCTCCGATGAGGACTGCGGTTCCGGCACCCCCCACCACGGCGGCGACGCACCCAGCAAGCGCGCAGATGGCCACGGGAACGATGACGAGCAATGCAAACAGACGCAGCTTATTCATTTATTCGACCCCCAGTAACAGACAATCGATGGCATCACACAGACAATGCAGCACAAGCAGGTGCACCTCCTGAATACGCGCAGTACTTTGCGCCGGCACGCAGATATGGACATCGCTAGGCCGCAGCACTTCGGTCATCTCGCCGCCATTCCTGCCGGTCAGAGCCACCACACCCATGCCGCTCTCGTGCGCGGCCAACACCGCTGCCAGCACGTTCTTCGAATTGCCGCTGGTCGAAATGGCGAGCAGTAGATCGCTTTTCTGTCCGAGCGCGCGCACCTGTTTCGAGAACACCTGGTCGAAGTTGAAATCGTTGGCAATCGAGGTCAGCGTTGAGGTGTCGGTGGTAAGTGCGATTGCCGCCAGCCCCGGCCGCTCCATCTCGAAGCGGTTGAGAAGCTCGGCTGCGAAGTGCTGCGAATCGGCGGCCGAGCCGCCGTTGCCGCAGGCCATTATTTTGCCGTCATGCCTCAAGCACCGCACCATGCGTTCGGCTGCGGTCGCAATCGGCGCCGCCAGCGCATCCATGCTTTGCAATTTGAGATGCGCGCTTTCGGAAAAGTTCTCGCTGATGCGGTTAATTAAATCCATGCCGTGGCCTGATACACCATCAAATTATCTCACAATCATTCGCCGAACGCGTCCTTGATCCATTCCACCGAGTGCCGAGTGCCGCTGATCAGCAGCGCATCGAAGCGGCACGCCGGCGGTCGCGCAACCCCTGCAAGATAATGGCGCGCCGCGCGCAGCAGCTTGCGGCGCTTGCCGGCCGTGATGCTCGCGGCGGCGCCGCCGAAGACCTCGCTCGTGCGCATACGCACCTCGACGAACACGAGTATTGAGCCGTCGCGCGCGATCAAGTCGATCTCACCGAAGCGGCAGCGGTAGTTGCGTGCGACGAGCTTTAGCCCCCGTTGTTGCAGGAATGCGGCTGCCAGGTCCTCGGCGTGCTCGCCGCGGGGGCTCATTAGCGGGGCGCGTCTTGGATGACGATTTTGCCGTCGACGAACAGCGCAGCGGTGAGCTCGCGCACGAATTGCTGATCGCGCGCGAGCCGGATGCGGCCGGTGACGCCGTCGAGCACCGGGTCAGGGTTGTGCTGCAGCAGCTCGAGCCCGATGCGAAAAGCGTCGATCCCGAGCGCGTACAGACGGTCAAAATCGATCGGGTTGCCAGGCTGCTGACGCGGATAAACCATCACCGCAGGATGATCCGGTTGCAGTATCCACGGCATGTCGACAAAGTGCACCTGGTCGAGCTCGCGCATTTGGAGCGCGCCCGTGCCCGCATTGACCTGCGACGTCGCATAAACCGCAAGCGTGCGGCCGATGTACGGACGCACCGTGCTGGCGCGCATGTTATCGAGTGCCAGAAAAGCCAAGTCGGCAACGCCCAGATTCGACGCATTGCGCAGTCTGCTGAGGCTTGCCTGATCGGCGCCTGAGCCGAATTCGGCGACTACCATGCCGCCGAGTCGCGCGAACTCCTCGACAAACGCCTGGCGCATGCGTTTACTGAGCGGCGTGTCGTTGCTGATCACAAATGCGTTGCGGCGACCGTCGTCGAACGCGAGCTGGGCGACCTGGCGCGCTTCGAGCTCGATGCTGAGCCCGAACAGGTACATGCGCGCCGGCTGTGGCGAGCTCGCTTCGAGCGTATTGAGCGCGAGCGTAGGCACGGTCACGAGAGAGCTCGCAGCAAGCGCGGCGACGCCGTCGCGCGTCAGCGGCCCGACCACGAGCCGCGCGCCGGATTCGATCGCCTGCTCGTAAATTGACAGCACATCGAGCGTGTCTTCGTTCACGGCGTAAACCCGGATCGGCGGGGCGTTCTTTCCAGCGATCTTGGCAGCGGCAATAAATCCCTGTCTCACGGCCTCGGCGTGACGGCCGAACGAAGGCGAGTTAAGCGGCAGAATCAGCGCGATCTGCGCTACGGGCGTTGCCGCTTCGGCGGCGCGCGCAAGCTCGGTGGTAAAGCTGATGGCGGCACCGTATAGTAACGCCGGAAGCAAAAACAGGGCGGTGCACACGCGATGGAAGGCACACGGCATCATGAGCAGGCGCGAATGGAACGGCCTTCATTATATGTAGTGGCGACTCCGATTGGAAACCTCGCCGACATTACATTGCGTGCGCTCGAGGTGTTGAAGCGTGTTGACGTGATCGCCGCCGAGGACACGCGGACGACCGGCCACCTGCTCAGGCACTACGGCATCAATGCATCACTTATCGCGTTGCACCAGCATAACGAACGGCGTGCCGCGCAGAAAATCCTGCAGCTGCTGGCGCACGGCAAATCGGTCGCGCTCGTCAGTGATGCCGGTACGCCCGCGATTTCGGACCCGGGGGCGGTTGTTATTGGGATTGTCCGCGCGGCCGGCCATCCGGTGGTGCCGTTGCCGGGAGCCAGTGCCGCGGCGTGCGCGTTATCTGCCAGCGGCAGCACCGCCCCGCATTTTCTGTTCTACGGATTTCTGCCGCAAGCGGCGGCAGCGCGGCGGCGTGAACTCGCCGCGTTGCAGGCTCTGCCTTATTTGCTGGTTTTTTACGAGGCCCCGCACCGCGTCATGGCAAGCATCGGCGACATGGCGGCGGCGTTCGGCGCCGGTCGCACGATTACCATCGCGCGCGAGTTGACCAAACTGTTCGAGACTATTCACCAGTGCCGGCTCGGCGAAGCGGCGGCGTGGCTTGTCGCCGACGCCAACCGCAGCAAGGGCGAATTTGTGCTGTTGGTCGAAGGTGCGCCGCAGGCAGACGCCGCGGACGCCGGAGCGGCGCAGCATGTGCTTGAGATACTGCTGCGTGAATTGCCGCTCAAGTCAGCGGTCAGGGTCGCCGCCGAAATCAGCGCGGGCAAGCGCAACGAACTGTATAAGCTCGCGCTCGAGCTTAAGAAAAAAACCGGTACGGCAGGATAAACAGGGAAACGGAGCACGGCCGCCCCTTTCGCTGGTCGCCTGTTTCCATCTACTATTCAAAATTCAGGGAAGAGCAACCATGAGCCGAGTCACCATAATCCGTCCCGACGACTGGCATCTGCATCTGCGCGATGGCGAGCAAATGCGCGCGGTGCTGCCGGATACCGCCAAGCGCTTTGCGCGCGCGATCGTGATGCCAAACCTCACCCCGCCGGTGACGACTACGGACATGGCATTGAGCTATCGCGCGCGGATCATGTCGGCGCTACCTGGCGGGCTCAAGTTCGAACCGCTGATGACGCTGTATCTCACCGAGCAGATGACGGGTGACGAGATCCAGCACGCCAAACAAAGCGGCGCCGTTCACGCCGTCAAATACTATCCCGCCGGCGCCACCACCCATTCGGACTCCGGCGTAAAGGATCTCGGCAACTGCGAAGCCGCGCTCGCCGCCCTGGAGGAATGCGCGCTGCCGCTGCTGGTGCACGGCGAGGTGACGTTTCCAGGCGTCGACATATTCGACCGCGAAAAGATTTTTATCGATCGCACGCTGATTCCGGTGCTGCGGAAATTTCCGAAGCTGCGCGTGGTGTTCGAGCATATTACGACGCGCGAAGCGGTGCGGTTCGTGACCGCGGCGCCGCCGCGGGTGGCGGCGACTATCACCTCGCACCATCTGCTGCTCAACCGCAATGCGCTTTTTTCCGGCGGCATACGCCCGCACCATTTCTGCATGCCGATATTGAAGCGCGAAGAAGACCGCCAGGCACTAATCCAGGCCGCGGTGAGCGGCAATCCCAAGTTTTTTCTGGGCACCGACAGTGCACCGCACGCGCGCAACGCCAAGGAAGCGGTGTGCGGCTGCGCGGGCATGTACACCGCGCATGCCGGCATCGAACTTTACGCCGAAATCTTCGGCGCCAATAACGCACTCGACAAGCTTCAGGGCTTCGCCAGTGTTTTCGGTCCCAGCTTCTATGGCCTGCCACTCAACGCGGACAGGATTACGCTCGCGAAAGAACTTTGGGACGTGCCGAAAGAGCTGCCGTTTCACCACGACGCGCTGGTGCCGTTTCGCGCAGGCGGAACGATAAGCTGGCGTCTGCTGTAGCGTGCTGACGCCGAGTCATTGAAAAGCCCCGCATTGCACGGGGCTTTCTTATTGCCACGGTAAGTGGCGGTGTTGCAGCGCCGTATTTACGGCGCACGGATGACACTAGACGTGTCGAATAACGTCAGCGGATTTGCATATTGTTTGCTATATGACCTCCTGTTGCCACCTATGAATATGCACAGTCACGGAAACGCTGGTATGGTCGGCTCGATTCCGCCGGATATCGCTTCAGGGTGGCGTCGCGCCACGCGCTCGCGTATCGCTCCTATTCTGGCGAGCGGTACGTCGACCATCATCAGCACCTGACCGCGCTCGATATTCCCCTGAAACGACGCGAGCCTGGAATTGGGAATTTGCGTTCCGGCCATACTCGACGCCCACGCACCGAATAGCGCGCCGGCCATCGCAGTAATCAATATTGTCACCAACTGGAGCGAGATACCGCTCGGCGGCATCCACACTACGAGCACGCCTCCAACCAGGCCCACGCCGCCGCCAACGATGAGGCCCAGTTCGGCGCCGTGCACGATGTCGGTCTTTTGCAGCACACTTGCCTCCGGCAAATCATCGGGCAGCGTACCGCGCTTGGCGAGGAAATGAATGCGCCGCTCTTCGATGCGCGCAAGCAGCATATCATCGAGCATCTCGCGCGCGGATTGGATGTCGGGCAGCATAAAATACAATCTTTTTCTCATCGTCGCTGTCTCCTTCGCTCGGTCAAAAGCATGATACTTCTCATGTTTGACTGCGAGCGCTCGATTTAGTGCCACCTCCAGGATGCTGCGGCGCGGAAAGCTCAATCAGGACAATGACAAAACGTCCGATGCGCAGCGCATGATAAAATCGTCGCGGGAGTTGGCCAGACAGTCGCTGTGGGCGCTAACTGTGCCGATAGAGGAAAGTCCGGGCTCCACAGGGTAGGGTGACGGTTAATGGCCGTCCGCCGCGAGGCGAGCAACAGGGCCACAGAGAATGAACCGCCGATGGCCACCGGAATCTGCGGCTTGCCGCAACTTCCCGCCCGTAATGGGGCAGGGTGGATCAGGTAAGGGTGAAAAGGTGCGGTAAGAGCGCACCGCGTTCGCGGTAACGCGAGCGGCAAGGCAACCTGCACCCGGAGCAACACCAAATAGGCAAGCGATGACGTGACCCACTGAGCTTGCGGGTAGGTGGCTAGAGCGTACGGGCAACCGTGCGTCGAGAGGAATGACTGTCGCGGAAGCGCAAGCTTCCGACAGAACCCGGCTTATCGGCCGACTCCCGCGTTCTCATCGATTACGCGCGCCCATAATAATTTGCGCTGTTCCACGCTGGCGCGCATCGGCAATGGCAGAAAGAAGGACGGATCATGAAGAAATACAGAATCGCATATATACCCGGCGACGGTATCGGCAAAGAAACCGGACCCGAAGGCGTGCGCGTGCTTGAGGCCGCCGCGCGCAAATTCGGCATCGAGTTCAAGTTCGACGAGTTCGACTGGAGCTGCGACTATTACGCCAAGCATGGCCGCATGATGCCCGAGGATGGACTCGCGCAAGTGCGCACGCACGACGCGGTATTTTTCGGCGCGGCAGGCTGGCCCGCGACTGTGCCCGATCACATCTCGCTGTGGGGATTGCTGATTCCGTTCCGCCGTAATTTTCAGCAGTACGTGAATCTGCGCCCGGTACGCTTGATGCCGGGCATCAAATGCCCGCTCGCCGATCGCAAGCCGGGGGATATCGATTTCTGGGTGGTGCGCGAAAACAGCGAAGGCGAGTATTCATCAATCGGCGGGCGTATGTTTGACGGGACCGAGAATGAAATGGCGATGCAGCAGACCACATTCACGCGGCGTGGGACCGATCGCATCATGCGCTTCGCGTTTGAGCTCGCGCGCAAGGGCAGCAAGAAGCACGTGACTTCGGCGACGAAATCCAACGGCATTTCGATCACCATGCCGTACTGGGACGAACGTTTCAAGGCAATGTCGGCGCACTATCCGGACATCAAGACGAGTCAGTATCACATCGATATACTGTCGGCGCATTTCGTCATGCATCCACACTGGTTCGACGTCGTGGTCGGCTCGAATTTGTTCGGCGACATCTTGTCCGATCTCGGACCCGCGTGCACTGGCACGATCGGCATCGCGCCGTCTGCGAACATCAATCCCGAGCGTGAATTTCCGTCGTTGTTCGAGCCGGTACACGGCTCGGCGCCAGACATCTACGGCAAAGGCATCGCAAATCCGATCGGGCAGATTTGGTCGGGCGCGATGATGCTTGAGCACCTCGGCCACGCTGATGCGGCAAAGGCGGTCATCGGCGCGATCGAAACCATTCTGGTCGAAGGCCCGCGCACCCCCGATGCGGGCGGCACGGCGACAACTGCCGATGTCGGCAAAGCGATTGCCGAAGTGATTTAGCGGCGCTGTTCGGCCGCGCGCGAGTCGCTGACATCGGCTCGTTTGGTGATTGATAAAATCTGCCGCTACCCGCTCGATCGCCGGGATGCGGTGCTTATCGTAATCCGGTCGCCCCAATGCATGGACGATCGTTCCCTGTCCGCCCGCTGTTGTATTTCTGCAACTCGCCACCTTGATAACTCCTTGATAGTTTTGACGTAATATTAAAGCAATACTTGCGATAAATCTACTATCATATTGTTTATTAACGGTTATAAATTTCCGGATGTCCCTCTGCGTGAATTAGCGATCATAAGTCTTTGTCCTAACTGAAAAAATAGTTTTCCAACGCTTGACCCAAGGGATGGTTTTTCATATAGTGGGTCGTAGTGGGAAAAAGTGGGGAAATAATCCTTTTTCAGGCCTCAAGGGGGGGACGTGTTCCGCGGCGTAGCGCATTTAAGTCTCGACAGCAAGGGTCGCCTCGCGGTGCCGTCACGTTACCGCGAAGCGTTGCTCGTGCGCTGTGCCGGGCGGCTCGTGATCACCGCCGATTTCGACAAGTGTCTACTCGTTTATCCACTTCCGGATTGGGAGCCGATCCAGCAGAAGCTGATGAGTCTGTCGAGTTTGAATCCGCGTATCCGCGATTTGCAACGCCGCTTGATTGGCTATGCCGAAGACATCGAGATTGATTCCGCGGGGCGAGTACTCGTGTCATCCGCGCTGCGCGATTTTGCCGCGCTGGGCAAACACGTCGTGCTCGTCGGACAGGGCAACAAATTTGAATTGTGGGACAGGGAGAAATGGGAACAGACGCTCGCGCGCGGTGAGGGATTCGGCGACAGCGACCTACCGCCTGAACTGGAGGGCTTCTCGTTGTGAGCCCGGGCTCACACTCCCCGGTCCTGTTACATGCAGCAGTAACCAGTTTGAAAGTGCGGCCGGACGGCATTTACGTCGATTGCACATTTGGACGCGGCGGGCACAGCCGCGAGATTTTGGCGCGCTTGGGAACGCGTGGGCGCTTGATTGCGATGGATCGTGATCAAGCGGCGTTCGAAGCGCGCGGAGAGATTGATGACGAGCGACTGCAACTGGTGCACGAGAATTTCGGCGATTTGCGCAAAGTGTTGCGCGCACATCGCATCGCGCAGGTCGACGGTATTTTGCTCGACCTCGGAATGTCGTCGTTACAGCTCGATGATCCGCGGCGCGGCTTCAGTTTTCGTTTCGATGCGCCGCTCGACATGCGGATGGATACGAGCTGCGGCGCGACCGCAGCTGAATGGCTTGCTGGCGCTGACGAGCTGGAACTAAGGGAGATCATCCGCAACTATGGCGAAGAACGGTTTGCTAAGCAGATTGCAGCAGCGGTTGTTGCAGCACGAGCGCGGGGGCCTGTTGCTACCACACGCGAGCTTGCCCGGATCGTGGCCCAGGTCGTCCGCACGCGCGAGCCAGGGCAGAATCCGGCGACGCGTACCTTTCAGGCTCTACGGATTCATGTCAATCAGGAGCTTGAAGAGTTGACCCGCGTATTGCCGCAATGTGTCGCCGCGCTCACACCGGGAGGGCGACTCGTAGCGATCAGCTTTCACTCGCTCGAGGACCGCATCGTCAAGCGTTTCCTGCGTGCACACTCGCAGCCGCCACAACTGCCGAAACGCCTGCCGTTGCGCGCGGCCGAGCTGCCGCAGCCGCAACTGAAGCTGATCGGCAAAATGCAGCGTCCATCTGCAGACGAAATCGCCGCCAACCCGCGCGCGCGCAGCGCCGTGATGCGCGTCGCCGAACGAACGGAAGCGGCCCTATGAGGGCTTGCCTTTTTTCCGACGGGACGAAAGCGGCCTGCGTGCTCTCTGCTCGCGGCAGAGCGCTGGCGAGAGAGGGCTGATTGATGGCGCGGTTGAACCTGATTCTGCTTGCCATCGCGGTTGCCTGCGCACTCTCGGTTGTGACCTCACAGCACACGGCGCGCAAGCTTTATGTGGAACTGCAAAAAGAGCAGGGCCGCGCACGGCAGCTCGAGATCGAGTGGGGTCAGCTGCAACTCGAGCAGAGCACGTGGGCGATGCACGCGCGCATCGAAAAAATCGCGGGCGGCCAGCTCTTGATGCGTACGCCGCCACCGTCGCGCGTGCAAGTGGTGGCGCCGGAGCCAGCACAATGAATTCCGCGGCCGCGCAATTTATGCCGCTTAGACTGCCGGCGTGGCGCTCGCGCGCGGTGCTGCTGTTGCTGTTACTCGCGTTCGGCGTGCTGGCAGGACGCGCCATCTATCTGCAGGGGCTGCACAACAATTTTCTGCAGCAGAAAGGCGAGCTGCGTTACGGCCGCGTGATCGAGCTCCCGGCGACGCGCGGCATCATCACTGACCGCAATCGCGAACCGCTCGCGATCTCGACTCCGGTCGAATCGGTGTGGGCGAGCGCCGCGGATATCGAGATCACATCGGCCCAGACGAAGCGTCTGGCTCAGCTGATCGAACTTGACAGCGCCGAGATCGAAAAACGGCTTGCCGATTCCAAACGCGATTTCGTTTATCTCAAGCGCCATCTGCCGCCGGAGCAGGCGGCGAAGGTCGTTGAACTTAATATCCCCGGTGTGTTTTTGCAGCGTGAGTACCGCCGCTATTATCCGGCGAGCGAATATACCGCGCATTTGATCGGCTTTACCGACATTGACGACCACGGGCAGGAAGGTCTCGAGCTTGCGTTTGACGAGCAGCTCGCCGGCAAGCCGGGCAGCCGGCGCGTGATCAAGGACCGACTCGGCCACATCATCGAAGACGTCGGCAGCATCCGCATGCCGCAGCAGGGACGCGACCTTACGTTGTCGATCGACGCCAAAATCCAGTACCTCGCGTATCGCGAGCTCAAGCATGCCGTCGATGCCAACCGGGCCAAAGCCGGCGGCATTGTCGTGCTCGATGCCAAAACCGGAGAAGTGCTGGCGATGGCAAACCTGCCGTCCTATAACCCCAACAACCGCGGCAAGTTTGAACCGGGGCGTACGCGCAATCGCGCGCTGACCGATCTGTTCGAGCCGGGCTCGACGCTGAAGCCGTTCACCGCTGCAGTGGCGATCGAAACCGGTTTATTCAAGTTTGACAGCATGATCCAGACCGGTACGGGACAACTGTCGATCGGCAGCGCGACGATCCATGATGCCCATCCGTCGGGCGCGCTCACTGTCGCACAGGTGATTCAGAAATCATCCAATGTCGGTGCCGCCAAGATCGCACTTGCGTTGCCTTCGGAAAAAATGTGGAACATGTTCAATCAGGTCGGCTTCGGCACGCCGCCGCGGTCGGGTTTCCCCGGAGAAGGAAGCGGCAAGCTGCGCGCGTATGCGTCATGGCGCCCGATCGAACAGGCGACGATGGCGTACGGCCACGGCATTTCGCTGAGTCTGCTGCAGCTCGCGCGCGCCTACATGGTGTTTGCGAGCGATGGCGAAATCAAAGCGGTGACGCTCATAAAGCGCGACGCTCCGGCCGCAGGCACGCGCGTGATCACGCCCGAGACCGCGCTGCAGGTGCGCAGAATGCTCGAGCTCGTGGTGCAGCCCGGCGGTACCGCGCCGCGCGCGCAGGTGATGGGTTATCGCGTCGCGGGCAAGACCGGCACCGCGCATAAGCTCGAGGGTGCGAATTATGCCGCGACGAAGTACGTGGCATCGTTCATCGGCTTCGCGCCGGCGTCCGATCCGCAGCTGATCGTCGCAGTGATGATCGATGAGCCAGGTGCCGGCCAGTATTACGGCGGCACGGTCGCCGCTCCCGTATTCAGCAATGTGATGGCAGGCGCGTTGCGGCAGCTCAGGGTGAAACCCGATGCACCACTCAACAACGTGGTGCTGCCGCCTCCCAATACACCCGAGATACGCGAGGATGTATGAGTGAAGCGTCCGGAACTTGGCGCTCAGCATGCGGCGGCGCCGGCGCGCGCGGATTGGATCTGCGCGCGATCGATGAACTCGGTATCCGGCGGCTTGCGACCGACAGCCGGCGCGTTACGCGCGGCGATACTTTCGTCGCCTATCCCGGACTTGAGCACGATGGCCGGCGTTACGTCGCCGCGGCGATTGCCAACGGCGCGCGCTCGGTGCTGTGGGAAAAACGCGGCTTCCTATGGAAGCGCGCATGGCGCGTGCCTAACCTCGGCATCGTCGATCTGCGCGCGCGCGCCGGCCTGATCGCAAGCCGCATCCAGGGTCATCCGAGCGCACGGCTGTGGATGATTGGCGTCACCGGGACCAACGGCAAGACTTCGTGCAGCCATTGGATTGCGCGCGCGCTCAACGACAATGGCTTGCGGTGTGCCGTGGTCGGCACGCTGGGCTACGGTTTGCTCGGTCCGCGCGTCGGCAAGTTGAGGCCCCTTGCCAATACCACGCCCGACGCGGTGTGGCTGCATGCGCAACTTGCCGCGCTGACGCGCCGGGGTGCGCGCGCAGTAAGCATGGAAGTGTCGTCAATCGGACTCGACCAGGACCGCATCGCAGGCGTGCAGTTCGACGTCGCGCTATTCACCAATTTAACCCGCGATCATCTCGATTATCACCGCACGATGCGCCGCTACGAAACGGCAAAGATGCGGCTGTTCGAGTGCGAGTCGCTCAAATACGCAGTCATCAATCTCGACGACGATTTCGGCGCGAGACTTGCAAAACGCATAAAACGCAGCGGATTAAATGTGATCGGCTACGGCTTCGGACCGCGTGCCGCGCATGGCGCGCGCGTACACGGCAGCAATCTCGTCTCCGATGCGCGTGGCGTGCGCTTCGATATCGTGAGCCCGTGGGGCAAGGCGCACGTGGCAAGTCCGCTGCTTGGACGCTTCAATGCGTCCAATCTGCTCGGAACTCTGGCGGTGCTGCTGGCGAGCGGTATGGGCCTGCGCCAGGCGATCGCCGCGCTAACGCATCTCGCACCGGTGCCGGGCCGCATGCAAACCGTCGGCGGCGGCACGCGGCCGGTGGTGGTCATCGATTATGCGCATACACCCGATGCACTTGAGCAGGTGCTGCTGACGCTGCGCGAGCTGGTCAAAGGTTTTGAATTTCGGGTTCCGCGTTCCGGATTAAAACCGAAAAAAGAAGGCGCTCACTCGCAACCGCCAAGCAAGGCCCCGCAATTGATCTGTGTCTTCGGCTGCGGCGGCGGCCGCGATCGCGGCAAGCGGCCGCTGATGGGTCGCGTCGCGTCGCGGCTTGCGGACCGTGTCGTGCTTACCAATGACAACCCGCGTCACGAAGCCCCGCTCGCAATCATCGACGATATTTTCGCCGGCGGCGACGGCGGCTGCGAGATCGAGCCTGACCGCCGGCGCGCGATCAAGCGCGCCATTCACGCAGCGCGGCGCGGCGACGTCGTGCTAATCGCCGGCAAGGGTCATGAAACTTACCAGGAAGTGAAGGGCGTGCGGC
>Ga0070706_100004384_pt1 | contig 13635 bp, 9 predicted proteins | sample KBSK5501metaG_FD_65476 | JGI IMG/M metagenome (GOLD analysis project Ga0070706, IMG submission 65476) | Corn, switchgrass and miscanthus rhizosphere microbial communities from Kellogg Biological Station, Michigan, USA - KBS K5-50-1 metaG | ecosystem: Host-associated > Plants > Roots >...
CGTGCAGATGGCCAGCTTGCCGTTAGGCGGATTGCGATCCGGCCTGACGAACAGCATGTCGCCGTCGAAAATCCCGACGTCGCGCATCGACGAGCCGGTTGCGCGCAGCACGCCCCGCGCGCCAGAATTTTCCGCCCATTTCGGAATCTCGCGGGCGCTATCGGAAAGGATGATGCCGCGCTCCGCCGAGACTACGCCGGAGAACTGTTGCAGGCGCCCGTCGAGAATCTTCTCGAGCCGCGTGATGGTGCGGGCCGGCATCCTGCGGCGCGGCTCGCGGTCGGGATGGAAATCTTCGACCTCCTGCAGTCGCGAGGTGGTAATCACATCATCGGTCAAAAGGATGATCTTCTCGAGGATCGCTTCCACGCGGCCGAGGAACTCCGGCTCGAGGCCGGCCAGCCGATCGATGAGCGGCTTGAGGTAACCGATGTGTCCGAGGTCGTTGGGAAGGAGATTTCCAGGCTTTTCGCCGAGGACCTCCACGATCCGAACGAAGTCGTCGACGTACAGGCCGCGCTGCTCGGTCTCCAGCCGCGCCAGTTGCGCGGGAGAGATCTCGGCCCTTCTGGCCACATCCGCCTGCGCGCGCCCACGGGACTCGCGCAGCTTCCGAAGCATCGACCCATACATAGTGAGTGCATGATGGGCCCGCATTACCTATTTGTCAATTTTTCAAAAAATATTGCATATTTGACAAATTGGAAAGTCGGAGTAGAGTGGAGCAACTATTACCGAATCCGCACTTGCAGTCCCTCGACTGCCCGCGCCCACCAGCGTCCCCATCGTCTCCAGCCTTGGACCAGAACCATGGAAAGCTCCATGGTGGAAGGCTGCCGAAGGAGACCGGAGCACCTTTTTCTACCTGATGGGCATCCATCTGCTGGCCGTGATCGGCGTGATCTTCTTTCCGATCCCGGGCTGGAAAGTGGCCGCTGGCGCCTTCGCGCTGATGTGGCTCGGAGGGATGGGCGTCACCGTCGGCTATCACCGCTCGCTGGCGCACGTCGCCCTGCGGCTGCATCCGGTCGTCCGTCACTTCCTGATTTTCTTCGCGATGTTCAACGGCTCGGGCGCGCCCGACTCGTGGACCGCCAACCATCGCCAGCATCACGCCAAGGTCGAAACGCCGGAGGATATCTCCAGCCCGTCCATCGGCGGATTCTGGTGGTCGCATCTGCGATGGCTGTGGCAGGCCGGCAACGTGCCGCTGAGCCGGTGGTGTCCCGATCTGGACAGACCGGAATACCGCTTCTGGAACCGCATGCAGGTGCCGATGCTGGCGGTCTCGCTCTTCGGCGGACTGGCATTCGGGCCGGCGGCGTTTTTCTGGCTCGGGCCGATGCGGCTGGTGGCGTCGCTGCACATCCAGTGCTTCGTCAACAGCATCGCGCACATGCGCCCGCATCGCGCGCCGGGCGAAGACTCATCGCAGAACGTCGCGTGGCTCGGCATCCTCCATCTCTTCCAGGGTGAGAACTGGCACGGGAATCATCACGCCAAGCCGTGGTCGGCGCGGCTGGGATGGAAGCTATGGCAGATCGACTTCGGCTGGTACGCTATCGTCATGCTCGAAGCCCTCGGGCTGGCCGTGAAGGTCAGACGCCCCAATGTTTGATGAGATCCGGGTCTACGAAGGAATCGCGGAGCGCACGGGAAAGACCGTCGATCGCGACACCGTCCGCGGCAGCAAGGCCGTCTGCCACACCGTAAGCGAGCTGTCGCGAAAATTCAGGCGCGAAGGCGACGGCATGTTCTACCTGACCTCCGGCGCATGGCCCGATGACGAGCCGCGCGTGGTGCTCACCGAGAAGTGGAAGACGATGGGGTGAGATCTTTGGAGTGCGGTGCCTTGGCACCGCTTTTGGGGGACAGCGGCCCTCCGCTGTCCGGACAGCCGGGGGCGGCTGTCCTCCACTCTAAAGCGGCGGCAAGCCGCCGCACTCCAAAGACCTGAGCAACCCCGCCTCACATACTCCCTCGATCACGTGTTTGCCTGCGGCGTTCTCGATCCAGGCATCGATCGTCAGGCGGTGCTTCGCGCGATCGATCGCGCGCACGACGAAATGCGCGGTCACCGTCTCGCCAAGGTAGACCGGAAGAAGGAAGTTGAGCGTCTGCGAGCGGTAGATCGCGCCGGTCCCGGGCAGCAGCATCCCGACCATCGTCGAAAAGATCGAGGCCGTCAGCATTCCCTGCAGCACGCGATGACCGAACGGCGTCCGCCGAGCGAACTCTTCATCGACGTGCAGCGGATTCACGTCGCCGGTGATCTCGATGAAGCGCTGCATGTCCTCTTCGGTAAACGTCTTGGTGAAGGTGACATGCTGGCCGACCGCAAAGTCGTCGATGCGGGCCGTCACTCGAGCTTCTTGAGGAGCGTCTTCCAGCGCACCCACGCCTCGTCGTGCGCTTTCTCGTTAGCCTCCGTGGCGTCGGGCGCTTCGCCGGCGCGCATGAAGCCGTGGCCCGCGCCGTCATAGGTCACGATGTCGAAGTTCTTCTTGGCCGCCGTCATCATTTCCATCGTCTTCGGCACGGTCGCGCCGATGCGCGCATCGTTGCCGGCATAGAAACCGTAGACCGGCGCCTTGATCGTCTCCACCGAGTCGGGACCGCTTCCATAAAAGACATACGCCGCCGCCAGCGTCGGCCGATTGGTCGCGAAGCGGAACGACTGCGTTCCTCCCCAACAGAATCCTGCAACCGCGACTTTGCCGTTCGCGGCGGGAAGCTTCGAGACGTAATCCGCGACGGCGTTCAGATCGGAAGTGATCTGATCGGGTGGCAGATCGCGAATCGCTTTGCCGGCGTCAGCCACAGTTCCCATGCCGGAGAGCAGATCGGGGGCGATCGCGATGGATCCCGCCGCCGCCACTTCGTCCGCCAGCAGTTGCACCCAATCGGTCATGCCGAAGATCTCGTGGATGACGACCACCGCCGGCGCCTTGGTCTTCACTTCCGGATAGACCACGAACGCGCTGACGGTGCGGGCGCCGTTCTTGACGTTGACCCATTCGCGATGCCGCGGCGAGGCCGCCACTTTTTGTTTGGCCCAATCCTGAGCCGAGGCTGAAACAGCGGTCAGCAACACGAGCATCAAGAATGTGTTTCTCATAAGCAGATCTTATATGGAGTGCGCCGGCTTGCCGCCGCTTTTACGCGGGCAGCTTGCTGCCGGCAGCCGCGGCAAGCCGCGGCTCATAAAGCGGTGCCAAGGCACCGCACTCCAAAGGCGTTATCGCCGGCCGGGGCGTCGCCCCGGCGGCACTTCGTGGAAGACTTGAAACGCCGGCTCCATGCTGTAGGTGGTGGCATTGCCGGCAACATCCGCGATATCGAATCGCAGATCGACGTTCGCGTTCTGAATGTTCGTGACCTCGCTCAGGTCGACTCGGTACAGAATCCCCGCCCCCGTCCTATCGCTCGTCCCCACATCCTCGGTCACTTGCGTCGCGGTCAGCGGCTTCCACTCTGTCGACGGAGCGTAGCGGTACCAGACCTTGGTGGCCTCCGGGCGAATCTGCTGATAAATGCGCGTCACGCTGGTCGGAACCGACGGTCCCGGGAAGATCACGGGAGGAGGCGTCCCTGAATATGCGTAGTCCGCGGCCGAAAATGTCAGCGATGCCGCGGTGTGATCGTTGATCTGCATCGCCATGCGGCCGTTGGCGTCCATCAGATTCATCGACGTGAATGTCGGGCCGAAATAATCGGCGCGATTCGAATCGACGGTCATCGTCACCGTCGACTTGCGCGACACGCCGGTGACAATGATCCCATTGTCGACCGCCTGGATCTTGTACGCGCCGCGTTGCGACATATCGATCACCGCTCCGTATGTGGTGCTGTTCGACTTCACACTTCCGTCGGCCGCGAACAGCGTGGTGGTGGTCGTTGTGCGCTCGGGCTTGCGGACCTCACCGGCCGATCCGACGAAATCCGTGATCAGGGTCGGCTTGCCGTCGCTCCCGCCAATGAATGTCTGCACCGGGAACTTCAGACTGCTGCCGAAGAACAGCGTGTCACCGTCATATCGAAATGTGGTGCCGGCCGGCAAAAAGCCGTAAGGGACGAAACTGAACACCGGCGCAGCCGCCGCCACGATCTTGCCGCTGATGATGCGCAGGTAGGGAGTGACGTAGTTCGATACGAACCCGTGATTACTCCCCGAATTGAACGTGAACATCATGGAATACGTCGGATCGGCGTCGGGGCTGATGAAAAGATCGAACTTGAACAGGTCCGATGCCTGCTGCTCCGTAAATCCCCACGACTGCATGAAAAGTGTCAGACCGTTGTCGGCACCCTGCGTGACGAATGGCGATGCCTGAATGGTCAGGTCCCGATTCGTTCCCGGAAACTGATAGAAGGCTAGGCTCTCGCGCTTCAGAGCGGCACCACCTCCAGGCAACGTGGTATTCGCATGAACTCCGTTGAGGACGTTGTCGGTGAGGGCGTAGAAAGCACGGCGCGACTCGTTGTAATCGAACTCCTGCATCACCACCCGCTCCGCGATGTCGTTGAACTTCCACACATGCGTCCCGAACGGCGGCAGAGTGATCGATTTCACGATCAAACAGCCGTTTGTGCATTGCGGTGCGGGGGGAAAAATGATCCGGCCGCTCGACATGTAATTGAAGCCGGTCTGCCCGAGCGGCTGACCGGTTTCGTCGCGGCCGTCCAGCGTTACCGTCCGCGATGCCTGCGACGATTGCAGCGTCAACGTCGTGTCCCCGGTGAGGCTTTGTGCAGGGAGCCAGATCACATGCGCTTCCGTCAGCCGCGAGAACTTCCCCAGATCGAATTGCTGCGGAAAATTGGGATCGAAGTTTTCCCACACCAGCATCACGTCGTACGTTCCGGGAGCGCGCAAAAACACCTCGCTGCTGAACTCATCGGCGCTGATTCCTTTGAACTGATACGGGCTGCTTGTCGAATTTCGGTTCTCCCAGATTGTGTCCGGGAAGGTCTTGTCATACTTCACCGTCCCACGCACGGCCTTGACTGCGGCCCACGGAACGCGGAGAACTTCCTGGGTTGCGGCATTCGTAAGCGTCACATCGCCGCCGAACGAGAACGAATCTGTCGGGGCAGTGACCGTCGCATTCGTCACCACGAATGAGACCGGCAGATCGGTCGACGTACCCGCCGCCACTGTGATCGAGGCCGGAACCGTCGGCACAGCACCGGCGATTGGCGCGGCGGCAACGTTGTAGGTCACCGATTGTGATCCGCGGTTGGTCACTTTGATGGTGGCCGTGGGCGACCACGTGGCTTGCGCCACGGGGTCGAGTCCGAGGCTGATGGAGGGAGGGTCGAGTTGAACGCTCGATCCGGACGCCCGCACCGCATCGACCCTTCCGCTTCCGCGGGCCATCACCTCGCCGTTGATCGCGGCCGCACTGCTGATGATCGCCGCCTTGATCTGCGCAGGAGTCCAGTCGCGATGCGCGGCTTTGATCAACGCGGCCACTCCGGCAACGACCGGCGCAGCCATGGAAGTTGCGCCGAACTGGCCGTACCCATGGTTGAGCGTGAGTGAGAATCCCTCGCCCGGCCCGAGCACGTCCGGCTTGATGGCCGCCGTCCGCGGAGAGGGCCCCTTCGACGAGCTGCTTATCAAGAAGTCACCGCCATTGACCGCGCCGACGCTGATCGCCGTGCGCGCGGTTGACGGGCTCAGGACTCCGTGAAACGCGCCGTTGTTGCCGGCCGACACCACCACAAGGACACCGGCCGCGGTCGCACGATCGACGGCCACCGATTGCGCGTCGTCCGGACCGCCCGCCCCGCCCAGGCTGAGATTCGCGATGTCGGCGTGATCGCTCAGATTTCCATCGCCGTTCGGATCGGTTGCGCGCTCCAGGCCGGCGATGATGTCGGACGATTTGCCGAGACCCTGGCTGTCGAGAACCTTGTACGCCAGCAGCGAGACATCCGGTGCGACGCCGACACGTGTATCCGAATCGGACGCGATGACGCCGGCCACGGCGGTGCCGTGCCCGTTATCGTCCATCGGATCCGTTTTCTTGTTCACGAAGTCGTATCCGCCGATCACTTTGAATATCGAACCGATTGCGCCGCCCAAAGCCGGGTGCGTGTAATCGACTCCGGTGTCGAGAATCGCGACTACGATTCCCCGCCCGCGGCTACCGGTGGTCGACCAGGCGCGGTCGGCGCCGACCTGTGTGACATCCGGCCCCGGCGTTCCGCACGCCTGAACGACCGTGTCCCGATAAACTTTCTTCACGTATGGAAGCTGCAGGATCGCCGGAATTGCCGATTGCGGCACGACCGCGCTGACGCCGTTGAAGACCACGTGATACTGGTGGCCAATTTCTGAGTCGCGCGAGAGCGAGATCGAGGCCATGTCAGCGCGAAAACGTTTGAACGTCGCTTCGTAATCGGCCGTCTTGGCGACGGCCAACGGCGGATCGCGGAATTCGACGATCACACCAATTCCAGAGAAGAGAAGCGCCGCAAGAGGAACCATAACCAATTGCTGAAGCCGCCTTTAGATCACAATGGCGGGAAGTAAGTCAACGCTGCCTTTGGAGTGCGGCGGCTTGCCGCCGCTTTGAAACGGCGCTTGCTGCCATCGATGCGAAGGCCGTAGACGGAGAAATTGTTGCCCTGCTGAAACTCCATCCCGGGTATCAGGCGAAATGACTCACGTAATCGAGGATATTCGGGTCCCAGCCCGCCTTCTTGGCGGCGTTGCGCTTCAACCACTTCTTAAGATTCAAGTACTTTCGAGCGTTGCCCGAGAAGAAATCGGCTTTCCATGGGATCGTGTCGAAGATTTTCTGAAAGGCGTCCAGGTACGCCTTCGGTCCTCGGATGAACATCGCCGGCATGAGCCAGTCGGTTCCGTAGCAAAGCCGCTGGGGGAGGCGGCCATACTGCCCGACGAAAGCATCGAGGCTCGAGCGGAACGCCGCCGCGTGATCCGGCGCATCGCTCAGATGGCCCACTTCGCAGTACACATTGTCGTAACTGTTCACCATCTCGAGAACGCCGATGGTGAATTGAGCGCCACCGCACGCCTTCGACTTCCCGCCTAACCACGCCTCCTCACCTCCTGCATGACCGAAGCACAGTCTCAGTTTTGGATGCTCGTCCAGAATGGGTTTCCAGAGCCGAGGATTAGAGGTGCACCCATCGGTCGACGGCGGATGGAAACCCGATGGGGTGCAGTGGCTGAAAATCGGTACTTCGTCCCTGATGCAGATCTTGATGAGGTTCTTCCAATTCGGATCGTTTTTGTCGGGAGCGTATCCATTCGGTGGATACACCTTGACTCCCACCGCGCCGCGAGCCAGTCCTTCCTCCACATTTTGAGTCCCCTTCTGCGGATCGAAGGCCACAAATGGGAGGAAGCGACCCCCTGACGCTACGGTGATGGCTCGCATGCGCTCCACCTGCCGAGCCACGGGGTGAATCGGTTGGGAGGGCTTAGGGTAGTAGTTGTCCATGTCCACGAGATGGTGAATGTAGAGGCCGACCTCGGGAGTGCGCACGCAAAGGTACGAAGCAATCTTCCATGAAGGATCTGTCATGATCCAGAGCCACTTCGCCCCCGCCTTGATCAGCGCTTCGGTGCGTTCCACGGCGTCGAAAATTTCTGGGGGAATCGCCTTCAGCAGCGCTCTCATGATCCTCGAGAAGACAACGCGGTGGGCATCTTTTGCGTCTGGGTTCTCGAAAAGTTTGCGAGTCTGGTCGTCGACGTCGATGGTTTGGGCGGCCTCACGCACGTGGCGATGTTGCGCAGTTTCGTCGGGAGTTTCGTTCGCGAACTTCTCCGCCCAGGCATCGACGCTGATCTCCAGAGCTCGCACCTGGTCGAAGCTCTCGGCCTCGAACTCGGGCGGCGCTTTCTCCCTGACTTTCGCGATGGCATTGATGATGGCGGCCGCTCCCCTTCCCCACTCCGGATGGCCGACCAAGCCGGTCCACGATGCGAAGATTCCGTTGATGGGAAGATCGAGCGCGTTGAAGATGTGTGTGTGCAGATCGAGGACGCTGCCGATGTTTCGGCAGAAGGTGGCTGGTTGACCTCGCAGTGCGGCCGGCAAAGCAGCGGTGAAAGCGGCCGCGGCGAGGCTTTGGCCGAACTTCCGACGCGACACGTGCACCTCGACCTCCCGAGTTAGACCCGACTCACTTCAGGAGTGACGCAGAGGCCTCGGCCCCTACCCGCCGGACGTCAAAGTGGACTGCCGTCGTGATTGACTTCCGCCTAACCCGCCCGATAGGATTGCAACATTCCAAAAACCAGAGTGTCGGGTCGCGATAAGGGGGATCGCGGTCGAGAGGAGCTTTTATGCGCCATCCGGGAAGCGTTCTCTGCGCAATCTTGGCAATTCTGGCGACATCCCCTGCCTCAGCGAATATCCCCTTTATCCAAACCCTGAAGGCGCCGAAGAAGGCGGGCGTGGTCACATTCGAAATCACCGAGGCACCGAGTCCTTTGCCCGAAGCACGGGCTTTGCTCGTGACACCGATGAACAAAACTCCGGATGCCACCAGAACACAGCTTTGCGGCACGGTCACTAACGGTGCTCCACTAGTGGCCTTCCGCAACGAAACCATGCGGAACATTCGCATCACACTGCAACAACCGTCGGATGCACCGAGACCACAGCTTTGCAAGCCGGCCTGCAAAACTAACTTGAAGGATTACATACCACTGTGTGAGCCCAAGGGAGATTTGCCGCCGCAGTTGTGTAGGCCTGTCGGCGCAGCGTTGGAGGTCTGTGACACGCCCGAGTGCAAAGCCATCAAGAGTGGTTGTAAGGGGGCCGACTGCGTGGTCGATCTCTTCCGCGTAATCGAGCAGTGCGGCTGCTCGGTGACCAAGCGCTTGGCGAGCAACTCAGACATATTGCCGCCTCAGTCGACGCTTGCGATCAATGAAATCACCAGGACGGCCACAGCGTCGATCCCACAATCGCAGGCATCGTTTCTAACTGTTCAAGAGAGCCGACGCGACCTCGAAGAAAAGATCAGGGCCCGGACAAAAGCCGAAAACGTCGACATCCGAATCCTCCCTGATGCCGAGATGAAGGAGAAACCAACCGTCATTTTCGACGCTCTCCTTTTCTCCGACGACAACGGGAGAGCGAGGACGGGTCAAAAATTCACCTTTCTTATCGAGGAGGATTTTGATCCAACCGCCGACAATTCCGGCAAAATACGGCCTTCGGATGCGTCTGTTCTGACCTGGACCTTAGGTCCGACGGGCGGCTGTACTAGTATCGTTCCAGACACAAGCGGACCGCCGACACGAGTGGTCGTCGTCGCTCTCGACAACACCGGTGTTTCGAGCTGGCGGTATCAGAATCCGCGCAATCCCGCCTGCATCAACTGTAACCGTGAAGGAAAGGCGCTCGGCGCGACTGACGTGCCACCTGCGGGCGTGCTCTTTCACAACCGAACTCTCGACCGCACGTTTTCTGTGTCGATCACACTGCCGCCGACCGCCAAGCTATCGCAGGCGGACGAAGCGTCGTTCAATTGCAAATCGGGTAAACCGTGCGTGGTCTCGCGGACGGTTCCGCCACAGAACACGGTCATGTTCGACAACAGCATCCTCTCCAATTTTCCCCGGAGCGTCATCACATTCGATGTGGCGCTCCTCGGCGAGGCCACCACTCTGACCAACTCCCACGCTTACCTCAGTCTCGATCCCCCAGTCGAAGCTGGTAAGTTCCAGCTCGAGGAGCCACAGTCCACGACTGCATTCAAAACCAAAGTGAGTCTGGCAGGCCGCATCGATCCGAGTTTCCGCATCCTTCCCGACAAACTTCCCAATCCACTCGGCGATTTTCAGCTCTGCAATCCGGATACGACGAATTACCCGAAGAGCGAACCGATCCTATGCTCTGCGAATCCTTATCGCGGCGGCGTGACGCAACAATACAAGGCAAAAGGGACGCTGCAAGCATTACCGAATCTGGGGAACCGGGCCGATGGATCCGTGACGCTCGCGTTCCGATCCGGTACGTTTGGAGCGAGCACAATCGACAAGGTCGGCATCGATCAGTATCTGATCAATGTTTATGGCATCAACGGACTCTCTCTGAAATTCGGAAAGGGCGACTTTGCCCTGCCATCGGATAGCATCGCAATCGCCGAGTCGGGCGAAGGATTCGTCTATGGCTATCGGGTTTTCAGCCTCGGCCATCTAGTCACCAGAGAGAGCGCCAAAGGAACGGCCGACCAGCCCAATCGTGATAAGAAGGATTGGTTCCTACAGATTCGATCATTGCCATTCGAGTTACCAGTCCTGCGCAGCCTTGACGCTATCGCCCTACGCGGCGAGGACAAGGACAGCGGCAGCATCTATTGGACCCAGGGAGTCGAGCTTTTCCTTGCCCTTCCGGGGAAGTCGGCGGGCATGAACAGCGAGGGCGTGACAGCAATTTTTGATTCGCTGGACGGGAGCATCGCGGCCTACAAGAGTCAGCGAACCTGGAAGCAATCGTCGGCCTGCTGGGTTGCCAATCCTCGCACCTGTCAGCGCGGCCGCGGTTTCGTCGGCCTTGCGAAGCTCAATTGGACGCCGCAGATCGATTTCACGCTCGGGCAGAACGCCAAAACCACCACCCCTCACACACTCTCTGCTTCTTTTGGCTACGGCACAGGAGACCGCCCTGGCACCGACGTCGACGAAGGCTACATTGGAGAGACGGCAGGCTTTACTCCTGACAAACTATTCTTCTCCACATTCCTTCCCAAGATGAACACCGACCTCATTAGAGCAGTTCCATCCGGTCTTGCTAACAAGCGTTACTTGGCGATCAGCTACACCGACAATGAGCACACGCTATTCGATCTTGTAGCCTCAGCACTCGGTGTCGAGGCTGATGTCAACAGCCGCGCAACGATTATCTCCCTGTCGAACACGGGACTGATCTTTCCCCGTAACGGCAGCAGGCAAGCGGCAAGAGAAGTCGATGTCACCTTCAAGATCGAGGCGCCAAAAGGAGTGACGTTCTCGCTCGACTCGGCGTATCTCGAGCCGGGGAGCGCCTTCTCGGATGTCATCACGAAGCGCGCCTGGCTCCTGGTTGCCACGGTGAGCCTTGCGTTGTGAGCTTCAAGTCCGACCTTCAGGATGGGGCATACGAATGGCTGATCGCCATCCTCTTGTCGTGGTGGATTCCATTCCAGCTCCTTGGAACGTTTCATGTGACGTACTTCCGCAGTCTCATTCTGTGGGCACTGCCGGTGGCTTTCTTATACCCACGGTTCCTGTCCCGCACACATCGAGGGTCGCGGCGGCGTCAGGCATTCTGGTGGACCACGCTCACGATTGTCCTGTTGGGCGTCGCTCTCGACTGGGTTTTCGGCGGGCTGATTCTCGATTTTTCCTGCGGTCCGGGAAAGGGAAAGTACATCGTACCCTGCGTTTGGGGCATCGGCGGATCTGTGCCCATCGAGGAATTCCTCTTTTATGTGTTAGGCGCGATGGCAGTGCTGCTTGTCTACATCTGGGGCGATCAGTACTGGTTCGCGCTCTACAACATTCGTCAGCGCGAGAGTCTCATACCGGCGGCGGGCCACATTATCGACATGTCGTGGGAAACCCTTGGCCTTCTTGCGGGCCTGCTTTTGATCGGGATCGATTGGAAGCTTTCCTACACTTGGGACTTCGCGTCCCATACTTTTACGGCCTTGCCGTTTCACTCCATTGTCCCGACTTACTACGCATTCCTGGCAGTCGCTGCATTCGCTCCTTTGGTTTTCTTGTACAGAAGCGTGATGCCGTTCGTCAATTGGCGAGCGCTGTCATTTGCGGGGATGTTCGTGATACTGACAGCATCCGTCTGGGAAGTTACCCTGGCACTGCCGAATAAGTGGTGGTCATACAAATGGGACGCCATGATCGGCAAGAGGATCCCGGCATGGTCGTGGACGACTCAGCAATACCCGATTGAAGCCCTGATTGTCTGGATAGTCTTCACGTTTGTGGCGGTTTTCATCTTCGAGGCCTTTGTGACGTTCTTCTACGACCCTCGCCCTTCCCGGATTCGACTCTTCGGCGGTGGTGAGTGGCCGTTTTCGCCGGTCCCTCCTCCAACGCCGGAAGTTGAAGGAATGTCGCTGATCGTGGAATCAGGTTCGGATGATGCCATGTGGCCGCTTCGCCCGCTGTCGTCGGTCCTAAAAAGCGGAAGCCTGGCAGGCGGGCCGTTCGAGGTCGTCGCCGTTTCATCGGGAGGTGCAATCGTTGAAGAGATCCAAAATCTCCGCGTCGTTAGCCGAAGCCGAGACGATTGGCGAAGCACGGGGGCGGCTGACGCGCGTTACCCAATCCTCTGCTTCATGCAGGATGGTCTGGCTGCACTACCGCACGTTTTCGAAGAGATTCGATCGGTTCTCGAATCGCCGCGGATCATCGGCGGAAGCACGACAGCCTGGCCCGACAAAGGATTTCTTGCGCGGATCCGCGCAATCTTTTACTTGCCTTATGCATGGATCACCGGCTTTGACCGAGGGATTGTCTTTTGCCGCGTGCAGGACTTCGAACGTATACCCGATGGCATCCCGCTGTTGAGTGGTTTGAGATCGCTGGGAAGAAAATCCCGACGCGTCATCACGCGGATTCCAGATTACGACGTGAGACTACATCCGCAGGCGGCGAAGCAACCGAACCCGCCCGTGGTGGTCGCCCAGCGCTCCTGATTAACTTTGCTGACCCTTCAACGCCGCCAGCACCCGCGACGGAATCATCGGCAGGCGATACATCCGCACGCCGACCGCATCGAAGACGGCGTTCGCGATCATCGCGCCCATCGGCACGATCGCCGGCTCGCCGCCGCCCTGCGGCGCAAGCTCATCGTTCGAGATCAGAATCGTCTCGATCCGCGGCACCATCGAGAACTTCGGCAGCTCGTAAGTCGCGAAGTTCTGATCCAGAATCTCCCCTCCCTTGAAATTCAGCTCCTCGGTCAGCACGTAGCCGAGGCCCATGGTGATGCAGCCTTCCATCTGCATCCTGGCGCCGTCGGGATTGATGACCATTCCCATGTCCTGCGCCGCGACGACCCGCTTGACCTTGATCTCGCCGGTCGCTTTGTCGACCGCCACTTCCGCCGCCATGGCGCACCACGTCCCCGCATCCATAGATACTGCGATTGCGCGTCCCTGCCCCGACGGTCCCGGCGCCGCCTTCCATCCGAAGGCCTCGGCCGCGGTCTGCAGCACGCGGCGTCCGCGCGCGTCGGACATGTTGCGGAGGCGGAACTCGAGCGGATCGATCTTGGCCGCGGCGGCCATGATGTCGATCTGGGATTCGCGCGCGAAGACGTTCGTCCCAGCGCCGGGCGCGCGCCACGGTCCGGTGGCAAACGGATGCAGGTTGGTCGAACCGCGCGTCATCAGCGCAGCGATCTTTGCGTTAGGCACGTCGTACAACACTTCGGAGGAGCGGCTGCCGCTGGCCCAGGTGGTGTAGTCCCACTGAGTGATTTTTCCCTTGTCGTCGATCGATGACGCGACCTTCACGACCGCCGCCGGTCCGAATGTGTCGAAGAAGAATTCCTCCCCACGCGTGAAGGCCACCATCACCGGCTTTCCGGTGATCTGCGCCAGCTTCGCAGCCTCGATGGCTTGCGGCGCGGG
>Ga0070706_100004386_pt1 | contig 13630 bp, 10 predicted proteins | sample KBSK5501metaG_FD_65476 | JGI IMG/M metagenome (GOLD analysis project Ga0070706, IMG submission 65476) | Corn, switchgrass and miscanthus rhizosphere microbial communities from Kellogg Biological Station, Michigan, USA - KBS K5-50-1 metaG | ecosystem: Host-associated > Plants > Roots >...
CGCACTGACCGGCCTTGTTCAACGCCAAGGTCGACGGCACGGTATGGCGCACGAAGCCAAGCTGGTACATGACGAGCGTGGTAACGCCGAGCAGCGTGCTCTGACGCGTCATCCCTAGAAAGGCAGCATGGACATCGTCCCATGCGGCGAGCAGTTCGTGCGGCCAGCCGATGCGACGTGGACCGTCGTTTCGGCACATCAGTCAGTTGCGCAGCAATTACTCTGCGCCGGCCCACCGACCAGCAACACCGCCTCGATGCCCTGCTACTCGAGGCCATCGCAGCAACCGCGGCCCTTGCCCGCTTGGTCCTTGACCGTAGTAAATGGCCGTGCTAGTTTCTGCTGCGCGCTATGGTGGCGTTTGCCACGACTTAGGTGGTGCCCATGAAGCGGCTCACGAAGGACTCACCTGTCTTCGCCTACTCCGCCAACGCAAGTCCGCGTGCCGAGATCGCGCCCGGGGAACGCATCCTGGTGGAAACCAAGTATGCCTTCGGTGACCAACCTCTGCAGCCAGGTGACACGCTCGCTGACATTGATCTGGACCTGTGCGATCCGCTCACCGGGCCGCTATTCGTCCAGGGCGCTGAACCTGGCGACACCATCGCGGTCCACATCGATCACGTTGAGCCGACCGGGACCGCTGCCCAGGGCGTCATTCCGGGCATCGGCCTGCTGGAATGGCCCAGCCTGCCGCTGCACTTCCTGACCCCCGAGAATGGCCGGGTGAGGTGGCTTCGCGGCATCGAGTATGCGCTCGCGCCGAACGTCGGAGCCATCGGCGTCGCGCCTCGCGAAGGGCCAATCCCGAGTGTCTATCCCGGCGACCACGGCGGGAATATGGACATGAAGCACATCCGCGCGGGTTCCATTGTCCAGTTTCCGGTGTTTCACCCGGGCGCGCTCCTGTTCGTGGGGGACTGCCACCAGAAGATTGGCGACGGCGAACTGCCCGGATGCGTCGGCGAGACCGATGCCGAGGTTACCCTGCACGTCGAGATCTTGAAGGGGAAGACCATTCCCCGCCCCCGGGTCCTCACCGAAGACCGGCTGATGCTGATCGCCTCCGCGGAAACCCTCGACGACGCGGTGAAGCTCGCGCTGCGGGACACCGTCGACATGCTGGTGGCGGAGAAGGGGTTTACCGAAGACGAGGCGTACCTGTTCACCGGGATCTTCTGCGATGCGGAGATCTGCCAGGTAGTGGATCCCCTGAAGACCGCCCGGATCGGCATGGACCGGGAATTTTACGAGTCGCTGACGTTGGCATAGGCGCCAGCCGCTCGTTGCTCGGCCAGTAGGAAGGGAACGCCGTGGGAACAGCGGCTGGAGCGAGTGCCGGAGGCGGGGCCGGCACCAGGGAAACACGGCTGGCGACCCGATCGATCGGCTTCTGGGAAGCGCTGGCCATGTCGGTCGAGGGCATGGGCCCGCTCCTCGGGGCGCTGGGCGTCGCTCCGCTGATCGCATCGCAGGCGGGGTTCTCGGCCCCTTTCATCTTCATCGTCTGCTGGGTGGCCATGTTCGTGGTCGCGATAACCATCGCCCGGTTCTCGAGGGCGTTGCCGAGCGCGGCCTCGATCTACACCTACATCAGTCACGGCCTGGGGGAGAAAGTCGGGTTCATCTCGGCATGGCTTTCCTACGCCTACTACGTGATGTTCGAGCCGCTGCTGTTGCTCGCGTTCGGCTTGTTCGCCAACTCCGCGTTCTCGTTCGTCTTCGGCGTCGACATCGCCTGGTACTGGTGGGTGGTCATCGCCTGGGGGATCACGCTGATCCTTTCCGTCCTCGGCATCGCGCTGTCGATGCGCGTCGACCTGACGCTCGCGGTGATCGCCGACGTCGTGTTGCTGATGGTCGCCGTTGCGGTCATCACCGCGGTAGCCCACGCAGGCCATTTCACCGCCGCGCCGCTGAACCCGTCACACGCGCCGGGCGCGTTCACCGGCCTGTCCCTGGCGGTCGCTTTCGGCGTGCTCATCTTCCTCGGCTTCGAGCAGTCGTTCACCCTGAGCGAGGAGGTCCGAGATCCGCACGGTCATGTCCCCAAGGCCATCCTCACCGCGCTGGGTGCGATCGGGCTCCTGCTGTTCATCGCGACCTTCGCCATGGTGCTCGGGTTCGGAGCCTCGGGCATGGGCCGGCTATCCGCCGCCTTCGCCAAGGAGGGGACACCCTGGTGGGAGCTGATCCGCCTGCACCTAAACAGCGGGTGGCGGGACGCGCTCCAGCTGGTGACCGTGGTCTCGATCCTCGGCAACACCATCGCCAGCCACAACGCCGTGGTCCGCATCCAGTACGGGATGGGCAGAGCCGGAGCGCTTCCGCATCCGCTGGGATGGACTCACCCCCGATTCCGCACGCCCTATGTCGCCATCGGGCTGCAGAGCGGGCTGTCGCTCGTCATCACGCTCGTGGCCGGCGCGATCTGGACCGCCTCCACCGCGTTCGGGTTCCTGGGATTCCTCATCGGCCTAGCGGCAGCGATCGCGTTCATCCTGATCCTGGCTGCCGCGCTCCGGTACTTTCATCGCGAGAACCGGGCGGCCGGCGCTCTGCGCAACTACGTGATCCCGATCATCGGAATCGTGGTTCTCCTCCCCGCGGTGTATACCTCCTTCTACCCGAGCCCCGGCTACCCGCTGCTTTGGGCGCCCTGGCTGATCCTGATCTGGGTGGCGCTTGGAATCATCTACCTGCTTTGGCGGCGGTTCAGGCAAGAGCACATTGATCTGGACTACGCCTTCCGGGATATCGGAGAGACAGTCCCCGAAGCGGCGAGGGACACCGAGCCAGGCGAATGAGTGAATCTGGGCAACGCCATCGGGGCCGGCCGCCCGCGCGGATCGGATTCAAATGACCGGCTCTGGCCGCCGCAGAGATCAGGTAGTTCTGAGGTCTTCTCGACGTTCTGCAGGGGTATAGTTCCCAGATCGGCCAATTGATCGATGGAGCGGCCCGCGATTACGGAGCGAAAGCTGCGCGCGAGCCGTAATCGTCGCCAGATCGCCGAGTACTTGCGCTCAATCGATGAGCGAGTTCGCGGAGACAATGGACACTGTCCTCATAACAAGCGTTCAGCCCGACGGCCGGCTGGTGCGGCAAGCCCTTGTGCGTGAGAGCGAGCGGGTGGCGGGGATGGTGCGCGACAGCGGGTCGCTGGACGGACCGGTCCCCGGACTGGAGTGGACGAGAGCCCAGTTGGTCGCGCACTTGTATGCGATGTGCGAGGCGTTTGCGGCGACGTTGCGGGGCGAGGACTTCGCCGGGCGCTTCGGTACGGAGTTCATCGGCAGCTTTGGCACTGGCCCCACCCTCCCCGAGGCGGTCGCCGCCATCAACGCCAGGGTGGTAATGAATGCCTCGTTCCCCGGTACCGCTGCGGCGGCCGACGCGTTGAGTTCGGGTGCGGCAGCACTGCTCGCCGCGTTCGACACGCATCGGGACCTCAGGTCGCGGCGGCCCGCTCCCTGGTACGGCCCCGAAGTCGCTCTGCCCGTCGGAAGCCTGCTGGCGTTGGCTGTGGCCGAGTTCCTGGTGCATGGATACGACCTCGCCCGAGCGGTGGGAACAGACCTGCGGCCCTCGCCGGCCACGGCTGCTTCGTCAACCGCGGTGGCCGCCGCCGTGATGAGCGAGATGCTTCCGCGCATGCTCGACGAGCGCAGCGCCAGCGGGTTCACCGGCAGCTACGAGGTCCGCGTCCGCGGCGGGCAGCGGTTCGTGCTGCGGATCGCGGACGGCAGGGCGTGGAGCGAGCCCGCGAAAGGCAAAGGCGTGAACTGCGTGATGAGCTTGTCCGCATACCACGCTTTGCTGATGGGCTACGGCAGGCTGCCGGTCTGGCGGGGCATAGCCGCGGGCAAGGCCTGGGCGTTCGGCCGCCGGCCCTGGCTCGGGCTGCGGTTCCACGATCTGTTCCTGACGGCTTGAAGCTGTTCGCGGGCCCGACTATTGAGCTACGCGCGCTGAATAGGCGCATCGACGACTGCCGGGCGCAAGCGTCACGCATGGCGCTCATATCTGCCATTCCGGTGCGGAGCCCGGGCACCAGGCCCGGAAAATAACCTGATTAGCGCCGCCGGAGAATTGGGTCTGGTCTCAAATGTGTTGATTGGCTGGTCAGAGAAGGCGCCGTGCACTGGCCCAGCGGGAGAGCTCGCGGCGGTTGGAGAGCTGGAGCTTGCGCAGCACCGCGGCGGCGTGGGTCTCGACCGTGCGCGCCGAGATATACAGCCGAGCGCCGATCTCCTGGTACGTGTACCCGGCGGCGACGAGGCGGATGACCTCGCGCTCGCGCCGGGTGAGCCGGTCGAGATCCGGCTCCGGACTGGACGCCTCGGCCCCGCGGAAGCTGTCCAGGACGTACACGGCCAGACGGGGCGAGAAGTAGACGTCGCCCGCATGTACGCGGCGGATCGCCTCGCACAGGTCGGGCCCGGAGATCGCCTTGGTCACATACCCTCGGGCGCCGCCGCGGATGACGTTGAGGACGTCTTCGGCGGCATCTGACACCGACAGGCCGAGGAACCGGATGTGCGGATGGGCCGGAACGATCGCGTCGAGCACGGCCCGACCGCCGCCGTCGGGCAGGTGCACGTCGAGGAGCACCACGTCTGGCTGCAGGGCGCGGATGCCGGAGACCGCGGAGGCGACGTCGGCCGCCTCGCCCACCACGTCCATCGCGTCGCCGACCTCGGCCCGTACGCCGGAGCGCACCACTGTGTGGTCGTCGACGACGAAGACCCGGGTCGGCTCACCCATGACGGGCCGCCCTGGGCACGCGCAGCTCAACCTCGGTGCCTGCGCCGGGCGTCGAGCGGACCAGTGCTGAGCCGCCGTGCGCGTGGATGCGCCGCTCGATCGAGTCGGTGATGCCCCGCCGGTCCGCGCCGTTGCGCTGCGCCGGGTCGAACCCGCGGCCCCGGTCGCGAACCAGTGCGTGCAGGTCCTCGTCGGTGACCTCGGCGAAGACCGACACGTGCCGGACCTCGGCATGCTTGGCGGCGTTGGTGAGCGCCTCGCGCACGGCCCCGACGACGGCCCGGGCCGGCTCGTCGAGGCGGCACGTGCCGACGGTCGCCACCTCGACGGTGACGTCGAACCGGTCCTCTACCTCTTCGGCCATCGCCATGGCCGCGGCGGCGAAGTCGTCGCCATCGTCCGGCTGCCCGCCGTAGAGCCAGGCACGCAGCTCCCGGTCGGCGCGGCGGGTGAGCCAGCGTACGGCGCGGGGGTCGTCGGCTCGCTTGTGGATGAGCGTGAGCGATTGGAGCACCGAATCATGCAAGTGGGTGGCGACCTCGGCCCGCTCCTCGGCGCGGACCCGTGCGGCCCGCTCTCTGGTGATCGCGCGGGTGAGGACGAACAACCAGGGCAGCAGGACCGCACCGACGAGCGTGAGCACGCCGGCGGCAAGAATGGAGATCATCACCACGGCGACGGCGTCCCGGTCGTGGCTGGTACCTCGCTGGCTGTCGACGATCGCGGCCGCGACCACACCCGTCGCGGCGAGCATCGCGGCGACCGCGACGACGCGGCGGAAGGCCGGTCGCGCCTCGGGCTCGTTCTCGAGTCGGCGCGAGACCAGCAGCATCCAGGGCCCGACGGCCAGCCCGACCACGAGCAGCAGCACGGCGATGGCGACCGGCAGCGCGGGCGTCGACGTGTGCTCGACGACCACGAACAGGAAGACCCACAAGCCGGCCAGGCCGAGGCACCCGAGCGCGACCAACCAGCGCATTCTCATGGGCACCATCCCAGCGTAGGGGCAACCCGCCGCGTTACTCGGCCGCGAGCGCGCGCAGCACGTCGACTCGGCTCGCCGACCGCGCGGGCAACGCCGCGGCGACCACACCTGCGGCAGCGGCCACGGCGGCAACCAGCGCGAGGAGCGCGACCGGCACGGTGAACTGGGTTGGCGCCGAGGAGTGCTCGAACACCTTAGCCGCACCCCAGGCGAACAGCGTGCCGAAGCCGATCCCGAGCACAGCCCCGACGCAGCCGATGATGAAAGCCTCGGCGCGGACCATCGTGCCGAGCTGCCGCCGGTCCATGCCCGCCGCGTGCAGCAAGCCCAGCTCTCGTACCCGGTCGACGACCGACAGCGTCATCGTATTGACGATGCCGACCAGCCCGACCAGTATCGCCAGGCAGGTCAGCGCCAGGTATAGCGATGCGGTCCGGTCGATCTGCCCGACCGTCGCGCTGCGCACGTGTGCCCGGTTCTCCACGGTGATCCCGGGCCATCCGGCGACCGCCCGGTCCACGGCGGCTCGGGCGGTTGCAGGCGCGACGCCGTCCGCGACGCTCAGGAGCGCAGCGCCCACGGCTGCGTTGCCGCCGAGCCTGGTGTAGTCCCCGGACCGGATTAGGTAGTTCGGCAAGGTCGTCGAGACGTAGCTCTCGTGCCGGTAGACAGCCCGAAGTGTGAAGGCGCGATCACCCCGCCCAAGGTTCACCGGCACCCGCGAACCGACCGTCCAGCCGTGATCGGCGGCGACGTCGTCGGCAACCCACAGCCCGCCGCGGCTCACGTCGGCCAGGCTGCCCGCGGTTACGTCCAGGCCGCGCACGTGGGCGAAGTCGGTCAGGTCCGCGCCGGTCATGACCGCCGGGGTACCTGCCGCTGTGCCGAGGGTGGATCGCGTCGGGACGACGGCGGACAACTCGGGCAGCGCCGCCAGCCGCGCGAGCAGGTCAGCAGCGACCGGGCCACCCGCCTGCTTGCCGGTACTCGCGGTGCCGCCACTTTGAACGGTGATGTCCGGCGTTCGGTTCACCTCCGCATCGAGGAACGCCTTGGTCGAAGTGAACAGGACGGTGAGGAAGCTGACGAGCGCGAGCCCGACCATCAAGGCGGAGGCGGTGGCGGCTGTCCGGTCCGGGCTGCGCATGGCGTTGGCACGGGCGAGCGCGCCCGGCAGCCGGAGCACACGCGCGACGGGCAGGCCAGCGAGACGGACCAGCGGCGTGGCGCCCCACGGGCCGAGCAGCCGAACGCCAGCCAAGGTGAGCGCGGCGGCGGGCAGGAGCATCGGCCCCGACCCGGTAATAGCCGCGACAGGCACGGCCACGACGCCGGCGCCGGCGAGGACCGCTCCAGTGGCCATCCTGACGGCGCGGCGTGGCCGCGAGCTGGTGGCCGGCAGGCCACGGAATGCGGCGAGCGGCGCCGCCCGGCTCGCTCGGCGCGCCGGGGCCTGAGCAGAAAGGACCATGACGACGGACCCGACCAGCAGCGCGACGGCGACGGTACGGGGCGTCACCGTCAGCGTTGAGCCGCGCAGGTCGGCGCCGGAGAGTAGCGCGGAGTTCACGTACGCCCGCAGCGCCGCAGCCACGCCGATTCCCAGGACCAGCCCGACGAGGGAGGCGACGACGCCGACAGCGAGGGCCTCTGCGCGGACCATCCTGCGGAGCTGGCGGCCCTCGGCCCCGAGACACCGCAGCAGCGCTAGCTCGCGGGTCCGCTGGGCCAGGACCGCCGACATCGTCGTGTTGATGATGAACGCGCCGACTAGGAGGGCCACTCCGCCGGCCACCAGGAGGATTCTCCGCAGCTGGTCGACATCGCTGTCCTGGACACCGGCACGCACGGCTGTGTCCCCGAGGACAAGTGTGCCCGACACCAGCGCGACCCCCACGATGACCGCGACACCCGTCAGCATCGCCCGGCGCGGGTGTGCCCGCAGTTCCCGAACGCTGAGCCCGGTCACGACACGACGTCCTTCCGCTCCCGCGCCAGGGCCCGCTGCTGGACGCGGCCGCGTACCCGCTCCGCCGTGGGCTCGACCATCTCGCCCACCACGCGGCCGTCGGTAATGAAGAGCACCCGGTCGGCGTACTCGGCGGCAGCCGGGTCATGGGTCACCATTACGACCGTCTGGCCGAGCTCGTCCACGCACCGGCGCAGCAGGCCCAACAGATCAGCGCTGGCGCGCGAGTCCAGGTTGCCGGTCGGCTCATCGGCGAATACCACGGCAGGCTGCCCGGCCAGGGCGCGCGCGACGGCAAGGCGCTGCTGCTCGCCGCCGGACAACTCCCCTGGCCGGTGCCCAAGCCGATCCCGTAGCTTGACTGCGTCGACTACTCTCGCCGTCCAGTCCCGGTCGGGACGGCGGCCCGCGATCCGCAGCGGCAGCTGCAGGTTTTCGTCGGCGCTGAGCGCCGGGAGGAGGTTGAACGACTGGAAGACGAACCCGACCCGGCTGCGGCGGAGCCTGGTCAGTTCCCGTTCGGAGAGCGCGGAAAGGTCCGTCTCGCCCAGGTACACGGTGCCCGAGTCGACCGTCTCCAATCCGGCGAGGCAGTACAGCAGCGTGGATTTGCCCGACCCGGACGGGCCCATAATCGCGGTGAACTGGCCCGCGGGCAGCGCCGCCGTCACATTGTCCAGCGCGAGCACGGTGACAGCTCCGCTGCCGTATCGCTTCGTGATCCCGACGGCGCGGACCGCCGCCAGCGTGGTTGAGGAAGTCATGCCGCCAGGATCGGCTCAGGCGCCGGTACCCCACATCCGTACCGAGCCCGTCAGCCCCTCCGTACCTAACCCCGATAGCCGGTGCCACCAACGGCGCCAGGGTAGGCGGAGCGACACCATTACGCCACAGACAAATGTGCGAGAGCCGGGTCAACGGGGCGGCGGGGGGCGGTGATCATTGTTCGCCGGCTGGCCCGAGCTCCAGGCGATCTGCTCCGGGCCGGCTGCGATGACGTTGCCGAAGTGGCGGAGCACGCGGGCCCGTGGCCGGATCCCAGAGCACCGACAGATTCTGGTCTTCGTTGTTGACGAGCAGCAGGTAGCTCCCGACGCCGCTGCCGAGAAGATAACCGGCCGGAAGGCGGTAGCGCGGGCCAAGGGGCCGCCCGGTGGTGCTGACGAGCTGCGCGGTCGAGGACCCGGTGAGCCTGGCAATGGCACGCGGGTACGCGGCCAGCCAAACCGCACCGGGAAGATTAGATGGCACCACTCCGTCGCGCGAGTATGCTGCGCCGATCCGGGTCACGGTCAGCGAGCTGTCGGCGATGAAATAGTACCGATTCGGTCGGCCAGCGCACTGGTTAATGGGATAAGCAGACGAGCTGACATACGACACAGCCGACCAGCCTCCGTAGAGGCGCCCGAACCGGCGAGGGCCGGTACGTGCTGCGTCCAGACCCTTCCGGGTCCGCGCCTGGTGCTCGGTCAACCGGCCGTCCTCGCGGTGCGTCTAGTTTGCGGTGAAGGGACGACCCGGGCTGGGGCTCGAACGCGGTCCGGCAGGCGAGTCAAGCAGGAGGCAGCCATGGATGCCATCGGGAGCCGGCGGCTGCGCACCATGACGCTATGCGCACCAGCGCTGGCCGCCGTTGTCGCGGCGATAACGGCGGGAGTGGCGCAGGCGGCGGTGTTAACGCCGGCCGGGCGCTTGGAGCGAGCTGTACAGGCGGCACGGGCGGCGCACGCTGTGCGGCCGGGCGCGGCCAGCTTTGGCGGTCAGGCCAGGCTCGCGTCGGTGTCGTGCCGCAGCGCGTCTTGGTGCATGGCGGTCGGCTCATATGCCACCGCCGATCAGGTACGACACTCGCTCGCGATGATCTGGACCGGCGCTAGCTGGCGGAAGCTCAAGAACCCGCGCGGCGCCGCGCTGAAACTAGTGGCCTGCTCGTCGCCGAGGTTCTGCATGGCTTGGGGCGGCCCGACGGGGGCCGAGCGCTGGAACGGCACAACCTGGCGGACCGTGCCGGGCCCCAAGGGCGGCCTGCCGAGCCTGACCTGCGCCAGCCGGGCGCTGTGCATGCGGATCCATGGCACGCTCGCCAGCGTGTGGAATGGCAGCTCGTGGCGCGACGCGAAGGCCACCAACGTCTGCAGTGGTAGCGCGCCAGGCCCATGCGGCATGGCCAGCGTGTCCTGCGGCGGGCCGGCCAGCTGTGTCACGGTCGGCACGTGGACCGTCTCGCAGGAGCCGGTACAAGAATCCTTCGGCTTCTTCTGGAACGGCAAGACCTGGACCCGTACCGGTCCGCCGGGGGACGGGAATCCGGCGGCCGCGGACAGCATCTCCTGCAGAGGCGGGTTCTGCATGGAGGCAGGTGAGGCGTTCAGCGAGGTCGCGGGCGGCGGCATCGCGGTCGCCGGCGCCTGGGACGCGAGCACCACGACCTGGACCGATGTCTCACCCAACCTGGGCACCCTGTGCACCGGTCCGCTGGCCATGTGCCCGTGGGCCGCTTCGATCGCGTGTGCCAGCAAGGCAAGCTGCATGACCCTCGGCGGCCCCAAGGGCGGCCAGTTCTGGAACGGCAGCACGTGGACGTCCGCCGAGCCGGTATCTGCCGGGCCCGGTTCAGCGCTTCAGGCGGTGTCCTGCGCAGGCAGCGACTGCCTGGCGGTGGGCTGGCGCATGGTGGCGGGCAAACAGCGAACTCTCGCCGAGATGTGGAACGGATCTGCCTGGTCCATCATCACGAGCCCGCTGGGAGCCTGAGGCCGTGCGCCGACACGCGCGGACTGTCAGGGGCTAGTATTCCCCTGGGCCTCCCGGGTGGGGCGCCGGGCGTCAGCACGGCACCGAGAACCGAGGTTCGCGATGGTGCGACAGAAGGACGCTCAGGCGCGCTGGCCGGGCTTAGCGCCGCCGCTCTGTGACTCGCGAGTTATCCGACGGGTCCTTAGCCACGCAGAACTCGTTGCCTTCCACGTCGGCCAGCACGAACCACCGCTGGCCGAACTCCTCCCGCGCAACGGGCGTCACCATGGTGGCACCCAGGGCGCGCAGCCGGGCCACCTCACCGTCCACGTCGTCCACGAGCAGATCCAGGTGCATCCGGTTCTTGCTCCGCTTAGGTTCGGGCACCCGCTGCAACGTCAGGCCGGGACCGTCGCCGGCCAGCGCGACGTATCGCCCGCCGATCGTACCCTCCTCGGCATACCCAAGCGCGGCCCGCCAGAACGCCGCCACAGCGTCGAGATCCACGCAATCGAGGGTGAGTTCGATGCGCATGCCCTCATCTTCTCAGCACACCGGGAAACGTCCCGGCCGCGCCAGCCGTAAAGCCCAACGGTCAACAGGGCCGGATCGAGTGCGCAGCGCGGCCAATCACAGTCACTGAGCGCGACCGGACCGCAGGTACGCCTGCTGCCCGAGCGCTTAATACACGGGTGATCCGTGTCGCTGCAGGCGGGTCAGCCTTCTTGCCGATCCCAGCTCGTTCAGAGGATCCTCTGGCAGGGCTGTTCGTCATCATGGCCGTGGCCGTCGGCCCGAGCACATTCGGGCCGGGTCTCATTCAACTTCTGGCTGAGCTTGACATGGTGGCCGGTATGTCTGGCCCTGCTGCTCACTTACTACTGGCGCCACGTGCGGCATTGTGCCGATGCGAGACCACGATCGTGGAACAGATCATCGTTCTCGCGACCCAGCACAGACCCTGGCTAGCTGGCCGGAGCGAGCCGATTCAGCTGTTGCCCCAGGTATTGGCGTGCAGCGGGACCTTGCCATCACATCCCGGCAGCGGCTTCGGGATCAGCGTCGTATTCGCCGGGCACGGCTTGAGTATCAGGGGGGGCAAGGGAGCCTGGTTGAAGTCGAACTCCTTGATCAAGTCGCCAAGACCAGGGGCATTCTCGCGGACATCAGGGCGCTGGTCCGGGCGGCCATCAGTGGCCGGGTCGAGCCGGGCGCCGCCGAGGAAGTCATCCTCGATGAACTTCAGGTACGCATCGGTGGTAAGCCGCTGGGAGTCGATATAGCCTTGCCTGGCGTACGGGCTGATCATTATCCCTGGCACCCGGATGCCGTAACCCATCGCGTCCACCGTCGGCGGCTTGACGTGGTCATAGAACCCGCCCCAGTCATCCCAGGTTAGGAAGATCGCGGTGGAGTTCCACTCCGGGCTGCGCATGACCGCGTTGATGACCTTGGTGACGTACCTCTGACCCGAGCTGACCAGCGCGGGCCCGTGCTCGCTGTCCCTCACGTCAGGCGAGATCCACGACACCTTGGGCAAGGTGCCCGCCTTCGCCTGCTGGTAGAAATTCCAGAGTGAACGGATATTTCCGGTCTGACCGTCTTGGTGCACATCGGTGAATCCGGGCAGCACATTCCAGATCACCCACACGCCGCTCTTGTGCTGATCGGAAACAGCACCGTGGTCGAGGTAGTAGCCCCAGCTCACGTGGTTCTTGTGCAGCAGGTAGGTCAAGTCGGTCCAGCCGAACGGGGTCGGCCGGGATTTCCTGTTCGGCGGGTTCGCTGAACTAACACAGGTCATCGGGTCATCAGGATGGGCGCACTTGGCCGACCACCCCGATACCTCGTACAGGTGCGCGGTAAGGCTCCACGAGCCGGCCGCCTCGAACATGTGATCCTGGAGCACGAAGTTGCTGGCGTAGGCCCAGTAGTTCGGGATGTCGCTGCCCACGTGATAGCCCATGACGTCGGGATGGCACGGCTGATCCGGCTTGCACATCATCTTCTCGGCCTCAGCGATAAAGCCGTTCATCTTCCCGCCCGCCACATCGGCGAGGAAGTCAGGCTGGTAATGCGGGTCATCTCCGTTGCTGTCGTGATGGTCGACCCACGGCTTGGCGCAGCCTCTGTTGCGCGGGTCAGGCAGGCACGTGCCCGCGGGAATGCCGTCTGCGCCGGGAAAGGTGCCGAAGTAGGAGTCGAACGACCGGTTCTCCTGCATGATCACGATGACATGCTTGATCTTGTGGATGCCGGCGGGTATTGCGGGGGAATTTCCCGTCGACGTCTGCTTGGCCAGAACGGCTAGGCTAACGGCCGCGACGGCGCCCACAGCCAGCAGGTAGGCGGGCGCCAGCCTAGATCGCCTGCGGTGTCGCATTCGCCCTCCGAACACGGGCCGACGGCCACCAGGAGCGTCCGAGCAGACTCCCACGAACTGTCAGATCGTAGCTGAAAAGGTCGAGCGGCGGGCGACGCTGTCGGCTATCCGCTGCGACCCAGCTATCTGTGCTCGGGCGCTGAATCCGAGCTTGTTCATGATGCTGCGAACGTGGCTGTCTACTGTGCGCGCCGAGATGAACAACCGGGCTCCGCCGGTCAGCAGCAGCCGCGCGGGTTGGGCCCGAGCACCTGGACGGCTTGGGCGCCCATCTGGCGGGCGTAACGCGGGCCGCCGGCGGACAGGTCACCCGCAACCAGCACATGGGCACCAGCCGGGCGGGCGCAGGGTCAGGCCCCGTTCTTGGTGGGGCTGATGGCGTGGGGCTGGATCCCGACCCAGAGAGGGCGGCTGCGGTGCATGTGCACGGTGACTGTCGCCATCCGCTGCCCGCGGTAGGTGAACACCGTCCCTAGCTCCCATGCGTACTTCTGTTCCACCTTCGGCACGTAGCCCAGGGTCTCCAGCGCGTATGCGAGCCCGAAGGTCAGCCGGCGCCGGTAGTGCCGGTCTCGGCCCAGGATTACCAGGGCGACCGGCTCGCGCGGCAGCGTCGCATGGACCTTTTCGGAGGCTACCCGGACGGCATTGCTTACCGAGCTGTCGGTCATGCTTAGGCGCGCCCGTGCTTGGCTCATCGCCAGGCCCGAGGCGGTGCCGATCACCACAATGGCAAGGCCAGACGCCACGGGCAGTGCCCACTTCGCCCGCACCAGCCGGGCAACACCGG
>Ga0070706_100004388_pt1 | contig 13625 bp, 12 predicted proteins | sample KBSK5501metaG_FD_65476 | JGI IMG/M metagenome (GOLD analysis project Ga0070706, IMG submission 65476) | Corn, switchgrass and miscanthus rhizosphere microbial communities from Kellogg Biological Station, Michigan, USA - KBS K5-50-1 metaG | ecosystem: Host-associated > Plants > Roots >...
GGGAGACTGCCATTCTTGATGGCGGCATTACCCGCGTCCACAGGGATCGACACTTTGATGAGAAAACGCATGGTCGGAATTCCTTTCTTGTTGGATTGATAAATTCGGCGACATGGGGGGCACTAGCCCGACCGTCAGGGAGGGCTCCGCCTTTTATTTACCTGGACTACTCTGCTCTTGCTATGCGATGCTGGCGCTGAAAAAATCAAACAAAGGAGTCGGACTCGATGCGCAGAGTGTCAATGTTTCTATTCGCAATTCTGCTCGCCCTTTCATTCACATTTGCTGGCTCTTCTCTTCGGGCCAACGCGAGCGTGCAAGATCAGCAAAACCAGGATCAAAACCGCCGCGTCCTGAATGTGCCGCAGCGGCGACGCCGCACCGGCCGCGATGTCGCACGGCGGAAACACCGAGGCCTCGGTCACGCGTACAAGCAGGGCGGGAAGAGCGCCGGACGCGGTGGCAAAGGTTTTGGGAAGAACATAGCGCGCGGCAAGCCGGTGAAAGGTGGAAAAAAACTGGGCACGGGGATGGGTGGCTTTGGCAAAGGCGTCGGTAAAGGTACGGGCCGGACCGGAAGGAAAGTAGGCAGGAAAGTGAAGCATGCTGTCACGCCGTGACGACAGCAAATAAAGCTATCGAGAGCTAAAGCTGGAACCAAGCCCGGCGCTAATTGTGCCCTGGTTTGGCTGTCCGTTCCCGGACATTTCCCGTGCCTCGTCGCGACTCGACACAAAGCGAACCCGGCCTCACGGAAAGTGTCTTCAAGGTGCTGCGGATAGTGCGGATTAACACCATCCTCGTTGATGAATACGCGAAGATTCTCAGCTCCCAGCTTGCTGATGGAACGATTCGCCGTAAATGCAGGCCCGATCATGCACTAGATAACGAGACGCGCTATCCCAGGGGAAACGCTTCGGCGAGTTGCCGTGCCGTCTATTCAGCGGAACGTTGTAAAGGAAGACAACGGGGGGAAGCTCGTCATCCTGTAGCATTTGGGTTTTACCCAACGAGCGCCAAGTGTAAAGCCAGGCGCACTCAACGAATGACTTCCTTCACTTACTATCAATTCGGTTTACAACTTCGATGACGTGCTCGATCTGAGTCATGTACGCCGCGAACACCTTGTTTGCTTCCATCCCCGTCAACGGCGATCCGCCATTTGCTCTGAGCTCGAAGATCCGCTCGAATGGTGACGCGTCCAGTTCCAGCAAACGCACAGTTGCGCGCACGGTGTCGGGTTTGGTAATAGGCGGCTCGTGTCCGTACAGTATCAGGACCGCTCGGAACAATGCCGCAAAGCTGGCAATGCTGTCGCTCATCAGGCTGGATAATTTTTCAATTGAAGTGGATGCAGGGATATACAGACGGCGCAGCTGAATTAACTTGGTCCTCAGTTCGTATTCTGTCTGATGCCGCAGGTTCGCTCGCGAGATATGTACGAACTCGAAGGGATCACGACCGTACAAGACTTTCCGCGCTTTCTCCATTTGCAGGAACTCGATGGGAAATACATCTGCTGCGTCCTGTAGTTCCTGGACCGTAAAATAGACAGGTATTGGCTGGCCGAGACTCTGCCACTCCCGCATCGGGGCTTGGGCGAGGCGCAGGTCTTCCGACGTTATCCGGTTGAGCGCGATCAGTAAATTGTGATCCGAGCGCAGTTCTATATGATCGCCGGCTGCAGCCGATCCGTACAACACTACCGATGCGAGATTCTCGCCGTGAGCCGCGCGCAAGTCATTCACAAGATGGTCTAGTGCGGTTGAGTCGATCTTATTAGCCATTCATTCTCCGAATCCGCTTTCAGTCTTCGCGAACCTGGAGTTCGCGTAACACCTGCCGAGTCGCAGCCTTAGCCCACGAGGTGCTCAAAGCCTTGTGTCACAGAGCTCTATTTGTTGAAGTCAACCTTCGGCGCTTGCCGCGCCCCCTCGTCCGCCTTGAAGTACGGCTGCTCTTTAAAGCCCATCAGGCCCGCCATGAGTACGGTGGGGAAGCGGCTGCGGGTCGTGTTGTAGTCCTGCGCGGCCACGGTGTAGTCGTGGCGCGCAGTTGCCAGCCGGTTTTCCGTCCCGGCCAACTCATCCTGTAACTTCAGGAAGCTCTCGTTTGATTTCAACTGCGGGTAATTTTCGGTAATCGCCAAAAAGCGCCCGCCTGTACCAAGAAGCCCGCCGTCCCTGAGAGCTTGGTCCAACTTACTATTCGCGGCGATCTTGTCCTCCGTCGTACTGTTCGGGTTCTGCATCGTCGATAGTAGCTGTGAGCGCGCTTCGGCGATCTTGGTGAAGACTCTCTCCTCCAGCCCCGCGATTCCCTTGACCGTGGCAACGATGTTCGGGATCAAATCGGCGCGTCGCTGCATATGGTTCTCCACCTGGGACCACTGAGCATTGACGTTTTGTCGCTTGGTGACGAGCGTGTTATAGGTGCTGATGGCAACGCCACCGACGATTAACACCAACAAAATGACGATGCCCAGAATAACTAGGGCTTTCTTTCCCATACTGTCTCCTTTCGACTTGCTTTGATTCTCATGCGGCTTATTTTGGTCCCCACAAGCTCGAGTTAAAACTTCTATCGTTGATTCGCATTCTCGTTCAGTACGAAGGCATCTTCGACCACCCCAGGCGGGCTGCCCGCCTGGGGACCCCGGGTTAGTGGTAACGCCTGCTCTCGTTGGCCACGGCTGTTACCAACTGCCTCCCGCACCACCACCGCCAAAATCTCCGCCGCCGCCGAATCCGCCAAAACCTCCTCCGCCTGAACCGCCGCCGAAGCCGCCGCCGCCCCAGCCGCTCGACCCCGATCCGCTACGGCTGTTGATCAGCGCGTTGAGGAGGAATAGAGTCAGCCAACTACCACCTCCACGACCTCCCCGACTGCGGATCGCGAGGAGGACAATCAGAATGAGCGCGATCGTAAAGACTACGATGAAGGGCGATATCCACGAGCTTGTGTTTCCACCTGAACGGACCGGCACAGGAGTCTCCCCCGGTGCAAGAATTGTGTCGGTACTGAAACCATTTTTCGTAGCGACCGTCGTGATGTATGCATTAACAGTATCTGATAAGCCTTTGCCATACTGTCCAGCCCGGAAACCCGGCACAAGCTGTTTGCGCTGTATCTGGCCCACCAGGCCGTCTGGCAGATCGCCTTCAAGATGGCGGCTCACCTGGGTGAAGTATTTGCGGTCTTTGATCGCCACCAAAAGGAGAAGGCTCGGCTTGCTCGTGTCCTTTGCACCGATTCCCCATCCCCTGGCCACCGCCAGCGAATAGTCGAAAATATCCTGGCCGCCCGTCGTATCGATCGTCACGACCGCGAACTGTATCTGCTGCTGACGATCCAGGTTACCGAGCGTTGTCTCCAGCCGGTCCCTCGTGACACCGTCGATGACCCCGGCATAATCGTTCACGTACCCTGTCGGGTGCGGAAGCGGCGACTGTGTTGTTTGTCCAATCGCCGAACCGCCCACGAGCAAGAGCAAGGTAAACGTCAGCGTTGAAATAAAGGAAATACGGCGTCGGGTCATCGTCAATGCGAGCGAGTTCGCTTCTGAAGCACAGAGCATATTATGTTCTTGCTGTTAGACAATAACAAAAGCTTCTCCTTCACCGCGAAAAATCGCTACCAGTTAAGCCGCAAGTTCTTCAACAAACTGCCGAAAGGTCAGCACGCTAAAGCCAAGGCTGCTTTGCACGAGATCTGGATGGCCGAGAGTCGCGCTACGGCGGAGCAAGCCTTCGACCACTTCCTGTTTACTAGGAGGCTCAGAGAATCGCCGCCTGGGAGTTCTCTCGGTTAAGGTTAACGGAGGAATGAAATTGACCACGCTTGGGGCCGTGCGGCGGCAGGTTTACCATGACCGTCCTTCTATTTTGTTTGTCCGCTTTCGGGTTGATTATTGGGCCAATCCCACGCGCCGCAGCAAGTCTTTGAACCGGGGATCGTTGCGCAAGGCATCGAAGGCGGGGTCTACCTTAAGCGTCGTCAGAGCATTGGAGTGCTGCGAATACGCCTTTTCCAACCAGGCGAAGGCTTCGTCCTTATTGCCCATGCCAACGTACGCGATAAGAATGGGTGCCGGATCAATTTGGTGGCGCCGGTTCAACTGTTCCAACTTCTCCAGCGCACGACGAGCCTCAACCTGCTGGCCGGAGCGGCCAAAGACATAAGCGGATTGCGCCAAGCTCCACGGGCTATCGTCTACTCGACGCAATTTTTCCAGATCCGCTTGGGCGTCTGCGAACATTCCCTTCTGCACATAGACGTACTCCAATATGTGAGCGTGCGTGAAGTTCGGATCCACCTCCAGCACAGCGCGCAGTTTTTCGATGGCGCGGTCATACTGCCGCGAAAAGTAAAGGATTGCGCCATTATCGGTAGCAATGATTAGCGACAGTGGATCGAGCTCGCGCGCTCGCTCGCTCTCGCGAAGCGCTTCATCAAAATGCCCGAGGTATGCCAGATGCTCGGCGTACCAATGATGAGCGGTGGCGTAGTTGGGGTTCAACTCGATCGCGCGCCGGTATTCTTTCTCTGCGGTTTCCCAGTCCCAATCGTAATTCTGCACAATCAAAGCCAGCGCGGTGTGAGCTTCTGCGAGGTTCTCATCAAGCTCAAGCGCCCGTAGCGCCGCGCTGCGTGCCTTGGGAATGAACTCGGCTTGTGGCTCTCCACTATAGCCGCCCATCAAGGCGTAGGAATTCGCCAGGCCGGCATAGGCGCGAGCGTAAGTCGCGTCCTTGGTTGCGGCTTGCTGAAAGTAGTCGACGGCTTGACGGAAACCCTGAGGCGTCCGCTTATTCCAGAAGAACTGGCCTTTGAGATACAGGTCGTATGCTTCATACGTCGGAGAGGAAGAAGTGCGCGAAGCCGGTTCGGTCAGCTTCTTGTCGGCGAGCGTGAGCCGGATTTCATCCGCGACTTCTTGCGAGATCTCCTCTTGCAGAGATAAAAGGTGACTTAGCTCGCGATCATATTCTCGCGACCATAAATGGGTCTGGTCCGCTACCTTAATAAGCTGGGCCGTGATTCGTACATTATCTGAGTCACGCCGCACGCTGCCCTCCAATACGTACTGGACCCCAAGCTCGCGGCCGATTCGGTCCAAGGGCTCCTCGTTGCTCTTATAGCGCATGACAGAAGTGCGTGCGATTACTCCGAGGTGACGAGAATCAAGATTCCCCAATTGGGTGATCATCTCCTCAGTTAGGCCGTCACTGAAATAATCCTGCGTCGCGTCGCCGGTTAGATTTTTGAACGGAAGCACGGCCAGCATCGCTCTTCCGCTGGGTGGTTCTGGCCGAGCGAGAAAACGAGACCGCAAGAGCGCGGCGCCCATCGCCGCGATCAGGACAATCGTAATTCCAACGAAGGCCACCCAAGGTGAGCGCGACAGACGAAAAAGTGTCTCAGAACGCTTAACTCTTTTCGGTTGTGTGGCCGCCGATTCGGTTCCCTCGAATGCGGTTATCCGGCTTGACTTGGCGTCGCCGTTCGAATCGCCCCCGTTTACGCTCCCGCTCTGTTGTTCAGCCGCGACCGGCGCTATGAAGCGATAGCCTCGCTTTGCCACCGTTTCAATGTAATGAGGATGGCGGGCGTTATCGCCGAGCGATTTTCTGAGTTGTTGAATGTTGGAAGTCAGGTTGGCTTCTTCGACAAAAGTGTCGGGCCAGAGCCGATTCATCAACTCTTCTTTCTTGACAATGCGCCCGCTGTGCTCAACCAGGACTAGCAGCGTTTCAAAAACCTTCGGCGTCATGGGCAGAGGTGTGCCGTTGTGCAGCAGGACATTCTGGTCAGTATCGACCGTGAAGTCTCCGAAGCTATAAAAGTGCTTGCTTGCCAGAGACATAATCGCCTTTCAGAACTCTTTTAGAACTTTCCTATAGGTTTTTCAGGACTTTCCAAAACGTTCGCGAGTAACTTCGCTGAAAATTCGGAGCCGGAGACTGGGCTGATTCTAGCAGCGTCCTTCGGGGACGGCAACGCAACCACCTTGTCGGGGTGTGTGTCAGCCCGTCAAGTTCTTTAACCGCAATGAAGCGTTCTTTCGCAAGTGTCTTGTACAGCAAGGGAGGGGAGATCATGAGAAGGATATCGTTTCTGGTTCTGGCGCTTTCGATCTTCGCGGCACTCAGCTTACAAACCGCTTCTGCGCAGTTTCCAAAACTGCCGAAGATTCCTAAACCGAAACCGCAGCCGACGCCAACCGAAACTGCGCCACCGGTGGCGGGCGGCGAAACGCCACCATCTCAGCCACAGCCTGACAACCGTGAGACGGCGAAACCTGTGGCGTCAGCGGGAAACTCTGCTGCACAGGATGGCCAGCCGACAATCGCCAAAGATTCCGTCCAGGTGTTCACTGCGAATATCAGCGGAAGTCTGGACGCCCCGAAGGACAAACAGCTCCAGTGGAAGCCCGGCATCTCGTTCCGCGTCAACGGCCCCATCGCCAGCGGCAGTCAGCTATCGGTGGAGTTTGGCTATCCAGGTCGGACGAACTGGGCGAAGTTCGATTGCGAAACACGCGAGATCGCCCAGGGCCAGTCGTTGGAGGTGGACGAATGCACGGCGAGAGACAACATGACCACGCCCTACGTGGGACCAGTGGATTTCTCCATTCACCTGCGCAATGAGCTTCAGGGTACGACGGTGACGCTGTTCAAGGGTACAGCGAAAGCGGCGAAGTTTTTCGGCCCGGCTGGACCGCAGTACCCGGAGTTTTACGTGGACGAGGACTGGCGGATCCCGATTGGCTACGTCTTCTACGAACGTAGCAGCGGTCACCGAGCAACGTTCCTCAACGTTGGCTTTTGGTATCGCGGCAATCCAGCAACCGTAGAAGCCCACTTGTTTTACAAGGGCAAGGAGATCGCGAAATCCGAGATCGCCGGCAATGAGGGATCCGATCCGACAGCCCCTGACTATTGGAATCCGGCGAAGCACCAGTGGGGCTTTGCCAATTGTCAGTTTGTGGGCGTGTACAAGGATGATCCGGGAGAGGAGGGCTACGATCCACGTTTCGCGGTGGCCCGGAACCCTGGCGAGTACGAAGTCAAGGTTCTGGTCGTGCATCATCTGGCGCGCTCGATCAAGTTCACGGTGAAGGCCGATGGAAGCTTTGATAATGGCATCGCCAGCGCCAACAAGTTGGGCAGCGATCGCGTGATCGTTCCCGTCCAGGTGATCGGCAACCAGGGTCCCTGGGACCCAACGGCGTGGAAGACGGATGCGTTCTACGGAAATCCGTTGATCGGTTTCAGGGCGCCGTAAGCTTTCGTAGTGGGTCATTTACAACGTTCAATACAACTGGAGACTGAGCCACTCCCATACAGAACCCGGAGCGGTAGCGACGGGGTGCTGCCACTCAACTTGAGTTTGCGATCCGGTCATAGAACCGCTCCCGGTTCTGTAACGGGCTCCCTTGGAAATGAGAAAGATTCAAACTGGCCCACTACTGTAAGCTTTCATCGAGTGCAAAGGAAAGAAAACCGCGCGTTTGGAGTAACGAAATAGGACGAAATTAAAAAACCTGAGATGGAGACGATGAAAATGAACACGAACACGAATCGCAGCGCTTACAGCGCGCTCATGGCGGGTCTCTTATTGCTCGGCGTGGTCCTGGCGTGTAGCAGCGGGTACGAGACTGACAAGGCCAACAAACTTGTCGAGCAAGACGGTAATGCCGCGATCGAGGACGCCAAAAAGTACCTGACCGACGCTGAGGAGAAGAAGAATAGGATGCTTCACACGGATATATCTGATGCATCCTCACTAGCTAAGGCCCGAGCTCTCGCCAACGAGGCCATAAGGGCGTACGACCAGGGCGGGGATAAGTTGAAAGAAGCTGCCGCGAAGTTTGAAGAAGCCAGTAAGCTGAAGATCAGCGACAAATACAAGGAATACTTGGCTCTCCGAATTAAGGAAAAAAACAAGCGCGTGGAATTAGTCGAGGCCCTGAAGGACATTCCACAGGCTTTGATAGATAGCGATAGTCGCTCCAGTTTCACGAGCCGGGCAAACGCAGCTACCCAAAAGGCCGAACGGCTGATGAAAGAAGCTAATGATCTCGAGGCTCAAGCAGAGAGGCTTGAAAAGGACAACCCGGATATTTTTAAGAAATGACATGCCGTGGAGCCTTCGTTAACTACAACGTGCCGGTTTATTCCGGCGTACGGGAGCAAATGGTGATGAAACTCAAACTGAATTTATTTCTGGTAGCAGCGTGCATCATTGGCGTTTCCGCTTGCGGCTGGAAGCCGCCTTGTCCGGCGACAACAATCACTGAGCCGTGGAACAAGATGAACTTACCCCTGCCGCAGGATTCCGCAGTATGCACAAGTTCAGCCGACAAGTTTCAAGCCGATTATAAAGCTGGACGGGAAGAAGTTACCAAGATGTATATGGATGCTTTAGAAAAGGGCGGCTGGAAGATGACCCGAAGGGATCTTGGAGATATGTACTACTTCGATTTTGACAAAGGTAGCGACAAGATAACTCTGCAAATCTACGATTGGCAAAAGACGGGCGTCCTTATCAAGAAGCGCTGAGGAGGCTGGACATGTCTCACGAAGAAATCCTTTTGAAGGGTTTTGGTATGCCGTAACCAGTGAGTGAGCTGGCTGAACCGAAGGGCGACGGCGGTTTTGAGTCATGCCTTCGATAACGCTGACGGGTCAGGGGCACTTCAAGAAGTTTTTTGGCAGAAGGAGGGAAATCGACATGAATCGCGGAACATCAACTCAACACGCAGTTAGATTTGCTGTAATTGCAGCCTTGCTCGCTCTGGTGGGCGTCGCCGTCTCCTATCAATATAACGAGACGTTGACATCTCACGCGCAGCGGCGCGTCCTACCGTACCGCCAGAGTGTTGTTATATATGAGGATCCAAACTTTGGCGGACGCAGCAAGGCGCTCGCCGTCGGAAATTATGCGTTAACTGATTTCGCTTCTTCGTCGATACGAGTACCCGCAGGGCTCGCGGCAATAATATACGAACACGCTGATGCCGGCGGCGGCTACGGCATATCTGTAGATTTATTGGAAGACCAGCCCGATTTATCAAGATTTAATTTGAACAAGAGAGTGTCGTATGTCGCTGTTTTTAGCGTTGACCGCCAAGGCTTTTTCTGGGCACGAAACAGCATACAAAACGGGCAATTTGTATCAGGTCACTGGGAACGTGCCAGAGCCGGCAGAAATCCTATAAATACAGTTGCGGTGGTGTCTCCGCCGTTACCGCCGCATGCTCCTACCGGCGCAACTACAATTCAAGTTAATGATGCCCAGTCCACGATTACTTCGCTTGGCGTGCAATCAGCCGCAGATGCAATCACCTGGAATGGCGCCGAGACCGATCGAATGGGAGTTATTGGCAGCGATTTTAAAGGGCCTGAAGAGATCGGTTCCGCAGCTTTCGAGAGAGCGTCCAATAATTGGAAAATTCCTGACTGGATCAACTTTTGGTATCCGCAAAAACAGCCGAACGATCACCGAAGGATTGTTTATTTTAAAAGAACACTAGTGGGCACAATAAGTGACACAGTAGATGGCGTCCACGAGAAAACGAATACCAGCGGCGACGCTGAAAGTGATAGCTCATCCGAGCCTCACATAGCAAACATAAATGACACTTACCCGGATCATGATCTAAATGTCGATATAATACCTGATCCCAAATACATGTACCTTATTAAAGAAGGGCACGAACCCTCCCTTTCCGGACCAGAGTCCGCTAAGTTAACGGGTGAAAATATTCGTCTCCATAATCCGGGTGGGGGACATAGTAATCCCTGCACCCAACCTTTCAGAATAGTAGAAGCGGAAATTGACGCAAGGACGCCTGCAAAATACATGCTCGTGAAATTATTAGGTAGGTTTAGACCTTTGGATTGCGACACGAACTGTTTAGGGGACTGTTACGAATTCAGAACAAAGCAGGACGCCTATCAACGGTGTCTAGCTGACTGCAAGAAAAAGTGTAAAACTAAGCCGCCGCCAGTTGGAACAGATGGGAGAATCGGCAAGCAAATTGCTGTTTACGGGCCGTGGATTTATGACAAAGGCCACTGTTACCACCCCGAAATACACCCCGCCGAACAAATATGGTGGAGCGAAAATGTGGGGAGGAATAGACAATATAATCTGAATCTTTTTTGCGATTCTTCAAGACGCTTTTGGTGGAGAAACCAAATGGATGATGGCACAAAACTAAAGCCCTGGGGCGCGCCACCGATAAAAGGAACGTTCGCCATTGCCTTTGAAGTCAAAATTGACGGACTCGGACCGGTTAGCCACGTACTCGGAAAGAAATTTGAGGTAACTAACGTTGAGGACTACGACGTAGCCGTCATTCCCAACAGCGACAAAATTTATAACCTTGTGTATCAAAACAACGTGCTGGTTTCATTTGTTCCGCATAACGACGCTTTCAAAGTGTCCTTTGAAGGAGTTGGATTGAAACCAGGGACAACCAATGTCGTTCGTGGGTTTCTCGTAATAGAGACCACCGTTGGTACGCTTACGCAAATCGCAACAAGCATCCCTAATAATCCATTAGGTATAGGTAAAGGACTAACCTTTCCTCTAGGAACGGACCCAAACCAAGTTCCTCAAATAGTCGAGGAAATGCTGTTCAAGAAAGTAGAAGGGCATTATATGTTTTCTGTGTTGCGCACCGACATTTCTAGCCAAGTAATACCGCCGCGCAGGTTGCCGTAAAGTTCATTCGAGGCTCAACTGTCCAAGCGGCACCGAGGTAGTTCGTTTCGTCTGTCGCGCGATCGGTTGGCTATTCGAGCGGCTTGGGTACCAGAGCCCTGAGGGTGCATTACAAATCTGTGCCAGATCCCAAGAAGGCGGCAAGAACCCAGCGCATCCTGGACGGCCTCCATAAGTTCGTGGTGCCGGCACAGTAAGGTAGGCTAGGAACAAGCTGTGGGATAGGTCTGAATTCGCTTGCGACCGCAAGCAATCGCTGGGGCACATTCAACGGCACACATCCCAGCGGAGTCGTATGTTGATATCTCGATCTTGAAAGGAACCGTTACGATGAGAAAGGTTCTCGATTTACTAAGGGTCACCTTTCTGGTCCTAGTTCTTATCGGATTGGCTGGGATCGTCTCAGGCCAGAATCAAACCGTCTCGGTCGCCATCCTGAACTTTCAAGATGACACCGGTGCAAATGCGCCAGCGGAACTTGGACAGCGACTCGCACAGGATCTGCACCAGAAGATCGCCAATAGCTACAACGATCTTTTGCCGCGAATGAGCACGACTGCCGATGTCGCAACGATCAAGAGTCTGAGCATTGAGCAGATTGCGGCGCTGGGAAAACAGAGCAGTGCGAAGTTTGTCGTTCGCGGCGGATTGCTGAGTTTTGTCTCAGAGCCGGCGGGTTCGGACACCAAAGTCACCGTCCAACTTTATGCGGACATAATTTCGGTGGATGCGGCCTCGCTCGTCACGAGCGTGCGAGCGGCCGGTTCAGCGACCCAGTTTGGCGCCGCGCCGCAACTGTCCGCAATCGATCCCAGAAGCGATCAATTCTCAACTTCGGGCGTAGGCCAGGCATTCGTCGCGGCTATCAGTCAACTCGCAGATTCGATCCATCAGGCAATAACAGGCTCCGTCTCCGGCACGACGCCAACCACCAGCGGCACTGGACAGTCAACAACTCAGCCCGATACCACTCAAACCGAAGCCGCGAAAACTGCCGAAGCTGATGCTGAACTGCAGCAGCTAATCGCGCAGGCCCAGTCGCTGATCTCAAGCAACGCAAACACGAGCAGTCAAAGCGTCGGCGCGGTGAGCCAGGCGCTCGGCGCTTTGCAAACCGCGCTGCAAACGAAAGCCAGTGTGATGGAGAAAGGTCAGGACACGTCACAAGCAGATCAGGAGATCGCCAACCAAAAACAAGCGCTGCAAACAGCTATAACGCAACTCACTAACGAGGCCAGCGCTACTCCCGGAACTGCGACGACCGAGAGTGGACAAGTCAGCGGCCAGAAGAAAGGCTTCATGGACAAGATCAATGACTTTGCCTGTCAGGCCCTCACGATGCTTCAGAAGATTCAGGAAATAAGAACCACGCTGCGCAGCTTTAATGAATCATCCGCAAATCCAACGGTGACTCAGCCCACCAGCGATCCCAGCGCTAATCCCGCGGGCACGACTGAGCAATCACCGGGTGAGGCCAACGGACAAGTCGTGGACCAAAACGGCAATCCGATTCCGAACGCGCAAGTCACGGATCAAAATTCAGGAGCGACCACGACCACTGACAACAGCGGTCAATACAGCTTGAAAGGGCTTGTTCCGAATCAGCTCGCGAAACTGATCGTGAAGGCCGGCGACAAGACCATGAGCGCGCAGGCTCAAGTTGTGGGCGGCCATGCGACGACCGTCGATTTTCAATTAAAGCCAAACACTGGAGTTGTTCAGGCGAATGTATTGCCTTCGACCGTAATTTTTAATTCGCAAACAACAGCAGCCGGCACAGGAAATTTGAAAGGCGTTATTCGCGACACACAAGGCCGTCCCGTTCCTCGCGCGCTGGTAACTCTAAAAGGCTTGGGCGTCGCGCGCACAAACTCGCAAGGCGAATACCAGTTTGTGAATGTGCCGGCTGGTAGTCGGCAATTGGTCATCAACCAAAGCGGCCAGCAGACAAAAACCCTGAACGTGCGAGTCACGGCGGCCAAGAGTGCCGAAGCGGGAATTCAGTTTGCACCAACTGACAGAATCGTTGCGTCTTCCCTTCGCTCTTCGCTGGTTGTTTCGTCCGGCGCGACGCTGCGAGGAACGGTCACAGATAACGAGAGTCATCCGCTTGCCGGAGCAAAGGTCTCAGTCATTCAAGAGCAGTCAGCGGTGTCTGTCTTCACCGCAACGGACGGCAGCTTTGGCATGCGCAATCTTAAACCCGGATCCTATCGGGTCATCGCTTCAAAGCCAGGCTACGAGAATGCTGTCCAAAATGTGAATCTTGCTTCCGCGCCAAACCGGGCGATCCAATTTCAGTTGAAGCAACAGAACTCAACGCTGGTGGCCGGCTTGTTGAGGCGCCAGATGAATCGTCAGAGCGTAATTCGCGGGCGCGTGCTCGGGCCAAATAGCAACGTCATCGCGAACGCCACGGTTGCCTTGAAAGCGACTTCCGCGACCTCGCCGCTGGCCACCACGAAGACGAATCAGAATGGTGAATACCTGTTCAACGTTCGCGAAGGACAATACGAAGTGAGTGCCAGTCACGACTCTTTTCAAACTGCTTCGCGCGTAATCGAAGTGAAAGCCGGCAGTCAAGTGCAGGTAGACTTTGCCATTAAGCCGGCTGTCAGGACTCCAGGCAGGCCGACTCCCATAGCGCCGGTGAGTAAGCCTGTTAAGACCGGAGGTGTCGTTGGCCAGGTGCTCGACGCAAAAACTGGTCGTCCGGTTGCTGGCGCGACTGTGTCGTTGTCGGAACAACAGCGCATTTCGACCAGTCAGACGGGAAACTTTGCATTCGCTAATTTGTCTCCGGGGAACTATCAGTTGACGATCATAAAGACTGGGTATTTGTCCACTCAAAGGACTGTTTCAGTTCCATCAGGAGAGACGATTCGGCTGAA
>Ga0070706_100004395_pt1 | contig 13615 bp, 15 predicted proteins | sample KBSK5501metaG_FD_65476 | JGI IMG/M metagenome (GOLD analysis project Ga0070706, IMG submission 65476) | Corn, switchgrass and miscanthus rhizosphere microbial communities from Kellogg Biological Station, Michigan, USA - KBS K5-50-1 metaG | ecosystem: Host-associated > Plants > Roots >...
CCATCAAAGCCCCACTCGTCGCGCAGAATCTCGGTCAACAGATACGGGCTTTCCGAGGCGGCAATGCCGTTCACCAGGTTATAGGCAGCCATGACGGTCCAGGGCTTTGCCTCCCGCACGGCAGCCTCGAAGGGCGGCAGATAGATCTCGCGCAGCGCCCGTTCGCTCACCTCTGAACTGATACTGAAGCGCTCGAACTCTTCGTCGTTACAGACATAGTGCTTGATCGAGGCCCCCACTCCTTCCCGCTGTAGCCCCGTGATGTAGGCCACCGCCAGGCGAGCGGAGAGATAGGGGTCCTCGGAGAAGCCTTCAAAGTTGCGCCCACCCAGCGGCGAGCGCTGGATGTTGACGGTGGGACCCAGGAGCACCTGAGCCCCCTTCATTTTGGTCTCGTCTGCCAGGGCCTGCCCGACGCGTTCCACCAGGTCCGTGTTCCAGGTCGAGGCCAGCGAGATCTCTGCCGGGAAACAGGTCGTCTTCACACCATCGGTGAAACTTCCTGCTCCGCGGGCCCCATTGGGACCGTCCGTCATCTTTAAGGAAGGGATGCCGAGTCGCTCAACCGGAACGGTGTGCCACATGTTCGTGCCAGCAAGCAGCGATACTTTTTCCCGCAGGGTCATCTGGCTGAGCAGGTTTTCTATGAAAGTAGGAACAAGGGGAGAGGCCATTAACGTACTCCTTTCACTGGCTGAATGGACAGGGCACTGAAGAGAGCGAATACGGCAGCCGCGATGAAGAGTGCCGTATAGTTGCCACCTCCACCAATGGCTGTGAATCGCTTCACATAACTTGACAAAAGTATACCTGACATGCCCCCCGGCCACGCCGCCATGACAGTCGGTCGACGTCTCCATCAGCGGCGTGATGGCCAGGGCGTTGCCCTGTCCCTGGCAATACTGTCACCTATTGTACCACCTCCCCCAGTCATTGCCGTTGGCAAACGTTATTACCAGGTCACATGTCCTTGTAACCAATTATGGTTAGAGTCAATCCCATAAGTACTACTCTCTAAATAGTCGTGAATTTGGTAGAGAAAATATTAGCATTATTAGGAGAACAATGCTAATCTATACTCATAGGCAAGGCAAGTGGCCAAGCCTGTAGAGCCAAAAGGAAAGAACAATCAAAATGGCAACGAACAAGGTTAACATTCCAGTAGTTGAGGAGCTTGGCGATTGGGTCACAACGAAACGAGCGGCAGAGTTGATGGGAGTCGAGCTTCCATCAGTGGGTGCCATCATTCATGATGGACGGGTCAAGGCCTGTCGAATTGCGGGAGTATCCCTGGTAGACAAAGTCTCTGCTACAGAATTCGGTACAAAACGCATCGCTCAGGCTCAGGCAGAGGCAGCTAGGAAGGCCAGAGCTGAGAAGCTGGAGAAGTTGACCAATCTCACCGACGAGCAACTGGCAAAGTTGCTGGCTCAGGTTGAGCAGATGGTCTAGGATGAAGGGCTGCTATGTTGATGGCCCTTCATTCCTGATTTCCCGCTTCCTGATGAACTCTTGTAGACTGCTTTCTCTTATGCGATATTCCTTGCCCAAATATATTGCTACCAAATCGCCATTGTGTATCCAATTACGTACTGTCTTCTCTTTTACTTTTAGGCGTCTGGCTATCTCTGAGACTGTATAAATCTGTTCTTCCATCAGGCACTCCCTGGGTTTAATAGGAGTATACCATAGATTTGCAATAGTATCGAAAAGACATTCAAGGATTGCAAACAGAGTAAAAAGATGTTATACTACCTATAGAGACGTGTAAAGAATACAAAGGAGATCAAAGGGCAATGAGACCAGTCACTTCACAACCAGTCGTTATCCAGAGAAAGTGGTTTCTTAGCGCGTATGAACGGGCAATGAGAAGTAGACCAATTGTTCTTTCCGAGCAGGCTCTAGTAGATATGGCTCGTAGGATGGTGGAAATAGCTCTGGATGATGGAGAGATTAGCGAAGAGCAGCTTCGATACGAGGTGGGCCTGTTGGTAGGTACACTTGTCCGTGGAGGTCAGAATGAGTAATGATGATATGCGCACCATTCCTCTTGGTCTGTGGCCTGATGCTAACCGGATTGCTGTCGATCCAGTTGAGTACCAAGATTCTTGGTACAAGTATGAGGTGCTATCTAACATTCAACTTCGTGGCTCTGATACAGCAGTCGTGAGTGGTTATGGGGTACATTTGAAGGTGGAGTATGACTCCCTGGTGGCAGAGTGTGAACTGGACCATGTTCCTGGGAGGAGGAAACTACTGAGACTTGATCGTGGTGTTCATAAGATGAGGCAAATATTCATTTCCTCTCACGGTGGTTATGTATCATTCGAAGCAATCGATTGGTGTGCCCAGCAGGATATCACTGTGTTTTTGCTGAACTGGAGGGATGATGTTGTGGCAGTGCTTACACCGCGACAATCACGGAGTGCCAGGGTTGTTTATCTACAATATGCTGCAAGTCAGTCGAAGCAGGGAGTTGAGATTGCGCGTGAACTTATCAGATGCAAAACCATGCAGCAAATGGTGGCGTTGGAACAAGTACCAGAACATGTAATTAGATCGGGCAAGGATAGACTGGTTCTTTTTCAAGAAGGTAATCGAGTCATGATATCGTCAAGAGTGGAATATGGAAGTCCTATGGAACAATTTGAGGTAGGTCTGGAGAAACTAGTATCGCTCAGTGATATTGATTCGATTAGGATGTTAGAAGCGCAGTTGGCTCGTGCTTATTGGTCATTATTCGTCGGTATTTCAATTCCCTGGGAACGATCAGACAGAGAGAAAGTTCCACGTCACTGGCAGAAGGTGCCAGAGCGTGTTAGTGGTATTTCCAGCAGTCGTACAGCACAACATGCTACAAACCCCTTTCACTCAACTCTGAACTTTGCTTATGCACTCTTGAAAGCACAGGTGTTACAGTCCATACTAGTACATGGGCTGGATGAGACAGTAGGATTTCTGCATGTTTCCCGCGAAGGTGGCCAACCATTTGTGTATGACTTGATGGAACCGTTCCGTTCCATCGTCGATATGAGTGTGTTGAACATCTTTGGCAAGCAGGTATTCAAGAAGGGTGACTTCATCCAAACCACAACTGGGGAATGCCAGCTCAACGAAGGCCTCAGACGATATGTCGTTGCTAAATGCAGAGTACCAGATCGTGACATAGACGACTTCGTTGAGCGGATAATGGGTTATTTATGATACACGTTTATGTGGAAGAAGAGACTGTATAATAGTTTGTGTAAATGGTCCAGTTGCAAGAGGTGACAACAGAATTGGAAGGAGCAACCTATGACCATCCGACGCGAACTGATTGATGAATTGCTCAAAGAGTATCCCAATCTGCAGGACATTCTGGCCGAAGATGGGTTACTCAAACAGCTAACGAAGGCAGTGATCGAACGCTGCCTGGAAACAGAACTCGACACGCATTTAGGGTATCCAAAGCATACACGCAAGGGCAATGCCACCGGCAATATGCGCAATGGGCACAGTCAGAAAACGCGTGATCAGAGAGCAAGGACATGTGGATATCGAAGTGCCGCGTGACCGGCAAGGCACGTTTGAGCCTCAGCTGGTCAAAAAAGGGCAAACACGCTTGGACGGCACAGATCGACAAAATCCTGGCCCTGTATGCTCGCGGCATGACCACCCGCGATATTCCCACGACTTGCGCAACGAGTTCCGAACGACGCGGCGGGAAGAGCCCCGTGTTTACAACACGGTAAATGTAGCCACTTTCGCCTCTCGTGGTCTTCTTCCCTTGACGCCGAAGAGAGAGCAATGGTACGCTCCTTTCAGATCAGGTAGATATAGGGTCCTTCCTGGAATGAAAGGGGGTGTATAGCTCGGATGCAACTGCTCAATACCAAGGGTGCAGCTCAACGACTCGAGCGCTCGGAAACGCGGGTCCATCGCCACCGCTTGCAGCAAAATGAAACCGAAGAGCACCAACCAGCGCACGAGGCAAGGTAATCAATGGAGAGAGCATTTCAGCAGGAAATCCAGAGCATGTCCGTCTCCGCACCACGCAGATCGTTGCTCAAATATCTGGTCTTTTTCGGCGTGTGTGATGTGATCATGGCAGGAATGCTCTTGTTCTCCCTTGTGGTGGCTGGGAGTCTCCTCTTCGTTCAGCCGAGCCTCGACCTTTCATTCGTGATTACCCTGGAGATCCTGATGGGGATCCTTTTTCTGCTCGCCTTGTTTCTTGTCATCTTCCTGTCCTCTTTTGCGTTTTTCACTATGGGCAGACTGCTTTCGCACAAACCGACGCTGCTGATCACTCCTCAGGGGATTCATCTTCAGAATTTGCCAGCGGTAGGGAGCCTCTTTCTCTTCTGGAACGAAGTGGCTTCTGTTTCTGTGATCACTGCTGGCCAATCCCTTTCCGGGCCGATTCACCATCTCTGTCTCACTCCGAAGAATCCTGTTCAATTCCTCTCACGCTTTCACCCGTTACGGCGCATGCTCGTTCGCTTTGGTTCAGTGGCCACGGGAACGTTGATCCCCCTCCCTCAATGGTTCCTTTCTGAGCCAGTGGAACACATTCTCACACAGATCCAGGAAACCTTTCAGGAGGACCTCCGAAGGGATGGAGTCCAGATTGTGCGCCCATCCTCAGAAAAAGAACGTCTGTGAGACATCTCGCAACACGTCTCCCTCGCCTACTCTCCGCGACACGTCTCTCAAAGGAAAGAGATTCGGAGGAATAGGGTCTGGTGGGGAGTCAGGATCATATGCCGGTTAGTTACGCTTTTGCTACCCCGAGGAACGAGGCGAAACCCTCTGGAACACCGAACAACGTGAGGGTGAGCTGGCCAGCGTCTCGACATCGCGCATTGCGAGCCAGGCGGATCTCCCACGAGAGGCGCGTGTGAGCCCGCTGCGCGCGAGAAAGTGGCCCAGGCACAGCCTCTGTTGGAGGAGTGAGATCTGACTGCATCTGGACCTCCACCCGTTGATGGCGTACCAGATGAATACACGCGCGCCGATGGACTCTTCGACTCCAGTCTCGCCAGAGGAGCGGTCCCTTCCTAACCACGAGTGGATGCAGGAGCACGCTCACTTGGCGCGGCTTCGAGGTCTCCCTGCCATTCCATTGGCACTGCTCGCGCAGCGGACAGGGACGGCAACTGCGAATACTGGCTGCGTACACTACGCGCAGGCTCCCATCGGCCTCTCGACGCCGCTCATGGGGGTGAAGAGGCTTCCCTGCCGGACAGCGAAGCGTCCCATCGGGCTGGAGAGGAAAGTCAGCTCCAGTGAAACGCCCCGTTTTCCAGGGCGCGGCTGTGGCCGGTGGACCGTAGCCAGATGCTGGGGCGGATGAGGCTGGATGGGCGGCAGTCGGCTCACGTTGCGCTGAGAGAGCAGGAGCAAACTCAGTGACGCGCAGGGGCGTCGGTTCCAGTTGATGGCCCAGTTCAAGCCTCAGGTTCCAAACCCATTGCGAGATCACCTGCCAGCATTCCTGCCCCCAGGCCGCGTGAGAGCACCATCGGTCTGGGTCCTGCTCCCTGTCTTCATCCGCTAAGATTGGCTCGAACGCCCCACGGTGCAGATACAATTCGACGACATCACCGGCGGTGAATGCCTGTTGCGGCAGATTCGTGAAGAAGAGTTCGTACATGACGCCCGCACGCGTGACGCCAACCGTTTTCTTCTTCTTCGTGTTCTTCCTGTTCTGGTCAGCTGGATGCGTTGCGACCACTACCCGACAAAGCACACCGTCTGGCCCCACCGGGATCTGTGGACAGTCGTAGAGGCTGCGCACCGTCTGACTTTCCGGACGTTGTTGCATCTGATCGGGGGGCAAGTGCAATCGTGCCTGAACCAGCGGGTGATCCAGCACGCGGTACTCTTTGCCACGGGTCACAAAAGCAAAGCCAGCCAGATCCGCCAACACTGCTCCCAGTCCATATTGGCCGTCGAGTCGGAGCAGGGCATGGGAGGATTCGAGCTGGTGCGCGGTGAGATAGCGCGTGATCACTGCGAGCGCCTTTCGCAGTTCGATGCGATACTGCCCATTCCCGCGGTTTCCAAAACTGCCGAGCCAGTGATAACTATGAGCCTGGCTTACCGTTGTGCGGGTACGGACCACTTGCCCGCGTTTGCGTCCGGTGTAACCAGGGGCACAGACGTCATCCAATCGGCGAAAGGCTGGGGGTAGATCGTCCCCTTTCGGCAGGGCGCGTTGCCGTGCCGCTTCTCGCGTGCCGTCGATGTCAAACACGATCCAGGTACTGCCTGCCCGATCCACCAATCCTCCCGTCTGCTTGTCAGATGTGAGTGGACGACTGAGCAAATCATCGAGAAAGAAGGTGCGCAGGGCTTCGACCGGTTCCTCCGTCAACGCTGCTAAAAAACGCGAAAGAGCTGAGCGAGAGGGCAGCCGGTCGCGTTCAAACAGGGCCATGAATGGATCCGCAAAGGGCTGGAGGCTCTCGTAGAACTCCTCCAGCGTGCGCTCGGAACTTACGGCGTAGCCGAAGAGCACCGCCAGAAAATCGATCATGTCATAGCGCCCGAAACGCTTCCGCGCAAAGCGGACACGCTCGCCGAGTTTCGTAAGCACGCCTGGCTTCTTCAGATGCGCTGTGATCAGCACGGCTTCTCCGAACCAGGATGGTGGTGAAGGAACAGATTCGGGAGAGGCGTGGATAATGATGGAAGAATCGACGATACTTGTCATGTTGGTCTCCTTGTTGGAAAAACAGTCGTTCTTTTCCTTCAAAGAGACCATTTTGGGACAGGCGTTTGCTACCCGTCAGCTCGTTGCGCAATCCGTGGGATATTCAGGCACAGTTGCAAGAACTGTATGGCGTGGAGGTCTCGCCCACACTGATTTCCAATGTGACTGAGGCCGTGATGGACGAAGTGCGCCAATGGCAAACGCGCCCTTTAGAGCCCATTTATCCGAGTATCTACATCGACTGTCTGGTCGTCAAGGTACGCGAGAACCAGCGTGTGCTCAATAAAGCGCTTTACCTGGTGCTGGCGGTCACCCTGGAAGGACAGAAGGAACTGCTGGGCATGTGGATCGCCCAAACTGAGGGAGCCAAGTTCTGGCTCTCGGTGCTCACGGAGTTGCAAAACCGTGGGGTCAAAGATTTCTTTATTGCCTGTGTGGATGGGCTGACCGACTTGCCCGAAGCCATAGAGACCGTCTATCCGCAGACGCGCGTGCAATTGTGCATGGTGCATCTCGTGAGGAACTCGCTCCGCTATGTGTCCTACAAGCACATGAAAGCGGTGGCGACCGATCTCAAAGCGATCTACTCGGCCAGCACCGAGAGCGAAGCCGAGTTCAATTTGGAACTGTTTGCCGAGAAATGGGATGCGCTCTATCCCAGCATCAGCAAGTCCTGGCGAGCCCATTGGACTCGCGTGATCCCGTTGTTTGCCTTCTCAGAAGACATCCGTAGAATCATCTACACGACGAATGCGATTGAGTCGGTAAACATGACCCTACGCAAGGTGACGCGCAATCATCGCATTTTTCCCTCTGATGAGGCCGTGTACAAGGTCGTCTACCTGGCCATGCGCAATCTTGCCAGGAAGTGGACGATGCCGATCCACGACTGGAAGCCCGCTCTGAATCGCTTCGCCCTTGAATTTGCGGGACGGTTTCCTGGTGCATAAGCAAACGGATCTTTTCGGAGAAACGGGGAGCAGAAGCAAGGCAGAGCACACAAAGCGGATGGAAAATGACCTCTTTTCGTGCTATGGTCAAGAGAACAAGATGGACAGCTACGTTCGGATGAAAGGAGAACGCTATGGACAAGACCACGTTCATGAACGCGCTTCAGGAGACACGAGCGCAATGGGAGGAGCTGCTGGCACAGGTTGAGGAGGAGCGCATGCTCCAGCCAGGGGCAACGGGCAAGTGGTCAGTGAAAGATGTCATCGCGCATGTGATGTCGGGTGAGCGTGAGATGGTGCCGATCATGCACACGCATGTGGTGGCTGGCTCTGAGCTGTGGAATCTCTCTGATGACGAGCGCAACGAGATCGAGTACCAGCAGAACCGGGAGCGTCCGTTGCAGGAGATCAGGAGCGAAGAGCAGCAAGCCTACGCCGATCTGCTTGCAGCGGCACAGACGCTCAGCGACGATGACCTCAACGACCCCCATCGCTTCCAACAGATGCCGCAAGAGTGGGTACCCTGGCGACTCTTTGCGGGCAACTCGTTTAAGCACTACCAGGATCACATGCCCGCTCTGCGCGCATGGGTGACACACAGCTAGGAGAGCTCAATGAGAAGGAGATACTGGACGTTTCCCTTTTCCTACAATGATTGTTGAGAGTGCATGAAATGATTGCAGGCTATTTACACAAAAGACTTGACAGACCCTCCATATCAGACTAATTCTGTCCCAATGGTGGTGTCTCCTTGTTTGTGGTGATGGCCTTGATCCCTCTGGTAGACTTCCCTTCCTGCCAGAGGGATCTTGGTGTCTCTATCAGTTCACAGACAGTGTTTCCAGTGCTCGTGCTAATTAAGTCCCATCACGGAAGCACATCTCCAGCACCTTCTCCAGGCAGCACTCCCTCAGTATCAGATTGTAACCTGGGGATATGCTGCCACATTTGGGAAATGAGAATGCAGAAAATATTGTGTGGGCATCCGGCTCTTTGACGATTGTGCCGTAGACAAGTGTCCTCTGGTAAGCAGTCGGTAGCGACCAGCTCTTTCCACCAGTTCGGCAGCATCTGGACAAAAGCTTCTATATTTCACCTGATGAAACGTTTACTGGACAGGAGGCACAGCAGCATGGGCAGAAAGAACCGATTCCGTGATGGCAAGGATGACACTCGGAAGTACAGAGACGTAGTGTTTGCACGAGATGGATACAAGTGTGTGGTGTGGGAGGACTCTTGCGCTGTGTATAGATCATATTATCGCCATAAGCATAGGTGGCCAGAACACCCTTGATAATATGCAAACTCTGTGCGACTCCTGCGGCCATGTTAAAGGCAATCAGATAATGTCACGAGAGGAAGGACTGGCACAACTTGCCGATCCCAAAGTCAAGAGGTGGGTAGATCACAGGAACAAGATGATCGACACCTATGGCGGGTATTTTGCAAAGGAAAGAAGTGAGACATACAAGCTGCTGCGACTAATCCGCAAAGACTAATCCCGACCTATTCGATTGGTCATCCCTAAGAACCCTGGCGGATGGTATTGTCTGCCAGGGTTCTTGATGTCTCCCACATCATCACATAGTCTTGTATATCTTATGTACTTGCCACTTGGCCGATGCATCTAGCCCAAAGATATTCACCAGGTCTTCCACATTTAATATGCCAGGATCAAGGCGTGAACGACCAACAATACGAGCATTTTGAACAGTAGTTGGATGTACTTGGAAGACTATACCAAAGCGCATCTGCTCAGGATTTAGAACCTCCAGGTTGATACTCGTTGCATTCAACCTGCATGACTTATCATGCAGATGTGCCACAAGTCTTATATTAGGCATTATTGGCACGCTGCAATGAAGAACCTCATCACAGGACAGTTTAGATGCTATCTGGATGATCTCCTCTGTAGACAGGTTCTCCCTCTTTTCAAGGTCATCTAGTTGCATAGCACGAACTCCTTTTCCGACTAAAATACCAGCCATTACATTATAACGCTCAAATGCACTGCCTCCTAGCCACAATTGGTTACAAGGACGAGTGTTCGGGGATTGCTGATGCTGAGGATTGTGCTATGCTGGTAATAACGTCAGCCAACGGCAATAACACGCTGACACGTTGCACGACACCGCAACGCGGTGGCGCTCACGGCGGTGGCGGAAGGGCTGGTGGCGGTGGGCCGCCGTGGGCTGGGGGGTATACCTGACATGCGATACTTTTGTCAAGTGAATCGGTTCACATTTTTCAAAGTCGGAGAAAATTCGTTTCTCGTCTCGTAGGAAAGGACTCATGGCAGCAAGAAAACGCAAATCAGCTTCTCACACCCCCCCCACCATCACGGATGTGGCGCGCAGGGCAGGTGTGTCGCGGACGGCGGTTTCCTATGTCCTCAATGACAATGGACAACGCAATAAGCATGTGAGTGATGAAGCCCGTGCGAAAGTGTTACAAGCCGTGCAAGAGCTGCATTTTCACCCGGATGCCCTTGCGCGTGCGCTCAGCAAGGGGCAGAGCGAGGAGATTGTCTTGATCACGGGCACGGCCCTCACCCCCTTTGCAACGGAGTTCATCGCCTCGCTCCAGCAGCAAGCCCTCATCTATGGGTATACGCCTGTGATGTACCTCAGTCAGGGCTTCTCAGTTGAGCAAAGAAGGGACCTGCATCAGAGGATCTTTACGCGTCGCCCGATCGGCATCATCTGTGGTCCCTTTGACTTCACGGCTGAAGATGTCGCTCTGGCACGAGAGATGGGGATCAAGCATATCATCTTTCTCGGGTTCCACGCGGAACCGGTTGAGCAGACCTATTCTATAGTCTTTCCCAGCCAGGCGCTGGGATATCTCGCGGCCCAACATCTCATTGCGCGCGGTCATCGCCATCTTGCCCTCGTGCATCCAGATGTTGCGATACAAGAAGAAGCGTTCTCGCAACGGCTGGAAGGGATGCATGCGGCCATCGCTGCGGAACCTGGGGTGAGCCTGGATATCTTGCCACTACACCTCTCGTCCTCTGCCGCTCTTTCTCTGGCCGAGACCTCCTTGGTGGGTGCTGATCGTCCCACGGGGATTTACGCCTTTAGCGATGAGTACGCGGTAGTCCTGCTCGGTGCGCTTACTCGCCTCGGCATACGGGTACCACAAGAGGTGGCCATCGTTGGCACCGATAATCTCCCCCTCGGCGAATTTGTCTGGCCCTCCCTCACCTCGATGTGCTTTGACGCGCTCGACATGGGAAAGCGCGCCGTCGATATGCTCCACGCCCTGCATCAAGGACTGCCGTTGCCGGAAGAACTCACCCGCCCCCTCGTTCCACAACTGATTCAACGTGAATCGACCTGATTGAAGACCATGCAAAATCGGGCTGGCCAGCACCCGCCAGAGCAATATTGAAGACCACATCCTCATCTTGACATTGAGGGCCCTGTTGTGTATAAAGAAGTCATACGTATGACTTACGTGATCATAGCTTTTGCTTGCATGAAACGCAAAAAGAGGCAGAGGGAAGGATGTCTGATGAGCAACAGGCACGAAAGCCGGGCAGGTGCACAGCCGCCGACCAGTTTCGATGTGGCCAAACGCGCCGGGGTCTCACAATCTACGGTCTCGTTGGTCCTGAACGGAAAGACAGCGGGGCGTGTCTCTCCACGCACGCAGGAAGCTGTCCTGAGGATAGCGCAGGAGCTTGGATATCAACCGTCTATGGCGGCGCGCACGCTGCGCCTTGGACGTACCCATGTCGCCGCACTGATTATTCCTGATGTCAGTAATCCGGTTTTCGCTGCCGTGCTCCAGGGCGCCGAACAGGCAGCGCGGCTGCGCGACTATACCGTTGTCCAGGTGAGCACAGGCAACGACACCGACTGGCAACAACGGATTGTGCATGCCCTGGCTACCCGCTCGATCGATGGCTTTATTCTTTGTTCGCTGGATCTTCCGGAAAGCGTTCATCTGGATCTGCTGCGCGGCAACGCTGTGATCGTCGATGGATCCTCGCCAGCGTTTCCGTCGCTGCTCCTGGATATCGAATATGGCGCCTCCGCAGCCCTACGGCATCTGCTAGGCCTGGGGCATCGCAGGATCGCCCACCTGGCGGCGCATATCGACGTGGAAACATTCCGCGTGCGCCAGCGCGTCTATGAACGGATACTCAGCGAGGCGGGTATCCCCCTGCGCGCGGACTATCAGGCGACTGCTGGCGTCGATCTTGAAGAGTCCTGTAGCGCTGCCTTTGACCTGCTGCGCACCCCAGAGCCGCCGACCGCCATCTTTTGCGATGACGATCTGATGGCGGCTGGCGTCTATAAAGCTGCCAGGAAATTGCACGTGCGCATGCCAGCCGATCTCTCCATCGTGGGTTTCTGCGATGGCCTGGTGGCGCAACTTTTAGATCCGCCCTTGACAACAGTTACAATTCCGATGCAGGACCTTGGTCGGCGAGCCATGGAGCTTTTGCTCTCCGGTCTGGAAACGGAACTTCCGCCTTTCGTGGAGACTATCTCCCTGGACTTTGTGGTGCGCGAATCGACGGCTCCTCCGCGAGAGGACCCGCTGCTTCGCTAAAGAAAGGACATTGCTGTGCGCCTGCGCGGATTGCTCTTTACGTTGACGGCCTCCTGCCTGTTTGGCCTGGGCGCTGTTCTGGCCAAACCGCTCGGTGAGACATTTCAGCCATTTTTTGTCTCCTGGCTTGCCTTGTTGGGCGGTGGCCTGTGCGTCGGCGCCTGCCAGGTGCTTCGGCGCAAGCCGCTGCTGCCACGGATGACGCGCGCCAGTTGGGGCGATCTGCTCCTGTTTGCCAGCATCGGGACGGCCCTCCCGCTGGTCTGTGTCATTGTGGGCCTGCCCCAGACTGGCGCCATTACGGGCAGCTTTCTACTGCAATTACAGGCACCTGCGGCTCTCCTGTTTGCCTTGTTCTTTCTCAAGGAGAAAATCGTCTGGAAACAACTGGCTGGCATCGCGCTTCTGCTTGTGGGCAGCCTGCTGGTCATTCTGCGCGACCTGCACAGCCCGCCGCAGCTCAGAGGTGACCAGGGCGCTTTGTTTGTGCTGATTGCAGCAGTGGGGATAGGCTTCTCCTACATCCCTGGCAAACGTCTCAGCGGGCACGGTGATGCTTTGCAGATTAACCTGCTCCGCCTGTTCGTTGGCTCGTGCTTTCTCTTCCCATTGCTCGCTTTCCAGGCAAACGTGCTGTTGGCGCCTCTCTCATGGTCTCTGATTGGCGTACTGGTCCTGTATATCGTGGCAAACTTTGGCATCGGGTATATTCTTCTGCAAGCCAGCCTTGGCCTTTTGCAAGCCTGGGAGGCCTCCGCGATCTTGCAGTCCATGCCACTGTTCTCAACCGCCTTTGCTGTTCTCCTGCTCCACGAGTCGCTGGCCCTCCTGCAGCTCATCGGCGGCTGCATCATCCTGGCGGGTGGTTTCCTGGTCATCTCACCGCCACTTAAAAGCACATCCGTTCATTCGAAAGAAAGGAAAAAAATGCACTACCATCTCTTGATCGATGCAGACGATACCCTTTGGGAGAATAATATCTACTTCGAGCAAGCCATTCACGCCTTTATCGGGTTTCTCGATCATTCTAGCCTCACCCCAGCTGAGGTGCGAGCGGTGCTTGATGAGGTTGAAAAGCTCATGGGCTATGGTTCGGCGAATTTTACCAGGAGTCTGATCGAAACCTATCGTCGCCTGGCAGAAAAAGACCTTCAGGATGAGGATATCCAGCAGATTCGCCAGTTCGGCGAGCAGATTCGTTCGCATCCCTTGCAGTTACTTGATGGGGTCAAAGAGACGCTCGACTATTTGTCGCCTCGACATGACCTTATCCTGCTGACGAAGGGAGACATCGAAGAACAGAAGCTTAAAGTCGAACGGTCGGGGATCGAGGAGTGTTTCAAGCAGGTCATCATTGTCCAAGAAAAAGATGTTGCCACCTATCATCGTGTCGTCAGGGAACTGC
>Ga0070706_100004396_pt1 | contig 13614 bp, 10 predicted proteins | sample KBSK5501metaG_FD_65476 | JGI IMG/M metagenome (GOLD analysis project Ga0070706, IMG submission 65476) | Corn, switchgrass and miscanthus rhizosphere microbial communities from Kellogg Biological Station, Michigan, USA - KBS K5-50-1 metaG | ecosystem: Host-associated > Plants > Roots >...
CCGCGTGCGCGATCTCGACCAGGCGATCGCCCTCGTCAACGATTCCCCGTACGGTCTCACCTCGGCCGTCCACACGGCCAACCTGCATCGGGCGATGCGGTTCGCGGACGAGGTCGAAGCGGGAGTCGTCGTCGTGAACGGCGGAACGCACGGGAGCGAGCCGCACATGGGCTTCGGCGGAGTCAAGCAGTCGGGCACCGGCTGGCGCGAGGCCGGTGTCGAGGCGCTGGACGTCTACACGGAGTGGAAGTACGTCAACCTCATCACCGACCCGTCGAGGACGTGACCGTCGCCGTCTTGGGTCCGGGTGCGGTCGGCGGCGTGCTCGCGGTCGGCCTGTCGCGTGCAGGTGTTCGGGTCGTTTGTATCGCCCGTCCGGACACGGCGGCAACGATCGCGTCTCAGGGACTGTCCCTGAGACATGGCCAGGAGATCGAGACGGCGAGGCCCGAGGCGACGACCGCGCTGCGCGAGGCGGTCGAGCTTCTGTTGGTCACCGTGAAGGCGCCCGCGCTCGACGCCGCGCTCGCACGCATACAGGCGCCTCCCGAGACGGTGATCCCACTCTTGAACGGCATCGAGCACATGCCGGCGCTCCGTCGCCGCCTGCCCGGCAGCCGCGTCGTCGGCGGCAGTATCGGCTGGATCGAGGCCTGGCTGGAGCGGCCCGGGCTGGTGGTGCAGAACACGCCGCACACGCTGATGACGGTCGCCTCGGACGCCGACCCCAGGACCGTCGAGCTCCTGCGCCGATCAGGCAGCGAGGTTCGTGTGAACGGAACCGAGGCTGCCGTGCTTTGGGAGAAGCTCGTGCGTCAGGCGCCCGTCGCCGCAGCGACAGCGGTCACGCAACGCCCGATTGGCGACTTGCGTGCAGAGCCCGAGTCGCGCGCCCGGTTGCAGCAGGCGATCGCCGAGACCTGCGCGGTTGCTGCAGCAGACGGCGTTCCCCTCCGACCGGAAGCCCAATGGGAGATCATCGAGTCGATGCCGCCGAAGCTGACCAGCTCGACCGCGCGCGACATCGCCGCAGGCCGGCCGTCGGAGCTCGACGCGATCACCGGAGCCGCGGTGCGGGCCGGCCGTCGCCTCGGCATCCCGACGCCGACACTCGAGCAGCTGCTGGCGGACGCGGAGGAGCGATGCCGAGCGCTGTCGCACTGATCCCTGCCCGCTCGGGCTCGGAGCGCGTGCCCGGCAAGAACATCCGGCCGCTCGCCGGCCATCCGCTGATTGCCTACGCGATCGCGGCCGCCCAACAGGCGGGTGTCTTCGAGCGAGTCGTCTGTTCGACGGACAGTGGCAAGATCGCCGAGGTCGCTCAGCGCTACGGCGCAGAGGTCCCGTTTCTGAGGCCATCCGAGCTCGCGACTGCCACGTCGCCCGACATCGAGTGGATCTCGTACACCCTGGACGCGCTTGGCGAGCACTACGACCTGTTCGCGATCGTTCGCGCGACGAATCCGTTCCGCGGGCCTGACGCCTTCCCGCGCGGCATGCGGCAGCTGCTCGCCACACCCGAGGCCGATTCGATCCGGGCAGTCGAGCGCGTCAAGCAACACCCCGGGAAGATGTGGTTGATCGACGGGAAGACAATGCGGCCCCTGCTCGACCAGTCGCACCTCGACGTCGCTTGGCACGCCGGGCAGTATCAGGCCCTGCCCGAGATCTACACGCAGAACAGTGCGCTCGAGATCGCTTGGACACGCGTCGTCTCTCAGACCGGCACGCGTGAGGGAAGGGTCGTCGCGCCGTTCTTCACTCGTGGCCACGAGGGGTTCAACATCGACGACGAAGACGATTGGGAGCGAGCGCGCCGGCTCGTCGACGCCGGCGACGCGAGACTGCCCGACGTCGACCGCTTGCCGCGTCCGTATCCTCCCGCCGAGTGAAGGTCGCAAAGCTCGAGACGCTCTTCTGCGACGCTGGCTGGCGCCCGTGGATCTTCCTGAAGGCGACGGCGCACGACGGTGCGGTCGGCTGGGCCGAGATCACCGACTCGCACGGGTCGCCCCACGGTCTCGCCGGAATCGTGGAGGATCTCGCGCCGCACGTCGTCGGTCAGGATCCCCGCGCAATCGAGCGGATCGTGTGGGACCTCTTCCGTGCCACCAGGCAGAGCCCGGGCTCGGTGATCCAGAAGGCGATCGGCGGGATCGAGAACGCGCTGCTCGACCTGAAGGGAAAGGCGCTGGGCGTTCCCGTCTACGAGCTGTTCGGCGGGCCGACGCGAGACGACGTCGACGTGTACTGGTCGCACTGTGGCACGACCCGCGCCCGCGCGTGGGAGGTGACGGGGACGAAGAAGCTCGCCTCCTACGACGACGTGGCCGCTCTGGGGCGCGAGGTCGTGGCGCGCGGTTTCCGTGCCTTCAAGACGAACATCGTCGTTCCCGGCGACGAGCCGCAGGTGCTCATGCCGGGGTTCCACGGCGATGGGCTCGACCGTAACCCCTCGCCGGACCTGGAGGCCGCGCTCATACGCCTGCTCGAGGCCTTCCGCGAGGGGACACAGAGCAAGGCAGAGCCGATCGTCGACCTTAACTTCAACCTCACCACAGAAGGTGTGCTGCGCATGGCCCGCGCGCTCGTCGATCACGGTCTGATGTGGCTCGAGGTCGATGCCTTCGACCCTGTGGCGCTCGCCGCGGTCCGGCATGGCACCTCGATCCCGGTCTGCTCGGGCGAGAACCTCTACACGAACCGTGGCTTCCGTCCCTTCCTCGAGGCCGGCTCGATGGACGTCGCCTCGGTCGACGTGATCTGGAACGGCTTCCACCAGGCGAAGAAGATCGCCGATCTCGCCGAGACCTTCGAGGTCAACTGCGCGCCGCACAACTACTACAGCCACCTCGCCACGTTCATCTCGGCCCAGTGGTGTGCCGCGATTCCGAACGTTCGCATCCTCGAGGTCGACGTCGACGACGTCCCGTGGCGCGAGGAGCTCACGACCGCCGTGCCGGAGATCAGCAAGGGCAAGCTCAAGATTCCCGCCGGCTCAGGCTGGGGCGCCGATGTCAACGAGGACGTGCTGGCGGAGCATCCATGGAGCTGACCCTCATTCCGCGCGAGGAGTTCGAGCGCGCGCGATCCCTCGACGACCTCGCGCTCCTCGCCGACATGTGCAGGGTCAACGCGCTCGTTGCAGTCAAGCGCGCCGGCTCCGGCCACCTGGGCTCGAGCTTCAGCGCGATGGACATCGTGGTCCATCTCCTCTACGAGGAGCTCGACACGTGGGAGCTCGGCTTCGACGATCCGAACCGCGACGTGTACTTCTCGTCGAAGGGGCACGACGTCCCCGGCCTTTACGCGGTGCTGCACTCGCTCGGTGTCATCCCGTCGGAGCAGCTGCTGCGACTGCGCAGGCACGGCGGGCTCGACGGGCACCCCGACATCGGTGTGCGCGGAATCGAGGCGAATTCCGGCTCGCTCGGGATGGGGATCTCGAAAGGCCGTGGCATTGCCTGGACCAAGCGACTCCTCGGCCGCCGCGGACGCGTCGTCGTGATGACGGGCGACGGCGAGCTGCAGGAAGGCCAGAACTGGGAGGCGTTGCAGGCGGCCGCGGATCAGGCGATCGACAACCTCTGGGTGGTCGTCGACCGGAACGAGCTCCAGTCCGACAGGCCGACGGAGGAGATCCTCGCGCTCGGCGACCTGAAGGCGAAGCTCCGCTCGTTCGGCTGGCACGTCGCAAGCTGCGACGGACACGACCACGACGAGCTGCGGCGCGTCTTTGCCGAGTTCCGCGTGACGACCGGCATTCCGAAGGTGCTCGTGGCACACACGGTGAAGGGAAAGGGCGTGTCGTTCATGGAGCACCTCGTCGCCCTGCGCGACGGCGGCGGGACGTACCGTTGGCACGCCGGCGCCCCGGACGATCGCTCCTTCGCGAGCGCGCACGAGGAGCTGATCACCCGGATCCGGACGCGGCTCCCCGAGGTCAGGCTCGAGCCCGTCGACGACCTCGAGCGTGAGATGCTCTACAGCCTCGAGGGCGAGCCGGTCTCCGGAGTCGGGCCGCCTACCGGGGTGACGGACGAGTACGTGGCCGCGGCCTACGGCGACGCGCTGGTCGAGCTCGCGGAACGGCATCCCGAGCTGGTGGTGCTCGACGCCGATCTGGCGTCGGACTGTCGCATACGTCCCTTCGAGCTCGCGCATCCGGAGCGTTTCCACCAATCGGGGATCGCGGAGCAGGACATGGTCTCGGCGGCCGCGGGCATGGCACGGCACGGCCTTCTGCCCGTCGTGAACTCGTTCGCGGCCTTTCTCGCAGCGCGCGCGAACGAGCAAATCTACAACCAGGCGAGCGAGCGGACGAAGGTCGTCTACGCGCTCCACTACGCGGGCCTCATCCCTGCGGGCCCCGGCAAGTCACACCAGAGCCTTCGCGACGTCTCGCTGCTCGCGGCGCTGCCCGAGCTGACGATCGTGCAGCCGGCCAACTCCGACGAGACCCGGGCCCTGCTGGGCTGGGCGATCGAGGAGGCCGAGGGAAGCGTCGCCATCCGGCTCGCGATCGGCCCGTCGCCGCGCCGCATCGAATTACCCGCTGCCGAGAGAGTTCCAGGCCGCGGAACCGTGCTGCGGAACGGGACGGAGGTGGCGCTCTTCGCCTACGGGCCGGTGATGCTGCACGAGGCGCTGATCGCGGCCGAGCTGCTCGGCGCGCGTGCGCAGGTCGTGAACATGCCGTGGCTGAACAGGGTCGACGCAACCTGGCTGGGCGAGCTCGTCGAGCCCTTCGACGAGATCTTCGTGGTCGAGGACCACGCGCCCGTCGGCGGTCTTGGCGACTCACTGCGGCGGGTGCTCGGCGGCCGCTCGCTGACGGTGCTCGGCGTCGAGGGCTGGCCGGCGTGCGGCACGCCGGTGGAGGCGCTGCGGTTCCACGGCCTCGATGGCGCCTCGCTCGCCGACCGCATCACGCTGGCGCTCGGCGCGCGCACGGCCTCGTGACCCCCGTCTGGCTCGTCCTTCCCGACCCCTTTTCGTCGCGGCTCTTCTTCGACACGGGCATCGTCGAATACCTTCGCCAAAGTCTCGGGAGCAGCCTCGAGCTGATCATGGAGAGCGACGCCGAGGCGTGGGCGGAGCGCGTGCCCGGCGCGCGTGTGACCGAGCGCCCCGAGCTGGTGTCGGCGCCGGTGCCGCTGTACGAGAAAGTGTGGCGCCGCGCGGACATGTGGCTCGATCGGCGGGTCGGGTTTTATCCGCTGTCGCTGCGGCACAGCCTGCGCCACGGGTTTCATCGCCAGCGAATGCGTCCGGGACATTCGAATTGGTTTCTCGACCCGACGCTCGCCGGGCCGCTGCCGCGCTGGAGTCGGCTCGATCCACTGATGGCCCACTGGCATTACGGGCGCCTGCGCTACGTGCCGCGCCTGTTGCGAGAACGGCTTCGGCGCGAGCGTCCGGCGATCGTGCTCGCAAACCTGCAGATGCATTCGGTCGTGCCGTTCGTCATCGCAGCTCGCCGGTACGGACTGCCCCTGATCGGTCACATTGCCAGCTGGGATCACACCGTCGGCAAGGGGATCGTCGCGCCGTACGCCCGTCGTTACATCGTGCAGAACAGCGTAATGCGTTCGGACCTGGTGCGTTACCACGGGATCGAAGCGGAGCGCATCGTCGCCACGGGCTGGCCGCAAACCGACGTCTTTCATCGATCGCGCCCGCGGTCCGAATTCGCGACCGCGCTGCAGCGCCTTGGGCTCGACCCGACTGATCGCACAGTGATGGTGATGGGCAATACGCCCACGAACGCGCCGTACGAGACGAACTTCGTCAACCGGCTCGTCGGCTGGTGGAAGCAGAACGGACGTGAACACTTCTCGTTGCTCTTCCGTCCGCATCCGCGTGACAGCGAGTGGCGCGAGCGGTTCGCCGCCGCGCTCTCAGAGCCGAACACCGCTGTGCAGGAGCCGAGCTTCGGAGATCTCGAGACGCTGGCCGTTCTCCTCCAGCACTGCGACGCAGTCGTCACGAACGCAGGGACGATCCTGCTCGACGCACTCGCGAACGACCGCCCGGCCGTGTGCACGCTGTGGGACGAGGGCGCGCCGCCCGGCGAGAGTTGGGCCGTCAAGAACGTCAGCGGCGAGCACTACAAACCGCTCTTCGACTCGAATGCGTTCTACCGGGCAACGTGCTTCGACGAGGTCGTCGCAGGGATCGAGCGCGCGCTCAGGCGACCGGGCGAGCTCGCAGCAGAGCGGGCGCGCGTGGTCAGCCTCGTGCTCGGAGAGATTGATGGGCGCGCCGCAGAGCGCGTCACGGAGGCGATCGTGTCGGCCGTCGCATGAGGGCGCGGCTCCGATCGCTACCCCTGGCCGCCGCGCTCGGGTGTCTCGGTTTCTTCGTGGTCGTCTGGCTCGCGTACTTCTGGGTCGCCGGCGACACGCCGTTCGTGATGGACGGAAGCAACGCGTTCCTCAACTGTCTGTCGCAGCACGACTACTCGGCGTGCGGCTACACGGGCAAGTTGAACTACTGGGGGCTGATGAGCCCGGTAGGGGACTGGCCTCTGCTGCAACACGTCCCCGACCTGATCGCAATCAAGCTCGGCGCGAACGGCCACGCTGCGCGAGAGCGGATCTTGGAGCTGCTGAATGTCGCGGCCGTCGTCGGCGCGGTCGCCGTCGCCTGGATCACGCTGTCGCGGATTGGACAGCGGGCCTGGTTCTGGGGCTTCCTCTTCATCGTCCTGACGAGCCCGCTCCTCTGGTACACGCGGACGACGGCAGCGGAGCCGCTGGCAACCGGCTACCTCGTCTTCCTCGTCGCGGCCACGGCACTGCGGGCACCGGGACCCTTGATTGCGCTCGCGGCACTCGCGGCATGCTGGACGAAGGAGACGTCGTACCCGTTCGTGGCGGCGCTCGGGGCGCTCGGGCTGGTGCTGGCCCAGCGCCGTACCGGCAAGCCGATCTGGGCGCACCTGCTCTGGGGCGGGGCCGGGATGATCGTCGCGATTACGCTCGCCTCGCTCTTCAACGAGGTCCGCTTCGGCAAGGTCGTCAACCCGAACTTCTACGAGCGCCAGCTGCACACGAACGGGACGGGTCGGCAGCTCGAGTACGCAGCCGGGCTCCTCGTTTCGCCGAGCGGTGGCATGTTCGTGTTCTGGCCGGCAGTGAGCGTTCTGATTCTGACGGCGTGCGTCTTACCCGTCGTGGGGCGACGCCGGGGCGTCTACGGGCGGCCCGCGCTCGTCCTCGGCTTCGTCATCGCCGGGTTGATGTTCGGCTTCGCGTCTTGGTGGACACCTTTCGGCTGGGGCGGCTACGGCCCGAGGCTGTTCCTCCCTTGGGGGCTTCCGCTCGCGCTGATCGTCCTGGTCGCGTATGCGAAACCGCTCGGCCGCATCGCGAAGCGTGTCCTGACACCGCTGTGGGGAGTGGCGCTCGTCTTTGTCGTCGGCTTCGCGTTCACGCTTCCGCACATCGGTCACATGTGGCGGCCGCACGCCACCGACCGCTTCTTCGACCAGCCGAAGCCCCGGTGCGACGCACCGTGGCGCGGCGGCGAAAAGAGGTGGAACAAGTGCCAGCACCAGCAAATGTGGCTCGACCGGCCCATGCCGCTCTATGCGCTTCATGGGTTGCGCTCGCCTGCCGGCATCGCGACGGCCGTCGTTGTCGCCGCGGGCCTTCTGGGTTGTCTCGTCCAGCTGCGGCGCGGCCTGGTGGTCAGCGGCGGGCGAACAGGAAGTAGAACATCGGAAAGCGGCCGTGGAGCCCGTGCTTCTGCATGAAGTCTGAAAAGTACTTCGGCCTCATTCGCACGAGCTCGAAGCCGCGGGCCTCGATGACGGGCATGAGGTCGACCTTCGGACCGGCTAGCTCCTTCGAAAGTAGGCGCGTGTCCGTGTTCGGAACGATCAGCAGATGCTGAACGTCGTTCTCCACGATGAGGTCGAGCCACCACTCGATCGCGCTGAACGGCGCCTCCGAAAAGCTGTGGATGTTGACTGCGATGTCGACCCGCCGGCCTGCGATGGTCGTGGCGATTTCGTCCAACGGCACAACGTGCGCTCGCTTGGTGACCCCGCGGAAGTCCAGGTAGTAGCCCGAAAGGAACGTCGAGAGCGGGATGGCGTCGGTGCAGAGATATGTGACGTTGTCAAATGCCGTGGTCGCGCGATGCGCCAAGCGGCCGTAGCCGGCCCCGATGTCGAGGATGGTGACGTCCCGCTCTGAGATCCCGAGCTCGTCGTCGAGAAACGTCAACTCGGCGATCGAGTCGAGCAGGTCGCGGCTGACGAGCAGGCCGTCCATGTCGTATGTCTCCGCGGCGAAGAGGCCGTCCTCGTGTAGGCGCTCGAAGAGGCCAAGCCGGTCGTGAAGACGCGTGAAGTACGTCGCCAGCCCGTAGCGGAAAGGGTCGGCGGCGTCCCACTGCTGCCAGACGTAGGCGCTGTTGCCCCGAAAGAACCGCATGTCGGTCTCGGCTCGGATGTAGTCGCCGCTCCACTGCGAGTAGGCACTCGCCGGATGACCGCGGTAGCGCTGTTCGTACTCCGCCAGCAGCGGATGATCTGCTCGAAGGACTTCGCGTGCTCCCGGCGGCAGCGCCGGAGGAGGTAAAGGTGTCTGCGGCAAGGGCTCTATCAATTACGTCGAGGGGAGGCGGACGTGTCGCGCGATGTCGTAGTCGAAGAGATAAAGCGTCAACGGCCCGAAGCGATACGAGCCTGTCGCCTTTCTGACGAACGGCGGCGCTCCGGCGATCACGCGGTATGTGTCGTCGAGGAGGAGGAAGGAGGGGCCCGCATGCGGCACGTACCAGGAGCGGATCGTGAAGAAGTTGTACGGGCAGAGCTGCGTCGGCGTGCAGCGTGTGACGGGTGCGACGAGCAGGCGCATCCGGGTCTGCCAGCTGAGATTCTGTGCGTCCCAGTAGCCGGCGTATCCACGTCTTACGCCGTTCCGCTCGAGCACCTCGATCAGCTGCTGCTTGTACGTCGCGAGCGGAGGCAGCCCGCCGACGCGCCCATTTGCGATGCCAGCGACGTTGACTGCGCCGACGAGCGCAACTGCGAGTCCGGCCGCGACCTGCGCGCGCGCTGAGCCGGCGGCGAGCAGCGCAACGCCCGCTCCGGCCGCAAGCGCGAGCGTGAGGAGGTAGTACGTGCTCGGCGGTCCGAGGTCGACGGCGTTCGGCGTGACGACGAAGGCGAGGCAGAGCAGGAGGGTTGCGGCACCCCAGTAGCAGGCGAAAGCACGGTGGGTGGGGTTGTCGCGGCGACGCAGGGACTTCAGCGCGGCGACGACCGGAGCGGCGATCGCGGCGAGCACGAGCACGGCGACGATCGCCCGTAGCGGCTCGGCGGGGTAGCCCGGTTCGTACGAGTAGTTCGCGCCCCCGAGGAGCGCGACCATGCGTCCCAGGTGCAGCACCCTCGACGGGAGATCGCGGAGCGACGCGAGCCTGATGTCGAGATCGACGACGCGATAGCCGAGACCATGCATCACCAGCGTGGTCGCGACGGCCGAGGCGATGGTGACGCCGAGGGTGACTGCGGCTCGCAGAGCGATCGCGGACGATCGGGTCAGCCGCGCGAGCAATACCGCCGCCACGGCGAACGGGGCGATCCCGGCGACCCAGAGCAGTGGGTCGGACGCAGCGTTCGCGCCCGCGAGCAGTCCGACCCCGACCGCGAGCACGAGCGATCGTGTGCGCGTCAGCAGCACGAGATACGCCGCGAGCACAGCCGCGGTGAAAGGGTTCGTGACGTGGTAGACGATGGTCAGCAGCGGGCGGAGCGCGAAGGGGCCGACGAGCAACGCGGCTCCGCCGGCCGTCATCCCGGCCCAGCGCCCCGCCACACGCGCCGTCCCCCACGCGAGCAGCAGAGCGGCCACGACCGCGAAGGCGTAGCCGATTGCCTCCCAAAGCTCGGCGTGCCACGGTAGCCCACGCGTCGCCAGCAGGAACCAGTACGTCGTCCACGTGCCGAAGTGGGGGATGGACACGGGGCCGCTGCCGCGGAGGCGTTCCGCCAGCGCGAGGGGCGCCGAGATGTCGGTGTTCCATTGGATCGCACGGACGATCTCGGGTCCGAGGACCACGACGGTCGCGACGTACGCACCCCCGGCGAGTGCCGGAAGCCAGCGCAGCGGCCGCGTCGCTCTTGTCACGGCTCGGTTCGTCCGACCAGCAAGCACGCACCGAAGAGGACAAACGCTGGTTCGACGGGCAGGGCGAAGCGCGGGTCGGCGAAGAGGCCGAGAGCGTTGAACACGATCACAAACAACGCTGCGAGCGCGAGGGCAAAGAGCGTCCGCATCCCGCGTGGCCTGCGAAGCAGGAACGCAAACACCCCGACTGCGATCCAGATGATCGAGCGTGGAAACCAGCGCGAGAGCTGATCGAGGCGCAGCGACAGTTGCGTGTTGCCGCCGCGGTCGGGGAGGTTGGCGGCCAGCGACCCGAGCCGGTGCTCGATCGCGTCGAAGTGCCGGTGCTGCTGCGGCGTGCGGAAGGCGAAGTGGTACTGGGTCGGAGACGTCCAGACCTGGCGGATAGCGTTGTCCGGGCGCGAGATCCACACGACCTGCCCACCCGGGATCGGCTGGCCTTCCGTCGGCGCAGGTAGCTGCCGCCCCTGGCGCTGGACTGTCGGCTTCGCGGGAGGGCCCCCGCCCTTCGAGGGGAGGTCGCGGAAATACGACCTGTTGAGCTGATGCCAGATCGTGTGGAGGACGCCGGAGGCGTACTTGCCCGGGTGAGCCTTCACCGCCTCGATGCCGGCCTTTCGCTCGATGGCGTAGTTCGTGTTCCAGCCGAAGACCTGATCCGTCAGCAAGTACAGATCTTCGTGGATACGAAAGCTGCCGCTCGCGAAGACTTGCTTGAGCGTCACGCCGTAGGCCTTGTACGGCTGCCGGGTCAGCAGGTGGGCTTGAATCGCGCTCGCGAGCTTGCGTGACGCCGGCCCGTTGTCAGGCGACACGATCCTGTCGCTGATGAACGCCCGGTAGAACGGGATGACGGCGTTGCCGCCGCGTGCCAGCGTGTAGTCGCCGAAGCGGACGCCGTTCAGGATCGCCCACGCAGCGAGCGGCGCCACCGCCGCGGCCAGAAGCGCCGCTCCCCACGTCAGGCGCGCGCGCCAGGAGCCGGTTAGGGTCAACGGGAAGACGGCGAAGGCGAGCAGTAGCGCGTTGCCGGGCCGGATCAGGGCCAGCAGCGCGAGGCCGAGGCCCACCCAGACGAAACGGCGCAGAGAAGGCCGCTCGGCCGCACGAACGACGAGCAGCGCCCACAGGGCGAAACCGGCGGAGAAGACCGGCTCGCTGGACAGCTCGTGGAACATCAGCCCCCACGCCGGATATACGAGCAAGGCCGCGGCAACGAGGAGCGCGGCCCGCGGACCGTAAGTGCGCGCGGCGGCGGCCCAGGCGACGACCGAGCCGGCGAAGAGGACCGCCATGAGCGGCTCCGCGAAGAACCCGTGGGCGACGTCGAGGCTGGCGCCGTCGATGAGTGCCGGGACCGGAGTCCGGAACAGCATCGACCACGGCAGCAGCGGATGCCAGTCGAGGAACTGGACGTAGTCGAACAGGTACTCGTCGAGATCGCGCCCGCCGATGAGCGGCCACGCGATCGCGCGCAGGGTGTAGACCGCGAGTCCGACGACGAACAGGACGACCGCGCCGCGCCGCCGGCTCGCGAGCCGCTCGAGCTCAGCGAGCGCGCGCGCCGCCAGTCGCACCGGTCACCGTTGGCTTGCGGAGCAGATGAATGTCGTGCCGACCCGCGTCTGCTGCCGGTCGGAACGAGACGTAGTCGAAGCCGACGCCTAGCGTCTCCCGCACGTACTGCTGGGGATGGTACGCGCTGCAGAGACTCGTCCCCGCCGAACGCTCGTACAGCACGACGACGTTCCCGTTCTCGAACGACTCGAGTTCCGAATCGGTCAGCCGGTCGAGGGAGGCGTAGTGCTCGCCGAGCGTCGAGATAACCAGGTAGCCGTTCGGCTTCAGAGCACGACGGCACTCGGCCATCCAGGCGTGCTGGAGCTCCTCTGTCAGATGAGTGAATACGGAGAAGGCATAGATGAGGTCGAACATCTCGGGGACGTACGGAAGCGGCGGGGAGATGTCTGTTACGGCGACGTCCGCAAACGGTAGGTGGCGCGCGCACCAGTCGACCATCCTTCCGTCGATGTCGCAGCCGTAGACCTGCGTGTTCGGGAGGCCGGCCCAGTGACGGAGCACGCGTCCGCAGCCACAACCCCAGTCCAACAGCGCCTCGACTTCCTCGACTGAGGTTCCGTCCTGGCGCACGAGTTCGCGAATCAGCTCCGCGTGCTCACGACCGCTGTTGAGGAAGAAGGAGGCGTCCGCATGGCTCGGCCCGACCTGGGCGCGTAGACGAGCGGGCGGCACAGGCAGCCCGTTGGCAACGTCGACCTCGGGCGATGCGAGCTTCGACCTCGCTGCCAGCACAAGCTCGTACCCCCGCACGACGGGACGCGCAAGGTGGAGCTTGTCGCAGACGTCGAGCGCGGCGCGCCGGAGTCCCCATCGTGCCGGTTCGGCCATCGCGAGAAGGTAACGCTTCCGGCAGCCCTGCTACCATCGGCACGCGTTCGGCCACGAGAGCCGCTTACAGGGGGTTACGACCACTTTGTGCCCGAAAACCAAGCGGGCGCTGACTCCTGGTGGCCGTGCCCGTGATCACGCTCAAGGTGGCTGCGAGACATCTACGCGGCGCACGGGCTCACGACCGAGGCGGAGCTGGGAGCCGGGTACCGCCCGTTCCGCGGTTGGGTCGCCGGGCGGCTCGCAGCTCTTGATCCGCGGCACGCGCCTTTCGTCGGCGTCGCTGCCCGCCGCGACACCTAAGATCGCCGCGGTGCGGTCGCGGCCGTTGCTCACGGTGATCGTCCCTGTGTACAACCGGGGCGACGAGATCGTCGGCAACGTCGACGTCATCCGGAGACGCATCGCCGAGGGCCTGCGCGAAGAGGAGCTCGAGGTGATCGTCGTCTCCGACGGCTCGATCGATGCGACCGCGGAGCGGCTCCTCCAAGCGCGCGGCGCCGGCATGCGCGTCATCCACTACGACCGCAACCTCGGCAAGGGCTATGCGGTCAAGGTCGGCGCACTCGCGGCGCACGGCGAGTGGGTCGCGCTCGTGGACGCCGACCTCGATCTCGACCCCGGCTCGATTCCGGACTACCTCGAGGTAGCGCGTCGCGAGCAGCTCGACTTCGCGATCGGCTCGAAGCGACACCCCGATTCGATCGTCCACTACCCGCGCTCGCGCAGGATTGCCAGCTGGTGCTACCAGCAGCTGAACCGCGTCCTCTTCCGGCTCGACGTCCGCGACACCCAGGTCGGACTGAAGGTGTTCAGTCGCAGGATCGTCGACGACGTCTTGCCGTTGCTGCTCGTGAAGCGCTTCGCGTTCGATCTCGAGCTTCTCGCCGTTGCCGCCGCGCTCGGGTACGGCCGCGTGCGCGAGCTGCCGGTGCGGCTCGAATATCGTTTCAGCGGCTCGCAGCTCGGCTCGCGCGGCGTCGCGCGCGCACTCGTAGACACAGCGGCAATCTTCTACCGTCTGCGTCTGCTACGGACGTATCAACGCAAGCGGCAGCTG
>Ga0070706_100004397_pt1 | contig 13614 bp, 20 predicted proteins | sample KBSK5501metaG_FD_65476 | JGI IMG/M metagenome (GOLD analysis project Ga0070706, IMG submission 65476) | Corn, switchgrass and miscanthus rhizosphere microbial communities from Kellogg Biological Station, Michigan, USA - KBS K5-50-1 metaG | ecosystem: Host-associated > Plants > Roots >...
TACGACGACGCGTCGCGCACCTACGGCCGCTGGCAGAACAGCAACGGCATCCCGGTGCGCTCGACCGACGCGGCCGACGACTCGTTCATCGCCGCGACCAACGTCGTCGTCGTGTTCACCGACATCTTCGATTCTGGACTCCGCGACTCCACCGGCGCGGCCGTGCTGGATATGCGCCTGACCGGAAAGGGCGCCGTCTCGATCTTCCGCGACGGTCGGCGCGTCGAAGGCACCTGGTCGCGGGCGACGATCTACGAAGCCTTCTCGTTCGCCACGACGACGGGTCAGCCGATCCTGTTCTCACCAGGACAGACCTGGGTCCACGTCATCCCTGCAGACTGGGACGTGCCCTCGAACTGATCCGCGCGCGGACGGTCAGGCGCGGACGGGACGCCCGCTGATCAGCCGGGACAGCGCCACGAGCACGATCGCGCCGATGGCGGACACGATGATCGCGCCGATGAACCCACTCGGTTCCGCAGCGGGAAGGAGAAGACCGAACAGCCAGCCGCCCACGATCCCGCCGACAAGGCCCAGCAGGATGTCGCCGAGGACCCCGTAGCCGCTGCCCTTCATGATCAGCCCCGCCAGCCACCCCGCGATGAGACCGACGACGAGCCAGACGATGATGCCCATATGTCTGCCTCCTTCGAGTTCGCGCATGACGCGCGGTGCAGGAAGCGGGCCAGTGCACGTCATCACGACGCCGATCGCGGCTTGCCGCGGCAAACGAAGAGGCCCCGCTCGTCCGGCGGGGCCTCTTGGGTCGCGAAATGGCTTGCGCTTACTTCGCCTTGCCGTGACTGCCGCGCGCGAGCGCGCTGATCGCATCGCCCCTGGCTTCTCCGCTCAGCGTGGTCGTCGTCGCGAGCGTCGAGACGACGCTGCGGCTCGTGGTCGCGGACGTCCCTTCGGCGCGCTCCGTGTTCTCGGCGCGCTCCGTGTTCGACCTCGCGGCGGCGCTGACGGCATCGCCGTGGGCTTCGCCCGTCGTGGCGTCACTCTTCGCGACCATGCTCACGACAGCGCCGTGGTTCGCGGGGTGCTTGTGGTGATGTCGGTGGCCGCCATCGGCGGCAAGCGCCTGGGCACCCGTGCCGAGCACGAGGGCGCCCGCAACGGCGGCGGCCGCTCCCTTCACGAGGATTGCCTTCAACATTCCATGCCTCCTATTGGTTGGTCTCGCCGGGCGGATTAACGGATCGAGCGGTCGCCCGTTGACCGGGGGCGAATGGGCAGCCGACGTTCTGTGTCGGTCGCGTAACGATCGTGGAGCGGGGTACCTGTCTTGCTTGCGAATGCCGTGTCTTGTCATGGGACGGATCGCGTCCCGTTAGGAGATGTCATGGCCAGAGCAGTGCACGTTGGTCCAGCGCGATCGACCGGATCGCGATCCGGCGGCAAGCTGGGCTGGATCCTCGCCGGGCTCGTCGCGATCGCGATGATCGCGGCGGCCGCGTATTACGTCTTCGCGCGCACCGGCTACCAGTCCCCGGGCACTCCGTACTCGACGTCCGCGCCGTATGACTCGGCCGCGCCGTATTCCAGCGCCGCGCCGGGCGGCGCATACGACACGGCGGCGCCCTACGTCAGCGGTGCCCCCGCCGCGCCGTACGCGCCCGCAGCGCCGCTCGCGACCTACGCGCCGGCGCCCGCTGCGCCGGCCCCGACGTACGCACCGCCGATGACGACGCCACGGCCGGCCACACCGGCCCCGCCGCGCTACCCGTAATTCTCGAAGGCTTGGAGGTGACCTGATGGGAGCTGTACACGTTGGCTCCGCGCGATCGACCGGCTCGCGATCCGGCGGCAAGCTTGGCTGGGCGCTCGGCGCGCTCGTCGTGATCGCGCTCGTCGCGATCGTCGCGTACTACGCCCTCGCGAGCGGCTATCGGTCGCCGGCGACCCCGTATTCGACATCGGCACCGTACACGTCGGCAGCGCCTGCGCCGGCCGCACCAGCCGCACCGTTGACGACGTCGGCACCGGCAGCGCCCGCAGCACCGCGGTACCCGTAGCACTCGGCTAGCGGTCCGGGGACTGCGGCTCACCCGTAGAGCGCGGAACTCGCGGCTCGGAACTTCCGTAGAGGTCGGACTAGAGTCCGGCCTCTGCGCGGTTGAGCTCTGAGCGGAAGACGGGTTCTTTCCGCGCGGGTCCCCCACCGCCTCCGGATAGATGGGGACTGGGTGTTTCTGGCGGCGGCCGCGTGAGCAATCTCCTCCGCGGCAGTCACCGCGCCGGGAAGATCAGCGCCCACGACGGCCTCGAACCCCGGTGATACTGAATGCTTCGCCCTGCCGTTCGGGCGGCCTACAGGTCCTGGACAGCCCTTACGACACGCACGTACAGGCCCTCGAACGTCTCGGGAACGTCGATGTCTTGCATCCCCGTCACGCTGACGACCAGTTCCCGGGCCGTCCCGCTCTTGCTCGGGCGGACGCGAGCCCAGATCTCGATCGCCTCGGTCAACGATCCGGTCTCGTGCTGGGCTCGACGTTGGACCAATAAGACCGCGTCGAGTTCGCGGGATAACAGGCGCCTTAGGTCTATCAGCAGTCCGCGACTTACCGCGTCCTCGGCGCTTCGCCGCGCGAGCCGGTGCCCAAGGAGAACGCCCCCGAGGGTCGAGAGAAGGGACAGGGCGACGGAAAGCGGGTCCACTAGTCGGATCGATCCTAGTTGAGCTTCTTGACCCTCTGGACCTCGGCCTCAAGCCGACGAGTCACTTCCTCCGCGAACTGCCGGAGTTTCTTAGGGTCCTTCCACGCCTCTGGTGGGACGCGAGCGAAGATCTTGCGCGTCCTAAAGCCTTTCGTGGTCGACCTCGGCTTCTGGCCTGCGTTCGAATTCGTCATCGCGCACGAACGCTACTTGCGGTGGGCGCTCTGTGTCCAAACCGGGAACGGGCGGTGAACATCTACGCGCTGCTAGAGGCTATCAACTACCGAGGAGGAAAGCCGATGACCGATGTGCCACAACTCGCAGTCCCCGCCCGCAGGAACACCGCTCAACGAGTTCCTGGCGGCATCCTCGTGCGCCCGTCTGGCCCGTTGACGATCGGTGATGTCGCAGACCTGATTGGTCTCCCTGGCAAGACCAACGGTGCTCGGGCGCAGCTACTTCGCCGCCTTGAGGCTCGCGGCGTCCTGCCGCCAGCTCGTCGCAGCCTGATCAGCGGCCGCAGGTACTGGTACCCGCAGGAGGTCGCCGACCTTCGCCAGAGACTCGCGGAGGTGGCGTGATGGGCATACGCCACTCAGGCAGACGGATTTACAGCACTGCGGACATCGCACGGGCGGTTGGATGTACATCGAAAGCCATCAAGGTGGCGGAGATCGAGGGGCGCCTCCTGGCCGTCAGGCGCGACGAACTGGGGCACAGGGTCTTTACGGCGTCAGACCTGCAGCGCGCGAGAAAGACCATGACGCGCTGATTGCGATCCCCTGTCTGCTGAGGTACCATGCTTACAGCGGTCCGAGAAATGGGCCGCACGGAACTCGCGGAGGCGCGGGCCGCAAGGTCGGCGCCTCTTGATTTCTGGTGACAGCCGACCCCCGAGCCCTTGTCCGGGCCGGACCTACCGGGGATCAGGGAGCGTGAGCGTTGCTATTGGCGAAGAAGTCGCAGCGTAGGCACCGGACTAGCGGCGCGCAGACGGTTGAGCAGTTGGCGAAGCTGCTCCTCGCCACGTCTGAGATTTGGCTCAAGCTCACAGGGGGATCGCAGTCGAACCTTGTGACGCGCGCAGAAGCGTCTTGTCCCAAGTGTGCTGGCCGGGGCAGTGTCACGAGTGAACGTGGTGAGTGGCGTTGGATAGGGGGGTCGGGGCTGGTTCGTGTGAAAGGCACATGTCCTCGGTGTGGTGGGCGAACCGTCAGCGCCGAGGAAGTCGGAGATGCCGTCGCAGCTTTCGTTCGCGCCGCTAGCAGGCCCGAGCGGATGGTCGTCGCGTTAGCGGACCTTGGGGTTGCCTGGCACCGGCTCGACCGTGGCACGCAGAACCGCCTTGGTGAGTTCATCGTTGAGGGCGATCCCGAGATTCAGTTGGCTTCGCACCGGACGGCGATCTTGAAACTCTGGCGATCGCTATATCGACTCGGCGAGTTCCGGTCCAGCGATCGCCCGGCACGATTGCGGCAGCCCAACTAGAAGCGCTGTCCTCGACGCAATAGAGCGACGCGCCGCGATCCAAGGCTGGGCAGCCAAGAGGACCACGACGCGCCGCTCGTGCAGCAGCCTACCGCTCGGAGGAGAACCTCTGTAGGAACTGGATTGGCGTCAGCGCTGTGACTCCCGAAGCCCGCGCGCGCTTCGCCTGCCGCTCGTCTCGCGTGATGAAGAACTCTCTGCCAGATCGGCGATGCGCCGCGACGTGATCGCCATCGAAGTCGTTACCGGCCGCGACATCGCTTGAGTCGGCCCAGTAGTCGCCCCCGTCCCATGTGCTCACGTCCCACCGCGCCGGAGACGCAAGCGGCGCGATACGTTCGAGGTACGCGCGAAGGTCCGGGCTCGGCCGAGACTTCGTCATCTCGACCGAAAGTCGGGTGCTGACGGCCAGGTCAAAGTCTCCGCGGATGGCGCGCTCGAACAACGCGACGGCGGCCGGATCTGTGTGCTCGATCGCGTCGATCACTACCGACGTATCGACGGTCGCGGTGGGGGCGCTCATCGCTCGAATCTAGACCGTCGTCCGCCAGAACTTTTTCTTGCGCCAACTCCTCCCCATCGAAGAGGTCCCGTCGTCGGTAGTTGCCGCTTGCCCCGGCTGCTGTTGACGGGGCTTCTTCGTTGTGGAGGCGAATCTGGCAACAGGAAGGGCAAGCGCATGCGAGATACCACGCTCGACCATCCCGGCGGCACAGATGCCGTTCAACGACTTCTAGCGACCTGTCCCTGCGGTGCTCACGTTGAGAAAGCGGCAACCGGACCAGCTGCGAAGTTCTGCGCGACATGCAGACCGCGCGAGGGCCGGATGTCGCAACTACGCGCCTACCTCGCATCGGCACGTCGGCTCGCGGTCTCTGTCGACCGGCAGGATCTCGCGGACGCGATCGGCCCGATCCTCGTTGCCACCCGCGTGGGCGAACGGTAATGGCCCATCGAACAACGTGGATCAAACTCCACGGCGACGTCTTCGCGAACAAGAAAATTGTCCTCACAGCGGCCCGGCTCGCGCGCGGCGACGTATACCGAATCGTCGGTCATCTCGGCCGTCTCTGGGTATGGGCGATGGACAACGCGGAGGACGGGAATCTCGGGCACCTGGTCGCCACGGCGATCGCGGACGCCGCCGGATGGAAAGGCAACGCACAGACGTTCGTCGGAGTACTCGCGGACGTCGGACTTCTCGACTACGAGTCCGAGGTGGACAAGAAGACCGGCGAGGTCCGTCGCCTCAACTTCTGCATCCACGACTGGAACGACTACGCAGGTCGGCTCATTGAGCGTCGCCGGGACGATCGTGACCGGAAGAAGGCGGCGCGCGAGTCCGAGAAGCGAAACGGCGTGTCCGCAGGACATCCGCAGGAAGTTCCGCAGTCTGTCCGATACCCAAGAGAAGAGGCAGAGGAAGAAAAGACAGCTAGCCAGCCCGAGGGAGGAACAAAAAGTTCTAGCGGTCTAGAGCGTGATCCCCTAGACCACAACGGGGCAATGTCTCGTGTGACCGACGCCCTGAACCGCCTCGCGGGCTACACATCCGACCCCGATCTCGCGGCCGAGCTGGCGCGGGACGATGGCATTCTCGCGATCGTCGAGCAGATCTCGCCGTTCGCCGACGAACTCGCGAAGCCTGGCGCAGTAGCTCTCACGCCTGAGACGCAGCGCAAGCGGATCCGTGGCTGGCTCTCCATCGCTCGGGCTGAGATCGATGCGGAGCGTCAGCGAGTTCGCGAGCGCGACCAGTGGCTACGGCCAGTGCCCCCGGTCGAGCAGCAGATCCGCGAGCGGAACATTCGAGACGCTCGCGAGAAGGTCGCGGCACTCGGCCGAGGGGAACTCTCGGACGAGGAGCGTGAGCTACTGGCGGAGGCTGGTAGGTAAAGGCCACCTTAGCGGCTCAGGTCATGGAGGGAATGAGGGCGTAGCCTTCTCCGCCATGTCCGCCGATCCGAAACTGGAGTACCAAGGCGTCACGACCGCAATCCGCCACAACGGTGATCGCCGGGACGCACGGATGACGCTCTATCTCGCCGTCTCCGGCGGTCTGGTCGTCCTCGCGTTCGGCCAGGCTGTCGTCACTCAGTTCGCATTGCCCGTCGAGGTCCGTCGGCTTCTCGCCGACGGCGGCGCGATCATCACACTCGTCTACACGTTCATCGAATGGCGGCTCTGGGTAGAACGGCAGCAGTTGATCGCGCGGGCGAAGGAGCTTGAGACGCTCGCGGACCTCAACTTCACACACTACCGTCGCTACGGTCGGATCCAGAAGATCCCCGCGAGCCTCTTCCTCTACGGGGTGTTTCTCACCTTCTGGACTGCGACGGTCTCCTGGCCCTTTCGTTAGTTCCTTGGACCCCCAGTTCGGCGTCATCTTCTGGCCAACGGTCGCAGCCACTCTCGTCGGCGTGTTTCTGGGGGTCCTGCCTGCGCTCTTGATTGCTCGCTTCAGCGAGGGCGCCGCCAGCACAACAAGACGCGTCGCTGAGGCCCAGCGACTCAATCGTGCCCTGCAAGTGCTCGATGCTGCCATGACGCGGAACGCGGCAGCACTCTTGGCTCTAACGAGGCTCGACATGTTGCCCGCAGGGCAGTTCGTACTAACCACCCAGCTTGAGACGACGACGTGGGAGGCGGTCCAGGGTGACGTAACTCCGTTCCTCCATGATCCCGACCTCCAGGCGCGCCTTGCTTACCACTTCGCCCTGATCAGCCAGATCATGAAGTTGCACGACAGGTACGTGGACTTCATGGCCGGAGTCGCATCAGCTCTCGCGAACGCCCCACAGACGCGTCGCGAGTTGACCGGCAGCCTCGGGAACCTTGCGTCTAGAGCTTCGAGTCAAGTTGGAGAGCTGCGCCCGCGACTTCAAGCAGCAATTGCGAGCAGCGCGAGGGGCTAACCGTCAGCGACGCGCCGTCCATCCCCAAAGAAGAACAGCTTGCGTCCCTGCGCGGCTGCCCGAGGTGACCATGCTTCAACTCCCGACCGCGCCGCGCCCGACCGCGATAAACCGTGCCCCTCTGAAAAAGCCTTCTGCGCCTCCATCGCCCGGAGGTCCGCTGGTCGCCCTATCCGCGTTCCCGCCCGACATCGCGGCCGCGGCGCACCTGATCGCCACCGTCCGCGCCCGGCGACTCGCCGGTGGGGTAGCCGAGCAGAACGGTGCGGAAAACATCAGTCGGGCTCCGTCCACCGCTCCACTGGCGGCGCGCCGGAAGGCCCGAACGGTCCGGCTGACCGCCGACACCGGCTCCCAGCAGGACGCCGCCTGAACCGCGCAGCGAGTCCCGCGCAGACGCCCTGCGCGCGCAGACCAACGACCCGAGGAGAACCCCCAGTGACGAAGCCCAAGCGCCACAGGACCGCGTACCCGCCTGAGCAGAAGGCTGCTGCGCTCGCCTTGCTCGCCGCGAACGCCGGGAAGACGCGCGCCACCGCCAGGCAGCTCGCAGCGGCGGGGTCTCCCGTCCCCGAGGCAACGCTTCGCCTATGGGCATCTCAGCCGCTTCAGCTCGAACCGGAGACGGCCGCCCTGGTGGAAACCGCAAAGCGGTCACTCGATGAGATCCTCGAATCCGTCGTCGGGAAGATCGCTCGTGGCCTCGATCGTCCTGAGGCGATCCAGCGGATCATGACGCGCCCCGTCCAGGCGGCAACGGTCCTTGGGATCCTCGTGGACAAGCGGCGGCTGCTCCGGGGTGAGGCAACTGAAATCACCGAGCAGCGCACCCTGAGCGGCTTCCTCGCCACAGCGAAGTGGACGGCGACACACGAAGAGACGGCGGCGACCGATGTCCGTCTCAACTAAGCCAGCCAACGAGGCCGCAGAGGTCGCAGAGCGCATCCGCCGCGATCCGGTGGGCTTCGTGCGGGCCACGTTCGACGAGACGCCGGTCGGCAAGCAGGCCGAGATCCTGGAGGCGCTCCGCGACCAACGCGAGGTGTACGTACGGTCCTGCCATGACTCGGGAAAATCTTGGACGGCCGCACGGGCGGTCCTGTGGTTTCTCATGGCGCATCCGGGTGATGCCATCGTGCTCACGACGGCGCCGACCTGGGCGCAAGTCGAGCAGATCCTCTGGCGAGAGATCGGACAGGCGTACGCCCGGGCCAGGGTGGGCCTGGGCGGCCGGCTTCTCACGACCAGGCTCGACCTCGGCCCCAAGTGGTTCGCCATCGGCCTCGCCACAGACCAGCCGACGAACCTCCAGGGCTTCCATGCGTCGTCGATCCTCGTGGTCATTGACGAGGCGGACTCCGTTCCAGGGACGATCTGGACCGCGCTCGACTCGGTCATGACGAGCGCGAACTCCAAGCTCCTCGCGATCGGAAACCCGCTCAACCCGGCCTCAGAGTTCAAGCGTCGTCACGACAGCGCCGGTCCGCTGGCGACGCGCATCAAGATCGCGGCGGACGACGTGCTCGCGCTGACCGACGACGGTCAGCATCCGTACCTGCTCCAGCGTGCCTGGGTCGAGGACAAGAAGCTCCGTTGGGGCGAGGACAGCGCGCTCTACGTTGGAAAAGTCCTGGCCGAGTGGCCCGATCAGGGATCCGACACGCTCATCCCGATCGCGTGGCTGGAGCGGGCCAAGGGACGTGCCGTACCAAGAGGCCTGCGCGCCCTCGGTGTGGACGTCGCACGCTTCGGCTCTGCGCGCTCCGTTCGTACCCTGCTTGAAGGTAACTGGTTCGTCTTCAGTCGTGCGGCCCATGGCGAGGACACGATGCAGACTGCCGGACGCGTCCTCGCGGACATCGACGCGTACGCCCCGGTGGCGACGGGCGTGGACGACACGGGTGTCGGCGGAGCTGTGACGGACCGGCTACGGCAGCTCGATCATTACGTGACGCCGATCAACTTCGGCGGCGCCGCCCTTGATCAGAACCGGTTCGTCAACCGCGGAAGCGAGATCTACTGGCTCACGCGACAGGCTTTCGAGATGGACCTCATCGGCTTCTCCATGACGGACCCCGACGCGGTCGATGAGCTGATTGCCGAGCTGAACCGTCCGACATACGACACCGACGAGCGCGGCCGGATCCGCGTCAACAAGTACGGCCTTGGACGCGAGCGATCACTGTCGGACGAGGAACGCGTCGCGCGGTCGCCCGACCGCGCCGACTCATTCGCGATCGCCTACGCAGTGGTCAGGCCGAGCCTCGGCCCAATCATCGAACGCCCCCGCCGCGAGCCGATGAACGAGTTCGAGGCGATGTTGCAGCGCGATGCGGAGTTCGACTCGCGGGTAGCCGCTGCCGACTGGGGCGTCTACGACGAGCGGATCTGGTGATGGCGACTGAGCGCAAAGCGGATCGCGAAGCTCCTGTGACGATCCTGCCGAGCATCGGGCACTTCCTCGCGGCCCGGCTTGCTCGCGTAGGCGCGCCGCTGCGGGTCTGCCTCAGCGCCTGTGTCTACGAACCCGACCCAGCACGACGTCGGTTGCGCCAGATGCTCGACTCGGCCGTGGCGGCCGGGACCACCGACTTCGCAATCGCGGTCGACCGAAAGTCGGTGCCGGGTACCCTGAGCTGGGTCCGATCGCATCTCCGCCAGCGCCGTGGCCTGCTGCCGTCCGTGCTCCGGCCCGCACGAGTGGTCGAGTTCGATTGGCAAGATGACTTCGCACACGCTCGGAACGTCGCGCTCGACCTGGTCTCCCACGGCTGCGACTGGTGGTACGCGATTGACAACGACGACGTACTGGAGTGCAGCGAGGGTCGTCGCTTGCCCGAGGTACTCGTGGATCTTCCAGCGACGTGCCGGATCGTGTGCATCCCGTACCTCGTCCCCGATCGCAACGGCGACATGGAGTCGGAAGCGATGTACGAGACCATCTTTCGCTGCCCGGTCAACTACCGCTGGGAGCGAGCGTGGGGCGAGTTCGTCAAGCCGATCGATCGTCGTGAGGGCGGTTCGATTAACTCGACAGCGCTCGTGCGACGACACGACCGCGACTGGACGATCAACCGACAACGGGGTGCGAACAGCAGAAATCGCCGAATCATCCGCGCGGCCCTTGAGGCTGACCCGACGGACCAGGGGCTTTGGGCGTTCTGGGGCCAGTGCTGTACCGACGTCCTCGACTGGAAGGGCGCAGCCGAGGCCTGGGAGCGCGCTCTTTCCCTGTGCCAGAGCACCCGAGGGCGGCTCGGCCTAATCCGGTACTTGATCCCTGTCTGTACGATCCTCGGCCGCACCGATCGAGCGCTCGAACTCGCCCGCTTGGCTCGCGAGTGGCACCCCGAGCGGCCCGAGCCGTACTTCTTCGACGGCCGCGCCCGCTTCATGTCGGGCGATTTCACCGGAGCGATCGAGGCTGTCCAAGAGGGGCTGTCACGGCTAGGCGTCGTCGCGAGGCTTGAGGACCGCTTGCTGCACTCATCGCTGCCGGGCCCTCCCCACATCTACGAATGCGAACCGTTCTGGCTGCTCGCGGAATGCCACGGCCAGCTCGGGAACTTCGAGGAGGCGCTCCGAAACATCGATGTCGCACTCGCCGGACGTACACACAAACTGATCGCTCTCTACCTGCGGCAGTTACGCGAGTTCTTCGGGGCGCGCGAGTGCCCGCCGTTCCTAGGCGTGATCGTCCAGCAGGTGTTTGCGGCGACCAGCGCGGCGATCAAGCGGCTCCAGTCGTACGAGACCGAGGCTGAGTGTTTGGCGGATTGGGACACGCTCATGCCCTATCTGACCGCGGAGCACGTGGATCTCCGGCTCGTCATGGACTTCGCCGAGCGCCACTTCGTAGAGCGGTCGGCAGCAGCGTGAGGTCGTCCGCGGTCTGTTTCGCTGGAGGCGGCGCGACGGGTACTCGTCCGGCTGCAACGTAGCTGTGTATGGTCGTCGCCCATACTTTTGAAGGTGCCACGGACTGCCCCCTCTCGTTCGCTTCCCTCTGCGCGCGGAGTGCCAGCCCGGTCGCGAGGCCCAATGACGCGCGACCAGATCATCGGCACCTACGCTGTCGCCGCTGTGCTCATCTTCGTGGTAGGTCTGTTTGCGGGCTGGTGGCACGTCGAGGGAGGCCCCGTCCGGACGGTCGGACCCGCGCTGACCCGCAGCCTAGCGCCGACCCCAACTTCGCCGGGTGAGTCCCTGTCCGACGGCAGAAGGCGAATTGGAACGGCGGCGCTCCGTGCGATTCCTGACGTTCACGCCGACCTCTACATCGAGGACGGGATTTCGTCTGACGACGCACAGCTCATCTCGCGCACCATCGACAGCGATGTCACGGATGTGCAGAAGACTTATGGGCGTCGGTTCGGCGCCCGCGTTCAGGTGTACGTGTTTGCCAATACCAAGACGTACATCCCCGGCCTGAGGGCCATCAGTGCCGATGAGCCCAGGCCTGCCAGCGTGGAAGCAGCAGCCGTTGCGCTCGGGGTGCGTGGGGTGGTGATCGACTGGCACAAGGTTTCTTCGGAGAAGCCCATCACCACGCTGCGGCACGAGTTGACCCACCTCATGATTCATCAGCTCGCCAGACCGACGAAGACGAAACCGATACCTGCGTGGCTGGACGAAGGCAGTGCGCGGCTGGAAGAGTTCACGATCGCGGGCACTGAGTGGCTGCGGGCGTGGCATCGCTACGCCGCAGCGGCGAGGATTGTCGTTGGCGACCACTTCGCGCTGAGAGTTCTCCGTTCAGACGCCGAATGGGGAGCCAAGACGGGTCGGACTGCTGAAGGTGCTTATTTGGACGCCGCTGCGGCCGTGCAGCTCCTCCGCGACGACGTCGGCGTCGCAGGCGTGACAGCGACCTTGGACCTCATGGGCCAAGGGCGCGCGTTCGAGGACGCTTTCCTCGAAGTCGTCGGCACGAGCGCCGATGCGTTCGAGGATTCCGCCCCGTCGCGCATAGAGCAGACTTCTGCGCCCTATCCCAATGTCGTCGCCTGGACTGGCGACCCCGGTCCCGGTGACCTCAGCTATGCGCTCTACGGCTTCGCTCCGAACTCACAAGTCGCCCTGGAGATCGTCGGTCAAACCGCCCAGACGAAGAACACGAACAAGATGGTCTCAGTCGACGGCTATGGCATATCGCGCAGCTACCTGGGAACAGAGTGGCCCGCAGACACGTACATCATCACTGCGACGGGTCCGCGCGCGCCCGGCGCGCCTCAGCCCACGGCAAATGCGACCGTGCGGACAGCGGCGCAGAAGGTGAGCGTGGCCGGCTCAAAGTAGGGCGCGCTCTAGTCGCGCCGCTCGACCCGCGGCGCCGCAACTAGACCCTCCACGTCTGTCCCACCAGCATCGCGCTCCCGATCAGAGAGCGCATTAGCATCTCATCGTGTCGCGCGACCACCGTAAGAAAGCGTCAGAGGTCTTTAGCCAGACTTCCTACGTGTTCTCGGAGAAGGTGCCTTTCGCCGCGGCCTTTCCCGAGATCGAGTCGGTGCGATTTCAGTACGAGCTCCGAGGCGACGGTGTCTACAAGTGGAATGCGACCGGGGTTCGGGACCGGGTCGGCGAGTACATCGACTGTGTGAACCCGATCTGCTACAACGGCGGCTTTTCCATCGGGAGTCTCCTCAGGGACATGGTCGGCGCTCGCGAAACCCACCGCGAAGGTATCGCGACGTGCCAGGGCAACGAAGGATCCCCGAAGGGTCGGCGCGTGTACCGAAAGTGCCTCAACCACTGGACGTACGTCATTGACCTGACCTACAAGCCAGCCGCCCCGACGCCCTGATCCCCTTCTCGAAGGAACGGGCCCGGCCGAAGCCGAGCCCCGCACGGTTGGGAGCGCTGCTAGCTGGTCGCCTCGTCGTAGACCACGTGGCGCGGCCGGACCTCAAAGCGCTCGGGGATCCCGGCCTCCTGGAAGATCGGGAAGAGGAGATCGTGAAGCTCCTCGTCCGTGAGGTTGAAGAGCCAGTCATCCGCAGCGGCCTTCTGCCAGACGGTCTCTTCGGGGATCCGGCGGAGCGCCGCCGACGCTAGGCGGGCACAGAGTGCGACGCACTCACTTCGGTAGTCGCCCACCGGAGCGTCGTCCGTGCGAAAGCCCGTGCGCGGGAGAGGCTCGATGCCGCTCACGCCGTAGTACCGATACGCGTAGTGCTCGTGCCACTGGCAAACGGTGTCGTGGCTCACGGCGAGCGTGAAGATGTCGTCGAGGATCTGTTGGGCCGGGCTCGGCTCCGAGCTCCAGCCGGGCACGGTCTCGGATGCGCGCTGGCGGGCATCGACCAGGCCTTCGACTTCCGCGACAAGCTCTGCCTCTGTCGGTGCGGGCTGGGTGATCGTTGCGACTGCCATCTGCGAGTCCTCCCTGGTGCCCCGTCTACCGGAGCACCGTGCCGGATGTTACACTATGTTAGAGTCTGTGAGAACACAACCGCCAACCAATGCCTGACAGACTGGCGGCGTGTCCGAGGAGCGTCAGTTGGTACCGATCGCGACAGCAGCGGCCGAACTGGGGGTGAGCGTC
>Ga0070706_100004399_pt1 | contig 13611 bp, 8 predicted proteins | sample KBSK5501metaG_FD_65476 | JGI IMG/M metagenome (GOLD analysis project Ga0070706, IMG submission 65476) | Corn, switchgrass and miscanthus rhizosphere microbial communities from Kellogg Biological Station, Michigan, USA - KBS K5-50-1 metaG | ecosystem: Host-associated > Plants > Roots >...
AAACCCTCGACGATCCGGCTCACTCTGGACCGCAAGATTCCTCCGATTCCGACGCCTCCCGACACCGATCGGGTCAAGCACGTCCGCTTCGAGAGCCCGTTGCTGTCGAAGTTCTGGGGGCATCCCATCTTCATCGGGGCCACGGTCCTCCTGCCCCGGGACTACGAGCGGGAGACCGGGGTCTACTACCCGGTCAACTACGAGCAGGGTCACTTCTCCACGGAGCCGCCCGGCGGCTTCGGTGAGAAAGTCGAGGTCGAGCCCAACGCCTCCGAGCCGGAGAAGGCGCGCGCCAAGCAGCGCGGCGAGTTCACGCGGACCTGGATGTCGGAGAAGTTTCCGCGAATGCTCTACGTCACGTTTCAGCATCCCACGCCGTACTACGACGACTCGTACGCGATCGACTCCCCAAACAACGGCCCCTACGGGAAAGCCATCACGACCGAGCTAATCCCATACATCGAGAAGCAATTCCGCGCGATCCCGCAGCCCTGGGCGCGGATCCTTTCGGGAGGCTCGACGGGAGGCTGGGAGTCGCTGGCGCTCCAGGTCTTCTATCCCGAGTATTTCGGCGGCACCTTCTCCTACTGCCCCGACCCCGTCGACTTCCACTACTTCGAGATGGTCAACATCTACGACTGGGACAACGCCTGGTACCGTGACGACGGCTGGTCGAAGATCCCGATCCCGGCCGAGCGCGCCGCCGACGGACTCGTGCTTTCGACGATGCGGCAGCAGCTGAAGTACGAGCACGCCCTCGGGACCGGCGGGCGCTCCGGCGAGGATTGGGACTGCTGGCAGGCCGTCTATGGGCCGGTGGCGGAGAACGGCTACTTCCGGCCTGTGTTCGATCCCGCGACGGGAGCGATCAACCGCAAGGTCGCCGCCTACTGGAAGGAGCACACCGACATGAACGCCTATCTGCAGAGGCACTGGAAGGAGATCGGCAAGGCGCTCGCCGGCAAGATCCACATCTGGACGGGCGACATGGACACCTATTACTTGAACAACGCCGTCTATCTCTTGGACGACTTCCTGAGGACGACGGACTCGCCACCCTATGGCGGTTCGATCACGTACGGTCCGCGACAGCCGCACTGCTGGCAGGGGCCTTACTCGCTGGCCGAGCGGCTCAAGATGATGGCCCAACACGTCGCGGCACACGCGCCGCGCGACGTGGACAGGGCGTGGTGGCGGGAGTAGGAAGCCCGGTTTCAGGTTTCACGTTTCAGGTTTCGGGTTCCGGCACCCAACATTCTTCTTGGAGTACGAGAAACTTCGTACTAATTTCCTCGTAGTAGGCGGATGGAGGGAATCGTGCCGCGAAAAGACTCGCCCCGCCCGACGGAGGCCGAGCTCGAGATCCTCGGGGTCCTCTGGCAACGGGGGCCGAGCACCGTCCGCGACGTGCACGAGCTGGTCTCGCCGACACGCGGGGTCGGCTACACCACCGTACTGAAGCTTCTCCAGATCATGGCCGAGAAGGGACTGGTGCGCCGGGACGAGAGCCGGCGCGCCCACGTCTACGCGGCGAGGGTCCCTGCCGAGCAGACGCAGCGGCAGCTCGTCGGTGATCTGGTCGACCGCGCCTTCGGAGGCTCGGCGGCCCGACTGGTCCAGCAGGCGCTCTCCTCCAAACGCGCCTCGCGAGAGGAGATCGCCCGTATCCGGGATCTCTTGGACGAGATCGAAGGGAGACCGCGATGAAGGAGATCGCCGAGGGCCTCGCGCGACCCGGCTACCACGCTCTCGCGATGGGACTCGTCCACTTCCTCTGGCAGGGCTCGTTCATCGCGCTGCTTCTGGCTCTCGCGAACCTCTTTCTCCGCGGGGCGAGGGCCCAGGCGCGGTACCTCGCGGCGTGTCTCGCGCTCGCCGCGATGCTGTGCGCCCCCGCCGTCACGATGTGGCGGCTAGCCCGATGGCCCGAGGTCGAGCGAGTCGATGCCGCGCCGACCGCTCCGCGAGAGCGAGACCGGTTCCGCGCCTCGATCGCGGCCTCCGAGGAGAGCGCCCTCTCACCGATCGAGCCCTGGATCGTCCTCGTCTGGGCGACGGGGGTCTGCGCCTTCTCCGCCTACGTGCTCGGCGGATGGATGGCCGCGGGACGGCTCAAGCGCCGGCGGACGCGGGCGGTCTCGGCGGACCGAGCGGCTCGGTTCGCGAGGCTCGCCGAGCGCCTCCTCGTCCGCCAGCCGGTGCGGCTGCTCGAGTCGGCCGCGATCGAGGTGCCCACCGCGATCGGCGTGCTGCGCCCGGTGGTCCTGCTGCCCGCTTCGATCCTGACCGGGCTCCCCGCCGCCCAGCTCGACTCGCTCCTGCTCCACGAGCTCGCCCACATCCGGCGCCACGACTGCCTCGTCAACCTCGTCCAGGCATTCGCCGAGGCGCTTCTCTTCTACCATCCCGCGGTCTGGTGGGTCTCCCATCGCATCCGCCTCGAGCGGGAGAACGCCTGCGACGATATGGCGGTGGCGGTCACCGACGATCCGGCCGGCCACGCCCGCGCGCTGTTGGAGCTGGAGGACCGCCGCGCGCCCGTCGCCCGGCTCTCGGTCGCCGCCGGCGGAGGCCGGCTCTCGAGTCGCGTCTCGCGGCTCCTGACCGCCGGATCGCAGCGCAGCGAGGTCTCCCTGCCCGGTTTGGTGGGAGGGCTCGCGCTCGCAGGGGCGGTGGCGCTCGGGGCGGGCGCAGGCGCCGGGACGATCGATAGGCTCAACGGAAAGCCGGCGGGAGCGAAAGCGTCGAGGATCGACACCGTCACACCCAGAGAGACGGCGGCGACACCGCACTCCTCCGTCGCGAAGACTCCGGTGAAACGCCGGCGAACCGCGGCGCGGCCAAACGCATCAGACGTCGCGGCGGGAGATCCCAACCGGGCGAAGGGGCTGCTTCGACCGGATCAGCTGATCGCCTTCCAGATCCACGGCGTGACTCCCGAGTTCGTCGGCTCGATCGCCGAGGCCGGCTATGAACATGCCTCGCCCGACGAGCTGCTGGCGCTTCGGATCCACGGAGTCACCCCCGAATCGATCGCCGAGATGAACGGCGTGTTCGGCAGGCTTCCGCTCGAGACGCACGTGGCGTTCAAGATCCACGGCGTGACGCCTCAGTCGGCGAAGGCGCTCCGTGAAACCTTGGGAACCCTCTCGCCCGAGGAGGCCTTGGCGCTGCGTATTCACGGAGCCAGCCCGGACTTCGTGCGCGCGATTCGGGCGCGCGGGTTCTCGAACCTCTCGGCCGGGGAGGCCGTGGCGTTTCGCATCCACGGAGTGACGCCCGAATTCGTCCAGGAGGTTCAGGAGCTGGGCTATCCGAAGATCACCGCCGAGGAGCTGATCGCCTTTCGGATCCACGGTGTCACGCCCGAGCGCATCCGCACCGCCAACGGGCGACAGGGCGAGACCCTGTCGTCGGTCGAGTTGCTCGAACGCCGAATTCGAGGAAAAGAGGAGGAACGATGACCTCTCGAACCTTTTCGCGACCGAGATCGCCCCTTGTGAGGATCCTCTTGGGATCGCTCGCCTTCGTTCTCCTCCTCACGGTTCGCCTGCGCGGCGACGCGTCCGAGCCTCTTGCGGGCCGCTGGTTGATCGATTTCGAGGAGGACGGCTCTCTTCAGCTCACGCTGAAGCACGGTGCGCGCGGACACGGCAACTGGAGCAGCTCCCACGACTACCTCGTCCAGGAGTTTCAGGGGCTTCGAAGGCCCTCCGGAGGCGCCGACGCTCCCGCTCGTTTCGAGCTGAGACGGGACGCCGGCACGATCGCCTTCGAGGGGCACCTCAACGAGAGCGGGGGGAGCGGCCGCTTCTCCTTCTCACCGAATGCCGACTACCTCGGCGCGCTCAAGACGATGGGCTATCCGCCGCCGGATCGGGAGGTGCTGTTCTCGCTGGCGGTTCATGACGTCAGCCGCGCATTCATCCGAGAGCTGGAGGGGCTGGGATATCGCCGGCTCCCGCTCGACGATCTCGTCTCGATGCGCATCCACGGCGCGACCCCGGAGTTCATCCGGGAGCTGAAGGCCCTCGGCTACGAGCACCTCTCCGCCGACGATCTCGTCTCGATGCGCATCCACGGCGCGACGGCGGAATTCATCCGGGAGCTCAAGGCCTCGGGCTACGAGCGCCTCTCGGCCGACGATCTCGTCTCGATGCGCATCCACGGCGCGACCCCGGAGTTCATCCGGGAGCTCAAGGCCCTCGGCTACGAGCGCCTCTCGGCCGACGACCTCGTCTCGATGCGCATCCACGGCGTGGCCCCCGAGTTCATCCACGACCTCCAGTCGCTCGGCTACAAAGACGTCTCCCCCGACGACCTCGTCTCGATGCGCATCCACGGCGTCTCGATCGATTTCGTCAAGAAGATGAAGGAGCGCTACAAGCACGTCTCGGTGGACGATCTCGTCTCGATGCGAATTCACGGCAGAAGCTGACACGTCGCCTCCGCTTGCTCGGGATCTGCCTTCGGCACCGGCTCGCGGCTCGGCTGGATGCGGCCTCGACCGCGAGCCTGATCCCTCGCTACGCTCCGGCTCCCGCGGCGCGAGCCTCCTCCCTCGTTTCCGCTCGGGAGACTTCTCGCGCCGCGACGAAGACGTCAAACGAATCCCCTCTGCCCCGGGCGGGGGGAGAGGGGGAATCCCTCTATACCGCACAGGTCCCGGCGAGCGAGAGCCAGACCTTGACCGTTCGGAACCGGACACCCACGTCCCGAGAGCGCGCACGGTCCCACTATGTCCGCATGTTCCGGCCCGTGTTCCCAGAGAGTTACGCGGACCGTTCCCTGGCACGGTTCTCGCCCTTCGCAGGTGCCGTGGACATCATTCGCGAGGACCTCTCCGCGAAGCGGCGCAAGCGCCGGTTCCTCCTGGCCGGAGCGACGGCGGCGGCGGTGCTCCTCATCACGCTCGGGCTTTCGAGGCTGAAGCCCGCCGCGCCCACGGTGGAAAAGGGCACGGTCTGGATGGACACCGTCAAACGCGGTCCGATGCTCCGACAGGTCCGCGGACCGGGCACTCTGGTGCCGATGGAGATCCGATGGATCTCGGCCTCGACCGAGGGGCGCATCGAGCGGCTCGTCGTCCTGCCCGGCACTCCCGTGCAGCCCGAATCGATCCTCCTCGAGATGTCCAACCCGGTGCTCGAGCGAGACGCGCTCGACGCCGAATCGCAGCTTCGCGCCGCCCAAGCCGAGCTGATCAACGTGCGCGCCAAGACCGAACGGGACGTCATGGATCAGCAGGCCACGGCCGCGACGGTCCGCTCCGACTATCACCAGGCGCAGCTTCAGGAGGAGACCAACGAAGGGCTCTACAAGGAGGGCCTCGTCGCCGGGCTGACCCTGAAGCTCTCGAAGGTGCGCGCCGAGGAGCTGGCGACGCGCAACGCGATCGAGGAGAAGCGGGTGGCGGCGGTCGCCGACGCCGCGCGCGCCCAGATCGCGGTGCAGGAGGCCAAGCTCGAGCAGCTTCGGGCTCTCGCCGAGCTCAAACACTCGCAGAAAGAGGCGCTTCACGTCCGCGCCGGGATTCCCGGCGTCCTCCAGGAGCTCCCGATCCAGGTCGGCCAGGAGGTCGCCCCGGGGACGACGCTCGCGAAGGTCGCCGAGCCGACGAAGCTGAAGGCCCAGCTGAAGATCGCGGAGACGCAGGCGAAGGACGTCCAGATCGGCCAGCCCGCGTCGATCGACACGCGCAACGGGATCGTCGAAGGGAAGGTGATGCGGATCGATCCGGCCGTCCAGAACGGCACCGTTACGGTGGACGTCGCGCTCGAGGGAACGCTGCCGGCGGGTGCGCGGCCCGACCTGTCCGTCGACGGGACGATCGAACTCGACCGCCTGAAGGACGTCCTCTACGTCGGCCGTCCCGCCTTCGGACAGGAGAAGAGCCTGATCAGCCTCTTCCGCGTCAACGAGGACGGTGACGAGGCGGTGCGCGTGAAGGTGCGGCTCGGCAAGAGCTCGGTCAACACGGTCGAGGTCCTCGAAGGCCTGAAGCCGGGCGACAAAGTGATCCTCTCCGACATGAGCGCTTGGGATTCGTACGACAGAGTTCGATTGAAATGAAGGACGGTATGAGCACGAACGGACATCCGGTCATCCGCTTGGACGGCGTCACGAAGGTCTTCTTCACGGACGAGGTCGAGACGCACGCCCTCTCGGGCGTTCACCTCGAGATCGCACACGGCGAGTACGTCTCGATCGCGGGCCCGTCGGGCTGCGGCAAGTCGACGCTGCTGTCCCTGCTGGGCCTGCTCGACTCGCCGACGAACGGGCGCTACTGGTTGAACGGCAAGCCCGCCGAGGCCCTGACGCTCTCGGAGCGGGCGCGGATTCGAAACCGCGAGATCGGCTTCATCTTCCAGAGCTTCAACCTGATCGGCGACCTCTCGGTCTACGAGAACGTGGAGTTGCCGCTGACCTATCGCGGGATGCCGGCGCACGAGCGCAAGAAGCGCGTCCACGATTCGCTCGAGAAGGTCGGAATGGCCCACCGGATGAAGCACTTCCCGTCCCAGCTCTCGGGCGGGCAGCAGCAGCGCGTCGCCGTCGCGCGCGCGATCGCCGGCTCGCCCCTGATCCTGCTCGCCGACGAGCCGACCGGCAACCTCGACTCGGTCAACGGCGAGGCGGTCATGAACTTGCTCCAGGAGCTGCACCGGTCGGGAGCGACGATCTGCATGGTCACGCACGACCCGCGCTTCGCGAAACACGCGGCGCGCACGATTCATCTGTTCGACGGCCGCGTCGTCGAGGAGGAACGGGGACAGGAGCGCGCCCACTCAGAAGAGGAGCTCAAAGAGAGCGGCTACCGCGTGAGCTGATGGCCACGTTCGCCTCCGATCTTCGATACGCCGCGCGCTGGCTGATCCGCAATCCGGGGTTTGCCGCGATCGCCGTCGCGACGCTCGCTCTCGGCATCGGCGCGAACGCCGCGATCTTCAGCTTCGTCCGGGGAGTCCTGCTCAAGCCGCTTCCCTATCCCGACCCGCAGCGCGTGGTGCAGGTCTGGGAAAAGACCGAGCGCGAGGGCCGCGTGCAGAGCGCGGTCCCGCTCTCCTATCCCAACTTCCGCGATTTTCGGGACAGGAGCCGGTCTTTCGATGCGATTTCGGCCTATTCCGACTGGACCTTCAACCTCACGGGCCGCGGAACGCCGGAGCAGATCTCCGGCGCGCTCGTCTCCGCGGGCTTCTTCCGGGTCCTCGGGCTCTCCGCTGTGGCGGGCCGGACGTTCCACGCCGATGAGGACCAGGCGGGGCGGGACGGCGTCGTCGTCATCACGCGGCGGTTCTGGGAACGCCGCTTCGGCGGCGACCCCCGAGCAGTCGGCTCCGCCCTGACCTTGAACGGCAGGACCTTCATCGTCGTCGGGATCGTCGCCTCGGACCTCCCGGTCTACAACCTCGATCCCGGCAACGAGCTGTACGCCCCGATTTCGCTCGGATTCTCTCTGGATCGGCGTGGAGCCCACTGGCTCGGCGCGATCGGACGGCTCCGGAAGGGGATCTCGATCGCCGACGCGCGGGCGGAGCTCGCCGCCATTGCGGGCGCCCTCGCCCGCGAGTTCGCCGACACCAACGTCGGCTTCTCTGCCAACGTGGTGCCCGCCGCCGAACAGATCGCCGGCGCCGTGAGGCCTGCCCTCCTGTTGATGCTCGGGGCGGTCGCCCTGGTTCTCCTGATCGCCGCAGCCAACGTGGCCAACATGCTGCTCGCCCGCGCGAGCGCGAGGAGCCGGGAGATCGCCGTCCGGGCGGCGCTCGGCGCCGGCCGCCGTCGCATCCTCCGCCAGCTCCTGACGGAGAGCGTCGTGCTCGCTCTCGCCGGCGCCGCCGTCGGCCTGCTTCTCGCCTTCTGGGGAGTGGATGCCCTGCGCGCGCTCGCCCCGGCCGACCTCCCCCGGCTCGCGGAGGTCCGGGTGGACGGCGCGGTGGCGGCCTTCGCCGTCTGCGCCGCTCTCGCCTCCACGCTCGTCTTCGGGATCGCGCCGGCCTGGAGCCTCTCGCGCACGGCTCTCGGCGAGACTCTGAAGGACTCGGGCGGACGGTCCACCGGCGGGCGCGGCGGCGCGGTGCGGCACGCGCTCGTCGTCGCGGAGCTCGCGATGTCGCTCGTGCTCGTCACGGGGGCGGGCCTCCTGCTGCGCAGCCTTCAGAAGCTCGAGAGCGTGGACCTCGGCTTCGCCCGCGACGGGATCCTGACGTTCCAGCTCCAGCTTCCGTCGAGCCGCTACGGAAAGGACCCCGAGGCCGGAGCCTTCCACGACCGGCTGATGGAGCGGCTTCGCGCCCTGCCGGGAGTCAGCGCGGCCGAGACGATGATGGGGCTTCCGCTGACCTCCGACCGCTACGCGCGCCTCGCCTTCGGCAAGGAGGGCGCGCCGCGGGATCCCGCGCACCCGATGATCGCGCACTTCAACGCCGTGAGTCCCGGCGTCTTCTCGATGCTTCGCGTGCCGGTCCTGCGCGGGCGCCCGCTCAGCTCCGACGACACGCTGAGCAGACCCAAGGTCGCGCTCATCAACGAGGCACTCGTGCGCCGCTTCTTTTCGGGGCATGAGCCGCTGGGCCGTCGTATCGCGTTGACCGGCGACCCGAAGCACGAGGACTGGACGACGATCGTCGGGGTCGTACGGGACTTCCGCGACACGAGCGCCGCGTCCGAGCCCGACCCCCAGATCTACACGCCCTACGTCCAGAACACGTCCAACGGCTTCTTCGTCCTGTTGCGGACGGGCCGCAGCCGCGCCGGATTGATGGCGGAGGTTCGGCGGCAGGTTGCCGCCGTGGACCCGGAGCAGCCCCTCTACGGCGTGCACTCGTTCGACGAGATCATCGGCTCGTCGTTCGGCCAGCCGCGGTTCCGCGCGCTGCTGCTCGGCGGCTTCGGACTCCTCGCGCTGCTGCTCGCGGCGGTCGGTGTCTACGGCGTCATGGCGTACTCAGTCGCGCAGCGGACGCGCGAGATCGGGATTCGCATGGCGCTCGGCGCCGCCGCCGGCAACGTCCTCGGGCTCGTGCTCCGGCAGGTTTTCAGGCTGTCCCTCCTCGCCGTCGCGGTGGGCCTCGCGGGGGCGGCGGCGTTGTCGCGCGGCCTCGGGTCGCTGCTGTACGGGGTCGCACCGACGGACCCGACGACGTTCGCCGCGGTCGCGGCCCTGCTGCTCGGCGTCGCGACACTCGCCGCCTACATTCCCGCACGGCGCGCGTCGCGCGTGGATCCGACCGTTGCGCTTCGGCACGAGTGAACGATGCTCCAGGACCTCCGGCACGCTCTTCGAACGCTCGTCAAGAGTCCGGGGTTCGCGGCGGCCGCGATCGCGACGCTGGCTCTGGGCATCGGAGCGAACACGGCGATCTTCGCCGTCGTGGACGCCGTGCTGCTGCGGCCACTTCCGTACGAGCGGGCGGGCGCGCTGGTCCTCGCGCAGACGATTCAGAGCGAGAGCCGCCAGCCCTGGGCGACCGCTCCGCCCGACTTCTACGAGCTCCGCCGGCGCCACCGGACGCTCGAAGGACTGGCGTCCTTCTACGTCCGACCCGTCAACCTGACGGGGTCTGACGAGCCGGAACGCGTAGCGGCGCTCGTCGTCTCGTCGGGCTTCTTCGCGGTTCTCGGCCGCCAGCCGCTGCTGGGCCGCGGCCTGGCGATCGCCGACGAGCAGTGGGGCGCGCACCGCGTCGCGATCCTGTCCGACGGGCTGTGGCGCCGCCGCTTCGGAGCCGATCCCGGGATCCTCGGGCGTCCGATCCAGGTGGACGGCGTCCCGCACATCGTCGCCGGCGTTCTGCCGCCGCGATTCTCTTTCGGGTCCAGTGGTGCCCAGCTCTTCCTGCCGATGGCTTTCGCGCCGGGCGACAACTTGAACACGCACAACAACTACTTCCTGAGCATGATCGGCCGGCCGAAGCCCGGGATCTCCAGAGCGCGGGCACTCGCCGATTTGAACGCGATCATGCGCGACATCGAGCGAGAGCACCCCGAGAACCGAGGGCTGACCCTGGAGCTCACTCCGCTTCAGGACTCGATCGTGCAAGCCGCCCGGCCGGCGATCCTGGTTCTGATGGGCGCCGTCGCCTTCGTTCTGCTGATCGCGTGCGGGAACCTGGCGAACCTGCTGTTGGCGCATGCGATCGGACGTCGCCGCGAGGTCGCGATCCGTGCCGCGCTCGGCGCCAGCCGTCCGCGGCTCATCCGGCAGTTTCTGACGGAGGGCATTCTGCTGGCGCTCGTCGGAGGATCGGCGGGCGTTCTGCTCGCCTCCTGGAGCCTCGGAGCGGTCCACCTGCTCCCGCCGAGCGTCCTGCCCCGCGCAGACGAGGTCCGGCTGGACCCGGCGGTCCTGGCCTTTGCGTTCGGCGTAACGCTCTTGACGGCGCTGCTGTTCGAGCTCGTGCCGGCGTTGCACGGCGCCCGAGTGGACGTCAGCGGGGTTCTGGGCGAGCGTTCGGGGTCCCCCGCCGGCGGCATGAGCCAGAGTCTCCGCGGAGCGCTCGTCGTGGTCGAGATCGCCCTGTCGCTGGTGCTCCTCGTGGGCGCGGCCCTGATGCTGAAGAGCGTCGGCCGGCTTCTGCGCGTCGACGCCGGATTCGAGCCGCGCGGCGTCGTATCGGCGGAGCTCAACCTTCCGCGGCGGAAATACATCGACGAGCGACTCGAGCGGGAGTTCTCACCCGAGTCGTACGCCCGCGCAAACCAGTTCTTCCAATCGGTGATCGGCCGAATCCGGGCGCTGCCCGGCGTGCAGGCCGCGGCCGTCACCTCCGGTCTTCCGCTGGGGGGCGAAAACTGGGGCAAGACCATCACGTTCTACGACCGGCCGATCCCATCGAGGCTGCAGGATCTGCCGCCGATTCAGTACCGGGTCGTCGCCGGCGATTACTTCCGCGCGCTTGGGATTCCGATTCTGGCGGGCCGGGCGTTCACCGAGCGGGACGTGCTGCACGCGCCGTGGGTCGCGGTCGTCAATCGCGAGCTGGTGCGCCGCTACTGGAACGGCCGGGATCCCGTCGGCAGGCTCATCTCCGTCAACCCTCCCCGGGAGCTCGTGCCCGCGGGTACCCTGCCACCGAACTACGCCGGACCGGAGAAATACACGGTCGTCGGCGTCGTCGGGAATGCCCTCTACGGCGCGCTCGACCGCGAGCCTCTGCCACTGGTCTACGTCCCCTACGCGCAGGGAGCAGAGGGAGCCACGAACATGACCCTCGTCGTGCGAGCTCGGAAGGACCCCCTGTCTCTGGTCGGCGCGATCCGGGAGCAGATCGCCGGTGTCGATCGAGACCAGCCGATCGCCAACGTCTCGACGCTGGAGGCTAGGATCGGAACTTCCATCCTGCGGCCGCGACTGGTGACTCTGATGCTCGGCGCCTTCGCGGCGCTCGCGGCGCTGATGGCCCTCGTCGGGATCTACGGCGTGATGTGGAGCTCGATCCGGCAGCGCACGACCGAGATCGGGATTCGGATGGCGCTCGGCGCCGAGCCCGCGTGGGTCATCAAGGAGGTGCTGACGCGAGGACTTCGGCTGAGCGCTGCGGGCGTGGGCTTGGGACTCGCGGCGGCGCTCGGGGTCAGCCGGGTGCTCTCGGCGCTCCTCTTCGGGGTTAGCTCGATCGATCCGCCGACCTACCTGGGCGTCGCCGTCGTGCTGACCTGCGCCGCGCTCGCCGCCTGCTACCTGCCCGCCCGGCGCGCCGCGCGGGTCGATCCGGCCATCGCATTGCGAGCCGAATGAGGAGGGAACCGTGATCGAGCTCAAGAGCGTCGAAAAGGCCGTCGCGACGCGCGCCGGGCAGACGTTCCTGCTGAGACGCGTCAACCTGAGCATCGCCGAAGGCGAGTTCGTGACGATCATGGGGCCGTCGGGGGCCGGCAAGTCCACCCTCCTCTCGATCCTGGGCATGCTCGACCACGCCTGGTCGGGCGAGTACCGACTGTTCGAGCACAAGGTCCACCGGCTGAAGCCGAAGGAGCGGATCGAGCTCAACAAGCGCTACGTCGGTTTCGTGTTCCAGCAGTACCACCTCCTCGACAACCTGACGGTCGCCGAGAACCTCGACATTCCGCTCTCCTACCGCAACGTGAAGGGCTCCGAGCGAGCCGCGATCGTCGCGGACACGCTGGACCGTTTCCAGATCGTCGGCAAGAAGGACCTCTTCCCGAGTCAGCTCTCCGGAGGCCAGCAGCAGCTCGTCGGCGTCGCGAGGGCACTGATCGCGAAGCCGAAGCTTCTCCTCGCCGACGAGCCCACGGGCAACCTGCACTCCGACCAGGGGCGGGAGATCATGCGCCTCTTCCAGAAGTTGAACGACGAGGGGATGACGATCCTTCAGGTCACGCACTCGGAGGAGAACGCGCGATACGGCCAGCGCATCGTCCGCCTCCACGACGGATGGGTCACGGGCGAGGAGCGCGTGGCGGAGAGGATCGGGATTCCCGAGGGAGCGGCGCGCTAGAGCGATGGCGGGATTCCTTCAGGATCTGCGCTACGCGTTGCGCGGCTTCGCGAAGAGCCCGGGCTTCGCCACTGTCGCGATCGCCATCCTGGCATTGGGCATCGGCGCCAATGCGGCGATCTTCGCGCTGGTCGACCGCGTGCTCTTGAAACTCCTGCCCGTTCGCGCCCCGGAGGAGCTCGTCCTCCTGCGCTCACCCGGCCCTTCGCAGGGCCACACCTGGAGCGACGGCGACGACGACGCCTCCTTTTCCTATCCGATGTACCGCGACCTGCGGGACTCCAACGCCGTCTTCTCGGGGCTTCTGGCGGAATACCCCTTCGACGCGAACGTCGCGGCTCGCGGCGAGACGGAACGCGCCTCGGGAGAGCTCGTCTCAGGCAACTATTTCGAAGTCCTCGGCGTGGTCCCGTCGCTCGGGAGGATGCTCTCGCAGGAAGACGACCGCGTCCCCGGCGGGCATCCCCTCGCGGTTCTTTCTTACGGCTACTGGGCTCGCCGATTCGGGAGCGACCCCTCGGTGCTGAACAAAGCGATCGTCGTCAACGGTCAACCTGTGACGATCGTCGGGGTGGCTCGAGCCGGCTTCTCCGGGATCCAGCCCGGCCGCCCGGCCGATCTCTTCGTGCCCACGATGATGAAGCCGCAGATGACGCCGTTCTGGAACGGCCTCGACGATCCGAAGGACTACTGGATCCAGCTCGTCGGCCGGCTCAAGCCCGGCCTCTCACGCGAGCGGGCGGAGGGGGCCCTGCTCTCCGTCTATCGGCCGCTGCTGCGCGCGCTCTCGCCGCAGGTGAGCGGCTGGGACGAGGTCCGGCGCCGGCAGTTCGAGAGCCGGCGCATCCTGCTCGTTCCGGGCGGGCGCGGCCGGGCAGTGCTCCGCCGGGGCGTCGGCACGCCGCTCCTGTCTTTGACGGCGATGGTCGCGATCGTGCTCTTGATCGCCTGCTCCAATCTCGCCGGTCTCCTCGCCGCCCGCGGAGCCGCTCGGCAGCGAGAATACGGAATTCGTCTGGCGATCGGGGCGAGCCGGGCGCAGCTCATGCGGCAGTCGATCGTCGAGTGCCTCTTGTTCGCCTCCGGCGGCGGCGCGCTGGGGCTGCTCGTCGCCGCCTGGACTCTGCATGCCCTGCTCGGCGCGTTC
>Ga0070706_100004401_pt1 | contig 13610 bp, 17 predicted proteins | sample KBSK5501metaG_FD_65476 | JGI IMG/M metagenome (GOLD analysis project Ga0070706, IMG submission 65476) | Corn, switchgrass and miscanthus rhizosphere microbial communities from Kellogg Biological Station, Michigan, USA - KBS K5-50-1 metaG | ecosystem: Host-associated > Plants > Roots >...
TCGCCTACATCTTTCGCTCGACCGGAACCAAGTTGCGTGCCCACGTCGGTAATGGTTATCGAGCGCCGTCGCTCTTTGAACGCTTTGGCACATCCTTCGACAGTTTTTTTGGTTACTCCGTCTTTGGCGATCCACGTCTGAAACCGGATCGTTCGCTTGCCTTTGACGCTGGGATTGATCAGACGCTCTACAAGAACCGCTTGCGAGGCTCGGCGACTTATTTCTACACAGAGCTTCAGAAGGTGATCATCTTCGACTTTTCGGGCGTCATCAATCCGGCAACAGATCCTTTCGGTCGCTTCGGCGGGTACCGCAATACGAATGGAGGGATTGCTCGCGGTCTGGAGTTGAGTATGACCGCAACGCCGACGCGCACGTTGAGTCTTTTAGCCGCTTATACTTATACGAAAACGCTTCAGCGTACCCCCCAGATACCGGGCACTCTTCGTTCTCTTGTGATCCCCGATCATCAATTTTCGTTGGTTGCAACGCAGCGCATCGGTCATCGCTTCCTAATTAATTTTGATCTTTCCGCATCGAGCGATTACCTTGGCGCGATCTTCGACCCGGTGACGTTTGCGAGCCGTGCTTATCGGTTCCGTGGATTAGCCAAGGCCGATTTGGGGGCAAGTTATACGCTGCCGTTGCATAGCGAATCGCGCTCGCTACGCTTCTTCGGTTATGTGGACAATCTTTTCGACCGCGAGTATTTCGAGAGCGGCTTTCGCACTCCGGGACGAACGGCTCGCGCCGGCGCAGCGTTCGCCTTTTGAATTTTTGATTTTAGAGTTTTGATTCTGACGCATTTCCCAACCCTTCCTAGAGGATCGGAAAATCAAAAAGCTAAACTCTAAAATCAAAAATCATATTCGGGGCGCAAGACAGACAAGAAGATTTGGCGATGGTGGAAGACAAGACAGACGAAGTGGTCCAACTCGTCGAAAACGAGGACTACTATCTGGATCAGGGCCTGATGGTCCTAACGGCCCGGTATCATCTGCGGCGCGGCTATTGTTGCGAGCAGGGCTGCCGCCACTGCCCCTACACCGAGGTACCACGGGAAAACACTCAAACGGAAGTCGATGTTGATGAAAAGGTCAAGTAAACTCGCGGTCTTAGTCGCACTGCTGATCGCAGTGAATCTGCTGTTTGTAGCTTGTGGCGGACGAAAGACGCAAGCAAAGCGAAGTGTCGAACCACTTCCGCAGCGCATTGTTTCACTCAGTCCAAGCGTGACCGAGATTCTCTATGGCATCGGCGCCTGGCCACAAGTCATCGCCGTTTCACAGTATTGCACGTACCCAGACGACGTGAAGAACAAGCCTCGTGTTAACGGCTGGGATAAAACCAATCTTGAACAAGTGATGGCCCTTAAACCGGACTTCGTAATCGGAGTCGATGCGCAAGAGCCATTTCTGCGAGATAAGCTGACCGGCCTTGGAATGGGCTCTCTGTTTGTGAAGAGCCAAACTCTGGCTGACATTTTAGCGTCAATCGAGGAAATTGGTCGCGCTACCGGCCACGAGCAAGAGGCAACAGATCTATCTGCCAAAACCCGAGGCGAGATCGATGCTGTGCGAAAGGCTGTCGCTGATCTCCCACATCCTCGCGTGCTGTGCGTAGTTGATCGGGTTCCGGGTACGATCCGCGACCTCTATACAGCGACCCGCGGAAGCTATCTCGATGAACTCATCGACATAGCGGGAGGTGAGTCGATCGCACCGCTAGCTGAACATGGCTACGGCAAGATCAATAAGGAGGCAGTGCTTACACTAAACCCAGAAATAGTCATTGACATGGTCCAAGGCTCGAAGGGAAAGTTTGGTGAGGATCCGATAGCCGTGTGGAATGAGCTTGGGGAGATACGCGCCGTGCGCGACAAGCATATCTACTCGCTGACTGATCCATCGGTGATTCATCCCAGCCAGTTCGTCGGACACACCGCGCAAGTGTTTGCGCGAGCTCTCCATCCGGAGAGCTTTCACTGATGAAAACTGAGCCTCTTACAACGACGATAAGTCAGATTGGCGGCCCGAGTAGGCCGGTCAATGCTGATTGTCCGCTTATCGAAGCTAAACGCGTGAGTTTCGCGTACTCATCCTTGCCTGCTGTAGTTGATGTTTCTCTAGCGCTTCCGCGAGGTGCGATGGGAGCGCTTATCGGTGCGAATGGGTCTGGCAAATCAACGTTGATTCGCCTGCTCGCCGGACTAATTAAACCCGATAGCGGAGAAGTGATCTTCAATGATGCTGCGCTTGAAGATTTGCAAGCGCGGGAGCGGGCAAAGCGAATTGCGTATGTCCCGCAATCGACTTCCACCGTTTTCCCTTTTACTGCGCTCGAGGTGGTTTTAACGGGTCGCAGCCCGTACAGCGGCCGGTTTCGTTTTGAGAGCGCGCGCGATGAACAGATCGCGCTGGGGGCACTGGATGCGCTTGACGTCGCACACCTTGCTGCGCGTCACATTACGGAGTTGTCGGGCGGCGAGCGCCAGCTGGTCACAGTCGCTCGGGCTCTGGCACAGGAGCCGGAAGTGATGTTGCTCGATGAGCCGGCGAGCGCGCTTGATCTCAAGCATCGAACCCAACTGACCAAGGCCCTGCGGCGATTGCGAGATGAGCGAGGCATTGCCGTACTTTTGATCACACATGACTTGATGCTGCTCGATTCCGCTGTTGATTTGATCTTCGCCATGAGATGCGGACGTGTAGTCGCCAGTGGTGCGCCTGAAGTAGTGCTCAACGAAGGTCTGCTTGGCGACATTTATGACACACCCGTGCGGACGATGCGTAGAGACGGACGCACTTTTGTGTGGTCGGAATTGTGATGCATTCAATCCCAAGCAAAGCTCAAAGGGAAACCGATACGCTGGAGTTGAACGGAGCCAACTTGGCAGTTCCCGCCGCTATAGTCGACAAGCGGCGCTCAATCAAACGAGCGCGCGTAGCAGTTCGGTTGCGGGTTGCGCTGCCTCTTTTGATTGTCGGTCTTATCGTCTCGCTCTTGATCGGGCTTTATGTCGGTTACCAGCCTCTTGATCTGGCGGCACTCAAAAGTGATCCGATCGCGCGCGCTGTCTTTTTTCGCCTGCGCTTGCCGCGTGTCGTGATGGCAGGCCTTGTCGGCTCATCGCTGGCGTTGGTTGGAGCCGCGCTGCAAGCACTCTTTCGCAATCCCCTTGCCGATCCTTTCACGCTTGGCGTATCGGGCGGGGCATCTTTGGGGGCGAGCGTGGCGATCGCCTTCGGACTCGGATTGAACCTAGTAGGCGTGCCGCTGATCTTTATTGCGGCTTTTGTCGGCGCCGCTATGTCCGTGTTGTTGGTCTATCGCCTGGCTCATTCGGGAGGCAGCGCAATGTTGCCGGGCGCATTGCTCCTGGCCGGTATCGTTTTGAACCTCTGCGCGTCCGCGGGAGTGCTCGTAATTCAGTACCTCGCTTCGTACGGTCGCGCTTTGCAGATTCTCAGGTGGTTGATCGGTAGTCTCGACGTGGTCGGCTTTGACCTGATATGGAAGATGCTCATCTTCCAGATACCGGGCTGGGTAGTGCTGATCGCCTGTGCGCGTGAACTGCATCTGCTGGCAACAGGCGAAGAGTCGGCAGCGAGCCTTGGCGTTAATGTCCGACGCACGGAACGAATGGTCTTCATAGCCAGTTCCTTGATCGTTGGCGTGACTGTCTCGGTTGGCGGTGCGATCGGTTTTGTTGGTCTGATAGTTCCGCATGCGGCGCGACTTCTTTTCGGTCAGGATGTGCGGGTGTTGCTGCCGGCTTCGTTTCTTTTAGGCGCGGCTTTTTTGATACTCGCTGACACGTTGGCCCGAGTGGCTATCTCACCGGGCGAACTGCCAGTCGGAGCGATCACAGCGTTGCTGGGTGGCCCAGTATTTCTCTTATTGCTGAGAAGACAACAACGCTACTCAGCAATGTGAAGAGCTTGGAGCTTTGTCCTTTGTGCTTTGAACTTTGTTCTTGGCATTTTGTTTTACGCGCTCTTTAAGAAATCACCAAGCACAAAGGACAAAGTACAAAGCACAAAGCTCAAAGGACAAAATGGCAAAAGCATTGATGGTATTAGGCACGGCTTCCGACGCGGGCAAGTCGCTCACCGTAGCGGCGCTGTGTCGCATCCTGCGGCAGGATGGATTCGATGTTGCTCCGTTTAAGGCCCAAAACATGGCGCTCAACTCGTTTGCCACACGTGAGGGTCATGAGATTGGACGCGCACAGGCGATGCAAGCGCAAGCGGCCGGAGTCGAGGCGCACGTTGACATGAATCCAATCTTGCTGAAGCCAACTTCTGATGTCGGCTCTCAGGTCATCATCAACGGCAAGGTGTTGGGCAACTATTGTGGCGTCGATTACTACCGCCGCAAACGGCAACTGCTCGGTGCTGTCACCGAGGCATATCAACGTCTGGCCGCAAGGCACGAGATTGTCGTTCTTGAAGGCGCGGGTTCGCCCGTAGAGATGAACCTCAAAGACAGTGATGTGGTGAATTTGAAGATGGCAGAGATCGCCGATGCTACATGCTTGTTGGTGACTGACATCGATCGCGGCGGCGTGTTTGCATCGCTCGTCGGTACTTACGCCCTGCTTGAGCCGCAAGAGCGCGCCCGCTTCTGCGGCTTTCTCATCAACAAGTTTCGCGGTGATATAGCCCTTTTCGCATCAGGTGTTGATTATCTGGAGGAACGACTGTCGCAACCATGTCTCGGCGTCATCCCTTACCTGCACAATCACGGCATCGACGACGAGGACAGCGTTTCGCTCGAACGTCGCGCCAACCGACCGCCGGCCAACCGCAAAGATTGTCTATGCGTGTGCGTGGTCGGGCTGCCGTACCTTTCCAACTTCACGGATTTTACTGCCTTGGAAAACGTGCCCAATGTGGTTGTCTATTACACGAGGCGACCCGAAGAAGCGCGCGCCGCTGATGTCTTAATTCTGCCCGGCAGTAAGAACACGATCCCCGATCTGCTTTGGCTTAGAAAGAACGGATGGCGGCAGACAATCGAATCCCACGCGGGCGCTGGTAAGCCGCTCGTAGGGATTTGCGGCGGCTTCCAAATGCTGGGGCGCGTGGTACGCGACCCTCACTTCACGGAGAGTGACATCGAATTCGTGCCAGGCTTGAACCTCTTGGACTTTACCACAGTGCTGCAGCGTGAAAAGGTCACCCGCCAGGCAACGGCCCGGTTTGCCAAACCGCGGTGCTTTCGCAGCGATGCCGGCGATCCTCTATTCAGCGGTTACGAGATCCACTTGGGCGAAACGACTTTGGGAGATAGAACGCAACCTCTCTTTCAACTGCAGCGCTTGGGTGATGAAGAAAGCCATCACGATGGTGCCATCAGCGCTGACGGTCGTGTGCTTGGTACGTACTTGCACGGACTCTTCGATTCGCGAGATGGGCTGGCATTCCTACTAAGCTACTGGCGGAAGATTTGCGGAAAACAAGGATCGGCGCCGGACATTATTGATCCTACGACCGAACGCGAGAGACGCTACGACGCCCTGGCGGGGCACTACCGGAGCAATCTGGAGATGGATGTTATTTACGGTGCGCTCGATGGGCAAAGATGATCTCTACCGCATCGTTCTCGCTGGCTTACACGTTGGATTGGTTGATTGACGATCCCATGTGGCTGCCTCATCCAGTGCGTTGGATGGGTCGGATGATAAGAAACGGCGAACGACAACAGGCGACTGGTTTTTCTGGTTGAAAGGTGGCTCAAAGGGAAATGAGTGGGCCAGGAGCTAAGAGAATGAAACTCATGAAGCAATTCAGTCTTATGTTGCCGGTGTTGCGGAGGATCCAGACATGCGAAGCGTGCGGCGCGTCGTTCGCTTGCGAAATCTCACTCGGTAAGGGTTGCTGGTGCGGCGAGTTGAAACTGAGCGATGAGACTCGGCAGGAGTTGCAAGCCAGGTACAGAAACTGCTTGTGCCGGCCATGTCTGGAGAAGGCAGCAGCCACAAACTCGACATTGGAGGCCAAAGCAGACAGGCATGATTGACCGTTTACTTTCGTACCCCCGCCGAATTATTTGTCTCACCGAAGAGACGACCGAAACGCTTTACCTGCTCGGTGAGCAGGAACGTATTGTCGGCATCTCGGGCTACACTGTGCGTCCTCCTGAGGCCAGGCAAAAACCGAAAGTCTCCGCATTCATCAACGCAAAGTTCGACAAGATTCTCGCGCTGGAGCCTGACCTTGTCTTCGCGTTCTCGGATCTGCAAGCCGATATCGCGGCCGAACTGATTCGGCGCGGCGTAACCGTGATGACCTTCAATCAGCGCAGCGTTATGGAGATCCTCGAAATGATTTTGACCGTCGGGCGCATCGTTGGTTGTGAAGAGAAAGCCCGGAACCTGGTCTCGAGCTTGCAGGATGACCTGATCGCTATTCGCGAGTCTGCCGCGCGCTTTGCTCATCGTCCGCGAGTTCTTTTCGAAGAGTGGTACGACCCACTGATTTCCGGTATTCGCTGGGTAGAGGAATTGATTGAAGCTGCGGGTGGCGAATGTATTTTTCCCGAGTTGCGCCAACACCAGGCTGCCAAGGACAGAATCGTCAATCCTGCCGACGTGATAAGCCGCGATCCCGAAGTCATCATCGGTTCCTGGTGTGGTCGCGCTGTGAAGAAAGAATGGATTCGGACGCGCGAAGGTTGGGACCAAATCAGCGCGGTTCATAACAATCACATCTACGAAGTGAAGTCGGCCTTTATCCTGCAACCGGGTCCGGCTGCGTTGACGGAGGGGCTGCGACAATTGCACGCGATACTTGCGCACGCAATGAATCAACATGTTGATCAGCTGCTGCAGCCGAAAGAAAGAACGGATTCGGCGGTCGGCCTGGCAGCGCCAGATAAAGGAATGGATCAGTCCGTTGTTTTATAGTGACTGAGAGATCGATGTCCCCAAGGCTGGAAGTTACCGGGCCACTGATTCTGCTTCTCGGCGGCGCGCGGGCCGGCAAGAGCGACCACGCGTTGCGACTAGCAGCGAAGCATCGCGGTGAACCTCAAGAGAAGGTTTGCTTTATCGCCACTGCTCAGGCCTTAGATGAAGACATGACGGTACGAATCGCGCGCCATCGCGAGCAGAGGCCGTCCGATTGGCAGACGATTGAGGAGCCTTACCAGATTGCTGAAGCGCTCCGTCAAGGAGGTGAGGCCCGAGTCGTTATCGTCGATTGCCTGACGATGTTCGTTTCCAACTGGCTTCTGCGATACGCGGACGAACACGAATGCGAGCAGTCAGTACGCCGAATTACACGCGACTTTCTAGAACTGGCGCAGTCACGACGACAAACGATCATTTGCGTGTCCAATGAAGTAGGACTGGGTATCGTCCCGGAAACGCCACTCGGACGAGTCTTCCGAGACGTGCTGGGTCGGGTGAATCAGGACTTTGCCGCTGCGGCCGGTGAAGTTTATCTGCTCATCGCTGGATTACCTTTTGCAGTTAAAGCGGCCAAAGAAAACATTGTAGGGGTGTCACTCCGGGGGCATCCCCACCTCAACCTAACGGAAAAGCCAGAGGTGCCCACGGAGTGACACCCCTACAATGTTTCCCATGAATAACCCATCTTCACTCATCAAACAAGCCTGCGATCAGATTGAACCAGTGGATCAATCGTGGCTGAGTGCAGCCCGCGAGCGGCAACTGACACTGACCAAACCACCGGGCAGCCTGGGCCGTCTTGAAGAGATCGCTAACCGCGTGGCCGCGATTCAGCGCGACGTCAACCCACGCATCACAGGCAAACGCATCTATGTCGTGGCCGGAGATCATGGTGTCACGAGCGAAGGCGTCAGTGCCTACCCGCCCGAAGTCACGGCGCAGATGGTGGACAACTTCCTGCGCGGTGGCGCGGCAATCAACGTACTGGCGCGCGCGGGCGGAATCGAAGTAAGGGTCGTAGATGCCGGCGTCAATGCTGACCTCACGGATCGCGATGGGTTAATTCATGCAAAGGTGATGTGTGGTACGGCTAACTTTGCAGTAGGTCCAGCAATGACTCACGCAGAAGCCGAAGCGTGCGTTGCTGCGGGCATCGAACTAGCGCGCGTCGCTGCCAGCGATGGAATTCAACTGCTTGGTGTTGGCGAAATGGGAATCGGAAATACCACGTCGGCGAGCGCGATCACCGCCGTTCTGCTCAAATGTGATCCGGAAATGGTAACGGGGAGGGGAACCGGAATAGATGATGAGGGTCTAGCTCACAAAATCGCCGTGATCCATCGAGCTGTCGAAGTCAACAAGCCCGCTGCAACGGATGCCATGGAAATACTTGCCAAAGTCGGTGGTGCGGAAATAGGCGTGATGGCTGGAATCGTGCTCGGTGCGGCGGCGAGTCATTTGCCCGTTGTCGCCGATGGTTTCATCAGTACGACGGCGGCGGCTCTGGCTCTCACGTTACAACCAAATGCGCGCGACTTTTTATTCATTGGACATAAATCGGCGGAGAGTGGGCATGTGGCTCTAATCAACTTCATTGGCGAGCAACCACTGCTCGATCTCTCTATGCGACTTGGCGAGGGCACTGGCGCGGCTTTAGCGATGCACGTCGTTGAAGCCGCGACGAAGCTGCTTTGTGAGATGGCAACTTTCGCGGATGCCGGTGTGACCAACAAAGAGTGACTAGTGAATCCTCTTCATGATTCGACGCTTCTTCATCGCCGTTCAGTTCCTAACTCGGCTACCTGTTCCCAGGGTGCTCGCTAGCTCTGAATCAGAACTTGGCAAAGCGGCGGCGTTCTTTCCGCTGGTCGGCGTGCTCGTGGGTGGCGGAGCAGCACTGGTTTTTGTGCTACTGCTACGCGTGCTGCCAGTGCCAGCGTCAGTGTTATGTGCGCTTGCCTTCGCGGCATCCATAACTAACGGTTTTCATGAGGACGGACTGGCCGATACGTTTGACGGATTTGGTGGAGGATGGACGAAGGATCGCGTATTGGAAATCATGCGCGACAGCCGCATAGGAACCTACGGCGCCTTGGCGCTGATCTTTCTTGTCCTCGGAAAGCTCAACTTCCTTTCGTCATTGCCGCGAGGGCAGATTTGGCGCTGGCTGATCATCGCGCACACGGCCGCCCGTTGGACGATCCTGCCGCTGTGCGCATGGCTGCCCTACGCGCGAGCCGAAGGCCAAGGCAAGCTCGTGGCGAAGCAAGTGGGCGCCCTTGAAATTTTGACCGCAACGGCCGCGCTGCTTGTGGCTTTCCAGTTACTTCCCTGGCGGGCAGCACTTGCGGCATTGCTCGTCACAAATCTCGTGACTTTACTTAGCGGGTTATATTTTCGAGCGCGTCTGCAAGGCATCACGGGCGATTGCTTGGGCGCGACCAACCAAGTCACTGAAGTTGGTTTGTACATGACGGCAGTCATCCTGCTGCGATTTGATCTTCTTCGATGAATGAAATGAACCCCAAGGAACGACTGCGCCTATGCCTGATTCGACACGGGGAAGTTGAAGACGCAGCAGCAGGGAAGTTGCTCGGACGGACGGATACGCCACTGTCGGAACGTGGACTCGAGCAATCACGTCAAATGGCCGAAACGCTATCAACTGCTAGACTCAGCGCCATTTACTCCAGTGACCTGCAACGAGCGCGGGTGATGGCCGAAACAATCGCAAACCGCTGCGCTTTAAAGGTTCGGGAAAACCCGGCATGGCGTGAGATCGACATGGGCGACTGGGAAGGCCGCACGCTCGCCGCCTTGCACGAGGAAGAGCCAGCACTGGTTACGCAACTATTCGACGATCCTGCCTCGTTCAAATATCCAGGCGGGGAATCCTTTGCGGCTTTCACGACACGAGTGCGAAGGGCCCTCGAGCAGTTGCTGGTGAATCACGCCAGCGACGAAATCGCGCTGGTGAGTCACGGTGGCGTCGACCGTGCAATCATAGGCGGTGCGTTGGGGATACCACCGCGCAATTGGCTGCGCCTTGCGCAGGATTATGGCTGCCTCAATGTGATCGACTGGTACGGTTCTAATCCTGTGTTGCGATTCCTCAACTACGCAAATCAGCCGCCTTCGTTTCGATAAAGCCCGGCGCAACGGTGTTAACCTAGATGATGACACCTGATTTCTGTTCGAGCATCTTGGGAAGAAACGCCCGGTCCAATCGGACGGCGGCAAATAAATTGTCATTGAATGCCTGTTGCCAGTCGTCATCAGTCAGAACAAGTGCTCCTCCGCTTGGCGCAGAAGAACCGCCGACGTTGTTAATCAGGATCTCTACACTGTATTTGCGTTCATGATTGTTGTTGTCGGATGAGCCGACGCTACTCCTCTCTTTGTCTGTTTCTCGGTTGGCCCGGGGTTGGCGTGAGTTCCTTATACATGATGGTCGTACCCTCGAGCTCGGGTGTCAGGGCACTGCGCGCATATCGTGGAATGACGCCTGCTGCGATGAAATCAAGCGATCTGTACAACAATTCGGCGTTGCTGCCAGACACTGTGTCGAGGGTCAGCAACGTCCTACCTTCTGATAGCGCAATCTCTTCTAATGTGGTCATCAGTGCTCTTGCAATTCCGCGGCGCCGGGCGGCCGGATGGACCAATAGTTTTGCGACTGCCGCGCGGTGTTGCTGATTGGGCGGCATCTCCAGATCGAGTTGCACTGTGCCCACAATGCGCTCGTCAAGACGTGCCAGAACGACTCGACGTGTACCGCCATGCACCTGGGCCAAAACTTTGTCGACCCAGAACGCGCGAGCCTCATCGATTGAGAAGGGTGTGAAGAAGCTTACTCCCGCGCCCCCATGGACGACGGCGTGCAAGACCTCGGCCAGCATGTCTATTTCGGCAGCGACGAAGGCAGCTCGAGAAGCGTCTGTACGCCATTCCTCAATCCGGATTTCTGTCGGGGCATTCATTGAGTGTCTCTTGGATGCATCTTATAGATGTTAGCGAGCTTCTTGTAGCTGCGAGCGTCAAGTACCACGGCGCAAGGCCGTGGCATCATTAACAATAAACTGGGCCTTTGCTTCGCAGATAACGCAGAGATTGCGCAGAGACTCAATAAAGTTTGATGGCGCAATATCGACCATGAGAGTTATCATCGCCCTCCATTTCTGTCAGCTTCGGCATGTAGAGGACCAGGCATTAAACCTTCAACAGCCGGCTCGATGTTATGAAAAGAGCATTCCTATTACTCCTCCTGGCTACTGCTTCTGCTGTGAACGCTGCTTCCCAGTCCGGAAGAAGAGTCAGCATACCGAAGCCAACACAGACGGCGCCTATTCAACCACCACTCAATCCGGAACCGGAGCCTCCGCAGCCTTCGCCCATAGCCGCGCCCGCAGAATTGCTGTTTTTGCCCGAGAGCGTCCGCGAACGCCAAATCAAGACCCTCGACAATAAGAGCTTCCGCTTCTCGGACTTCCAGGGCAAAGTCGTCGTAATAAACCTTTGGGCGTCCTGGTGTGGACCGTGCCGCAGAGAAGTTCCGGAGTATGAGAAAGTGCGCAAGGCTTATGCCGGGCGCAATGTGGAGTTCATCGGGTTGACCCCAGAAGACCAGCGTACTTCGTCTGATCGTGTCAACAAGTTCTTGCGCGAGGTCAGTTTCGGCTTCCGCCTGGGCTGGGCAGACCGCGAGACGGCGCGGACGTTGATGAATGGCAAGGACGCTATCCCTCAGACGTTGGTCATCGACGCTGAAGGTCACGTCGTAAATCACTGGAGCGGTTACTCACCCGGCCATAGCGGCGATCGCTTGAAGCAGACGATTGAAGAGGCACTTTTGAAATCACCGGGAATGTGACACATTGCCGATTTCCAATTGCTGATTGCCGATTGGTCTTGTTGTCGACGCAGTCACATGGGCATGGTTAACCCGACGCTACCTCGTTTCCCTTGGGACGTTCGGTAACAAATAGGAGGCGACATCGTGGAATTAGTGAAGACACGACGCGACTTTCTTCGCGCCTCGGCGGCAGTAGGAACAGGATTTGTACTTAGCAGTTGCTCCGGAAGCAAGACGAACTCGACGGGAAGGGAAGTGGCCCCGCCTACACCGGACGAGAACAAAATGGGCGGAGAGGTTACGGCCACCGAGGATCTGATGCGGGAGCACGGAATACTCAGACGCGCCTTGTTGGTATATAGCGCGACGGCGATCAAACTGCACGACAATCCTTCCGCAATTGCTCCGGATGCCCTGCAGAAAACGGCTAAATTGTTCAAAGCGTTCGGAGAGGAGTAAATTCGAAGACATTGAGAAGGAGCAGTTCGGAGGGGACGGCTTTGAAGATGCCGTGAAACAGATCAGCGCCATCGAGGGGAGTCTCGGGCTCGCTGACATCGCTCAGTTCACCGCGCCGCCTCCACCAAAGGTCTCAAGCACATAGAAGGAAGGAGAAAACGGCATGAGCTTTGGAGGAAAAAGCATCTCCACGAACGCGCCACGATCGATAATTCTAATCCGGTTGAGCGTTGGGGCCGTGTTCCTCTCAGAAGGCATCCAGAAATTTCTCTTTCCGAACGAGCTGGGAGTAGGGCGCTTCATCAAGATCGGAATCCCTGCGCCGCAAGTAATGGCGCCCTTCGTCGGCGTGATTGAGCTCGTCTGCGGAACGCTAATTATTCTTGGTCTGTTGACGAGACTGGCAGCCGTTCCGTTGATTATTGATATCTCAGTGGCCATTCTCTCGACCAAAATACCCATGCTCCTGGGCCACGGATTCTGGCGGTTCTCTCTCAGCAAATTGCCGTCCTATGGCTTCTGGAGCATGGCTCATGAGGCGCGCGTCGATTATGCGATGCTGCTTGGCTCGATCTTCTTGTTAATAGTTGGCGCGGGTGCGTGGTCAATTGATGCAGGACTTTCCCGAGGTAATAGACCGCGACAGTTAGCTTTTGGCGTAGACTGGCGATGAGTACAAATAAACAAACTCTGGCTTTGCCACTATTTCTTTGGGTAAACATGAGCAAGAAGCCACTCAGTAATTGAAACACCCTTCTGTGATGAGACACTTGCTGGAGAAGTCCTGAATCTCTGCTACCAGCCACACACCAACAAAGTTTGTTGGGCATTCAGCTCGATCTCCATCAATAGTTTGATACCCGAACCCAACCTCTGGTGCATGACACGTGCACAGCCCCCTGTTAGTGTGTCCTTCCGTCCAGGAACACCTGAACTCGCGGAGCTGCGGTTAACGTGCGACTATAGATTGCACTGCAGCGCCGCCATGCGCAAAGAACAGACAACCTTTCGGCGATGAGACTTGTTCGTTGCCTTCCTTATGACTGAAAAGCCGCTTCCTACGAGGACACGCCTCCTTCCCTTACTCGTTCTTTGCCTCGCAATCGCCGTTTGGTCGGCCCTGTGCCTGCTACAAGTTTTTCCCGCATCAGTTTTCCCGTCTCCGCTGGCGGTAGCGAAGGGTTTAGGAGAGGAAGTTCGTACTGGCAGGCTGCTCAGCGATCTTGTGGCCTCGCTTTTCCGCGTTACGACTGGATTCATGCTTGCTGTAGTTCTCGGTATCCCTGCCGGGCTGTGGCTAGGTCATCACGTCCGTTCACGTTTTGCGTTACTCCCGGCGATCAACTTTTTTCGCAGTCTATCGCCCCTCGCCTGGATACCATT
>Ga0070706_100004402_pt1 | contig 13608 bp, 12 predicted proteins | sample KBSK5501metaG_FD_65476 | JGI IMG/M metagenome (GOLD analysis project Ga0070706, IMG submission 65476) | Corn, switchgrass and miscanthus rhizosphere microbial communities from Kellogg Biological Station, Michigan, USA - KBS K5-50-1 metaG | ecosystem: Host-associated > Plants > Roots >...
CGGAGGACGGCGTCATCGTCCCTGGAGGGAAATCAGTGGAAGGAAGACAGCACCGATGACCACCGTCGATCGGGTGCAGGCTCCCGCAGCAGCGGGGCCGTTCGATGCCTGGCGGACGCGCGACATCGTCGTCGCGGCCGTGATCGGCGTCGTGTTCGGGGTCGTGTTCTTCGCCTGGAACAACCTGTACGCGGGCCTCGGCTTTCTCACGCCGCCGCTCTCGGACGTCATCTACGGCATGTGGCTGGTACCCGCCGTGCTCGCGCCGCTCGTGATTCGCAAGCCGGGCGCGGCGCTGCTGGCAGAGATGGCCGCGGCCGGCGTCTCGGCCCTGCTCGGGAGCCAATGGGGCCCCGACACGCTCCTGTCCGGGTTCGTGCAGGGCGCCGCCGCCGAGCTCGTGTTCGGGTTCGTCGGCTATCGCCGCTGGTCGCTGCCCATCCTTGCCGTGGCGGCGCTCGCGTCCGCGGCGGCCGCGTGGGCCCATGACTGGGTGATCTACTACACCGACGCCTCGCTCGAGCTGCAGCTCGCCCGGTTCGCGGTGATGGGCGTGTCCGCGATCGGCTTCGCGGCCTTCGGCTCGATCGCGCTCGAGCGCTCGTTGCGCCGCGCCGGCGTCCTCGAGGGTTTCGGTGGGGCGGGCGGGTCGTCGCGTGCCGCGGGAGGCGCGGCCGGCTGAGCACAGCGCCCAGGGCCACGCCGCCGCGGGCGCTCCGGGCGGCCGGCGCGGCCTTCACCTACGCCGGGAGCCAGCGGCCGGCGTTCCGCGACGTCGAGCTCGACGTCCAGCCGGGGACCGTGCTGCTCGTTGTCGGGCCGTCCGGCTCGGGCAAGAGCACGCTGGCGAGAGCCGTCGCGGGCTTGCTCCCCGAAGAGTTCCCGGGGGAGTGGCACGGCTCGTTCCGGGTTGGCGACGCCGACGTCGCGCGTGGTGACGATGGCCGGGTTGCCGATTCGGGATCCGGTGCCGCACCGGTAACGACGGCAGGTTTGGGCGCCGGCATCGTGCTCCAGGACCCGACGAGCCAGCTCGTGATGGAGCGTGTCGGCGACGACGTGGCGTTCGGCCTGGAGAACCTCGGCTGGACGCGCGCGGCGATGCGCGAGCGCGTTCCGGAGGCTCTGGCCGGCGTGGGCCTGCGCGGGTTCGATGATCGGCGCTCGACGCGGCTCTCGGGCGGCGAGCAGCAGCGCGTCGCCATCGCGGGGGTCCTCGCGCCGGGCCCGGGCGTGCTCGTTCTCGACGAGCCGACGGCGCACCAGGATCCTGGCGGCGCCGAGGCCGTCTTTCGCATCCTGCGCTCGATTCGCGAGCGCGAGGCCGCAACGATCGTGCTGGTCGAGCATCGAGCCGAGCTCGCGTGGCCGCTTGCCGATCTCGTCCTCGCGCTGGACGACGACGGCCGGCCGATCGATGCGGGGCCGCCGACGGACGTCCTGAAGCGATCCGCGCGACGGCTCGAGCGCGCCGGCATCTGGCTGCCTGCGGATGGTGCCCGGAGGTCCCGGGCGCGGCCCGCCGCGTCCCTGGCGTCGAAACGAGTGCTGGGCAGTGAGCCGGTGCTCGAGATCGGCGAGCTGCGGTTCGGGTTCACGCCCGGAGCGCCCGTCCTGCGCGCCGTCGACCTCGTGCTGCTCCCGGGCGAGCGGGTGGGGCTCGCCGGCAGGAACGGAACAGGCAAGACCACGCTCCTCCGGCTGGCCCTGGGCCTGCTCGAGCCAATGGCGGGGCGCATTCGCCTCGGGGGCCGTGACCCACGCCGGCTCACCGCCGTCGAGCTGGCCCGGCTTGCCGGATTCGTCGCCCAGGAGCCGGAGCTGGGCTTCCTCGGCGAGTCCGTCCGCGACGAGATCGAGCTCGGGCTCGCACCTGACCAGGTGCCATACGCCCACGATCTGGCCGAGCGCCTCCGTCTCCCGCTCGCGGACTTCGCCGACCGGAGCCCGTACCGCCTCTCCGGCGGCGAGCAGCGTCGGCTCTCGCTGGTCACCGGCCTCGCTCGGCGACCCTTGTTGCTGGCCCTCGATGAGCCAACCTTCGGCCAGGACCGGCGCGGACACCAGGCGCTCGTCGCGGCCCTCGCGGAGCTGGTCGGGGAGGGGAGCGCGATGCTCGCTGCGACCCATGACGAGCGGTTCGTCCGTGACGCGACCGATCGCCGGGTCGAGCTTGCGGATGGCTGGGTCCTGGCCGACGAGCCGGTTCCGATAACGCGAGCCGGCGCATGACGGCCGCAACCTTCCTGGCGCCGGACCTCTCCGCGGCCCAGCGGGAGAGCGTCCTCGGCCGGACCAACCCGCTGCTCAAGCTCGGAATCTCGCTCGCGTGGCTGATCGGCCTCGGGCTCACCCTCGACGTTCGCCCGCCGCTGATCCTGGCCGTCATCGCGCTCGTCGCCGGCCTCCAGCTGGGCGAGATCCAGCCCGGGACCCTCGCGCGCCGCCTCGCGCCACTCGCGTTCGCGGCACTGGCAATCGGCCTGACCAACTTACTGTTCTCGACGCACAACCCGGATCCCGCCGCCCATGAGGTGCTGCGCATCGGCCCGCTTCGGATCACCGAGGAGGCGCTCGAAGCGGCGGCCGGCCTCGGCGCGCGGGTGATTGCCATCGTCAGCTTCGGGGCCGTGTTCGTGCTGACGACGGACGCGACGCGGCTGATGGACGCCCTGGTCCAGCAGGCCCGTGTCTCGCCGCGGTTCGCCTACGGCGTGCTCGCGGCGTACCAGGCCGTACCACGCTTGGGCGACGACCTCGCCACCCTACGCGCCGCGCGCCGGTTGCGCGGCCTGCGCGAGCTCCACCTGAGCCTGCTCGTCGGCCTGCTCGTTCGCGCAATCCGGCACGCGGACGTGCTGTCGATCGCGATGGACGCCCGGGGCTTCGGCCCAGGTCCGCGATCCAGCTACCGCACCGTCGCCTGGACTCGGCTCGACCTGGTCGTCGGGGCGGGCGCCCTCGTCATCGTCCTCGTCGCGCTCGTCGTGTCGCGCTGAGGCGATATCGACTACGCCGCGTCCGACGCGCGAGCCTCCTCGAGCAATCGGGCCAGCTCCGCCAGCGTCGGGACGACGACCGCGGCGCCGGCCGCCATGAGCGCGCCGACGCTCACCGCCGAGCCGGCGGTTACGCACACCGCGTGCATGCCGGCCGCCACGGCGGCGCGGGCATCCCAGGTCGAATCGCCGATCGCCCAGCAGCGCTCCGGCGCCACGTCGAGCCGCCGAGCTGCAAGGAGCAGGAGGTCCGGCGCCGGCTTCGCGTGTTCGACGTGGCTGCCGTCCACGATGTCTGGCTGCTCGCGCAAGCCGAGCGCGGCCACGGAGTTGCGAACCTGCGCGGCGCGGCTCGACGTGGCGATGACCCACCTTGCGCCGCTGAGCTCGATCGCTGCGAGCGCGTCCGCGAGACCGGGCAGCGGTTGTGGCTCCGTGTTGCGACGGTCGAACGCCTCGCCGGCTTCGTGGTCCATCGCCTCGACCTCGTCTTCCGAAGGCGATCGCCCGGCACTCCGCGCGACCTCGCGCGCGAGGCGCTTGCCGTCCATGCCGATCATCGGCCCGACCTCGGCCGCGGACGTGTGCAGGCCGAACTTCCCGAGCGCCTCGACCCAGCCGTCGATGCGCGTGGCGACCGTATCGACGAGCGTCCCGTCGAGGTCGAAGATCAGGCCGTCGGGACGCGGCAGGTCGTTGGGCATGCGTCTCCCGTGGGGCTCCCTGCGAACCACGCAGTACGCATGAATGGTGCCCCCACGCTGTGATTCGCGCGCCCTTCGGCAGGCCGATCACGTCAGAGAGGCGTAGACGATCGGGGCCTAGGCGATCTCCATCAGGCGCCGCATCTCGCCCAGGCGGGACATCGTCTCCAGATCGAACGGGTTGCGGAAGATCCAGATGACCTCGGCGATGCCGAGCGCCTCGAACCGGCGGACGTAGTTCGCGACCGCCGCCGGCGGTCCGCCGACGTTCAGCAGTCGGGGCGTGCCGTCCGAGCCGACGCGGCCCCGGATGCCATGGCGCTCCTCGACCTGTGTCCAGAAGTCGTGCACCTCCGCTTCGGAGGCGCGCATCACCACTTCCATGTACACGGTCTTGTCAATCGACTCGAACGGTCGCCCGATCTCCGCGCAGCGCGCGCGAAGGATCGCGAGCGACTCGGCGACGCGCTCCGGCGCGGCGTAGGCATTCCACATGTCGGCGTGTCGCGCCACCGTGCGCAGCGTCTTCTCGCGGCCCGAGCCGCCGATCAAGATCGGCAACCGGGCCTGGATCGGCCGCGGCTCGCACACAGCGTCGACCATGCGGTAGTGGCGGCCCTGGTGGCTGACCCGCTCGCCTGCGAGCAGCCGCTCGATCAGGCCGATCGCCTCCTCGAGCCGATCGAGGCGCTCGCCGAAGCCGGACCCGAAGTCGAGCCCAAAGGCGTCGTGCTCGCGCGCGAACCAGCCGCCGCCGATGCCGAGCGTGAACCGACCAGCCGACAGGTGGTCGAGCGTCGTCGCCAGCTTGGCCGTCAGGCCCGGGTTGCGGAACGTGTTCGCCGCGACGAGCAGGCCAAGCCTGGCGGTCGACGTGAGTGGCGCCAGCGCCGCCAGCGCCGCCCAGCCCTCGAGCTTGGGAGCGTGCCAGTCGCCCTCGTCCGCGAGGAGGTGATCGTCAAACCACAGGCTTTCGAAACCGGCCCGCTCGGCCGTGAGGGCGGCGTCGCGGAGCGACGGCCAGTCGGTTCGCTGGATCCAGAAGGCCGCGCCGAATCGCACCTCGGTATCGTACGGAGGTGACCACCGCCGCCGCGGCCGCTCCCGGGCCCGAGGATCTCGCTGCGATGCAGACCGCGGTGCTCGACTGGTACGCCGGCAATGCCCGTGATCTCGCCTTTCGCCGCACGACCGATCCGTGGTCGGTGCTCGTGTCCGAGGTCATCGCCCAGCAGACGCAGGCGGCTCGCGCGGCCGCGGCGTGGTCGCCCTTCATCGCCTCGTTTCCCACGCCCGCCGCGCTCGCCGGGTCTTCGCCGGCGACGGTGATCCGGGCGTGGCGCGGCCTGGGCTACAACCGGCGGGCGATCGCCCTGCGGGCGGCGGCGATCGCCATCGTCGAGGACCACGCGGGTCGAGTGCCTGACTCATACGCGGCACTCGCGCGATTGCCGGGCATCGGCCCGTACACGGCGCGTGCGGTGCTCGCGATCGCCTTCAACCAGCCCGTCGCGGCGCTCGACACGAACATTCGCCGCGTCGTCGGGCGGGCATTCCTCGGCAACGAGGCCGCCCTGCCACCCCGCGCACGCCAGGCTGCCGCCGACGGGTTCGTGCCGCAGGATCGGGCCGCCGCGTGGACGCACGCACTCATGGACGTGGGCGCCGCGTTCTGCCGCAAGCGCGACCCGCGCTGCGATGCGTGCCCGCTCGCGAGCCACTGCCGGTTCCTTGCCGCCGGCCGTCCTTCCTCCGCGGGGCGAACAGCCGTGCCCTCCAAGCCGTTCCGATTGACGACCCGCTGGCTACGTGGCCGGATCCTGGACCGCCTGCGCGACGCGCCCGCCGGCGCCTGGGTCCCATTCGACGCGCCGCTCGGCGAACATGCCACCGACGCAGTTCGAGGCCAGATCGAACGCCTTGGTCGCGAAGGAGTCATCCAGGTCGATCCGCTCGATAACGCGACTGCGCGCCTCGCGCTCGAATGAAGGCCGAGTAGGCTCGGCTACGCTTCGACCGTGCGCACGTCTCCAGTGCCGGCTGCGGCCGATTCGTCGATGCCCCTGCCCGCCGACGACCCCGAGCTGTTCGGGCTCGACCTGCGCGGGCTGCGCCGACGCTGGGCGTCCGCGAGCGAGCGTCCGCCGATCGGTTCGGAGGCGATGACCGGCGCCGACCTCAAGGCCCAGAAGCTGGGCGTGCCCGGCCAGCGGCTCATGGAGCACGCCGGGGTGGCGGTGGCCGCGGCCGTCAAAGCCATCGCCGAGGCGACGGAGCGGTGGCGCAAGGGCCCGATCCTGATCCTCTGCGGCCCGGGCAACAACGGCGGCGACGGGTTCGTCGCGGCGCGCCACCTGGCGCGGGCGGGCGCGGAAGTCGCCGCGGTCCTCGTTTCCGAGAACGCTGTGCCATCGACGCCGGATGCAACCCGGAACTGGAACCGGCTTGATCGCGAGCCACGGGTGACCAGGATCCACGCCTCGACCGGGCTCGAGCTCAAGGTCCTCGCACGGGACGTCGATCGGGCGTCGATCGTCGTCGACGCCCTCCTCGGGACGGGGGTCCACGGCGAGCTCCGCGACCCCATCCGCTCAGCCGTCGAGCTGGTGCTGCGCGCGCGTAGCAAGAAGGTGCCGGTCGTCGCGGTCGACACGCCGACCGCCGTCGACCTCACCTCCGGTGACGCCACGCACCCGGTCGTCCAGGCGGATCTCACCGTCACGTTCCACCGGCCAAAGACCGGCTTGCGAACTCGGCGTGGCGCGGCCCTCGCAGGCAAGGTCCTGGTCGCGCCGATCGGCATCCCGCGTGAGGCCGACCGTGGCTGACCAGGCTCGAGCGGTCGGCTGGCGCGAGGTCCTCATCGTTGCCGCGGTCTCCGTCGTGGCCGTCCTCGCCATCCAGGTGGTGGCCACGCTCGTGCCGCCGATCGGGGACTTCGTCCGAGCGACGCCGGTTGTTGTCGTCTTCATGGTCGTGGTGACCGTCATCGTGTTGTGGCGGATCGCCGTGCGTCGACCGCCCGAGCCCTGACGCGAACCCCGGGACCTGACCGTGGGTACGTGGGAGGAGATGGCCGCGAGGGTTGCCGCGATGAGCGGACCTTCGGGCGATGCGCGGCGTGTGCGCGGTCCGGCATGGCGGCAGGCGGCCGTGACGGCCCTCGCCGACGAGCGCTTCGACGTGCTGATCGTCGGCGGCGGGATCGTCGGCGCCGGGGCGCTGCTCGATGCCACGAGCCGCGGCCTGCGGGCCGCTCTCGTCGAGCAACGGGACATCGCCTCCGGAACGTCCGGTCGGAGCTCGCGCCTGATCCACGGCGGGCTGCGCTACCTCGAGCAGCTGCATTTCGGGCTGGTCTACGAGGCGCTCCAGGAGCGGGCGCGGCTGCTCCGGCTCGCACCGCATCTCGTCACGCTGGAGCCGTTCCTCTTTCCCGTCTATGGCATCCCGCTCCTGCACCAGGGCTTCTACGGCAGCGGCATCTTCCTGTACGACCTGCTCGGGGCGCGCCGGGACGGCGGCTTCGCGAGGCATCTCCGACCGTCGAGCGCGCTCGAGTGGGCGCCGCTGCGCCGGCGGGGCCTCACCGGCGCGATCGTCTACCACGACGGCGTCGAGGATGACGCCCGACTCGCGCTCGCGGTCCTGCGGACGGCCACAGCGGGTGGGGCGATCGCCGCCACCCGCGTGCGCGCCGAGCAGCCACTGCTCGACGGCGAGCGGCTGACGGGCGCGGTGGTCAAAGACCTTGTGGCCAATGAGCGCTTCGAGGTCCGGGCTGAGCGGGTCATCGATGCCACTGGCGTCTGGGCGGCCGACCCGAAGGCGAGATTCGCCGAGCTCGAAGGCCGCGAGACCTTCGTGCCGAGCCGCGGCTCGCACATCGTCATCCGGCGGGATCGACTGCCGGCCGAGGGCGGCATGACGCTGCGCATCCCGGGTCGGGTCGTGTTCATCATCCCGTGGCCGGGCCACTGGATCATCGGCACGACCGATCACGCCGACACACGCCGCCCGGAGGACGTCTCGGCGCCCGACGCCGACATCGACGAGCTGCTCGAGACGGTCAACCGGCAGATCGAGGTCGATCTCACCCGAGGTGACATCGTCGGCACGTACGCGGGCATGCGCCCGCTGGTGGGTGATCCGGGCGGGTCGACCGTGAAGGCCTCGCGCGAGCACCGTGTGGCGGCGGACGCCAGCGGCCTCGTGCGGGTCTCCGGCGGCAAGTACACGACATACAGGGTCATGGCCCGCGACGTCGTCGACGTCTCGCTCGGCAGGACGGAGGCGCGCAAGCGTCGCTCCAAGACCGCCGACCTGCCCCTCGTCGGAGCGGCGCCGCGCGACGAGCTCGACCAGATCGCCGCGAGCCTTGAGCGGCCGCTTCGCGACGCGGCGGCGATGCGCGGCGAGACTCGCGCGACCTGGCCGGCGCGGGTCGCCCGCCGGCTCGCGGCTCGCTACGGACGCGAGGCGCCGGACGTGGTGACGCTCGCCCGCGAGCTGAATCTCGCCGCCCCCCTCAGCGAGCGGATCGACCACCTCCAGGCCGAGGTGGCCTGGGCTGCGCGCCACGAGCTCGCGCTGTCGCTCGACGACGTCCTGGCCAGGCGCATGCGACTCGCCCAGGAGCTGCCCGATCGCGGCGCCTCGATCGCGGCCAGCGTGGCCGCCGTGCTCGGCGCCGAGCTCGGCTGGGACAAGCGCCGCCGGGATACCGAGGTGAGGCGCTACCTCGACACCGCCCGCCGCGAGTACGGGCTGCCGTGGGCGACGAGCGACTGATCCTCGCCCTCGACCAGGGCACGACCTCGTCGCGGGCGATCGCGTTCGGGCGCGACGGGCGACCGGTTGCGTCGGCGCAGCAGCCGTTCGAGCAACGCTTTCCGTCGCCCGGCCACGTGACCCACGATCCCGAGGCGATCTGGTCCAGCCAGCTCGAGGTAGCACAGCGTGTCGTTCGGGACGTGGGCGGCCCGGCACGCATCGCCGCCATCGGAATCACGAACCAGCGCGAGACGACGATCGTCTGGGACCGTGCCACAGGCGTCCCGATCGCCGAGGCGATCGTGTGGCAATCGCGGATCACGGCGGCCGCATGCGAACGGCTCCGCGGTGCGGGACATGAGTCGCTGTTCAGGGCCAGGACCGGCTTGCCGCTCGATGCCTACTTCAGCGGGCCGAAGATCGCGCACATGCTCGACGCCGTGCCTGGCGCTCGCGCCCGTGGCGACGCCGGCGAGCTCGCCTTCGGCACGGTCGACACGTTCCTGCTGTCGCGGCTGACGGGCGGGGCGGTCCACGCGACCGATGTCTCGAACGCGAGCCGGACGCTGCTCTTCGACATCCACCGCCTCGCCTGGGACGACGAGCTGCTTGCGCTGGTCGGCGTCCCGCGCGCGGTGCTACCGGAGGTGCGGCCGACCGCCGGCCTCTTCGGCGAGACCGTGCCTGAGCTGTTCGGGCGACCGATCCCGATCGCGGCCCTCGCCGGCGACCAGCAGGCGGCGACGTTCGGCCAGGCATGCTTCCGCCCCGGCCAGGCGAAGAACACCTACGGCACCGGCGCATTCCTGCTCCTGAACACCGGTACCGAGCCGCGCGATTCGGCGAACGGGCTGCTGTCGACCATCGGCTGGCAGCTGGCCGCGAACGGGCCAGTGACCTACGCTCTCGAGGGCTCCGTCTTCTCAGCCGGATCGGCGGTGCAATGGCTGCGTGACGGCGTCAAGGCGATTGCCGCGGCGGGAGACGTCGAGGCGCTGGCAGCGTCGGTCGAGGACAGCGGGGGTGTGTACCTCGTGCCCGCGTTCACCGGCCTTGGTGCGCCGTACTGGGATCCCAGCGCCCGGGCCACCATCGTCGGCATCACTCGGGGCACCGGCCTCGCCGAGCTGGCACGGGCGACCCTCGAATCGATCGCGTTCCAGGTCGCCGACGTGCTCCAGGCGATGGCCGCCGACTCCGGCGAGCGACTCCAGACCCTCCGCGTCGATGGTGGAGCGGCGGCCAACGACCTGCTGCTCCAGCTCCAGGCGGACGTGCTCGGCGCGCCGGTTGAACGGCCGGTCGTGGCCGAGACGACCGCGCTCGGCGCGGCATACCTCGCCGGCCTGACCGTCGGGTACTGGCAGGGCCTCGACGACATCGAGGCGAACTGGGTCCTCGAGCGCCGGTTCGAGCCCTCGATGTCCGACGACCGGCGCCGATCGATGCTGCACGGCTGGCACCGCGCGGTCGAGCGTTCGCGTGGCTGGATCGAGTGATCAGCTCGCGGCGGGTCGGAAGCGGAGCAGCTCGCTGATCCCGAAGTAGCCCAGCTCACGCAGCTTGGCGTGCGCGGCGGGCGGTCCGCCCGTGGCTGCACGCTGCTCCTCACGGATCGCGTCGGCGACCGCACCCCCGAGGCGGGCGCCGTACCCGGCCAGCTCGTCGAGCCTCGCCAGCACGGGCCGCAGCTGCTCCCACCGCTCGAGCATCGTCATGGAGATGGCCGCCATGAGATCCGCAGGGTCCCAGACCCGATATCGGTCCCACAGGCGCATCCCGGGGTGGTATGCGGCCAGGCCGCGCTCGAGCGCGGCCACATCGCCGGTCATCACCTTCGGCAGGAGCACGGCGGCCGCCTCCACTGGCTCGGAGTCGCCGATCTGGCGATGGACCACAGCGTCGATGTCCGTGGTTATTGGGGATCCTTCGAGAACCCGGCTCGCTGCGTCGAACCCGACAGAAGCCGCGCTGAGGAGGCAGAAGCCGACCTCCGGATTGGCGTCGACGAGCGCACTGATCGAATCGTTCGCCGCGCGGAGCGCCTGCCAATCGCCGCGCCCAAAGGCCAGGAGGGCGATCACAGAGTGGTAGTGGCTCCGGGTATGCACGCTCCGGTTTGCTGATTCCGTATCGAGCTCCCTTGCCACCCGGTCTGCCTTGACGAGGTCGCCCGCGTCGAACGCAGCGCGTGCGAACCAAGCGAGCCCCTCGGGCGAGTTGACGTGCGCCCCGGCGGGGATCAGGTCGTCGAACACCCGATCAAACAGCGCAACCGCATCGTCGATCCTGCCTGCCCACGAATACACCGTCGCCATCCGCTGCGCGGCATCCGCGAAGGGGACGGGGTCGGGCGCACGCAGCAGACGCTCGAATTCCGCGGCGCCGGTTGGGTCATCGGTGAACGATGCCCGTTCGGCGAGGAGATGCGCGAGCGCGACGTCGTCGCCGCTCGCTCGAGCGATTCGCTCACCCTCGTTGAGGAGGCGAATGACCTCGGCGTCGGCAGGCAGCTGGTTGAACCAGCCCCAGTTGAATGTCGCCGGCTCGAGCATCTGCACGTACAGGTCCGCCGGCGGGGTTTCCCGGGCCTCGGCGAACAGCTCGAGCGCGGTCAATCGATGCGCCCAGGCCTCGTCACCACGTGCGGTGCGAGCCAGAAGCCGACCAACCTCGGCTTCGGCTGCCGCGCGATCGCCGATCGTGTCCGCGAGCTCGACCGCGCGTTGGTAGACCTCGAGGGCTTCCTCGTACGCATTCCGCTCCCCGAGGCGCACGCCGGCGGCGAAATGGATCCGATATGCCTCACCGCGCATTCGTGCGAGGCGCTCGGGGTCGCTCCAGACCCACGCAGCGTCGGGTGGCTTGAGCGCCTCCCACCAGTGATGGGCCTGCGCGATGACATCGTCGGCATCGACTCCGTCAGCGGCGTAGCGAGCGTGGAGCGGCATCCGCTCCGTGACCGGGAGCTGGCCGTAGACGACATCCCGTACCAGCGCGTGGTGGAAGCGGTACTGCCTGCCCGTCGGCGTGACGAAGCCCATCTGCGCGGCCCGAAGCAAGGCGGCCACGACGTCAGTGGCATCTCGATCCGCGAGAACCGTGGCGTCGTGGACTCCGAACGCCTCTCCGACGACACTGACGTGCTGGATGAGCGCCCGGTCTTCGGGAGCAAGCTCATCGAGTCGCGCAGCGATTGCAGCCTGGACCGTAACTGGCAGGCGCGAGCCCGCCTGCTGGACCCGCACCAGCTCGATGAGAAACAGGGGATTGCCGGCCGCGCGCTCGACGGAGGCCGAGAGCGGGTCGTCGTCGCCCCGCACGAGGTGCGCCAGCCGAGTGGCCGCGGCATGGTCGAGCGGTCCGAGATCGATCTCGACCCGCCCCTCCCGCGGACGCATGTGCTCGTCCGGCACGAACTCTGGACGCGCTGTGCACAGTGCCAGCAATGACCCTCCATCCGAGGACGTCACCTGGTCGATGACGCGGAGGAGAACCGGGTCGCCCCAGTGGAGGTCTTCGACGAGGATGCACGTCGGCGTGCCCGACGAAGCTGCGCTGAGATACCGCTCCCACGCGCGGGCGATCAGCTCGCGCTGTTCGTAGCGCGAGATTGCCAGGAGCCGCTGGTCGACCGCCAGTCCCGAGCTGTGACAGACGGCCGCTGCGACATCGCCGCCGTCCTCGGGCCCCAGGAGCTCGGTGATCCGATCCTGGACCGCCTCGGCGGTCGCACCGCCCGCCTCCGCCTCGACCAGCTGTCGAAGAGGCGAGTCCTGGCCCGCCTCTGGCCGGCAGCGCACCTCGAGCACCCGGAACGACCCGGCCCGCCGGATCGACTCGCGTGCAAGCTTGCTCTTGCCCTGGCCCGGCGGGCCGATGATCAACGCGAGCGACGACGTGCCTCCTGCCGCCGCGGTGAACGCCGCCTCGAGGGCGGTCAGCTCGGCCTCGCGACCGACGAATTCGAGCTCGGGAACGGGTTCTGCGTCGCGGAACCCGATGAACCGCCACGAGTCGACGTGCCCGAATCCCTTCAACTCGAGATTCCCGAGTGCTTCAAACGTCGCGACGGCCGCCGTGGCCTCGTGGCAGCGCGGACCAACGACGATCTGGCCGGGCTCCGCGAATGTCTGGAGCCGGGCGGCCATGTTGATGGCTTCACCGATCATCATCCGCTGGCTGGTCTCGAGGGCCTTCGGATCGACGAGGAGATCGCCGGTCTCGATGCCGGCCCGGAGACGGAGGCCACCCGCAGCGGCCCAGTCCGACGCCCAGCGCGCAGCCGCGTCCGCTGCACGCAGCGCCTGCTCCGCATCATTCGGGTGCGAGATCGGGATGCCGAATGTCCCGAGGATCGCGTCGCCGATGTACTTCTCGACGACGCCACCGTGGGCCTTGATCGTTCCGCTCAGCTCGGCAAACGCGTCGCTCAGGAGGCGCTGCATCCGCTCCGGACCAAGACGCATGGTTGCATCGGTCGACCCGACGACGTCGAGGAACAGGCAGGTGACGAGCCGGAGCTCGCTGTGCGTCTCCATGACCCGTGATTGTGTCCCGACCGGCGATCGTTAACTGCAGCGAATCGGGGACTAGGCAGATTTCTGAGAGTGGTCTATCCTCCGCCTCGCCCAATGTCACAGCACGGCTGTGACGGCGAATAATCGACGACCACCTCGAACCGGACTCCTCTCACGGCTGACGCGAGACCCGAGCGGGGCTCGCAGGCGGTCGAACCGAGAGGAGTTCTTTTGTACAGCGACAAGACCCTGACCTGCGCGGATTGCGGACAGCAGTTCGTTTTTACCGCGTCCGAGCAGGACTTTTACGCCCAGCGTGGCTTCACCGAGCCGCGTCGCTGCCCGACTGACCGAGCCGCCCGCAAGGCCGCCCGCCAGTCGAGCGGGGCCGGCTACTCGTCGGGCTACGGCGAGGCCGGCAGCTACGGCGGCGGCGGTGGCTACAGCAGCGGTGGCGGCTACAGCTCGGGCGGCTACGACCGTGGCCCGCGCGAGATGTTCAGCGCCACCTGCTCGAACTGCGGCAACGAGGCACGCGTCCCGTTCCGCCCGACGAGCGGCAAGCCCGTCTACTGCTCCGACTGCTTCCGCACGATGCGGGGCTAGGCGAGA
>Ga0070706_100004404_pt1 | contig 13607 bp, 12 predicted proteins | sample KBSK5501metaG_FD_65476 | JGI IMG/M metagenome (GOLD analysis project Ga0070706, IMG submission 65476) | Corn, switchgrass and miscanthus rhizosphere microbial communities from Kellogg Biological Station, Michigan, USA - KBS K5-50-1 metaG | ecosystem: Host-associated > Plants > Roots >...
CGGACTCTTCGACTTCAACAAGGAGTTCAAGGTCGATCCGAGCTTCATCTTGAACGCGAGTGCCAGCTACACGTTCGCCTTCGGCGGCGTGTTGCTCCGGCCCCAGGTGTACGTCGATAACGTGTTTGACAAGCTCTACCTGCTGAAGGGAGCCTTCTTCAGCGGGACAACCTTCGGCCGGCCGCGGACGTTCCAGGTCCGGCTGAACGTGGGGGTATGACGATGATCAAGCCGAGTTGCTGGGTCGCCGTCGTCGGGGGCGTGCTCACCATCTCCTTTTCCAACTGGACGGGCGCGGTCATCACGCCCACGGTGGTGCCGAGGTTCGGGGTAGCGCGTGTGCGCTAGGCGGACGGGTCGGCCGCATCCGCTTCGCCGCCGCAACTCGCGGGCGATCTCGTCGTGATGCTGCGCTTGCTGTGGAACATCAATCCCGTGCTGCTCCACCTGGGGCCGATCGAGCTCCGGTGGTACGGGCTGCTGTTCGCTGGTGGGATCCTTGCGGCCTACCAAGTCGGGATCTGGAGCTTCGAGCGCGCCGGAGGCTCCAGGCAGGAGACCAATCGCCTCCTGGGCTACGTGATCGTCGGCACGGTCGTCGGCGCCCGGCTGGGCCATTGCCTGCTGTACGAGCCGGCGTACTACCTCAGGCACCCGCTCGAGATCCTGGCGGTCTGGCGCGGAGGCCTCGCGAGCCACGGCGGTGCGGTGGGGATTGTCATCGCGGTGTGGCTCTTCGCTCGGCGCACCGGGCGGGACCTGCTCTGGCTGCTCGACCGGGTGGCAGTCGCCGCACCGGTCGCGGCCGCCTGCATCCGGGTCGGGAACTTCTTCAACTCGGAGATTGTCGGGCGCCCAAGCGGGGTGCCGTGGGCCGTCGTCTTTGTTCGGCTGGACCCGCTCCCCCGTCATCCCGCGATGCTCTATGAGGCCGGGGCCTACCTGGTGATTTTCGGAGCGATGCTCTGGCTGGAGCGGCGTACCGAACTTGGCGAACGACGGGGCGCCCTCACGGGCGCCCTCCTCGTGCTGATCTTTGGCTCGCGCTTCGCCATCGAGTTCCTCAAGGAGCCCCAGGAGGCGTTTGAGGCGGGGCTGCCCCTGGACCTGGGACAGCTGCTGAGCCTCCCGGCCGTGCTCATCGGCGTCGTGCTGCTGGGCGTTGCCTACCGCCGATCTCGCTCGCCTGCGCGCGCCGGCTAATCAGACCCTCGCGCGATCGGGTTGCGCGGGTGCGCTAGGCGGACGGGCCACCGTCGAACCGGCCCCAGCGGAGGGCCAGCGTGGGCAGAACGAAGAGGCTCAGCAGAGTGGACGTGAGCAGGCCGCCCAGAATCACGATCGCCATCGGTCCTTCGATCTCGCGGCCGGGATCACCACTGCCCACCGCCAGAGGGACGAGCGCGAGCGCCGTGACGAGCGCCGTCATCAGGATCGGCCCCAGACGCTCGAGCGCGCCGCGGATCGCGGTGGCCCGGCTCCAGGCGGCACCCTCCACCGTGACCAGGTGGTCGTAGTGCGAAATGAGCATCACCGCGTTGCGGGTGGCGATCCCGAACAGCGTGACGAAGCCGACGAGCGAGCCGAGGGACAGGAGGCCGCCCGTCGCGAACACGGCAAGCACGCCGCCCACTAGCGCGAACGGCAGGTTTGCCAGAACCAGCAGCAGACGGCTCGTGTCGCCGAAGGCCAGGGCGAGCAGCATCACGATCCCCGCCCCCGCCAGCAGGCTGTGGAGCAGCAGCTCCCGCTGGGCGTCGCGCTGCGCCGCGGCCGTGCCTCCCAGCTCCGTGTAGACGCCGGCCGGGAGGCGGGTCGCCCCCAGCCGCGCGGCCAGGTCGTCGGCGAACCCCGCTACGTCCTCGCCCGCCACGTCGGCCGTGACGGTCTGCACCCGGCGCGCGCCCTGATGCGAGATCAGAAAGCGCCCGGTGGTCCGGGCAACGTCGGCCACCTGCGCCAGCGTCACCAGGCGGCCGGCCGCCGAGACGATCGGGAGACCCCGCAGGTCCTCGGGGCGGGCGCGGGCCTCGGGCTCGAGGATCACGACCACGTCGGTGGCGCGATTGCCCTCGAACGTCTGTGCGACCTTGACCCCACGGGTGGCGGCTTCCACCGCCGCGAGCGCGTCGTCCGCCGCGAGGCCGGTGCTCGCGAGGTCCACCGGCCTGAGACGGACGGCCAGCTCCGGCGTCACGGGCGGCGCATCGTACTGGACGTCCGACGCCCCGGGCACCGAGCGGACCAGCTCGGCTATGTGCCGGGCCGCCAGATCCAGGCTGTCCAGGTCGTCGCCGAACACCTTGACCACGATCTCCGCCGTGGAGCCCGTGAGCGTCTCCTCGATCCGCTCGGCGAGAAACCCGCGGATGGCGAAGTTCACGCCGGGGAACCGGGCCAGAATGCGGCGCAGATCGTCCTGGACCGTGACGGCCGCCTCGCCGGTCAGGGGCACGAGGTCCACTTCGAACTCGGTGTAGTGGGTGCCCCAGGTGTCCTCCGACAGCTCCGCCCGCCCGATGCGCTGCGCGACCGACCGCACTCGCGGATCCTGCTTGAGCGCAGCCGTGACCTGCTGGCCCAGACGGAACGTCTCCGCGAGCGAGGTGCCCGGCACGGCCGACATGTGGACGAGATAATGGCCCTCGCGGAACTCGGGCAGAAAGGTCGCGCCGAAGAACGGGAGTGTCAGCGCCGCCGCCGCGCAGGCGAGCAGGGCCGCGCTTCCCACGGCAAGCGGCCGGTCGCAGAGCCAGCCGAGACTGCGCCGGTAGCCGACCTTGAGCCACGTGAGGAAGCGCGACTCGTGCGCCCGGTGCGCCCGACGCGCCAGCAGCATCAGGGTGAGCGCGGGCGTGACGGTGAGCGCCACGGCCAGCGACGCCAGGGTGGCGAGGATGTAAGCGAGTCCCAACGGCCGGAACAGCGCCCCCTGCACGCCGGAGAGCGCCAGCACCGGCAGAAACACCAGCGCCACGACGAACGTGGCGTACACCACGCTTCCCCGCACCTCGAGCGACGCCTCGACTACCACGTCCCCCGCACTCCTTGGCGAGTCTGCGGCGCGGTGCTCCCGGAGCCGCCGGGCGATGTTCTCCACGTCGATGATCGCGTCGTCCACGACTTCGCCGAGCGCGATGGCGAGCCCGCCGAGGGTGAGCGTGTTGATCCCGAACCCGAAGCGGTCGAGCACGATGATCGCCGCGAGCAGCGAAAGCGGGATCGCCGTGAGCGAGATGGCCGCGGCGCCGGCGTCCGCGAGGAAGACGAACAGCACCACGGCCACGAGGGCCGCGCCCAGCAACAGCGAGGTCGTGATGTTGCGGAGCGCGAGATCGATGAACTCGGACGGCCGGAAGAGCGCAGGATGCAGCGTGAGCCCCGCCGCGTCGATCGCGGGCCGGAGCGCGTGCAGCGCGTCCTCCACCGCGGCGGCGACGACCTTGGTGTTCGCGCCGAGCTGGCCGGAGACCACGATCACGAGACCGCGCTCTCCGTTGACGCCGCCCTCGCCGACCTGCGGCTCCGGCGCCTCAGTCACCCGGCCGAGGTCACCGAGGCGAAGCACCGCGCCACCCCGCTCCCGGACGACGGAGCGAGCCAGTTCCTCCGGGGCGAGCAGTTGGCCTTCGGTCCTCACGACGATGCGCTGGTTGGGCGTGTCGAGCACGCCGGCGCCGCGAACGCCCGTCGCCCGGCCGGCGGCGTCGAGCACCTCGGCCAGGCCGACTTGATAGAGCCTGAGGCGCTCGGGGGCGAGCTGGATCTGGAGCTGCCGGACCTCCCCGCCGAAGATCGCGATCTTGGCCACGCCGCGGGTCGCCAGCAAGCGTGGGCGGAGCGTCCAGTCCGCGAAGGCCCGCTGCTCCATGAGCGAGCGGGTCTGCGAGGTGATCCCGATGACGAGCACCGTGCTGGACGAGGAGGTGAGCGGGCTGATGACGGGGGGTGGCACGGTCCGGGGCAGACGACCCAGCGCTTCGCCCAGTCGCTCGGCCAGCGCCTGGCGCGCGCGGTAGATGTCCGTGCCGTCCGCCAGGATCGCCGTGATGATCGAAAGCCCCTGGATTGACTGGGACCGGACCGTGGCGATCCCGTTCACGCCGTTGATCGCGTCCTCGATCGGCTTGGTGACCAGGATCTCGACCTGCTCGGCGGAGAACCCGGGCGCTTCCGTTTGAATCGAGACTTGAGGCGGGGCGAACTCGGGAAAGACGTCCAGCTTGGCGCCGGCCAGGATGTGGAGCCCGTAGAGCACGAGCGCGAGCGCGAGACCGATGACGATCCCGCGGTGCCGCGCCGAGAAGCGGACGAGCGCGCCGAGCATCCGGCTATTCGGCGGGCTCGTCGCCCACCGTCACGCGGGCGCGGAACTCCTCGGAGAGCAGCTGCTCGGCCCCCTCTACGACGATCGTGTCACCGGCCGAAAGCCCGGCCTGCGCGAGAAAGCCGCCGGGCACCGGGTGGTCTGTGGGGACGCGGATGCGGCGGAACCGGCCGGCGCCGTGCTCGACGAAGGCCCATGCGAGCCCCTGCCACTGCACCACGGCGTGGTCCGGGACCAGGACGCCGCGGCCGGGCGCGCCGCGATCGGTGACGGTGACGAGCACAGCGGCGCCGGGCCGCACCCCGCGCCAGCCCCGCTCGGCCCGGTACAGGTAGGCGGGCAACCGGGTCACCGGATCCGCGCTGGGCGCCGCCCCTACCAGCCGCGCCCGCATTACGCGCGCTCCCTCGGCGGCGAGCGACACGCCGACCTCCGCGGGCGGGCCCGGCACGTCCGGCGGCCAGGCCACCCGCACCAGGGCCTCGTCGTAGTCAGTCACCTCCAGCAACAGCTGCCCCGGCTGGACCATCTCGCCGGGCTGCGCGCCGACTTGGGTGACCATGCCACCCCGCGGGACGACGAGCGGCTTTGCGTCCGAGACCTGGGCAATCGAGGTCCCGCCCGCCACCCGGTCGCCGAACAACGGCCAGCGCGCGCCGTCGGGGAGGGCTAGCCGGCCCGCGATCGGAGCCCGCACGGCGGTCACGCGGTCGGGTTCGGCGACCGCCTCGCCGGTCAAGCGCCGCATTGGCGCCGTCGTGCTGGCTTTGAGCACCGCGGTCCGGAGCCCCAGCCGATCAAGATCGGCGCTGTTCAGCACGACCATCGCCTCGCCGCCCACGCGCTTCACACGGGTGGGGGCGACCACGGGTTGCGCCCGGCTCGCCTGGGCCGCCAGGCGAGCCTGGTGGGCGCGATACGTCTGCACCAGCACGACCGCGACGGCGACGACGAGCACGATCCCCACGATTCGCACGATCCACCGCATTAGCGCGCCCCCTCCTCCGATCCGATCGGCTCGCGTGGATCGGGCCACTGTACGGTGCCCGGCGGCCAGGCGCCCGTCGCGGTCTCCAGCGCGAGCGCCGCCGATGCGAGGCGCTGTTCAGCCGAGTGAAGGTCACGCAGCGCCCGGGTCTCCGCGAGCTCGGCCGGCTCGAGCTCGATGGCGCCGATCTCACCTCGCTCGTACGCCGCGCGCGCGAGCTCCGCGCGGCGCTCGGTCGCCCGCCGCAGCGAATCGGCGCCCGCGGCGTCAGCTCCCGCGACGCGGCACCCCGCCATCGCACTGCTCACGTCTGCCAGTACGGCCTGCTGCCGCTCGGCGAACCGGGCCGCCGCCTCGCGCCGTCGGGCTACGGCCTCCGCGATCGGTCCCCGGTTGCCGTTGAGGGGCAGCCGCGGGAGCCCGAACAGCAGCGACCAGCGCCCGATCCCCTGGTCCCAGGTGTACCCGGGACCGAGGCTCAGGTCGGGATACGATCCCGCGACCGCGACCCGCAAGTCTCCTTCGGCCACCGCGTACTCCGCCAGCGCCCGGCCCACCTCCGGCCGCCGGCGGAGGGCGAGCGCATGCAGGCTGTCGCCCCGCTCGGGGACGCAGACGGGCACAGGCTCCGGCGCGATCGGCACACCGTCCAGCGCCACGGGCGGGAGCGCGGCCGCCTGGGCGAGGAGCACCCGCGCCGCTGCCATCCCGGCCCGCTCCCGGGCGGCTCCGGCCCGCATGTCGGCCTCCTCGCTCTCGAACACCGCAAGCTCCGAGCGTGCGAGCGTGCCTTCGTCATACCGCCGGCGGAGCCTCGCGGCAAAAGCCGAGACCCGGTCCGAGCCCTGGGACGCGTCGGCCAGCCGCTCCTCCGCGCCGGCCAGCTCCACCGCGGCGGCCCTTACCGCACGCGTGGTCCGCCACGCCGTGTCCTCGAGATCGGTCTCCGCGACCGCGCTCCGGGCCCGCGCCGCAACCACACGGGCCCCCCGTTTTCCGCCCAGCTCGACCGTAAAGACGGCGCTCAACACGCCGAGCCAACGGGACTCGAAGACCGCGCTGGAGGTGGCGTACCCCAGCTCGCCCTGAAGGTCCGGCTGGGGCCGGGCCCCGGCGGTCCCCTCGGCGGCCCGGGCGGATTCCCAGGTCGCCCGGGCCCGCGACACCGCCGGGTGATAGTACAGGGCGACGAGCCCGAGCGTCGCCGAGGTCCAGCCGGTGTCCGCGGCTCCCCCGTGCGCGCTCAGCCAGGCGCGGAGATCCGGCGCGTCGAGCCGCCGGGCGCCGTACGCGTCGGCGGTCGCCGCGGGGTCGAGAGGCGCCGGCAGGTAGCGGGCGCAACCGAGGGCGGCGCACGCGAGCCCCAGCGCGGCGACTCGCCCGAGGGACATCGTCAGGCCCGCGGGTGGAACTGCTTGTGCACCGAGCGGAGGTACTCCCGGTCCACATGGGTATAAATCTGCGTGGTCGAGAGGTCGGCGTGGCCGAGCATCTCCTGCACGGCCCGGAGGTCGGCCCCGCCCTCGAGCAGGTGGGTCGCGAAGGAGTGCCGGAGCGTGTGCGGGGTCACCCGCTTGGTGATCCCCGCGCGCCTGGCGCAGCGCTTCACGATCCCCCAGGCGCCCACGCGGGAGAGCGGCTCGCCCCGGGCATTCAGGAGAACGCGCCGCACGGACTTGCCCCGGTCGAGGGACGCGCGCAGAGTGTGGAGATAGGTCGAGACCGCGCCGATCACGCCACGCCCGATCGGGACGACCCGCTCCTTCCCTCCTTTGCCGAAGACCCGGACCAGCCCCTCCGACATCAGGAGATCGGTGAGCTTGAGACCGCAGAGCTCCGAGACCCGGAGCCCGGCGCCGTACGCCAGCTCGAGGAACGCCCGGTCACGCCAGGCGAGCGGCTCGTCGACCTGCGGGGCCGCCAGCAACGTCTCGACTTCTTCGACCGACAGGGTGTCCGGAAGCCGGCGTCCGCGCTGCGGGCTCTCGAGGCGATCGCTAGGATCGTCGGTGATCGTGCCTTCGCCGACGAGGAACCCGAAGTACGTGCGGATGGCCGACACTTCCCGGCGGATCGTCGCCGGGCTCAGACCCATGTCCTTGAGCAAGTACACGAAGTCCCGCAGCAGACTGCGGGTCACCCGGTCCGGGGCGCGCACGCCCTTCGAGGCGGCGAATTCGACCAGCCGGTGGAGGTCGTGCAGGTAGGCTTCAACCGTGTTCGGGCTGTGGCCGGCCTCGAGCGACAGGTAGTCGCGGAAGGGCTCGAGGGCGAATGCCCTCTCGATCTGGTCCAGGACCACGGTCACCCGCCCACTCCCGCGCTCTCGCGCGAGCGCCGCAGCGCCTCAACGAGCTCCGCCGGCGACAAGCCCAGCAGCTGGCCCGCCCGCCGCATCATCCGGTCCTCCTGCGCGCCGATGGCGCCGTCGCTGAACGCGGCGTGCCACATCCCCTCGACCAGCGCCACCCGCTGAGCCCGGCCAAAGCGCTCGACCAGCCGATCCCGCAGCTGGGTCAGCCGGCCTTCTTCGGGGGAGCCCTTGCCCACCGCCGGCCCGAGTCCCCACCGGCTGCGGAGGTGCTGCTCGATCAGAGCCCGGTCGTCGGGCGTGAGCGCATCGTCTGCGTACGCGAGCTCGAGAACCAGCATCGCGGCGCTGCGGGGGCTCACGATGGGGTGCTCACCGGTGGGCATGGGCTCTCCCAGCGCGCGCGTGGCCGCATGCCAGACCCGCTCCCGCCGCCGGCGCCGGGCCCGGAGCCAGGCCGAGGCGCCCCACGCCACCAGGAGCAGCAGCGCCACCCAGCCAAGTGTGCGGTTCACGCCCGACAGGATCGCGCTGATCCGCGCCCAGTTGGCGCCGAGCTCCGTGCCGAGGATCGTCAGGCCGCCGTACCAGATGCCGGAGGCGAGCGCGATCGGCACGCCGGCCCGGAGCGGCGACAGGTTGACGATCCCCGCGAAAGGCGGGACCACGGCCCGGATGCCCGGGAGAAACCGCGCGATGAAGATCCCGGCGAGGCCGAACCGCAGGTACTCCCGCTCGATGGCGCCGATCGCTTCGGGCGTGAGCAGACGCCGCCCGGCCGCCGTATCGAAGAGCCGCCGGCCGTAGCGGCGCGCCGCCAGGTAGACGCCCAGGGCGCCGGCCACGTTCGCCAGCCACACCACCAGGAACACGACCGGCGACGACGTGACGCCGCGCTGCGAGAGGAACGCGCCGAGGAGCGCAGCCGCGTCGGCCGGGACCGGCGGGACCACGTTCTCGACCACCGCGATGAGCGCGAGGAACCCGTACACGGCAAGCGGCGGCAGTCCTGACAGCCATTCCAGGACCGATTCGATCAGCGCGCCTCCAGGGTCGCCACGGCGAGCACCGCGAGGCCCTCGCCGCGACCGATGAAGCCCATGCCTTCGTTCGTCTTCGCCTTCACGCTGATGTCACCGGCCGCGACGCCCAGCCGGCCCGCGAGCCGCTCGGCCATGGCGGTCAGATGCGGCCCGAGCTTCGGCTGCTCCGCGATGATCGTGAGATCCGCCTGCCGGAACGCCAGCCCTCGCCCGCGCACGACGTCGTGGGCGGAGCCCAGCAGCTCCAGCGAGTCGGCGTTCTTCCAGCGGGGATCGGTGTCGGGGAACAGCTCGCCGATGTTACCCGCGGCGGCCGCGCCGAGGATCGCGTCGGTCAGCGCGTGGGCGACGGCGTCGGCGTCCGAGTGTCCGGCCAGGCCGTAGGCGTGCGGCACGGTGACCCCGCCGAGCACAAGCGCGCGGCCCGCCACGAATCGGTGGGAGTCGTAGCCGATGCCGACGCGGATCACGGGCCGGCGCCGCCCATCATGCCGCGACCGGCTCCTCGATCACGGAGTAGTCCTGCCGGCGCCGCCGGGGCCGATAGCCGGCGTCGCCGATCAGGCGCTCGATCTCGGCGAGCGTCGTGCGGTGGGTGGTGCCCGCCGCCGAAACGACGTTCTCCTCCATCATGAGGCTGCCGTAGTCGTTCGCGCCGAACCGCAGCGCCACCTGCCCTACCTTGTGTCCCATGGTGACCCAGGACGACTGGATGTTGGGCACGTTGCCCAGCACGATGCGGCTGATCGCGAGCGTGCGGAGGTAGGTGACCGCATCGGTCTTCCGATAGTGCGACATCCCGGGCGTGCCTTCCGGCTGGAGCGGCCAGCAGATGAACGCGGTGAACCCGCCGGTCCGCGCCTGCACCTCCTGCACCCGGAACAGATGCTCGATCCGGTCGGCATTACTCTCGCCCAGGCCGTACATCATCGTGACCGAGGTCTTCATGCCTTGCCGGTGGGCCTCTTCCTGAACGCCGAGCCACTCGTCCGTCTGGGCCTTCTTCCGGGCGACGCGCTGGCGCACCTCGTCCACCAGGATCTCGCCGCCGCCGCCGGGGATGCTGTCGAGGCCGGCCGCCTTGAGCTCGCGGATCACCTCCGGCACGGAGCGGCCGAACCGCTCGCTGAAGAACACGACCTCCGACGGAGAGAACCCGTGAATGTGGATCGGGTGGTTTCGCTTGATGTACCGCATCAGGTCGAGATACCACTCGAAGGGGATGTAGGGATTATGCCCGCCCTGCATCAAGATCTGGACCCCGCCCAAGGCCTTGCACTCGTCGATCTTCCGGCCGATCTCCTCGAAGCTCAGGACGTAGCCTTCGCGGTGCTTGGGCCGGCGGTAGAATGCGCAGAACTGGCAGTCCGCGACGCAGACGTTGGTGTAGTTGATGTTCCGGTCGATGATGTAGGTGACGACGTTCTCCGGATGGAGGCGCCACCGCTCGGCGTCAGCCAGCGAGCCGAGCTCGAGCAGGTCGGCCCGCTCGTAGAGCTCCAGATACTCCCTGAAATCGCTCGAAGTGCGATCGACAACGCTCATATTGTCAGTCACTTATGCCGCTGAGATAAAGGAAAGTGACCCATCGGGCACAAGGCCGTCTTGGGCCAGCCGCCGGAAGAAATCGGTGAGCCCGGCGAGATGCCGATACGACAGAGCGTAATCCAGATCGCCGAGATACGCCCGGCAGGTGGGCTCGTCCACCCCTGTCCGCCGCGCCGCATCGGCAGCCAGCTCATCGAGGTGAGCGAGACCCCACGCCCGGGATTCGAGCAGGCGCGCGTGAATGGCGCGCACCGGACCGGCCGCGGCCTCCCGCCTGGCGGCCCAGACCGCGAACACGAACGGCAGGCCGGTCCACGCCCGCCACTCGGCGCCCAGGTCCAGCTTGATCGGATATGCCCGCCGGGCCGTCAGCAGCAGCGCCGCATCGCCGATCACCAGCACCGCCTCATGCGGCAGGCCGGCGAGACTGGTCAGGTCAGTCGCCTCGGCCCGGACCGTCGCATACCGCGGGCTGATACCCCAGCGGTGGCGGCAGAGCAGCTCGAGCAGGAGCACCGACGTCCGGGAGGATGCCGTCAGAAGAACGGTTGAGCCCGACAGCTCGGCCAGCGGGCGCCGGGAGAACAGGGCCACGCTGTGCACCGGCCCGTCGCAGGTGATCGCGAGATCGGGCAGGAGGTGGTACGCCGCGGCGTTCCGGGCGTACTCGACGGCGGAGACCGCGCTCAGGTCGAGCTCCCCCGCAGCCAGCAGGTCGTTGAGCTCCGATGCAGTCCCCGTCACCAGCTCGGCGGGCATGGGCACCAGCGCCCGATCGATCGCGCCGTAGACCGGATAGCAGTTGATCCAGGGGATCCGCCCGAGCCTCATGCGGCGTGCACCACCGGCAGGCTCGCCCCGCGCCGGGCCGGCGCCTCCGGAGGCGGATCGTCGAACGTCTCGCGCACGGGCCGATAGAGGCTGTCGCGCTCCACCGGCCGCTTCCCCGCCCCGCGGATGAGCCGGACCAGCTCGAGGTAAGGCATGCCCATGTCGGTCATCGCCCCGGCCTCGTGGTAGATCCGCTCGTACACGACGGTGCCCTCCACGTCGTCGCAGCCGAAGCCCAGCGCGATCTGCGACAGGAACGGGGTCACCATCGGCCAATGGGTCTTCATGTGGGGGATGTTGTCGAGGAACAGCCGTCCCACGGCGATGGCCTTCAGATCCTCGTAGCCGGTGGTCGCGGTCCCCACGCGGCCCAACTCCTCGCCCAGCTCGTTGTGGTCGGGATGATAGGCGAGCGGGATGTACGTGAGGAAGCCGCCGGTCTCGTCCTGAAGACCGCGCAGCATGCTCAGGTGCTCGATCCGGTCCGCCGCGGTCTCGACGTGGCCGTAGAGCATGGTGCAGTTGCTCGGGATCCCCAGCTCATGGGCGGCGCGGTGCACCTCGAGCCATTCCCGGCCGGTGAGCTTCCGCTCGGCGATGGTCGCGCGGACCGCGGTGCTGAACACTTCCGCGCCCCCGCCGGGGAGGCTCGTGAGCCCGGCTTCCTTGAGGGCGAGCAGGACGTCGCGAGCGGCGGTCTTCTCGATCCGCGCGAGGTGCGCGATCTCGACCGCGGTGAGCGCCTTGATGTGCACGTCCGGATGGCGCTCCTTGAGCCCCCGGATCATATCGGTGTAGTAGCTGAGCCTGAGCTTGGGATGGAGTCCGCCGACGATGTGGAACTCCCGGGTGGGTCCCCCGCGGGCCTGCTCCGCCTCCGCGTACACCTCGTCCAGCGACCGGGTGTAGGCGCCGTCCTCCTTGGGCGTCCGCGCGAAGGAGCAGAACACGCAGGTGTTCCGGAGCACGCAGACGTTGGTCGGATTGATGTGCTGGTTGGCGGAGAAGAAGACGCGGTCGCCGTTGCGGCGCCGGTTGGCGAAGTCAGCCAGCAGGCCGAGGCCCAGCAGGTCGCTGGTGGCGTAGAGCAGGAGGCCGTCGGCCGCGTCCAGCCGGTCTCCCCGGAGCAGCTTCTCACCGATCGGCTGGAGCGCGGGATCTCTGAGGCGCGTGAAGTCGGGCGCGGTGGCCATGGGGGTAAGGTATATGGGAATGAAGCTAACAGCTAACGGTCAATGGCTACCGACTACGGCTACCGGCTACGCCTCATACCTCCCCACCGCCAGCGTCACGTTGTGGCCCCCGAACCCGAACGAGTTCGACAGCGCCACGGGCACGTCGCGGGCTACCTGGTGGTTCGGCGCGCAATCGAGGTCGCACTCCGGGTCGGGCGTGAACTGGTTGATCGTCGGCGGGATCACGCCGCAGGTCGTGACCAGGAGCGAGATGACGAACTCGAGCGCCCCGGCGCCACCGAGGAGGTGGCCGGTCATGGACTTGGTCGAGCCGAACACCAGCTGCCGGGCGCGGTCGCCGAAGACCGCCTTGACGGCCTGGGTCTCCGCGGCGTCGCCCTGCGGCGTGGAGGTGCCGTGCGCGTTGATGTACCCCACGTCGTCCAGCGCGATGTGGCCGCCCACCAGGCAGTCCCGCATGGCCTGCGCGGCCCCCCGGCCGTCGGGGGCCGGCTGGGTCAGGTGATGGGCGTCGGCGCTCAGACCGTACCCGAGCACCTCGCCCAGGATGCGGGCGCCCCGGCGCTGGGCGTGCTCCAGGCTCTCGAGCATCACGGCGGCGGCGCCGTCCCCTAGAACGAATCCATCGCGGTCCAGGTCGAACGGGCGGCTGGCGGTCTCGGGCGAGTCGTTCCGGGTCGAGAGGGCCTTCATGTTCTGGAACCCGGCCACGGTGAGCCCGGTGATGGCGGCCTCGGAGCCGCCGGCGACCATCGCGTCCGCGATCCCGTTCCGGATCATCGTGTATGCCTCGCCGATGGCATGGGCGGACGACGCGCAGGCGGACACGGTGCAGAAATTGGGGCCGCGGAGGCCGTAACGCATGGACACGAGGCCGGCCGCGATATCGGGGATGTACATCGGGACGAAGAAGGGCGACACGCGGTCGGGTCCCTTGGTCAGATAGACGGAGCAGTTCTCCTCGTACGTCTGCATTCCGCCGATCCCGCTGCCGATGATGACCCCGGTGCGTTCGGCGTTGGGGAACTTCCCCTCGAGCCCGGCCTGCGTGATGGCCTGGTGCGCCGCCGCGAGGGCGAACTGCGCGAACAGGTCGTAGCGCCGGGCTTCCTTCTTGTCCATGTAGCGGGACGGGTCGAACCCTTTCACTTCACAGGCGAACCGCACCTGAAGCTTGGATGGATCGAACTTGGTGATCCCCGCGGCGCCCGACCGGCCGGCCAGGAGGCCGGCCCAGGTCGAGTCGAGGTCGGTGCCGATGGGGGTCACCGCCCCGAGGCCGGTGACGACAACGCGGTGGGTCAAGCTATTTCCCGATCTTCTGGTGCAGGTAGTTCATCGCATCGCCGACGGTGCGGAGCTT
>Ga0070706_100004408_pt1 | contig 13599 bp, 7 predicted proteins | sample KBSK5501metaG_FD_65476 | JGI IMG/M metagenome (GOLD analysis project Ga0070706, IMG submission 65476) | Corn, switchgrass and miscanthus rhizosphere microbial communities from Kellogg Biological Station, Michigan, USA - KBS K5-50-1 metaG | ecosystem: Host-associated > Plants > Roots >...
CCTGGCTGGTCGCGGGCGAGCACAGCCTGCACGTCGAGGCGTTCTTCTGCCGCCAGCCGGACGAGAACCACGCCCGCTTCTACCGGTTCCTGCTGGAGCGCGGCGTGCGGATGTACGGCGTTCACTTCGCGCTCGACCCGCTCGGTGATGTCTACCTGGTCGGGCGGGTGCCGCTGGCCAGCGTCACGGCGGACGAGATCGACCGGCTGCTCGGCTGCGTGCTGAGCTACTCCGACGACAACTTCGACGCCGCGCTCGAGCTCGGCTTCGCGTCGTCGATCCGGCGCGAGTGGGCGTGGCGCGCCAGGAGCGGGCAGAGCCTGGACAACCTGCGCGCGTTTGCCCGGCTCGCCGGCCCCGGCGGCCCGGAATCTACGCGGTGAGGTGCGCCTTCGCGTACCGGTACGCGAGCTTGGTCAGCGCCTCGGCCGCGGCCTTGCTGGCGTGCTGGCCGACCAGGGTGACAGCACCGACCAAACTGTGGCTGCGGTAGATGATCGTCCAGATGTTGGCGGTCGCCGGGCCGGTGGCGCGCACGTTCAGCTCGGTGGCGGCGTCAGCGATCCGCGGCGCCCGCTCCTGGGTGATCCGGTAGGTGTAGGTCTTGCCGCCGATCCGGGCCCGGTACCGCGTGCAGCCCGCCGGGATCTTGTGCGCCAGCGCGTCGGCGAGCATGCTCGCGGGCGGCGACAGCAGCACCTCGGAGGCGGCCACGGTCGCGAACCGGAACGTCACGACCGACGCCGGGACCTTGCCGAAATTCCCGGAGGACAGCCCGGTCCCGGAGGCGTTCGCGCACCGGGCGGGGGTGATCTTCACGCCGGGCATCGAATGCCTGGCCGCGGTGATCCCCGGCAGCGACCCGTAGGTCCCGGCCGCGGCGCGTCCCGCCGGGCGGACGCCGTTCACCGAGGTGAGCAGCGCGGAGCGGAGCTGCGCCGCGGTGTAGGCGGAGGCGGCCCGGGCCGGGGCCACGTGGCCGGTATTGGCGGCAGACTGCGCCGCCGTGGTGCCGCCGCTGCACCCGGCAGCCGCCGCGGCGAGCGCGAGCACGGCGATGGCGCCGGGCACGCGTGACAGCTGAACAGAAAACATCTGGAGGTCCTCCGCACGCTCGTGGATGCCTGGAATCGGCGGCGAGCCTATCGCACCGTGAGTAATCGAATGACCGCGTTCCGTGAAATACCCCGCGACCTCGGGCCACGCCGGTGCCCAGGGTGCGGCAGCGCGCGAGCACGGCGCGCGGTCCGCCGCGGCGGCCGACCGTAGGATGGCGGATCGACGCGAGGAGGGCGGCCGGATGGGGCCATTGAGCGGTGTACGGGTGGTCGAGATCGCGAGCCTGGCGCCCGCGCCGTTCGGGTGCATGGTCCTGTCCGATCTCGGCGCGGAGGTGCTGCGGGTGGACCGGCCGGAGGCCTGCGGGCCCGGCGCCCAGCCGCCGGCCGACCCGCTCGCCCGCGGCCGCCGGTCGATCGGCCTGAACCTCAAGGATCCCGAAGGGATACGCCTGCTGCTGCGGCTGGCCGGGCAGGCCGACGTGCTGGTGGAGGGGTTCCGCCCGGGGGTGGCCGAGCGGCTCGGCTTCGGCCCCGAGGTGTGCCTGCGGGTCAACCCGCGGCTGGTCTTCGCGCGGATGACCGGCTGGGGCCAGCAGGGCCCGCTCGCGCCGACCGCAGGGCACGACATCGACTACATCGCGGTGTCCGGCGTGCTGCACGGGATCGGCCGGCCCGGCGAGCGCCCGGTGCCGCCGCTCAACCTCGTCGGCGACTTCGGCGGCGGCGGCATGCTGCTCGCGGTCGGCGTGCTCGCCGCGCTGGTCGAGCGCGGCCGGTCCGGGCTCGGCCAGGTGGTGGACGCGGCCATGGTGGACGGCTCGGCGCTGCTGAACGCGTTCCTGTACGGCATGATCGCCAGCGGCATGTGGACCGAACCGCGCGGCGCCAACCTGCTCGACGGCGGCGCCCCGTTCTACGACACCTACGAGACCGCGGACGGCGGGTACGTGGCCGTCGGCGCGCTGGAGCCGAAGTTCTACGCCGAGCTGCTGGCCGGGTTGGGGCTGGACGAGGCGGACCTGCCCGGCCAGTACGACCGGGCCGGCTGGCCGGTGCTGCGCGACCGGTTCGCCGAGGCGTTCGCGAAGCGCACGAGGAACGAGTGGGCGGAGGCGTTCGGCGGCACCGACGCCTGCGTGTCCCCGGTGCTCGCGCCGGACGAGGCGCCCGGCCACCCGCACAACGCGGCGCGCGGCACGTTCGTGCGGGCCGGCGGCGTGGTCCAGCCCGCACCCGCGCCGCGGTTCAGCCGGACCGCGTGCCCGCCGCCGGGCCCGCCGGGCCGGCCGGGCGCCGACACCGGCGAGGTGCTGGCAGGCCTCGGGTTGTCCGGCGAGCAGATCGCCGGGCTGCGCGCGGCCGGAATAGTTGCCTGAACGGCTTCCGCCATAGGCTCCTGGCGAGCGGGACTGTCAGAGCGCCTGAACGGCTTCCGCCAGCCCGTTCCCGGAACGAGAGCCCTGCGTCTCAGCCGCCGCCGAGCTGGCCGGCCTTGACCGCGAGAAGGATCACGGCGATCAGCAGGTAACCGCGCAGGCACCACATCCCCAGCTTGGTACCCGGCGACCAGGTCACGGGCTTGAGCAGCGCGAGCGGCGGCATCCGCCAGTTGACCCGCTCCTCCCGCGGCACCCGGGGCGGCGCCACGCGGGGCCGGCCGCTGTGGGCCCGCAGGATCCGCAGCGTCACGGCCACCGCGGCGAAGCCGGCCACGAGGGCCACGAACAGCCACAGCGCGACCTGCTTGGCGTCGATGTGGGGGAAGAGCGTGGTGGCCATCAGCACGCCGGACAGCAGGATCAGGATCCCGATGATGACCGAGGCCACGACGTTGAGCCAGCGCGGGTTGACCCAGGGCCCGAGCACCTCGGGATCGTTGCAGAGCAGCAGCAGGAAGACGCTGGCGCTCGGCAGCAGCACGCCGGCCAGCGCCTGGACGCTGGTGGTGATGAGCCCGAGCGGCGCGCCCGGAATGAGGACGATCGCCGCGGCGAACACGACGACCCCGGTGTAGGTGAGGTAGAACGGCCGCGCCTCGCGGAACTTGCGGTGCAGCGAGTGCCGGATGCCGAACACGTCGCCGAACGCGTAGCTGGTGGACAGCGTGACCGCGGCCGCGCCGATGATGCTGGCGTCGAACAGGACGACCGCGAACAGGCCGCCGAGCGCGCTGCTCTTGTGCTCGAGCGCGCGGGCCACGCCGAGCGCGTCGGTGAAGTGCCCGATCAGGCCGGTGCGCTGCACGGCGTAGGCTGCCACGACCACGACTGCCGCGGCGCCGCCGACCACCACGAACGCGCCCAGCGTGGTGTCGGCACGCTCGTAGCCGATGAACCGCGGGGTGATCCGCTTGTCGATGACGTTGGACTGCTGGAAGAACAGCTGCCACGGCGCGACGGTGGTGCCGACGATCGCGATGATCAGCAGCACCCCGGTGGAGCTCAGGCCGCCTTGCACGCCCGGCACCACGAGGTGGTAGAAGGCCGAACCCCAGTTGGGGTGCGACAGAAACGCCAGCGGCACGAGCACCAGGCTGACCGCGATGAACGCGAACATGGCGCGTTCCCACCGCTGGAAGCTCCCGGTCGTCGTGATGGCCACCAGCAAGACCGCGGCGGCCGGCACGGAGACGTACGGGGTGACGCCGAAGTAGCGCAGCGCCAGCGAGATGCCGATGAACTCGGTGACGATCGTGAGGAAGTTCAGCAGGAAAAGGTCGCCGACGCTGAACGCGCCCCAGAACCGGCCGAACCGCTCGATGATGAGCCTGGCGTGACCGACGCCGGTCACCGCGCCCAGCCGGACCACCATCTCCTGGTTGACGATCAGCACGGGGATGAGCAGCAGCAGCACCCACAGCAGGGTGTAGCCGTAGTTCTGGCCGGCCTGCGCGTAGGTCGACACCCCGCCCGCGTCGTTGTCGCCGACCATCACGATGAGGCCGGGTCCGACGATCGCGAGGAACACCATCAGCTTCTTGCGCAGCCCGACGAACGTGTCCTGGTCGGCCCTGATCCGACCAAGGGCGCCCTCGATGTCCCCCAGGTGCGCCTCGTCCAGCACCGCGCTCGGCTGCACGAGCTGCCGGGCCGGCTGCGCGGGCCGCTGCTGCGGCGCGGGCGGCTGCTTCTGCGCGGGAGGCTGCTTCTGCGCGGGCGGCTGCTTCTGCGCGGGAGGCTGCTTCTGCGCGGACGGCCGTTGCGGCGCGGGAGGCTGCTTCTGCGCGGGAGGCTGCTTCTGCGCGGACGGCCGTTGCGGCGCGGGCGGCCGCTGCGGGGGCGGCTGCGTCACCGCGGCTCTCCGTGCTGGCGGTCCGGCGGGTCGGCTACCTCCCTACGTTTCCAGTCGCCGGGCAGGGTGACCTCGAGCACGTCGTCCACCGTGATCAGGCCGAGCAAATGGCAGCTGTCGTCCACGACCGGGATCGTGATCAGGTTGTAGTCGGTCATCAGCACCGCGACGTCCACGACGTCGGTGTCCGGACCGACGCGCACCGGGTCGGTGTCGCTGACGTCGCCGAGCCGCGCGCCGGAGTCCGACTGCACCAGCGTGACCAGCCGGGCCACCCCCGTCAGGCACCCGTGCTCGTCGGTCGCGTGCACGCTGGTGAGCGCCTCGGGCTGCAGGGTGACCGCCCGGCGGACGGCGGCGAGCGCCTCGTCCACCCGGGTGTCGGCGGCCAGCGCGACGTAGTCCACGCCCATCAGGCCGCCCGCGCTGGTCGGGTTGAATCCCATCAGCGTGAGCACCTTGGTGCGCTGGCCCGCCGGCAGCAGGTCGAGCACCGGCTGGCGGCGTCGCTGCGGGAGCTCCGCGATCGCGTCGGCGGCGTCGTCGGCGCGCATCCGGCTGAGCACCTCGGCCACCTCCTCGTCCGAACGCGAGGAGAGCAGCCTGATGGCCTTGTCCTCGTCCAGCTCCTCGAAGACGTCCGCCTCGAGCTCGGGGTCCACGTGCACGCGCCCGAGGATCTCGGTCTCCTCCTCCTTGGACGCCTCCTCGAGCAGGTCGGCGATCTGGGCGGGCTTCAGCCGGCGGATCCGCGCGAACGGCCCGCGCAGCACCGCGCTGCCGGTGTGACCGATGAGCGGCTCGAACTTCTTCCAGTCGCGGAACACCGCCTGGTCCTGGTCGTGGCCGCCGAGGCCGAGCAGGCCCAGCACCCGCCGCGGACGGCGCCTTGTGTCCACCCCATGCAGCACCCACTCGCCGTCCCGGCGGGCCAGCTGGACGTCGGCCGCCCGGACCAGGCGCGCGCTGTCCACGTCGATCAGCCGGTGCCCGAGCACGTCGTCGCGCAGCAGGACCTCCCCGTCGCGCCGCTCGAACCGGCGCAGCGACAGCCGGGCGCTGGTCAGCTTCAGCTCGTCGGAGTCGAGGGAGCCGACCTGTTCCATGGGGACGAAGACCTGACGGCTCCCGACGGTGGCGACGAAGCCGGTCACCAGCGGGTAGTCTTCGCCGCGCAGCCGCACGATGACGTCGGACAGGCGGCCGATCGACTCTCCGTCGCGAGCGGTGATCGGCCGCCCGAGCAGCGCGGACAGCCGCAGGGTCTGGCCGCTGCCTGTCTCGGGGACCGGAGTCGCTGCCGGCGTGGCGGTCATGGCGTGCTCCCCTCGGTGAGGATCCCGGTGCCCATACCCTGCCACGTCATGGTTAACTGCAGGCGGCCTATCCTCGGCACCTGATTGCGGTGTATGAAGGCCACAGCACGTTCGGAACGGAGGACCGGATCTCGTGGCCATGCGCCGTGCGGCGAGCCTGCTCGCCGCGCGCTCCACTACCCCGGACAGTTTCGGCTATTCGGTCAAGCGGCGCCTGCTGGGCCAGCCACTGGTCAACGAGCAGCTCTCCGAGCAGCGTCTGTCCAAGCCGCTGGCGCTCGGCGTCCTGTCGCCGGACGGCATCTCCTCCTCGGCGTACGGCACCGAAGAGATACTCATCGCGCTGCTCCCCATGGCCGGGCTGGCGGCGTTCGCGCTGATCCTGCCGATGACCCTGGTCATCCTGCTCGTCATGACGCTCGTGGTGCTGTCCTACCGCGAGGTCGTGATGGTGTACATCCGGCCGGGCGGCTCCTACGTGGTCGCGCGGGAGAACTTCGGGCCGCGGATCGCCCAGGTAGCCGCCGTCGCGCTGCTCATCGACTACATCGTGACCGTCGCCGTGCAGACCGCGGCGGGCACCGCGGCGGTCGTCTCCGCGTTCCCGGTCCTCGGCAGGTACAGCCTCGTCATCACGATCGGCGTGATCCTGCTGCTGAGCTTCGGCAACCTACGCGGTCTCAAGGAGGCCGGGCGGGCGTTCGCGGTGCCGACGTATCTTTTCGTCGGCTCGGTGCTGCTGATGATCCTGATCGGGCTGATCAGGGAGATAACCGGGAGCCTGCACCAGGTCAACCCGCACGCGCTGCACGGCACCTATCCGATCGGCAGCGGCACCAGCGGCCTGCTCACCTTTGCCATGATCTTCACCCTGCTCAAGGCGTTCGCCAACGGCGGCGCTTCGCTGACCGGCATCGAGGCGGTCAGCGACGCGGTCGGCGCGTTCCGGCCGCCGGAGGGGCGGAACGCGCGGCAGGTGCTGGTCGCGGAAGGCATCATCCTGGGCACCCTGGTGGCGGGGATCTCGTGGCTGGCACACGTGACGCACACAACGCCGTTCCGATCGGGGGCCCCGACCATCCTCGCGCAGGAGGCGACGCTGGCCTTCGGCGGCGGCCCGGGCCGGGTGCTGTTCTATCTCGTCCAGGCCGCGACGGCGCTCATCCTGTTCACCGGCGCCAACACCAGCTTCAACGGCTTCCCGTTCCTGGCCAGCTACGTTGCCGGCGACGCGTTCTTGCCGCGGTGGCTGCTCAAGCGCGGTCACCGGCTGGTGTTCTCCAACGCGATCGTCGTGCTGACCGGGATCTCGATAGCCCTGCTCATCATCCGTGGTGCGAACGTCAACGACCTGGTGCCGCTGTACGCGATCGGCGTGTTCACCGCGTTCTCCATGGCCGGCTTCGGCATGGCCCGGTATCACCTGCGCCGCAGGGAGCCGGGCTGGCGGCGCAGGCTGATCATCAACGCCTCGGCGGGCGGCCTGAGCGCGATCGTGGTGCTGATCTTCGCGGTGGTCAAGTTCACCGAGGGCGCGTGGATCGTCGTCGCGCTGTTCATCGTCCTCGTCCCCGCGCTCATCCGGCTCAACAGGGAATACGCGATGGAGGCCGAGGTACTCGACACGATCACCGGCACCCAGCCGCCGCCGCCGCCCGCCTACTCCCGCCGCACCGTGCTCGTGTTCGTGGACAGCTTCGACCTGGCCACGCTGGCCGCGCTGCGGTACGCGCGGAGCCTGCGCCCGACCAACCTGCGCGCGGTGCACTTCGTCATCGACAGCGCCCGGGCCGAACTGCTGCGCGAGCAGTGGATCCGCGCCGACCGCGGCGTGGTGCTCGACTTCATCGACGTCCCGGACCGGCGGCTGGTCAAGGCCGCGGCCGATCTGGTCAGTCGCGAGGTCGCGGACCCGGGCACGCACGTGACCGTGATCCTGCCCCGGCGCAGCTTCTCGCCACTGCTCGGCCGGTTCCTGCACGACCGCACCGCCGACAAGATCGCCAGCGCGGTCAGCCGCATCCCGCGCTCGGCCGCCACGATCATCCCCTACGACGTGCAGAGCCGGGTGGAGCTGCTGCAGGAGCGGCAGGCGGCCAAGGCCAAGGCCGGTGCCGCCGGACAGGGAGCGGGCCAGGCGGCGGACGGTCGGGCCGCTGACAAGACCACGGCCACGCAGCCCCCGGGCCAGGCCGCGCGCGGCCCGGACGCCGGTCCGGACGGCGCGCAGTCAGATGCGGGCGGAGCGCGGGCGGGGCAAGGTAATGGCCCGGCCGCGGCGCGGCCGGGTGCCGTGTCCCCGCGTCAGGGCGGGGGCGGCAAGCCGGGCGCCGAGCCCGACGGCTCCGGCGGGCGGGTGCCGTCCCGCGGCGTGAGCCCCATCGGCAGCCTGGCCAAGCCGGGCCGGGCGACCGTCGAGGGCCGCGTGCGCGCCGTCGAACTCCGCCCGGTCGAGCAGAACTCCGTGCTCGCGGCGGAGATCGCGGACGCCACCGGCGAGCTGACGGCGCTGTTCTACGGCCGCTCGCGCATCCCGGGCCTGATCTGCGGCGCGCGGGTCCGGTTCCGCGGCACGGTGGGCATCAGGGGAGGACGCCCGTTCATGGTCAATCCCACGTACGAGCTGCTCCCGGCCGACCCAGGCAAGCCCGGCGGGGACGCGAAGCCGTGATGCCCGGCGCCGCGACCGCGGCGCTCAGACGGCAGCTCGCAGGCGCTAAGACAGCAGCTCGTAGTTGGGGTTGACCATCGTCGCGGCGCCGGCCCGGATGCTGACGGCTCCGGCGAGCCGGATCTTCACCCCGGGCTCGATGCCCGCGATGTGCTGGCGGCCGTAGAACAGCGCGGTCAGCTCGCCGGTCGAGTCGGCCACGCTGACCGCGAACACGCTGCTGCCTCCGGTCGGCCGGATCTCGACGGCGCGCACGCGGCCCACGACGGTGGCCCTGCCCGGCTTGGCCAGGCCGCCGATCTGATCCACACCGGGGGGCGGGACCGGGTGCTCGTACCGCTCCGTGGGGTCGTCGCGCGCCGCCGAGCCAGCCGGCAGATGCGAGCGCCGCCGCGACCGGGACCCGCCCGTGCCCTCGGGCGCGGTGCCGCCGGATGCCACGCCGTCCGTCGCACTGCCGCCGCCTGTCGTCGCCGCGCCCGCTGCACCATCAACCGCGACCACGGTCTTCTGCCCTGCGCGCGCGGCTTCCCGCTCGTGCAGTTCCTCGACCCGGCTCTGCACGTCGTAGGGGATGATCGTGGCCGCCGAGCGGGGGATCCGGCTGACCACGCTGGCGATCTTGTCGGCGGTCCTGTCGTGCAGGAACCGGCCGAGCAGCGACGAGTAGCTGCGGCGGGGCAGGATCACGGTCACGTGGGTACCGGGATCATCCACCTCCCGGCAGACCAGGTCGGCGGCGCACCGGGTGAGCCGCCGGTCCGGGCAGTCGACCAGATCGAGCACCACGCCGCGCTCGGCCCTGGACCAGTCCCTGCGCAGCGTGTCGGCCCGGTCGCCGTCGATGACGAAGTGCACCGCGCGCAGCGTGGTCGGCCGCAGGCTCCGCGCGTACCGCAGCGCGGCCAGCGTGGCCAGGTCGAAGCTGTCCACGAACACGAGGACCGTGCGCCGCGCGTAGTGCGGCGGAGGCGGCGGCTGCGTGCCCTTGATCGTCTCCAGCACCGCGCTCTCCATCCGGTACTCGCGGTTGAGCCGGATCAGCACGAACACCAGCAGCGGGAAGACGATCACCACGAGCCACGCGCCCTCGGTGAACTTCACCACGGCGAAGATCAGGACCACGATCGCCGTGTACACCCCGCCGACCGTGTTGATCACCAGCCGCCGGCGCCACTGCGGCTCCTTGTTCCTGATGTGATACCTCGCCATCCCGAAGCCGGCCATCGAGAACCCGGTGAACACGCCGATCGCGTAGAACGGGATCAGGTTGTTGACGTTGAAGCCGACCACGAGCCCCAGTGTCAGCGAGACCACGGTCAGCACGACGATGCCGTTGGAGAACACCAGCCGGTGGCCGCGCTTGGTCAGCCACCGCGGAAGGAACGAGTCCTCGGCGACGAAGCTGGCCAGGAACGGGAACCCGCTGAAGCTGGTGTTGCCGCCGGTGAACAGGATGGCCGCCGTCCCGGCCTGGACCGCGAAGAACAGCACCCGCCCCAGCACGCCGTGGCCGAAGACGAGGTTGGCCTCCTGGGCCAGCACGGTCGGGTAGCCGCTCACGTACGGCCGTGCGTGCATGGCGTGCGCCAGCCACGAGATGCCGCCGATCAACACGGCGACGATGGATCCCTGCATGACCAGGATCTGCCGGGCGTTGCGGCCCTCCGGCGGCCGCAGCGCGCTGACCGCGTTGGACACCGCCTCGATGCCGGTCAGCGACGAGCCGCCGTTGGCGAACGCGCGCAGCAGGACGTAGATCGCGCCCCACGCCAGCAGCCCGGATCCGGAATGACCGAGCAGGTACATGCCCTTCGCCGGGTGCACCTGCGGCAGCCCGCCCACCGCCTCGCGGGCCACGCCGACGACGATCATCAGCACCACCGCGGCGGAGAACAGGTACGTCGGCAGGGCGAACGCCCGGCCGGCCTCGCGGATGCCGCGCAGGTTCCCGTAGCACATGATCAGGATCGCGATCACGGAGATGATCTCGAGCGCGTGCGGCCCGAGCGCCGGGAAGGCCGACACGATCGCCGCGCTGCCCGCCGCCGTCTGGACCGCGACCGTGACCACGTAGTCGATCAGCAGCGCCACGGCGGCCACCTGGGCGACCCGGGGACCGAAGTTCTCCCTCGCCACCACGTAGGACCCGCCGGCCCTGGTGTAGACGGAGACCACCTCGCGGTAGGACAGCACGACGAGCGCGATGCCGAGCAGCACGACCCCGGTCATCGGCAGGATGAGCGAGTACGCAGCGACCCCGAAGACGGGCACGAGCTCGATGAGGATTTCCTCGGTGCCGTAGGCGGCGGACGAGATCCCGTCACAGGACAGCACGCCGAGCGCGAGCGGCTTGGACAGCCGCTCTTCGCTGAGCTGCTCGTTGACCATCGGCGGTCCGAGCAGCCGGCGCTTCAGCACGTAGCCGAGGCCCTCGGGCACCCTCGCCACCCGGCCGCCGCCGAGCAGGCCAGCCGCCTTGGTTACGGCCACCGCGCTCTGCCCTCCTCCCGCCCGACATCACCCTCGTGCCCGCCCCCGCCGTACCCGGCCTGCGGGTCGACCCGGCGCTGGCCGACCGACCAGGCACCTGGCTGGTCCGTCCCACCTGACGCTAGGACGGGTGAACCCCGGCGCGCGTCAGCAGGGCGTCAAGAGTCAGCGCCCGGCCGTTAAGGATCCGTCAAGATCATCCAATTCGGGCCGGACCGGGGTTCGACTGGCAGTGTCATGACATCCGGCAGGAACCGACGCGGGCTCGCGGCGCCCTTCGCGCTGCCGCTGGGCTTCGCGCTGCTGCTCGTGGTCGGCACGGTCGCGGCCGCGCTCGGCGGCAGGCTCAGCGCGGCCGGCGTGCTCATCGCCTGCTCGGTCGTGACCGGCGCCACGTCTTTCGTCGCCGAGTCGCTCGCGGCCGCCCCGCTGGCGCTGATCGGCTGGCTGACCGCGATCGGCTTCTCCCGCCCGCCGTACGCGCAGCTGCGGCCGACCGGGCCCATCGCCTGGCACGCCGCGATCGCGGTCGCCGCCAGCGCGCTGGCGGGCGCCGGGCTGGGCGTGCTGTACCGCTGGTGCGCCGGACGGTTCACACCAAGCCTTTTTCAACCGCCCGCTATGTATCGTGGAGAACCGGATGGATTTCCTAAGGTTGAAAAAGGTTTGCTGGTAGGCATGGGTGCCTCCACCGACGCCGCGCGCAGCGGCGGCGCGGCGTCCGCGGGCGACGGGCTGACCGGACGGCCAGAGGCCGGACGGCTGCTTCCCGCGTACCACGGGCCCGCGCGGCGGCCCGGGCTGGCCGGCGCCATCGACGTGCGCCGGCGCCTGTACGGGGTGGTCCTGGCGCTGGCCGCGATCCCGCTGCTGACGGTGGCGCTCGTGGCCGCCCGGCCGCGCCTGGACCTGGCCGACGACCTGCTGATCTACCTGGTCGCGGTCGTGACGACCGCGGTGGTCGGCGGATTCTGGCCGGCCGTGCTGACCGCGGTGGCGTCCAGCATGCTGCTGAACTGGTACTTCACGCCGCCGCTGCACACGTTCACGATCGGCGAGCCGCGCAACCTGCTGGCCCTGGTGCTGTTCGTGACCGTGGCCGTGGCGGTCAGCAGCGTCGTGCACCTGGCCGCGCGGCGCGCGCTGCAGGCGGCGCACAGCAGGGAAGAGGCGGCGTCCCTACTGGCGCTGGCGCAGACCGTGCTGGGCGGCGCCGACACGCCCGCCGCGGTCCTCGCGCACCTCACCAGCACGCTGGGTGGCCGGGCCGAGCTGCAGGAGCGGGTCTCCGGACGCTGGGTCCCGGTGGCGTCCAGCGGGACCGTCGACGCGATGGACGGCGCGGTCCGCGTCGAGGTGCGCCAGGACCTGGCCCTCGTCGTCGCGGAGCACTCGCCGGCGGCCACCCCCGGCCTGCTGGTCGGGTTCGCCGCTCAGGCGGCGGCGGCGCTCGACCGGGAACGGCTGCGGACGCAGGCCGCCCAGGCCGAGGCGCTCGCCGAGGGCAACCGGATGCGCACCGCGCTGCTGGCCGCGGTCAGCCACGACCTGCGCACCCCGCTCGCCTCGATCAAGGCCAGCGCCAGCAGCCTGCGGCAGACCGACGTGCAGTGGAGCGACGCGGACACCGCGGCGCTGCTGGCCACCATCGACCACAACGCGGACCGGCTGGACGCGCTCATCGGCAACCTGCTGGACATGAGCCGGCTGCACACTGGCTCGCTGCAGCCGTTCCTGCGCCCGACCGCGATCGACGAGGTCGCCCCCGTCGCGCTGCGCGGGCTCGACGCTGCCGTAGGGCGTCTTTCCGGCGAGGAGAGCAGGTCCAAGCTGGAGATGGCGGTGCCCGACGGGCTGCCGCTGCTGCGGGCCGACCCGGGGCTGCTGGAGCGGGTGCTGGCGAACCTGTTCTCCAACGCGCTGCGGCACTCGCCGCCGACCCGGCCGCCGGTGCTGCGGGCCCGCCAGTCGCAGGACACCGTGCTGCTCGAGGTCATCGACCACGGGCCGGGCGTGCCGGATGAGATGAAGGAACGCATCTTCGAGCCGTTCCAGCGGCTGGACGACCACCATGGCGGGGTCGGGCTGGGCCTGGCGGTGGCGCGCGGGTTCGCCGAGGCCATGGGCGGGTCCATCGCCGCCGCCGACACGCCGGGCGGCGGGCTGACGATCCGGGTGCGGCTGCCGATGGCGACCAGCGAGGCCAGATCGGCGCTCGGGGCCGAGCAGTGACCCGCGTGCTCGTCGTGGACGACGAGCCGTCGATCGTCCGGGCGCTGCGCATCAACCTCACCGCGCGCAAGTACGAGGTCAGCACCGCGACCGACGGCGCGTCCGGCCTCGCCGCGGTCGCGCGCGACCGGCCGGACGTGATGATCCTGGACCTCGGCCTGCCGGACATGGACGGCACCGAGGTGATCCGCGGCGTGCGCGGCTGGACGTCCACGCCGATCATCGTGCTGTCGGTGTGGGGGCAGGAGAGCCAGAAGGTGGCCGCGCTCGACGCGGGCGCCGACGACTACGTGACCAAGCCGTTCGGGATGGACGAGCTGCTGGCGCGGCTGCGGGCGGCGGTGCGGCGGGCTTCCCCGGCGCCGGACGAGCCGGTGGTGACCACGGAGCACTTCACCGTCGACCTGGCCGTCAAGCGGGTGATCCGGGCCGGCGGCGGCAACGTCAGCCTCACCCCCACCGAATGGCAGCTGCTCGAGGTGCTGGTGCGCAACCGCGGCCGGCTGGTGACCCAGCGGCAGCTGCTGCAGGAGGT
>Ga0070706_100004409_pt1 | contig 13598 bp, 10 predicted proteins | sample KBSK5501metaG_FD_65476 | JGI IMG/M metagenome (GOLD analysis project Ga0070706, IMG submission 65476) | Corn, switchgrass and miscanthus rhizosphere microbial communities from Kellogg Biological Station, Michigan, USA - KBS K5-50-1 metaG | ecosystem: Host-associated > Plants > Roots >...
ACTTAGCCCTCTACCTCAGTGCCAAGCGCGATCCGCATCCGCGTTGGAGCGCGCAGCTCAGTCGCGTGCGCTATCGCATCGACACCGTCTTCGGCCAGCTCATCGACACCGTCTTCGGCCAGCTCATCGACACCGTCTTCGGCCAGCTCGTTGAGCGCTGCGATGTCAAGCGGGTCTGGGCAGGTGACCTATGGCATTTGTGCAGCCGCTTGCTGCGCACAGTGCTCATGCATACCCTGCCGTCCTGCTCAGCGTTGATCTCGGCAACCCACCCTTGCACCTGGCTCGGTTGGTCACCTAAACAACTTGCACATCGGGTTAGTTATGTAACTCGCGGCGTATTGTCTATTCGGTGCTGCAGTGCCCTGTGCGAGCGCTCCTACAGTTCAGCTGCGAGATGCGAATCCGGTGCCTCCGTACTGGACGGACCACCACGATTCAGCGCGCCTACGTCCGCTCGCGTTCGGCCCCGGGCGAACTCGGCCGTGATCTGCACAGTCAGGAGATGACTATCATGGACCAGATGGACCAGCACGCGTACCAAGCGCAACGATCGCTACCGACCACTAGCCGCCGTTCCGTCTTACGTGCGGGACTCGCCGCTGGGGCCGCAACTACCATCAGTGCCGGGCTGTGGGCCAGCGCGGCACCTGCCGACGCTGCAGCGGCGCGTCAGGGCCTCACCCCCGGCGACGCGGCCATCCTCCGCTTCCTCGCTGCCGCCGAGATTCTCGAAACCGATGCCTGGCAGCAGTATAACGAGCTTGGCGGCATTCAGGATAGCGAAGTCCCGGGCGGAAGTGGGAGCGCCCCCTACACTGCGGCCCTGGCGGTGCTCGATAGCGACATGTCCCAATACATCCACGACAATACCGAGGATGAGTTCACCCATTTCACCTTCATCGATGCCTATCTGGCGTCGCATGGCGTCGAACCCGTCAATCTGGACCGCTTCCGCACGTTGCCCAGTAGCAAGGCGACCGGGGCGCAACAGATCGGCCGGCTCACCAACCTCATGCAGCTCACCGTCGACACGAGTTGGTGGACCCGCTACCGCAGTCGGACGCAGAATCCCGACTTCGGCGATACATTCGCACAGGCCGTCCCGGATCTGAGCACAGGACAGTTCCCGGCCATCCCGCGATCGGACGCCGACCTGTCCCCGAAGGACCACCTCCAGGCGATCGCCAACACGGCGGGCTTCCACTTCGCGTTCATTGAGCAGGGCGGCACCAGCCTCTACCCCTCGCTGGCCCAGCGCGTCACCCATCCGGAGGTGTTGCGCATCCTGCTGAGCATCGGCCCCACCGAAACTATGCACTTCCAGACGTGGCAAGACAAGGCGGGCAACGCGCCGCCGCTCACTGACCCTACCAATGGCTTGCAGTTCCCGGACCTCAACGCGCCACCCTTGGGCGGCGAGGACTTCCAAACCAACCTGATCATGCCCGAGCCGACCATCTTCCTCAGCCGGAAGTTCCCAGTCTGTTCGATCATTCGCCCGACCGAGACCACAGAGGCGGCCACGGCGGCACTCCATGCCTTGACGGCCAACGGGCTGTTCCGTGGCCAATCGCCGGCGTTCTTTGCTACTCTCACCCAACTGGCAGAGGCCGCCGATGCCGCCCGCCACGGAGGGTGAGCGAGGAGCGCATGAGCGCATGAGCGCATGAGCCGCTGCCAGCTGCATGCGTGAGTTGGACACAGACAGGTCCGCATCCACCATGCGAGGAGGGTGCGGGCCTCGTGCTATCTCTTGTGGGTGGCTGCACACCATACTGACCTGGTATCTAGGTGGTGCAGGCGACAGGACGATGTAATGGCCTGCCGTATTACCTTCTGGTAGATACTCGGGGACAGCCCACAAGCACCGGGGCATCACCATTGCCCCTCGCTGGAAAGGACGGGCCGCCGTGAACAAACGCACCATCGCGCTCCTGAGCCTTGCCGCCATCGTCCTCCTGCTCAGCGCCTTTATTGGATTCGGCCCCGCATTCGCCACGCAGCTCCGGTCGTGCCAGAGCGCCACCAACAACCTGTACGCGTCGAACTGCATTTCCTCGGCCAGCGGTGCCGTTGTCATCGGGTTCGTGCTCTATCTCGCCGGCGCCCTTGCCGCCCTGGTGGCGTGGATCCTGGGACTGATTACGACGGCGCACCTAAGACGCTGGGGCTGGTTCGTCGCGGTGCTGCTCATCAGCCCGCTGGGTTCACTGCTCTACGGGCTTGCTGGTCCCACCCAGCGCAAAGCCTGAGACGACGAAGGCGCGATCCGAAGGCGCGATCCGCTGGCATGCACAGGCTGGCTTCCCACCTCACCAGTTCACCGGCGTGCCAACAGGCACCTCCTCCACTCTGGTGAAGGCGCGCGTCCCCTCCCTTCGTGCCATCGTGCCACGGTCGCTGCGCGCTCAGCCTGCAAAGGAGCCGTTGATGCAAAACGACCGCCCCACCCCGCCGGATGTGCCAGGGTTGCCCCGTGCGGCGCCGGGAGCGCCGGAGGCGCCCCCCATCTGGCCCGTGCCTGGACCTAGTACGGGCGACCAGCACTCACGCCCGGCACTTCCCGTGGCCATCGGTTGCCTGGGTGCCACCGCGCTCGGCGGCTGTGTCGTCCTCCTCTTCGGCATGGGCCTGCTCCTCGGCCAGGCCGGCGTCTTCCCGCTGAACCGGCCACCTGCCCACTCCGCGCCAGGGGGGCCCGTGCCCAGCCCAACGTCCAGTTTGACCACGACTCCGGTCGCGGGCTGGCTGCAGGTGACCCCGACCAGTGTGCAGATGGGCTGTGGCGAGGGCGATGGAGGGGGCGATCAGAGCCAGGTCGTCGTGTTGGCCAATCGCGGCCCCCAGCCCGTGCAGTGGCAGACGAGCCTGTCAGTGCCAACGGAGCAGGCGGGGGTCGAGGTGTCCCCGCACGAGGGCACGCTCGCCAGCGGAGCCAGCACGGCGATCCAGCTCCAGTTCCACCGCCAGGACCAGGGTGCTGGCCAGCAGCAAGGCGTCATGCGCTTCGTGCCTGGGTCTCCGGAGGCCGGCCCGTCCCCGAGTTTGAGCTACACGACGTTGGGCTGCACGTGAAGACCCGTCGTCGTCACCCGGCCGGACCCGCCGACCCTGTGGATGCTACGCCTGCCCACGTCCGACACGGGAACCTCCTTCCCGGGAGAGCAAGCGGCTGACGTGGTGGCGAGGCGTTCGCCGTGCTGTCGTATACTGCGCGTTGGCACAGTCACTGTCGTCGCTCAGCGAACAGCCTCTCTGTACGGAGCGTCAGGATGCGCTTGCACTCGAGACGATCATATGCCCTGCTCTCCGTCGCCGCCGCCCTGGTGACGATGGCGCTCAAGTTCGGCGCCTTCACCCTCACCGGCTCGGTAGGCCTCCTCTCCGACGCGCTGGAATCGGTCGTGAATCTGGTCGCAGCACTAGTGGCGGTCTGGGCGCTCACCCTAGCCGCCCGCCCGGCGGACGAGGAGCATACCTACGGCCATAGCAAGGCCGAGTACTTCAGCAGTGGCGTGGAGGGGGCGCTGATCGCGCTCGCCGCCGCGCTCATCGTGCAGCAGGCGGTGCCGCGCCTGCTGCACCCCCAGCCTATCGAGCAGGTGGGGCTGGGCCTGCTCATCGCTGGGGCGGGTGCCGCCATCAATGGCGGCGTCGGGCTCGTGCTCTGGCGGGCAGGGGGGAGGCTGCGCTCGATCACCTTGCAGGCCGACGCTCGGCACCTGTTCACGGATGTGTGGACCACGGCCGGCGTGCTGGTTGGGGTAGGGCTGGTCGCGCTGACGGGCTGGCTCTTCCTCGACCCCCTCATCGCGCTGCTGGTGGCAGCCAACATCCTGTGGACCGGCTGGAAGCTGCTCCATGAGAGTGGGCTGGGCTTGCTCGATACCGCCCTGCCCGCCGCGGACCAGCGCGCGCTCGCGCACGTGCTCGATGGGTTCCGCGCGCGCGGCATCGCCTTCCATGCGCTACGCACGCGCCAGGCAGCCGCACGGCGCTTTGTGTCCTTGCACGTGCTGGTGCCGGGCGCGTGGACGGTGCAGCAAGGGCACGACCTGGCCGAGCAGGTCGAGTTCGCCCTTCGCCAGGCGCTGCCTGATACAACGGTCTTCACCCACCTGGAGCCGCGCGAGGACCCAGCCGCCTACGACGACACCGGACTGGATCGAAGGACGCAGGCGTCGGCGTCGGCGTCTGATGCCGCGCCGGGCTGATCGTCCGACTGCCTCTCGCACGTGGCAGGATGCAAAGGGCAAGGTAGCGGGATCGTGAGGGCATCCCTGTCGTGTGCAGTTGCCTGCGGTCTGAGGTACACGCGCCAGAGCTACGCGTGCCTGTGATACGGGATCGTGCTGCGTTGGTGGAGCATGCGCAGGTGTATAGCTGCGTGGCTCTGCGCTGGCAGTTCACTGCCGCGAGCGTCACCAGCAACGTACACACTCCCTCCAGCCCGATCTCGCATGAGGGTGTGCTATTGGCCGCTATTGCTTGACCTATTTGAACCTCCAGATGCACCATAGCCACCGCTGCCACCACCAGGTCCGCTGTTGCCGCCATGGCCATCTCCCCCGCGGTCGCCGCCATGATCGTCGCCGCTCGGCGTCTGCTGTGGGCTCGGCGTGACATTCTCTTGCTCGTGGCTGCTCACGTTGCTGGTCAGCGCCGCCGTGTTGTCTGGATTGGCTATGCCGATGCTGCTCGGCAGAGGGGCGGAGTCGTCGCCACTAAGCTGGGCCACCAGAGTGGTCGGCGTCACGGAGAAGACGGTGCCGGCCGGCCGGCCGTTCACCAGCAGCACCGCGCCCTGCTGGAAGTCGGTTCCAGAGACGGTGACCTGCCAGAGGTGCTGTCCGTGGCCGGAATAGACCATACTGACCTGGGTGACATGCAGCACGCTATCGCCGATGTCGGCGAGCACGGCGGTTGTCTGCACGCGTTCCGACCAAGCAAGGAATGCGAGCGCGCTGCGCAGATCGGCGCGACCACTCGTAGTGAGCTGCCTCAGTTGCGCGAAGAGCGTGTCCTGCTCGCTCCCAGCGGGGACACTGCCCGCGCTAGTTGCTGCCGCTTGCATTTCATCGCGATAGGTCGTGAGGGCGTCGTCGTAGGCCGAGCCGGTATCGTGACGGGCGACCGCCGCGTCGAGCGCACCGAGCGCGCTCTGGGCGTAGCTGAGATGCAGATTCGTGCGGTCGGCGGCGCTTCCAGCCATACGTACCTGCACGCTCTGCTCCCAGCGATGCAGCCCGTAGAGCACGGTGCCTGGCGAGGCCGCTGCCGCCGCCGTGAAAGTCGTCGCGCCGATGACGAGCAGCAAGGCCGCTGCCAGCGCCGGCCAGAGCAGGCGAGCGCGCCGTGCCGGCCGCCGTGCGGAGCCGAGCCGTCCTGGCACGCTATCGAGCTCAGTGCCATCTTCCTGCTCTGCGGCCCATGTTATCCCGGGAAGCGTGGGCGCGTCGTTGCCGAGGATGGGCGGCACGAGGCTGGGGAATAGCGTCGCCGGGTCGCTACCAGGGAGGGTGGTCATGTCGTTCCCAAGGAGCGGCGGGTCAGCTCCAGCTTGCTCCTGGAGGTACGCTGCCTCAGCGAGGAATTGGGCTTCCAGACGGGCGATGAATTCCGGCGATGGCTGCACGCTAGCCAGGTCTGTCAGCTGATCAGCGGCATCGAGCAGCGGTTGGAGGCTGTCGTGCCCGTTGAGATCAGTTGTTGCTGGCTGATCAGGCGGTACTCGCCCGTTCTCTGAGTGGAGGAACAGCAGGGCATCGAGCCTATCTTCGGGTAGCATGGCCCTGCCCTCCTTCCCGCGACGATTCCTGGCCGCGCCTAAGGGCATCCTCTGCGGCGTGGTGGCGTGCCAGCGATGCCAGCGCGCGGAATTGCAAGGCCCGCACGGCACTCGGCTGCTTCTCAAGCATGCGCGCCACGTCCTCTGTGGTGTAGCCCAAAACACAGCGATACAGAACAACCGCGCGCTGGTCTTCAGTGAGCTGATTCAATCCCGCGACGACTTCCGCCCAGCTTTCCCGGGAAGTGATGATCGCCAGCGGATCGCCTTCGTCAGCGACAGCTACTGGGTGCTTATCCTCGGGCAGCGTCTGAGGCTCCTCCGGCCGAGCATACAACCGGCGGAAATACGCTGCCACTTTGTTGCGCGCAATAGCGAGCAGCCAGGATGTGAACGCGAGCTCGTCCTGCGCGCGCATCGCGCCGATGCCCTCGACGACGGCGAAGAACGTCTCGGAGGTCACATCTTCCGCCGCGTGCACCGCGCCGACGCGCGCCAGCACGTACCGGTAGACGACCGGCAGAAAGAAAGCGACGGTAGAGCATGCCCAGTGCCGAGCGATCGAGCGCGCGGGCGCGTTCCAGCGCAAGGCCGAAGGGAAGCGCGGGGGGCCAGGTCATCCCTGTTCCCGCGCTCTCCACGTTCGCTACTGTCTCGACATCCTTCTCGGGCGTCACCGAGCTGGGATCAGCCAATGCAGCTCGCCTCTCTCCGCGCGAAGTCCATGTTTCCAGTGATGCAACACGCATGGACTGAGCAGCCCGGGCAGCCATCTCGATTACCGGCCGCTGCCGTCGTCGCTGCCACTGCCAGAGCTACCACTGCCTGAGCCACCATGCTCTTCGCCAGAGCTTGCATCCTCACTCTTGATCCTGGTGGCCGCTAGAGTACCATTCGACTGGAGGTTACCCCTGACCTCGACAGACATGCCGGTCTTGAGATCGGAGAACTCGCTGAGTCCGTCGTCGAACACCGTCTGGGGCGAGACCACGACGGTCCTGGTCGCGTTGCCAGCCAGCTGGAGCACAAAGGTCGAGTTGGCCACGTTGATGCTCCCGATGGTTCCTTTCAGCTCGTTCTCATTCTCGTCTTGGGCCTCATTCTCGTTCGCGTTCTCGTTCTGCCCCTCGACCTTTGTCGCGAGCAGACTGCCATCGGCCTGGCGGGCCCCCTTCGCCTCGACATGCATGCCGACTTTGAGCCCGGCGAGGTTTTGCAGGCCCTCTTCGAACACCGTCTGCGCGTTCACGACCACCGTCACGGCGGTACCCTGCGCGGGCGTGACCACGAAGCTCGTATGACCAGCGTCGATGCTGCTGATGGACCCTTCCACCTGCTGGCTGTTGCCGTCCTGCTTCTGAGCGCCGCCATGGTCGTCGGACGCGTCATTATCATTTGATTGGGATGTTTGCGCCTGCGAGACAAGCGGCACATGGGTGCCAGTAGACGCCAGTGCGACCGCGGTTCCGCCGCCCGCGACCAGGACGGTCCCCACCACAGCGAGCGCAAGTTTGCTCTTGAGCAAGAGCATCAGTTTACCCAGCATTGTCCTCGATCCTCCTCAACCTTCTCCATCGCCGCGAACGCAGCGAGGTGAAATCGGGCGCCCGGCCAATAGCGCTGTGTGCGAGTGACATGTCACTGAGTACGTTGTGCGAGGAGGAGTTCGTGTTACGGCCTGCGCATACGTCCCGCGACATTTGGCCAGGTACGGGTGACACGCTGAGTCGCTGAGGCCGAGTGCGTGTCGGCGCGAAGGCATGGAGAAGGCGCGGTGGCCACGGGGAGGAGCGCCCTCTGCACCGCGCGACGCAGGGCGAGACACCCATCTCCATCCCTCCAGATGCCGTCCGAAGGGATGGAGATGAGTATGGGGGAAGGCTCTATGCGCCCAGCTGCGCGAACATATGGCAGTTGAAGCGCACGGCGCGGGCGAGGTCCGCCAGGCGGATGTGCTCGTTGGGCGAATGCATCAGGTTGCCGTAATAGGTGGCGTTGCCCGGCGCGGAAAGCCCCGGTACCCCGACCTGGCGCTTGAGCGCGCCCAACAGCGGCAGCGTGCCGCCGGAGAGCGGCGTGATCGAGGGACGCTTGCCCTCGAACGACTCGGCGATGGCGGCGATGTGCCGCACGATCGGCGCCTCCAGCGGCGTCACCACCGGCTCGGCGGTTTCGGACGTGGTGATCTGGATGTCACGGTAGCCCTGCGCGTCGAGATGCGCGCGCAGCTTGGCCAGAATATCGCCCGGCTCCTGGTCGGGCACCAGGCGGAAGTCGATCTTCGCCATCGCTTTGGCCGGCAGCACCGTCTTCGACCCTTCGCCGGTGTAGCCGCTTTCCAGTCCCGCGATGTTGCAGGTGGGCGCGAACGCCTGGCGCACGAAGAGGTCGTGCCCCGTCAGGCCGTCGACGAAGCGCTCGACGCCATAGGTCACCTTCATCTCTTCGTCCATCACCGGCTGCTCGCGCAAGGCGGCGATCTGCGCCTCGCTGGGCGGGCGCACGGCGTCGTGAAAGCCGGGAATCGTGATACGTCCGCTGGCGTCTTTGAGCGTCGCTAGCGCCTGTACCAGCCGCCACGCCGCGCTGGGCAGCACCGGCGCGCCGCCGGAATGCGCGTCGCGGCTCAGGCACTGCACGTCGAGCTGGACGTAGAGCAAGCCCTTGCTGCCCAGGCCAAGCTCCGGCCGCCCCTGCACGTCGAAGCCCGCGCCCTCCCACAGGCAGGCGTCCGCCGTCAAGCGTTGCCTGTGCGGCGCGATGATGTCCTCGAAGTGCGAGCTGCCCACCTCTTCTTCGCCCTCGATGATCCACTTGAGCGTGATCGGCAGGTCGCCCTCGGTCGCGAGCAGCGCGTGAATCGCGCTCAGCCGCGCGGCGATCTCGCTCTTGTTATCCGACGCGCCGTGGGCGAAGAGCTTGCCGTCGCGGATCGTTGGCTCGAACGGCGGCGAGTCCCACAGCTCGAAGGGCTCTGGTGGCTGCACATCATAGTGGTTGTAGAGCAGCAGGGTGTACGGGCTGCGGCCCTTGCGCTCGCCGAAGATGATCGGCGGCGCGTCTGGCACGGCGAAGCGCTCGGTGGTGAAGCCGGCCGCGGCCAGCAACTGTTCCACGAGCGCGGCCATCTCGCCCATGCCCAGGTGCTGTGCCGAGACGCTCGGCTGGCGGCAGAGGCGGACGAGCAGGTCGCGCGCGTCGGCGTCATGCGCTTCGAGATAGGACTGGAGTGCGCTGGTCATCAGGTGTATCCCTTTCCACGGATCACGAGAAATCGGCGCAGGATGCCTCTGCCTTCAGGCATAGAGAGGAATGCGCCGCCGCCGCGAGGCGGTACTATCCCCATTGACTATTCTACTCCATGCAAGTAGACTTGCGGTATGAAACAAACGCTGCTCGTCAAGCTGGCCCCCGCGCCTGAACAACACGCCGCGCTCCTGCGCACGCTGGAAGCGTTCAACTCCGCCTGCAACGTCATTGCGGGCGTGGCGTACGCGCACCACATGGCGAACAAGATCGAGCTGCAAAAGCTGGTGTACTACGACATTCGCCAGCAGTTCGGGCTGTCGTCGCAGATGGCCATTCGCGCCATTGCCAAGGTGGCGGAAGCCTACAAGCGCGACAAGCGCATCAAGCCCAGCTTTCGGCCCTACGGCGCGATGGTCTATGACGAGCGCATCTCCAACTTCCCGACAGCGGATCGCGTGTCGCTCTTGACGTTGGACGGACGCGTGGAAATCCCTTTCCGTTTCGGGGTCTATGCTGTAGGCATGATGCAGCGACGGCGGGGGCAATGCGACCTGCTGTACCGCACGAGCAGCGACACCTTCTTCCTGGCGGTCACGGTAGACACATCCGAGCCGACGCCCGATGAAGCGAGTGACTACTTGGGGGTTGACCTGGGCATCATCACGTTGGCAGCGACGAGCGACGGCGAGTTCCTGAACCACTCGGCAGGCCCCAAGCACGCCCACATCAATCAAGTGCGGGCGCGGTACAGCCGCTTCCGCGCGAAACTCCAACAGCAGGGCACCAAGAGTGCGAAGCGCCTGCTGAGGAGGCGCAGCAGGCGCGAGAAGCGCTTCGCACGTGACATCAATCATTGTCTGTCGAAGGCCCTGGTCAGCACGGCAAAAGGCACCGCGCGGGGGATCGCGCTCGAAGACCTCAACGGCATTCGGGCACGTATCGCCACGCGGCGAACGGTTGCGGGGAAGCGCCAACGGAGAGTGCTGCACAGTTGGGCCTTTCGACAGCTGCGTGCCTTCATTGCCTACAAGGCGACGTTGGCAGGCGTGCGCGTGGTGCTGGTCAACCCCGCGTACACGAGCCAAACCTGTAGCCACTGCGGGCACTGCGCGAAGGCGAGTCGTCGTAGTCAAGCCAAGTTCCTCTGTGTCGCGTGTGGGTTCTCCGCCCATGCGGACCTGAACGCGGCGGAGAACATCCGCTGGGCTGCCCTGTCATGCAGCCGAACGTCTCGGCCCCTCGCGGGCTAGGGACAAGCCCCGGCGTGAGCCGCGGGGTTCATGACGAGAGATGCTGCTGGAAGTAGCCGATGATGCGCTCGTTCAGGTACACGCGGCCGGCCGGGTGGCGCGGCATGTGGCGCTCGTCGGGAAAGAACAGCGTGTCGTAGGGGACGCGCGCGCGAATCAGCGCATTCATGAGGCGGGCGGAGTGGCGGAAGTGCACGTTCTCGTCCAGCATGCCGTGCACCAGCAGTAGCTTACCGCGAATGCCGGCGGCGTGGCGCAGCACGCTGCCCGCGGCGTAGCCGTCCGGATTCTCTGCGGGCGTGCCCATGTAGCGCTCGGTATAGGCGGTGTCGTAGCCATCCCAGGCCGTCACCGGCGCGCCCGCCACGCCGACCTTGAAGACCTCCGGAGCCTTGGCCAGGCACATCAGCGCCATGTAGCCGCCATAGCTCCAGCCCAAGACGCCAATGCGCGCCGGATCGCTCAGCCCCTGCGCGACGAGCCAGTGCACGCCGTCCACCTGATCCTCCACCTCGACGGTGCCCATGCGCCGGTCGAGCGCCGCCTCGAAGGCCAGCCCGCGCCGCGCGCTGCCGCGATTGTCCAGCCGGAAGACGAGGTAGCCCAGTTGCCGCAGATATTGCAGGTCCAGCGCGGCCGTCAGCCGGCCCCAGCTGTTGGTGACGAGCTGCGCGTGCGGTCCGCCGTAGACGTGGATGATCGTCGGATGCGGCCCTGGCCCGAACACCGCCGGCGGACAGTAGAGCGCGCCGTAGAGCGGCGTGCCGTCGCGGCCCGGCAGCGTGACGAGCTCCGGCGGCGCCAGCTGAAAGTCGGCGAGGCGCGGATCGGCCGGCACGGCGATCGGGTGCAGGAGCGCGCTGTCCTCCAGCGCACGCAGGGTCGCGACCGGCGGCGTGTCGGTGGCGCTGCGCACGTCCACGAAGCGCCGGCAGGCATGGTCGAGCGTCACGGCGTGCATCCCCGGCTCGCTGGTGATGCGCCGCACGTCGCCGCCCTCCAGCGAGACGGCGTAGAGATGTGACTCCAGCGGCGTCTCGCGCGTGCCAGTGAAGTACGCCAGACGGCGCCTCTCGTCCACCGCCACGAGCGCGTCCACCATCCACTCGCCCGCGGTCAGCTGCCGCACCAGCGCGCTGCTGCCCGTGTAGAGATACAGATGGCGGAAGCCGCTGCGCTCGGAGGTCCACACGAAGCCGCCGTCCGCCAGCATCACCAGCGGCTTCTCGGCGACGTTGACCCAGGGCTGGGTAACTTCGCGCAGCACCAGGGTGCGCGCGCCCGTCGCGGCATCGAAGCGGACGAGGTCGAGCGCCGTCTGCGCGTGGTTGAGCAGCGCGGCGCCGAGGCTGCCGTCGCGCCACCAGAAGACACGGGCCAGGTAGCACTCCTCGCCCGTGTCGAGATCCATCCAGACCGGCGCGCTGCCCTCCGCCGCGACGACCGCCAGGCGCACCCGCGCGTTGGCGGCGCCGGCGAAGGGATAGCGGTGGAGCTCATAGGCGTCCGCGGTCGCGTCGTCGCCCAGGTGCGCAATGCGGTAGATGGGGATGTGCGTCTCATCCACCTCGGCGAAGGCGATCTGCTGGCCGTCCGGCGCCCACCAGAAACCCTCGCTCCTGTCCAGCTCCTCCTGCGCGATGTACTCGGCCAGGCCGTGCGTCGTGCCGGTGCTGCGCGCGCCAAACGTAAGCTGCCTGGGGCTGGCGACGCCACCGTCCGTGGACACGACGTAGAGCTCGGCATCGCGCACGAAGGCGATCTGGCTGCCATCCGGGGAGAGCGCAGAGGCGAGGATGGGCAGCGCGTCTGCTCCCTCCACGACGAGCCGCAGGGGCGCGCCCGGCCTATCCAGCACGTAGAGGTCATCGCCGACCGGGATGAGCAGGTGCTCGGCGCGCTCGGCGCGGCTGTAGCGCGTGAGGCCGGTGGCGAGCGAGCGCTCGCGCTGGCGTCGCAGCTCTTCGGCGGGTGAGAGGCCTTCTTCACGCAGGCCGCCCCCTGGCGGCGCGACGAGCAGCGACTGCGCGCCGGTGGCGGTATCCAGCGCGTAGAGCTGCTGCGCGGGCTGCTCCGGCGTGCCGAGCAGGTACGTAACCTGCGTGTCGTCCTGGCTGAAGGAGAAGGCGTTGGGCATGGCCATGCCCGGCGCGGGAACGGCAGCAATGGCTTCGATGGCGAAGGTGGGACGTGGTGGTGCGTCGGGCATGAGCGGAATCCTCATTGTGGTGGTGGCTGCATCGCCCCGATGCATGTGGAGTATAGCATCGGTCGTATGACATTGACGTGAACGGCAATGTTGCGCGATAGTACACGAGTACGATCACGAGATGGGACTGCCGGCGGCATGACCGTGGCGACAGCACCGGTGAGATGGAGTGGAAGCGCATGGCGATGGACGGCAAGGCAAGCGGCACACGAGAGCAGGCGCGGCAAGGAGCGCCGGCACACGACCGGTACAAGTGGATCGCGCTCTCGAATGCGACGCTCGGCGTGTTGATGGCGACGATCAACTCGAGCATCATCTTGATCTCGCTGCCGGCCATTTTCAACGGCATTGGCATCAATCCGCTGGCGCCGGGCGAAACCAACTACTTCCTCTGGCTGCTGCTTGGCTACATGGTCGTCACCGCGACGCTGCTGGTGACCTTCGGGCGTATCTCGGACATGTTCGGCCGAGTCAAGCTCTATAACTTGGGCTTCGCCGTCTTCACCATCGGCAGCATCCTGCTCTTCCTGACGCCGGGCCGCGGCAATACCGGCGCGCTGGAGCTGATTCTGTTCCGCCTGGTGCAGGGCGTGGGCGCCGGCTTCCTCTTCGCCAACAGCGCCGCTATCCTCACGGACGCCTTTCCCGCCGAGCAGCGCGGCATGGCGATGGGCATCAATCAGGTGGCGGCGATCGTCGGCTCGCTGGCGGGCCTGATCCTGGGCGGTGTGCTCGCCACGTTCAACTGGCGGCTGGTCTTCCTGGTGAGCGTGCCGGTGGGCATTTTCGGCACCATCTGGGCGTTCCTCAAGCTGCGCGAGACCGCCACGATCCGCGCCCACCAGCGCATCGACTGGCCAGGCAACATCACCTTCGCCGCGGGCCTGACGGCGTTGCTGCTCGGCATCACCTACGGCATCGAGCCGTACGGAGATTCGCCGATGGGCTGGACGAATCCCGGCGTCATCGCCGCGATTGTTGGCGGCCTGGTGCTCCTGGCGCTCTTTGTCTGGATCGAGCTGCACGCGGCGGATCCCTTGTTTCGGCTGGATCTCTTCCGCATCCGCATGTTCTCGATGGGCAATCTGAGCGTCTTTCT
>Ga0070706_100004411_pt1 | contig 13598 bp, 15 predicted proteins | sample KBSK5501metaG_FD_65476 | JGI IMG/M metagenome (GOLD analysis project Ga0070706, IMG submission 65476) | Corn, switchgrass and miscanthus rhizosphere microbial communities from Kellogg Biological Station, Michigan, USA - KBS K5-50-1 metaG | ecosystem: Host-associated > Plants > Roots >...
AGCCCGGTGAACTCGCCGAGCGAGTGGCCCATCACGACCTTGGGCTCCGCGAGTCCGTCCGCGGCTTCCTCCGCGGCACGCAGCGAAGCGATCGCCGTCGCGAGCAACGCCGGCTGGGTATTCGCCGTGCGATCGAGCTCCTCCACGGGGCCGTCGAAGCACAGCGCGCGCAGATCGATCCCGAGCGCGTCGTTCGCTTCTTCGAAGACGCGCGCGGCGCGCGGGTAGCGGTCGGCGAGGTCTCTTCCCATTCCGACGGCCTGCGAGCCCTGGCCGGGGAAGAGCCATGCGACGCCCATGAAGCGGCGAGTCTACGAGGGCTGTTTCCAGTGATCCGCCGGCGACCCATCGGCGTACGCCGAGGGGCGGAGCGGATAGCGCTTCGCGACCAATCATCGGGGAGGATCCATGCGCAAGGGACTCATCGCCATCGCCACACTCGCGTTGCTTCTCGGGTCGGGTTCTCTCGCGCTCGCGATCGGGAGCACCGACAGCCGGGCAAACCAGCCCCAGGTTGCCGGCGATCCATCGAGCAACACGACCGCGCGATTCCCGACAAATAAGCAGAACGAGCCCACCATCGCGGTCGACCCCTCCAACGGAAAGCTGATCGCCGGTTCGAACGATGAACAGCTCCAGCCGCCGTGTGGGCCAGGTCCGGTCCGCGGGGCATCGGCGCCGGCGAACGACTGCTCGTTCTTCCCGAACGTAGGCACGAGCGGCGTGTATACGTCGAGCGACGGCACGACGTGGACCAATCGCGGGCTTCTGCCCGGCTACAGCGACAACGGCGGCTCGCTCGTCTCCGATGGCGACCCGGTGATCGCCTTTGGCCCCAAGCCCAACGGTGCCGGCGGCTTCTCATTCTCCAGCGGCGCGCGCGCCTATTACGCGAACCTCGCCTCGTTCGCGAGCGGAGCCGCGAACGGGAACCAGGCTCCGGAGCTGCTTGCGGTCTCGCGCTCGGACGACGACGGCGTGAGCTGGCTTGCGCCAGTCGTTGCTGCGGGCGGCCACGGCTTCAAGTTCAACGACAAAGAAGACGTCTGGGCGGACAAGAACCCGTCCTCGCCTTTCTTCGGGCGGGTCTACGTTTCCTGGACGCAATTCCGCGGGAGCGTGTTCACGTTCTTCGGCGAGCCGATCATGGTCACGTTCTCGTCGGACGGCGGCGCGACCTGGTCCGCTCCGAACCAGCTCTCGGCGGCGCACAACAACGGCACGGTCGGCGGTCGCCAGGGGTCCGCGGTGCGCACGGGCCCCGACGGCACGGTGTACGTGTTCTGGGAGGACGGCGACAACAAGGTCGGCAACAAGATGGTGTTCGCCTCGTCGAGCGACGGCGGCGTTCACTGGACGCGTCCCGGCCTGATCGCGCCCGTGCGCGACATCGCCGACCCGATCCCTGGAGCGAACTTCCGCACCGACAGCTTCCTGTCGGCGGTTGTGGACCAGCGAAACGGCTCGGTCTACGCCGCGTGGTCCGACGCCAGCGGCGGCACGGGTCACATCGTCGTGACCAAGAGCACCAACGCAGGCGCGACGTGGAGCACGCCTCGGACGGTCTCGGCGGTTTCCAACGGGTACGCCTTCTTCCAGGGCCTCGACGTTGCCCCGAACGGACGCGTCGACGTCGGCTACCAAGCACTGACGGTGCTGGGGAGCGCGACGACCTACGGGACCGGCAACGCGAAGATCGACAGCTACTACACCAGCTCGAACGACGGTGGTGCGACCTGGTCCGGACCAACTAAGGTGTCGAGCATGTCGAGCGATCCAGCGGCGTCCGCGCAGAACAATCTGAGGCGCCAGTTCTGGGGTGACTACAACACGCTCGTGTCGACGAACGCCACCGCCTACTTCATCTACACCGACGCCCGCACCGGCGCCGGCTGCGCCGCGGTCGACGCTTTCCAGCACGGGGTGGATGGCTCCGGTCCGGCAACGGCGAAACCGGCACCGCCAAGCGCCTGCCCGTCGCAGTTCGGCAACACCGACGTGTTCGTGTCGAAGATCACGCCCTAGTCACACGCGCGCACTTAAGCAACGCCCCCGGCCGCGTCGCGACCGGGGGCGTTGCACGCCCGGCGGCTGGTGAGACGCGCCCGTTACCGGGTCGCAGACCCGCGGCGGACATCATCTGGCCCGAGTGGCTCGCATCGCCGAGTGGAACGTCTTCGAAGCGTCCGGGCAACGGCACGTCGTGGGCGTCGGTCGAAATCTGTTCGGCGGCCTGAGCGTGACCTTCGATCGAAAGAGCCTGGCCCGCTTCGACCAGACCCCGGAAGCCGATCGGTACCTCACCAGCGTCACCGGACACGTCCTGACGGTGTCGGCGCCGCGCGCGTCGAGCGATCAGCCGACGCTCAGCGTGGACGGAAGGCCGGTGCTCGGCGGCGAGACGACGCTCCCGGCGCCGCTCACGATCGACGGCGCCGGCGCGGCGATCACCGGGCAGGATCTCGCGCGGTATCAGCTGCTGCAGCGGCGCAACGGCGGCGGCGCCTGGTTCTACTGGATCGGCGGGGCCTCCATCCTCAACTCGCTTCTCTATGCCGCGGGGACTCAGTGGGGGCTCGTCGTAGGTCTCGGGGCCACGTACTTGATCGATGGGCTCGCGACCGAGCTCAGCGGAACGGTCCGGACGCCGATCTACGCGTTCGCCATCGACGTCGTGCTGGCGGCCAGCGTCATGCTCATCGGCCGCGCCGCGCGTCGCGGTCACCTCGGGTGGTACGCAGCGGGCATGGTGTTCTACCTCCTCGACGGCGTGCTCTTCGTCGTGGTGCGGGACTTCCTCGGCATCGCGGTGCATGCGTTCGCCCTCTTTGGGCTGCTGAGCGGCTGGCGTGCGGGACGCGCGCTGCGGCGGATCGAGAGCGCCGCGCTGGTGGCCGCCGCCTAACCGCGGCGCCTCATCTCGCGCGCGTACTCGGGGAAATAGCGCTCGATCGTCGAGAGATCGAACTGACCCAGGATCTGAGTGTTCGGCTCGCGCGCAAGAAGGAATTCGAACGAGCGACGAATGAGGTCGGCGACGTCCCCATCGCCGTACCGCTCGTGCTCCGCGGGCGAGATCCGGACGCTGTGCGTCGTCGTTGTGCGATCGCGCACGGTGACGTCGGCGACCCAGCCTTCGCCGGACTCACGCACGCTCACCGTAAGGCGGTCAGCGGAGGGCAATCACGAAGAGCGCCTGGCCGTATTCCACCGGCGCGCCGCCCGCCACGAGGACCTCGCTGATCTCGCCGTCCGCCGGCGCGCTGATCTCGGCGACGTGCCCGAGCGATTGGATACCGCCCAGCACATCGCCGCGCGCGACCGCATCGCCCGCGCTCCACTCGCGCGCCGAGTTGAAGATCCCGACGGTCGTGGCATGAACGCGCTGGGTCTTCTCCAGGGCGACATCGGCGTCAACAATCGCTGGGGCTTTCCCCCCGCGGCCCCCGACACTCCCGTGACGACGAGTCACCGAAACCGCGAAGCCGTCGGCCTCGACCTCGATGGTCGCGCCGGCAAGACCATCCGGCAGCCGCAGTTTCAACAGATCATCGACTAGCCCGAGCAGCGGGTCGGTCTCGCTCAACTCTCGCCGCCGCCGCCCATCGGGTTGCGGAGCATCCTTCGCCACCACGGCCGTGGTGCCGCGGAAGGCTGCCCGCCGCTCGGCTCGACGATCGTGCCGAACGCGCGGAAGCGCTCGTAGCGGAGCGACAGCAGGTCCGCGATCGGAACACGCGCGAGACGCTCGACCTGAGCGACGAGCGCGGTCTTGATCGCCGCCGCGGTCGCGTCGTGGTCGGTGTGCGCGCCACCGGCCGGCTCGCGGATGAGCGCGTCGACGACTCCGGTCTCGAGTAGATCGGGACCGGCGAGCTTCATCGCGGTCGCCGCGCGCTCGGCTTCGCTCGCGCTGCGCCACAGGATGGCCGCGCACCCCTCGGGCGAGATGACGGAGTAGGTCGCGTTCTCGAGCGCGAGGACAACGTCACCGACCCCGAGCGCCAACGCCCCGCCCGAGCCCCCCTCGCCGAGCACCACGACCACCACCGGAGTCGCGAGGCGCGTCATGAGCTGGATGCTCGACGCGATCGCCTCCGCCTGTCCGCGCTCCTCGGCTTCTGGTCCGGGGTACGCGCCCGGCGTATCCACCAAGGTGACGAGCGGGAGGTGAAACTTCTCGGCGAGGCGAAAGAGCCGCATGGCCTTTCGGTAGCCCTCGGGGTACGGCATGCCGAAGTTGCGTTCGATGTTCTCCTCGGTCGACGCGCCCTTCTGCTGCCCGACCACCACGACCGGCCGACCGGCGAGCTCGGCGATGCCGCCGACGATGGCCGGATCGTCGCGGAAGGCGCGATCGCCGTGCAGCTCCTGGAAGCGGTCGAAGACGCGGCCGATGATCTCGAGCGCGTGCGGGCGCGCGATGTTCCGCGCGGTCTGGACGGCCTGCCATGCGCTGGGCCGGCCGGCGGCGAGCTGCGTGGCGTCGGTGACGAGACCCGCCTCGATCGCGAGGTGGCCGTTGCCCTCCGTGGCGCGACGCGTCCCAACGATGCGATCGAGCATGGACACGCTAGTCGGCGGTGCCGGGCCGATGGAGATGCGGGCGAATTCCGGGACGCGGCACTACAGGCTCCAGCGCAGGTCCTGGCCCGCGATGCGGAACGCGCCCAGAAAGAAGGCGATCCGGTCCTTGAGCTGCGTGCGCGGGACGACCTGATCGACGAAGCCGTGCGCGAGCAGGAACTCGGCACGTTGGAATCCCTTCGGCAGCTTCTCGCCGATCGTCTCGCTCGTGACGCGCGCGCCGGAGAAGCCGATCAAGGCCCCGGGCTCGGCGAGGACGATGTCGCCGAGCGACGCGAACGACGCCAGTACGCCGCCCGTGGTCGGATCGGTGAGGACGCTGATGAACGGGATCCGGGCTTCGTCAAGCCGTGCGAGCGCGGCGACCGTCTTCGCGAGCTGCATGAGCGCGATGGTCCCCTCCTGCATCCGCGCGCCGCCGGATGCGGAGACGATCACCAGCGGCTTGCGCTCGGAGAGTGCGCGCTCGGCGGCGCGCGTGAGCTTCTCGCCCACCACGCTCCCCATCGAGCCGCCCATGAAGTCGAAATCCATGACTGCCAACACGATCGGGATGCCCGAGAGCGAGGCATCGCCGGTGAGTACCGCATCCTTGTGCCCGCTCTTGGCCTGCGCCGCGGCGATGCGTTCGGGATACGGCTTGCTGTCGACGAAGCCGAGCGGGTCGGAGGACACGATGTCCGCGTCGGTCTCACCGAACGAGCGCGCGTCGGCGAGGAGCTCGATGCGCCCGGCCGCGTCGAGCTTGAAGTGGTGACCGCATTTGGGGCACACGCTCTGGTTGCGCTCAAGCTGTTTGTTGAACAGCATCTCGCCACAGCTCGGGCACTGTGTCCAGAGATGTGACGGGAACTCTTTCGGCTTTCGGCCGAAGGGATTGCGCAGCCTCATAGGGCGTCCTCGGAACGGTACCAGCAGAGGCCAATCACGCCGGGCCCGGCACGCGCGCCGATGACCGGCCCGGCCTCGGCCAGCCAGTGCTCGACACAGTGGAATTGAGCCTGCGCCCAGTCGGCGAGAGCCCGCGCTCGCTCCGGGTCATTTGTGTGCATCGTGCAGGCATTCACCCGCGAGCCCGGCGGCAAACGCTGCTCGATCAATTCTTTGAGGCGAGCGGTGGCCTTCTCCCGAGTCCGTACGCGATCGACGGGCGCGACCACGCCGTCCTTGACCTCGAGGATCGGCTTCACGGCGAGGAGCGAACCGAAGAGCGCCGCGCCGCCCGAGATACGGCCGGACCGCCTCAGATATTCGAGCACGTCCGCGGCGGCAAGGAGATGCACCTTGCCCGCCAATCGGCGCGCGATCCGCACGCCGTCTTCGAACGGACGCCCATCGCGGCGCGCCCGCGCGCATGCGGTCGCGATGAGGGAGATCGCTCCGGCCACGGTGCGCGTGTCGACGACCTCGATGCGCGCGGCACTGATCTGCTGCGCGGTTGCCGACGCAACGGAGTACGTGCCCGACAGCTCGCTCGCGATCGTCAGGACGATCATCTTCTTCGTCCCTTCGGCGATGAGCTTCTCGTAGACCTCGCGGCACTCGCCCATCGAAGGCTGCGACGTACCCGGCTTCGCGTCCGGGGCGGCGATCTTCTCGTAGAACTCGTCCGCCGTGAGATCGACGCCGGCCGTATAGGACTCGTTCCCGATGTCGACGTGCAGTGGCAGCGGACGGATATCGAGCTCGCGGTCCATCCCCGGCGGGAGGGACGCGGTCCCATCGATGACGATCGCGTAGCGATCGCTCACAAAAGACGCACGTCGCCCGCGACGATGCGCTCATCACCGACGATCAGCGCGCCGTCCTCGGCGATGTCGCGCGCGATCCCGCGCGCCGCCGGCTGGCCATCGCGGAGGACCTCGACCTGCTGACCGAGGAGCGTGGCGCGCCGGCGCCATTCGTCGAGGGCCGCGCGGCGCTCAGACCGGTCGGCCACGCGGTCGAGCTCGCGCGTCAGGCGGACGAGCAGGGAAAGCCGATCGACGGTGTGGCCGGCGAGCGCGAGCGATGTCGCACTCTCGCGAAGGTCGGGCGGGAAGTCGTCGCGGCGTTGATGGACGTTGACGCCGATACCGAGCACCAGCGAACCACTCTTCCCGTCGGTCGTCGCGTGGGCTAGTGCGCCGGCGACCTTCTTGCGGCCGACCTCTACGTCGTTCGGCCATTTTAGGCGGGCACCGGTGACGCCCAGTCCATCGAGCGCGCGCGCCACCGCGACACCGGCCAGAAGCGCGAAAAGCGCCGGTTCCGCCGGGGCGGGGCGGAAGAGCCACGACGCGAGTAGGCCCTGGCCCGCGGGAGCGAGCCATGACCGTCCCCGCGTCCCGCGACCGGCGGTCTGCTCCTCGGCGACGACGACGAGTGGCCCGGATCCGGCGCCCCCGAGCTCGCGCGCGCGGTCATGCGTGGAAGGGAGCGACGCGCGGTACTCGATGGCTCGGCCGAGCTCGAGCTCGAGTGCGCTCCGTACCGCGGGGATCGCGAGGAGCGCGAGGCGCATCAGCGCCCTGCGAGGATGATGGGGACGCGCACGATCTCGTCGATGTTCCCGTCGCGCGGGCTCCGCGTGAAGACCTCGGCGAAACCGATGACATCGGATGGCGGATCGGTATACGTCGCAGTGACGGTGAAGGTGCCGCGCGCGGGCGCGCCGGCGGTGGCCGTCGTGATGCCGCCGGCGAGGACACGGCCCGCGGTATCGGTCACCTGCCAGATGAGGTTCGCCTCAAAGACGCTCGCGTCGCCGCTGATCGTGAGCGGGCTTTTGACGCGCATGTGCGCGAGCGGCTCACGCACGACGATCAAGCCGCGCGCCGAGATGAGCGGGGTCGGGGACGGTGTCGGCGTCGGCGTAGGGCTCGCCGTCGGAGTCGGCGCCACGGTCGGCGACGACGTGCGCACCGGGGTGGGCGTCGGCGTCGTGACCACGATGCGCTGATCGACGCACGCGCTCATCAGGAGCACCACGACGAGCAGGGGGATGCGAAGGGTGCTAGGCCCCCTTCGACGGCTTCTCACGAACGGCGGACCTGAGCTCCGGCGGCGCGGACCCGCACGACGCGACCGCGGGCCATGGTCCCCACGGCGTGCGCCGACTCCTCCATCGCCGCAGCGACGCGGTCGGCAAGTCGTGCCGGTGCGAACGCGACGACGCTCGGTCCGGCGCCCGAGAGTGCCGCACCGAACGCTCCCGCCCCGCGCGCGGCCGCGATGATGTCGTCGAGGCCGATCACGAGATGGGCGCGGGCCGGCTGATGCAGCCGGTCGGCCATCGCGATCGAGAGCAGCGCTCCGTCGGATCGCAGCACCGCCGCGAGGAGCGCTGCGGCATGCGCCAGGTTGAAGACCGCATCCGCCCGCGAAACACTGGCGGGCAGCACCGCGCGCGCCTTGTCGGTGGCGAGCGGCTCGCGCGGGATCAGCAAGCAGATGCGCCACGACCTGGGGAACGCGATCCGCGTCGCCACCGGCCCGTCATCGCCGGGGAGCGCGACGGTGAATGCGCCGTAGAGCGCGGCGGCCACGTTGTCGGCGTGGCCTTCCACCTCGCTCGCGACACGAAGCAGGGAACGGCGGTCGAGCGGCTCGCCCATGAGGGCGTTCGCGGCGACGACGCCGCCGACGATGGCCGCGGCGCTCGAGCCGAGGCCGCGGCCGACCGGGATGGCCGAGCGCTGCGTCACGTGATAGGCGCCGAGCGTCTCGGCGGCTGCCTTCGCTGCCGCGCGAGCCGACACGACAAAGAGGTTGTCGTCGCCGGTGGGGATGCCGTTCTCGCTGCCGCTGCCATCCTCTTCGACGTTGACCGACCAGCTCCGCGCCGGACGCAGCTCGTAGTCCGCGAGAAGCGGAAGGGCGATCGCGAAGGAGTCGAAGCCGGGGCCGAGATTGGCGCTCGAGGCGGGCACGCGCACGCGTAGCTCCCCCACTGCTACGACCTCAACGCACGGCGAACCGCATCCGGTGTGGGCTCGACCTCCGCGATGGGGCCACCGAGCGAACGCGCCCGCTCGGGGTCCTTCATGCCGTTACCGGTAAGGACGCACACGACCTGACGCATGTCGCGAAGCCCACCATCGCGGGCGCGTCGGCGGAGCCCGGCGATCGCGGCAGCGGATGCGGGCTCGCAGAAAACGCCCTCGCACCGCGCCACAAAGCTGTACGCATCCAGGATCTCGCCGTCGCTCACCGCGTCGATCGCCCCGCCCGACTCATCCCGCGCCGCCACCGCGCCCTTCCACGATGCGGGGTTCCCCACGCGAATGGCTGTCGCCACCGTCTCCGGCTCGGCCACAGGAGCTCCGCGGACGATCGGCGCCGCCCCCGCCGCTTGATAGCCGTACATTTTTGGCCGCCGGCGCGCGAGACCGAATCCCGTCGCCTCGACGAACCCCTTCCAGTACGCGGTGATGTTCCCCGCGTTCCCGACCGGGATGAAGAGCGCGTCCGGGGCGTCGCCGAGGGCCTCGCACACCTCGAACGCTGCGGTTTTCTGCCCCTCGAGCCGATCGGGGTTGACGCTGTTCACGAGCGTCGCCTCGCCCAGGTCCGCGAGGGCGCGCGCGACGGCGAGTGCGGCGTCGAAGGGTCCCCGGACCGCGATGACGCGCGCGCCGTGAGCGATGGCCTGCGCGAGCTTGCCGGCGGCGACCTGGCCCGCCGGCAGGACGACCGTGCAGGAGATCCCCGCGCGCGCCGCGTACGCGGCGGCCGAGGCGGCCGTGTTCCCGGTCGACGCGCAGAGGATCATCCGCGCACCCGCCTCGAGCGCCTTCGCGACCGCAACGACCATCCCGCGGTCTTTGAAGGAGCCGGTGGGATTCTGCCCTTCGACCTTGAGCCAGATCTCGGGGATGCCCGTCTCTCGCTCCAGCGATCGAGCACGAACGAGCGGGGTTCCGCCCTCTCCGAGGCTGAGCCTGGGTGTTCGATCGGTTACCGGAAGGTGCGCGGCGTAACGCTCGATGAGCGAAGGCACGGCCGGCACGGGGGAGCAATGGTACGGCCGAAGGGGGCAAGCCCCCTTCGAATCCCCCCTATTTACCATTCGCACGTGAGCCTTTCGCCGCGCGAGCGTCAGTTACTGACGACGCTCGCCGTCCTCCTCATCATCCTGGCCTCGTTCCAGATCCTGGCCGACCTCTCGGCGGTGCTCTCGCGCGTCGCCGACGTCGTCATCATCTTCATCGCGGCATGGGCGCTGTCTTTCCTTCTCGGTCCGCTCGTGAGCCGCATCGACGAGCGGACGCCGCTCAATCGCACACTCTCAGTCGTCGTCGTCTACATCGGGATCGCGATCGTCCTCGCCGGCACGCTCGCGCTGGCCGTCCCGGGCCTCGTCAATCAGCTGAACGATCTGGTCACGCGCGCACCCGAATACGGCGATCGCGCGGCGCGGGAGGTCCTCGCGTTGCAGCAAAGGCTTGAGGGCTCGGGCGTTTCGGTGAACGTGACCGACCTGTACAGCCAGATCCCCGCGAAGCTCTCGGCATTCGCGGGATCGATCGCGACCGACGCGCTCGGGTTCGTCTCCGCGACCGCGACCGTCCTCTTCAACTTCACGCTTGTCCTCATCATCGCCTTCCTCATGCTGATCGACGGCGACCAGCTGTGGCGCGCTTTCCTACGACGGCTCACGCCGGAGCTGCAAAGCGAAGCGGAGCTCCTGCGGCAGAGCGCGGACCGCTCCTTCGGCGGATTCATCCGCGGGTCGCTCCTACTCGGCGTCATCTACGGGGCGGCAACACTTGTGATCCTGGTGATGCTCGGAGTGCCGTTCGCCGGCGTGCTGGCGGTGCTCTCAGGGCTCGCCATGCTCATCCCGTTCTTCGGTCCGATCATCGCCGAGATCCCCGTCGTCGTGGTCGCGCTGCTCGGAGCGCCGGATGTCTTCCTCTGGGTCCTTGTGCTCACGATCGCGCTCCAGCAGGTCGTCCTCAACGTCATCGGGCCGCGCATCATGTCGAGCGCAATCGGTATCCACCCGATCTTCGTCTTCCTGGCCCTCCTCCTTGGATCGCGGATCGCGGGATTCTGGGGCGTCTTCCTGGCGATGCCGGTCGCGGGCATCTTCAACACCTTCCTGCGCTATGTGTTCCAGGTCGCGCAGGGCCGCCGCGAACGCACCCAAGCATCGATGCTCATCAAGGAGGCCGACGCAGCCGCGGCGGCCGCCGCTGCCGACGCGCGCGATGCCGGCGATGAGGCTCGTCAGGCGCGTCGCGCCGCCCGCGAGGCGCGGCTCGCGACGCGGGGAAAGTGAACGCGCGGGGGAAGTAGCCAGGGCCGCCCTCGGCGCGGCCGGCGCGCCGGCGGAAGGACTTCAACGCGGACCAGCCCCGAAGCGCTCGGCGACGTTCCCCTGCACGACCAGTCTGTTGCACAGTCCGGCCTTGCAGCCGTTCGGTCGGCACTCGGCGGAGCAGAAATGCGCTTGTGCGCAGGTGACGCAGAACGCGCGCCTCCCGCCATCAGCGCGGCACACGGCGCAGATCGCGCAGCGCGCGGGATCGCAAGCCGCGCCGCACGCAGCGCAGGCGAGGGCGCTCACGAAAGTGGGCGGGGAAAGACGAGCGGGCGGCCGTCGCGCAGCTCAACGCGCAGACCGGATCCGAAGACGCGCGCGACGAGCTCCGGCTCGAACGCATCGCGGGGCGGCGCGTCGGCGACCACCACACCGCGCTCGAGCACGACGACGCGCGTGGCCACGGTCGCAGCGAGGTTGAGGTCGTGGAGTGCCGCGACGATCGCGAGGCCACGAGCGCGAGCGAGGTCACGCAGAAGGGCGAGCGTCGTCAGCTGGTGCGCGGGATCGAGATGCGCTGTCGGCTCGTCGAGCAGCAAGACATCGCCGCCCTGCGCGAGCGCCATCGCGAGCACCGCGCGCTGACGCTCGCCGCCCGAGATCTCGTCGATCCGCCGCTCCGCGAGGTCGGCGATCCCGAACACGGTAAGTGCCCTCTGCACCGCCGCCACGTCATCCGGTGAGCGGCGTCCGAGCAGCGGAAGTCGCGCGGTGCGCCCGAGCATCACGATCTCCCGGACCGTGAACGGGAAGAGCGTCTCGAATACCTGCGGCACAACGGCCACACGCCGCGCGAGCGCGCGCCGGTCAAATGTCCGGACGTCACGACCGTCCAGCGACACGGAGCCCGCGCGAGGGGCGATCAGACCCGCGAGCACGCGGAGCAGCGTCGACTTTCCGGCGCCATTCGGGCCCACGATGGCCACGATCTCGCCGTCGCGCAGCGCCAGGTCGCAGCCGCCGAGCACGACGCGGGCCCCGTACCCCGCGCGCACGGCCTGGGCGACGAGTGCCGTCATACGACGACCGGCCGCCGCGCGCGCAGCAGGAGCGCGAGAAAAAACGGCCCGCCGACGAGACCGGTGATCACGCCGACCGGGAGCTCCGCCGGTGACAGCACGACGCGGGCCGCCGCGTCGGCGACGACGAGCGTGGTCGCGCCGAGAAGAAAGCACGCCGGAACGAGCCGCGCGTGCGGCGCACCCAAGAGCGGCCTGAGCGCGTGCGGGACGATGAGGCCGACGAACCCGATGACCCCCGCGAGAGCGACCGCCGCGCCCGTGAGAAGCGCGGCCGCGGCGAGCACGGCGGTGGTGGTGCGGTCGACGTCAACGCCGAGCGTCGCCGCGGTCTCATCGCCGAACGCGAACGCATCGAGGCGTCGCGCGAGCGCGAAGGCCGCGATGCCCGCCACGACGATGATAGCCGCGGCCATCGCCAGCTCGCTGCGGTCCGTGACGGAAACGCCCCCCAGGAGCCAGCCAAGCACCGCTCGCAGCCGGAGCGCGATCCGATCGCTGGCGACGAGCAGCAGCGTCACGACGCCACCTGCGAACGACGACAAGACGATGCCCGCGAGAAGGACGGTGAGCACCGTCGTGCGTCCGCCCAGCGATGCGAGGCGCCACACGACAGCGGCCGCCGCGAGCGCGCCGACGAAGGCCGCGAGCGGCAGGATCGCGGGCACCGCCGCCGCGCCGAGCGCTATCGCGGCAACTGCCGAGAGCGACGCGCCCGCCGATGTCCCGGTCACATACGGATCCGCGAGTGGATTGCGGAGGAGGCCCTGGAGGAGCGCGCCCGCGACGGCGAGCGAGCCGCCGACGAGCGCTGCCGCCAAGACGCGCGTGAGACGAAGGTCGCGGACGATGGTGCCGGTCGTCTGGTCCGCGCCACCCCAAAGCGCGGCCCACACATCCGCCGGCGCGATCGCGACCGCGCCCACAAGGATCGCCGCGAGCATGCTCGCGAACAGGAGCGCGCCGAGCGCGCCAAGTACAAGCGCGGTCCTCATGGAGCGAGTCGAAGCGGGACGCCGGCGACGACGAACACGGCGGAGGTGGCCGCATGCGCGACGCGCTGATTGAGACGACCGAGCTCGTCGCGGAAGCGACGGCCGACCTCAGTCTCGGGGACGAGGCCGAGGCCCACCTCGTCGCTCACCACAACGACCGCGCGAGCGCGCGCCGCAATCGCGACCGCAACCGCGGGCCAGACGCGTTCGCAGGTTTCTTGCGCGTCCACGAGCGCAGCGACCCAAAGCGTCAGCGAGTCGAGGAGGACGACGTCATCCACGGCGCACCGTGCGACGGCGTCCGCGAGATCGGCATCCGCCTCTACGGTCCGCCACGACCGTGGGCGCGCGCGCCGGTGCGTGGCGATGCGCGCGTCGAGCTCGGCGTCGCCCGGCCTGGCGGTGGCGACGAAGGTGACAAGGTCGCCGCCGAGCGCCTTGGTCCTCTCGACCGCATAGCCGCTCTTCCCGCTCGACGCGCCACCGATCACAAAATGCAGGTCACCCACGAGAGGCCAGCCCCACGGCGGACAGGAATCCGTCGACGTCCACGGAGGCGGCGAACCACCGCGCGACGGCGGCGTACGGATCGGCAGGAAGCGCGGTCGGGGCGAATTCGATCCCGCGGCGCCTCCCGAGCGCCCCTAGCAGTGCCTCGCGCACGCGCGAGCCCTCGAAGAGACCATGGAC
>Ga0070706_100004412_pt1 | contig 13595 bp, 13 predicted proteins | sample KBSK5501metaG_FD_65476 | JGI IMG/M metagenome (GOLD analysis project Ga0070706, IMG submission 65476) | Corn, switchgrass and miscanthus rhizosphere microbial communities from Kellogg Biological Station, Michigan, USA - KBS K5-50-1 metaG | ecosystem: Host-associated > Plants > Roots >...
ATCGAGAAGGCCGCGGCCCTGAAGCGGAAGGTCAAGTCCGCCATGGTCTATCCCCTCAGCATCGTCGGCGTGGCTTTCCTGGTGGTGGTGTTCATGCTCACCTTCGTGATCCCGACGTTCGCGACGATGTTCAAGGATATGGGGGCCGAGCTGCCGCTGCCCACGAAGGTCGTCGTCTGGCTGTCGGACTTCGTGCGCGGCTACATCCTGGTCATCATCGCGGCGATGGTGGGTGTCTTCTTCGCGCTGCGCTCCTACCGCCGGACCGAGAACGGCCGCTCCACGATCGACGCGCTGCTGCTCAAGGTGCCGGTGATGGGCACGCTGATCCGGAAGGTCGCCGTGGCCCGCTTTACCCGCACGCTCGGAACCCTGGTGCAGTCCGGCGTGCCGATCCTCGAGGGCCTCCGGATCACGGCGCGCACGGCCGGGAACAAGGTCGTGGAGAAGGCGGTACTGCAATGCCGGGCGGCGGTGATCGAGGGCAAGACCCTGGCCGACCCCCTTCGCAGCTCGGGCGTGTTCCCGCCGATGGTCATCCAGATGATCTCGGTGGGCGAGCAGACCGGCGCGCTCGACGCCATGTTGGCCAAGATCGCCGATTTCTACGACGACGAAGTGGACACGGCGGTGACCACGCTGACCTCGCTGCTCGAGCCGATTATGATCGTGTTCCTCGGCGTGATCATCGGCGGCCTCGTGGTCGCCATGTACCTGCCGATCTTCCGTCTCGTCACGTTGGTCAAATAGCCCGAGACCGAGGTGGCTCAGCCCGAGCAGGCGCTCTCGAACTCGCTGTGGGGCCTGAACCGCGCGCGGCTGCTGACAGCCGCCATCGTCCTCGCGGTCGCGCTCCTCTTCCGGTACGCGGAGGCCTTCCCGTACCCGTTCCCTCCTCTTGTCCTGGCCGCGCTGGGCACGGCCCTGGCCTGCCTGGTGCTGCCGCTGGCGGCCGGGCGCGTCACATCCCTCGCCCGCTTCGCCTGGTTCCAGCTCTCGCTGGACTCCGTGCTCGTCACGGCCATCGTGGCCGGCAGCGGCGGTCCCCAGTCCATCTTCATCCCGCTCTACGTGCTCGCGGTGGTGGCGGCGTGTTTCGTGCTCTCGCGCGCGGGCGGCCTGACCATGGCGGCGCTGTCGAGCCTGCTGTACCTGGGGCTCGTGCTGGGCAAGACCATCGTGCCCTTCCTCCAGTCCGGGGAGCCCACCGAGACGACAGCGGTCGAGATCCTCACGGTGTTCCTCAACGGCGGCGTGCTGATGGTGGTCGCCATCGTGACGGGCTCGCTGGCGGAGCGGTACCATCAGCTCCAGCAGCACCTCGACGCGCAGCGGAAACATCTCTCCGACCTCCAGGCCTTTCGCGATCTGATCTTTGAGTCGGTAGGCTCCGGGCTGGTCGCGGTGGACCCGCAGGGCCGCGTGACGGCCTTCAACCGGGCCGCAGAGTCCATCACCGGGGTGAACCGGCACGACGCGCTCGGCCAGCCGTGGGAGACGATCTTCGGCGAAGGGGTGGACCTGGCGGCGGTGCGGACCGCGGTGGCCGACGAGGCCGCCCACGCCCCGCGCCACGAGTTCCCGCTGCGTCGCCGGGACGGCCAGCAGGTTCCCGTGGGCATCTCCTTCTGGTCGCTCCGATCCGGACAGGGCCAGGTCGTGGGCCTCATCGGCGTCTGCCAGGACCTGTCGTCCATCAAGCAGATGGAGCTACGGATGCGCCAGGCCGACCGCCTGGCGGCGGTCGGGCGCCTGTCCGCGAACATGGCCCACGAGATCCGCAACCCGCTCGCGTCCATGTCAGGGGCCATCGAGGCCCTGACCCGGGAGCTGCCCCCCGACGCCGCGCGCAGCCGCCTGGTGGAGATCGTGCTGCGCGAGTCCGAGCGGCTGAACCACATCGTCGGCGACTTCCTCGAGTACGCCCGGCCTTCCCCCCTGTCGCCGCTCGACGTCAACATGGCCGAGATCCTGGACGAGGTGCTGCTGCTCATCGAGCACGGCGCGCTGCCCGCCAACCTGAAAGTGACCCGCGAGTATGGCGAGACGCTGCCGACGCGCGCCGATCCCCAGCGGTTGCGGCAGGCCGTCTGGAACCTCTGCCTGAACGCCGTCCAGTCCATGCCCGACGGCGGCGACATGCGGGTGGGCGCCGAGCACGCGCCGGGACCCGGTGGCGGCCGCCTCAAAATCTGGATCTCGGACGGCGGCTGCGGCATCCCAGAGTCGGACATGCCGCACATCTTCGAGCCGTTCTTCTCCACGAAGCCCGAGGGCAGCGGCATCGGCCTAGCCCTGGTCTACCGCGTGGTCGAAGAGCACGGCGGCCTCATCGAAGTCCGCAGCCACGTCGGCGAGGGCACCACATTCACCCTGACCCTGCCCGCCTCCGACGGCACGAGCCCGGGGGTAATCGGACCTTGAAATCCCGCGACCGTTGGGGCACTCTGGCGGAACACTGATGACTCCCACGCGCGTGCTGGTCGTCGACGACGAGAAGAGCATGCGGGACCTCCTCGCCATCACCCTGAAGAAGGCGGGCTACGACGTGACGCTGGCCGAAGGCGGCGAGGCCGCGATCGAGGCCATCCGGCGCGATCCGTTCGACGCCATCATCACGGACCTGCGGATGCCCAAGATCGACGGCCTGCAGGTGCTGCGCTCGGCCAAGGATCTGTCACCCGATACGGCGGTGATCATGGTTACCGCGGTCGCCTCCACGGAGACGGCCGTCGAGGCGATGAAGCTGGGCGCTTACGACTACATCACCAAGCCGTTCAAGCTCGATGAAGTCAACCTGATCATCAAGAACGCGCTGGAGCGCAAGCGCCTCCGCGACGAGAACCAGTACCTGCGCAAGCAGCTCGAGACCCAGCACAGCTTCGAGAACATCACCGGCAAAAGCGCCCGCATGGTGGAGATCTTCGACACCATCCGCAAGATCGCCGACAGCCCGTCCACGGTGATGCTCACGGGCGAGAGCGGCACCGGCAAGGAGCTGGTCGCCCGCGCCATCCATTTCAACAGCCATCGACGCGACAAGCCGTTCGTGTCCGTCAACTGCGGGGCGATCCCCGAGGGGCTCATGGAGTCCGAGCTTTTCGGCCACGTCAAGGGCGCCTTCACGGGCGCCGTGGCCAACAAAGTGGGTCTCTTCTCCGCGGGCGAAGGAGGAACGCTGTTCCTCGACGAGATCACCGAGATCCCGGCGCTTCTACAAGTAAAGCTGCTGCGGGCGATCCAGGTGCGCGAGATCCGGCGCGTCGGCGACACCAAGGACCTCAAGACCGACGTCCGGCTCATCGCCGCCTCCAACCGGGATCTCGAGTCGGCGGTCAAAGAGGGCGTGATGCGCGAAGACCTCTTCTACCGCCTCAATGTCCTGCCGATCCACCTGCCGCCGCTGCGCGAGCGCCGCGAGGACATTCCGCTGCTGGTCGCCCATTTCCTCCAGAAGTTCAGCAAGGATCTGGGCAAGGACGTTCGGGGCGTCACGGCCGAGGCCCTGGCCCTGCTCGAGCGCTACCACTGGCCGGGCAATATCCGCGAGCTGGAGAACGTGCTCGAGCGCGCCATCGTCATGGGCGCGGGCGAGATGCTGGCCGTGGAGTCGCTGCCGGCGTCGATCCGCTACACCGGCCCGGAGCGCCGCGGCACGGGCTTCCTCGACATTCCCGACGAGGGAATGGATCTCGAAGCCACGCTCGATGAGATGGAGAGCCGGTATCTGCAGCGGGCGCTCGAGCGGACGGGCGGAGTGCAAACCAAGGCGGCGGATCTGCTCCGGATGACGTTCCGGCAGTTCCGCTACAAGCTCCAGAAGCACAATCTGGCCAAGAAGGGCGGCGCGACCGAGGACTGACGGTCTTGGCCGTTCGATTACAACCAGCGTCACGGGATCATCGAGCGGCATCCCGGACGCCCAGGTGTAGGGAACCCGAGCTTTCTGAATTTTTCTCCAATCCTGACGGCAGGTTCTATCCCTCCCTCCCCCTACGGGGCTTTCAGAAATCCGTCAGGTGCTTGACAGGCTGGCACGAACCCAGGCTGGCACCGAACCTGCAACTCCTCTGGCCCAGAGCAATCAAACTCTATACTCGGGTCGCTTCGGTGGCCCACACCTGCAAGGGGGAAGACGGATATGATCAGTTTCTGGCACAAGAAGCGCGCAATGCTGGGCAACCAGCGCGGCTTCACGCTCATCGAGTTGATGATCGTGGTGGCCATCATCGGCATTCTCGCCGCCATCGCCATCCCGCTGTACGCCAACGTGCAGCAGCGGGCGCGCGTGGCCAAGGCCCAGGCGGACGCCCGGGCGCTGGCCTCGGCCATCAGCATTTACTCCGCCCACATGGGCGCGCTCCCGACGGCGCTGACCGATCTCACCTCGGCCGCCATCAACGGCTCCAACGAGAGCGCTGGTCCGTTCATGGCGCGCGTGCCGCCTCCGCCGGCCACCTGGGCCGCCTATGCCTACACCTCCTCGACGGCCGGCACCTTCTCGGTGACGTCCTCGAGCGCCGGCGACGCCGCAACCGTCACCGTTCCGTAGCCTCAGCGGCGCCGAAGGTCTCACGCCGGGGGAGTGGGTTCGCCCACTCCCTCGTTGTGCGTCCACGGCCGCTGTGCTACACAAGCCGCGATGCTGCCGCCGGTCCTCGCTCTCTCCGCAGTGGCCGTCTTCGGCCTCTGCATCGGCAGCTTTCTCAATGTCGTGATCGCGCGGCTGCCCGAGGGCAAGAGCCTCGTGTTCCCGCCCTCGACCTGTCCGCGCTGCGGTCACCTCATCGCCTGGTTCGACAATATCCCCGTCTTGTCCTGGCTCCTCCTGCGCTGCCGCTGCCGGAGCTGCCGGGCGCCCATCTCATGGCGCTATCCGGCCGGAGAGCTGCTGACCGCCGCGCTGTTCGTCGCGGCCTTTCTCCGTTTCGGGATCAGCGCGGACCTGGTCGTGGCGCTGATCTTTCTGTGCGGTCTCGTCACGATCACGGGCATCGACCTCGACCGGCAGATCATCCCCGACGTGATCACGCTGCCAGGGATCGCGGCAGGCTTCGTGCTGAACCTCGCGATCGGGCGCGTCTCCTGGCTCGAATCCCTGCTCGGCATCCTCGTGGGGGGCGGCATCTTCTTCCTCATCATCCTCATCAGCCCGTCGGGAATGGGCGGCGGCGATCTGAAGCTGGGCGCGATGATGGGCGCCTTTCTCGGATGGCAGATGGGTTTGCTCGCCATCCTGCTGGGCGTGCTCACGGGCGGCCTAGTCGCCGTCGCTCTGCTCGCTTTTGGCCGCAAAGGCCGGAAGGACGCCGTGCCCTTCGGCCCTTTCCTCGCCCTGGGCGGAGCGGTGAGCATGCTCTGGGGTAAACAGATCCTTGCGTGGTACTTCGCACGCTTCGGGCTCTAGCCGAGAAGCGGTGTCAATGGCTTGGCAAATTGTGTCAGGACTGGCGCCCCTGCACGTCACCGGGCCACCGTCGGTCCGGAGGCTGAGCTCCAACCCAAATTGAGAGACCGGAGACCCTGATTCTGACGCCACGCAAGTGGCTGATTCTTCGGATAGCTTTCGCCCTATCGTCCGGCTCTCCTGCAGGCCGGGCGCCGTGGGCGGGCACCCTGGTCCATCTGTCCATTGGCCCTCAGTGGCCCCCTTCTTGCTATATAGGGGTCTCTCCTCTAATGAAAAAGAGCGCTTGGCGGCTTCACCTCTGGCAGCAGATGCTGGCCGTACCGGGCCTCAGGCAAGACGGCTACAGCATCGCCGAGCTCATGGTGGTTGTTGCCGTCATCGGGATTCTCGTGGCCAGCTCGGCGCCCTTCTTCGTCTCGTACTACCAGAGCGCCAAGGTCAAGGCGGCAGCCGAAGAAATCGCCGGATATCTCAACCAAGCCCGACAGCTGGCCATCCGCACCAACAACAACGTTTGCGTGCAGATCACGGCCACCAACCTTCAGTTCCGTCAAGGCGGCTGCGCCGGGACCCTCTGGATCGGGGCGGGCACGGACAGCCTGGGCAATATCAAGGGGCCCGAGGGCGTCACGCTCGCGGCCACGGCCAATCCCGTCTTCAGCTACCTCGGAGCCGCGACGCCGGCCTCCACCTACACCGTCACGAACACCGACACTGGGCTTTCGCTACACGTCATCGTGTCAGCCTCGGGTCGGCTCACCATCGGGCCATGAGAGGGCGCTGACATGCTCAAGAAGCTCAGGAATCAGCACGGCATGACGCTGGCCGAGATCCTCGTCGCATTGGCGATCATCGGCATAGGGCTCGTGGCCCTGGCCGCGGCCATCCCGCTCGCCGGCTACGGCATCCAGGAAGGCAGCCAGCTTTCCACGGCGACCTTCCTGGCGAACCAGCGGCTCGAGCAGGTGCGCAACGCGACGTGGAGCGCCACGCCGGCCGTGGACAACCTGGGCGTCTCGGCCTCGACGGCGGTGCCGCCCCAGAGCGGCGCCACCGTCACGTTCCCGGACGAGAGTCCGCTGGCCGCGCCCTACGCCGGCTACAACCGAACGGTGCGCGTTGCCGACTGCAGCCTCGGCGCCGGATGCAGCGGCATCGTGAACGCAACCATGCGCCAGGTGACGGTGACCGTGACCTACACGCCGATCACCGGCGTGGGCCAGGCCGCGTCGGGCACGACCAAGTCGGCCATCGTGACCATGTTCATCAGCGAGAGGTGAGGGTCATGGCGAGGGCATTCCGCGATCAGAGGGGATTCACGCTGGCCGAGCTGCTGGTAGTCACGGCCATCATCGGCATGGTGATGGCGGGCATCTTCACGCTCCAGCTGCAGGGCCAGCAGGTCTATCTCTATGGCTCGAACCGGGTGGAGACCCAACAGAACGTCCGTGTGGCGCTGGACCTCATGACGCGCGACCTGCGCTCGGCCCAGTCCATCACGACGATCGCGTCGGGCCAGGACATGACCTTCGTGGACGAGAACGGCAATTCCATCCGCTACAACCTCTCCGGCACGACACTCAATCGAACCGACCCGGTCAACGGCACGATCCCCCTCATGGGCGGAGTCCAGTCGCTGACCTTCACCTATTACTCGGCTTATGACGGTTCCACCAATACCGGGACCACGACGGCGACCGCCAGCCTGGTCACCAGCATCAAGGTGCAGGTTCAGACCAAGAGCGAGGACGCGACGCTGTACAACTACGGCAATGAGCTCACCACCATGGAATCCATGATCCGGCTTCGGAACATGGGCGTCTGAGGAGACCGAAATGAGCCCGCGGCATCTTGTCGACATCCTGAAAGACCAGCGTGGCGTGGCGCTTCCCCTGGCTATGCTGGCGCTGATCGTCATGACCATGCTGATCATCGGCTTCTCGGTGCTGTCCGCGAGCGAGCCCAATATCGCCAACAACCAGATGAGGGTGGCGCAAGCACGGGCCATCGCCGAGGCCGGAATGGAGCGCGCCATCTGGGCGCTCAACAATCCGCTGGACGTCAACGGCATCCCCAGCCCGCTGGTCCTGGCGCCGCCCCCCTATGACGGCAGCCAACTGATTTCAGTGTCGGTAGGCGGAACGAACATCGGCGGTTTCCGTGTCACGGTTACGAATGGCGCGGCAGCCAACGAGCGGAACATCACGGTGGACGGCTGGGTGCCAAACGATACGGCCACCAACCGGGCCAAGCAACGGATCACCGTCACCGTACAGCAGTTCCGCTTCTTGAACCCGCCCTCTGGCCTCAGCGTCCGCGGAGAGATCGGCGCCGGCGGTCATTCCAACATCGATTCGCGGTCGGACACGAGTTGCGGGAACAAGCAGGGAACCTGGAGCGCGGGAATCACGTCGATCAGCGGGTCGGCCACGATCTACGGTGCGGACGGGAACAACACCGCCAACCAGGCCACCGACGCGCTCACAAACGTGCCGGACGCGGCCTTCAATCCCTTCACGTACTCCAACGACGAGCTGAACGCACTCAAGGCTTACGCAAAAGCTCACGGTACCTACTACCAGGGCACCGTCGCGTTCAACTCCAGTAACACGATCCCCAATGGGATCGTCTATGTGGATACAGTCAGCGGCAACAATATCGACGCCGGCGGCGCCGGGACCACGCCTATCTCGGACTTCGCCAGCGTCGACATACACGGCAATGCGCCGGCCGATCCCAGCGGCATCTTCAGCGGCTGGCTGGTTGTCGCAGGGTCGCTCTCGATCAGCGGCAACTTTCAGATGCACGGGTCGATCTACGCGCTCAATGACCTCACCTATACGGGCACAGGCACCGGCCAGATTGACGGCGCCATTATCAGCCAGAACGTTCGCGACACCTCCGCCACTACGATCGACACGAACACGGGGGGCAACGCATCGATCATTTTCAACTGCAGCTACGCCAAGTTCGGGGGAGGCCAGGTGCCTCAGACCTTCGGCATCAAGGCCGGCACCTACAGGGAAGTCTCCGGCTAGTGAAGCGACGCGCCGTCGCCGGACTCGCCGCCCTGGCGCTGCTCCTTGGCGCCTGCCAAAGCCCGCCGGCCCCGCCCCCGAAGGCGGCAGACGCGGCCACGCTCGCCGCCCAGGCGCTGGAGCGCGGAGAGTACGAAAAGGCCGCGGGTCTCTACCGCCGGGCGCTACAGTCTCAGCCCGAGAGCCCGCCCCTGCACTATGGGCTGGCCGTCGCCGCCTCCTTCCTGAATCTCAGAGAGGAAGCCATCCGGGAGTTCAAGTGGGTGCTGGAGCACGGTGCCTCCGGAACGGTCGAGGTCGAGGCTGCGCGGCGGTGGCTCATCAGCGTCGGCGCCCTTCCCCGCCCCGCGGTGACGGCGGCGAGGGAATCCGACGAGAAGCCGGGCGCGGCCGTCCTCGAGGGGCGGGCTGTGTTCGCCGAGACGGGCAAGGAGGCCAAGCCGATGAAGCGGCTCCAGCTCTTCCTGGTCGGGCAGCCCAATAGCCCCACCAAAGAGGAGCGCTACAATCTCCGCACCGACGAGCAGGGCCACTTCAAGTTCTCCAATGTCATGGCCGGACCCTATAAACTTACCAACCGTGTCGCCGGACAGCCGATCTGGCGGCTCCGCGTGGAGCTGAAGGCGAGTCAGGACACGTTCCTCGAGCTCAACCCCGCGAATAGCGTCAGCGCTCGAGACGACTTCCCGGAGCAGCGCTAGCGGTCGCGGCAGCCCCGGCGGGGGCCCCGACATATGGGGGACGATATGTGTTGACGGTTTCCGAGGTCAGGGAGTGTAAACTGTTGGGCGCGTAGGGCTTTTTTCACGAACAACCGCTGAACCAGGGGGCAGTACATGGCGCTGTTCGGGTTGGGCCGCAAAGCGGCCACTTTTGGGCTGGACATTGGTACGAGCGCCGTCAAGGTGGCCGAGCTTTCCGAGGCCAAAGGCGGCGGCTTCACGCTGAAGTCTTTCGCCAGCGTCGGCCTTCCGCGGGACACCATCGGAGAAGGCACAATCAAGGATCCCGCCGCCGTGAGCGACGCGATCCGCGAATGTGTCAAGAAGGCTGGTGTCACCAGCACGTCCGCGGTCATCTCGGTGTCCGGCCGTGAAGCGATCGTCAAGCGGGTCCCGCTCCCGAAAGTGTCGGCCAAGGAGCTGGCCGACGCCATCCTCCTCGAGGCCGAGCACCACATTCCCTTCGCCATCGACGAGGTCTTCCTCGACTACCAGGTGGTCGGGGAGACCGCCAACTCCATGTCGGTGGTCCTGGTGGCGACCAAGAAGGTCAAGGTCCTCGAATACGTGAGCGTGGTGGAGGAGGCCGGGCTCGACGCCGTCGTCGTGGACCTCGACGCCTTCGCCGTGCAGAACCAGTACGAGCTCGGCACGTCGGCCGACGGCGGCGAGGCGACCGCGCTCATCGACATCGGCGCGGCCGTCATGAAGACCAATGTCGTTCACGGCGGCGCCTCGATTTTCGCCCGCGACGTCCCGTTCGGCGGCAACAACTACACCGACGCCATCGCCCAGCGCCTGAACATCGCCTGGGAAAAGGCCGAGGCCGCCAAGCAGGGGCGCGAGGTGGGCATCAACTGGGACGACCTGGTTCCGGCGCTCGAGTCCGTGTCGCGCGAGCTGTCGCTGGAGGTCCAGCGCACGTTCGACTACTTCGCCTCGACCCCGGACTCCGAGCGCATCAGCAAGATCGTGCTCTCGGGCGGCTGCGCCAAGCTCTCCGGCCTCGAGGACTTTCTGGCCTCGTCCTGGGGCGTGCCGGTGGAGATGGCCCAGCCCTTCCAGCGCGTCGAGATCAGTCCGGACCAATTCCCGGAGGAAGACCTCCACGCGGCGGGGCCCGTCCTGGCGGTCGTGGTCGGCCTCGCGCTGCGGCGTCCGGGAGACAAGGCGTCGTGATCAAGATCAATCTCGCGCCTCCCACGGTGAAGCGGCGGGGCGGCATCGCCCTGCCGAGCATGAACCTCGGCTTGCTCTTCGGCGGGCTCGCCGTGGCGCTGCTGCTGGTGCTCGGCCTGTGGTGGATGTGGCTCGCGTCGGCGATCTCCGGCTACGCCCGCGAGATCGAGAAGAATGAAAAGGAGGTCGCGCGGCTGCAGACGGTGATCAACGAGGGCGAGCGGTTCCGGCGCGACAAGGAAGCGCTGGAGCTCCGTGTCAACGCCATCGAGCAGGTGGCCCGCAACCAGACGCGCCCGGTGTACCTGCTGAACGCCGTGCTGGGAACGGTGCCGAAGGACCTGTGGCTGACGCGCCTCGAAGAGAAGGGGGGGCAGCTCCGGTTCGCGGGCGTCGCCTTCTCCTCCGTGGCGGTGTCGGATTTCATGAGCAACCTCAAGGCCTCGGGCAAGTTCAAGGACGTCGATCTCGTCGACGCGCGCCAGGACCTCACCAAGTCGCCGCGCACGATCACCTTCGAGGTGTCGTGCCGGTTCGAGATCTGAGTCATGGCCCTCCTCGATCCTCTCGTCAACGCGCCCACGAACCAGAAGATCGGCTTCGGCGTGATGCTGCTCGCCATCGTGGCCGCGGTTGGATACTTTCTCGTGATCTCCCCGAAGGCGCTCGAGCGTGACGAGCTGCGCGCTCAGAGCGATGACGTGCGGGCCAAGGTGCTCAAGGCTCAGGCCGACGAGGCGCGGCTTCGGCCCTTCCGCCTCCAGGTGGCCGAGTTGCGCAAGCGGCTGGAAGCGGCCAAGGAGCGCCTGCCGTCGGAAAAGGAGATCCCCGCGCTCTACCGGCAAGTCTCCGATCTGGCGTTCGAGTCGGGGCTGGGACTGGCCATCTTCACCCCCAAGGCTCCGGAAGAGCGCGAGGTGGTCGCCGAAGTGCCCGTTCAGGTGACGGCCGAAGGCGGCTACCACCAGATCGGCCAGTTCTTCGAGCGCGTGGGCCACATGCCGCGCATCGTGGCGCTCGGCGACTTCAAGTTCACCGGGATCGATCGGCCCACGGGCTCGCTGCGCGCCGAGATGACGATGTCGACCTATCTGTTCCGCCCCGAGGGCGCGCCGCCGCCGAAGAAGCCCGGCGCCGCATCGGCCCCACCGCCCCCGCCGGCGCCCGCGCCAGCGCCGGGAGCCAAGTCCGGCGGAGCGGGAGGCAACTAAATGTTCGAGCCGAGACCACGCCCGTCGGCCGAGCCGCGCGACCGCCATGTCGGCCGCGCGCTCGCCGCGCTCGCCGTCGCGGCCCTCGTGGCCGGCTGCGGCGGCGGCAGCTCTTCGGCGCCGGATGCTACCGGTGGCAAGCCCGCGAGTGGAACCGCCCAGCCCGCGGGAACCGGTCCCGTGGCCAAGCCTGCGCCGGTCATGCCGGCCATCGCCCCCAAAGAGCCGCCTCCGGGGCCGCCGCTGCCCGCGGTGACCTATGAGCCCCAGGGGCGCCGTGACCCATTCATCGCGGTCAGCATTGCCCGCGAGGGCGGAGGCATCACCGTCGGCACCGTCAGGCTCGTGGGCGTGGTTCAGGGACGCCAGGGGCTCCTGGCTCTTGTCGAGGCGCCCGACGGCATCGGATACATTCTCAGAGTCGGGGACATCTTCGGAGACGGGCGTGTCACCGGCATCACCGCCAACTCGGTCACGTTCGCCGTCGCGGCCCGAGGGGTGCAGAAGGCCAATGTGGTGACCTTGCGGCTGGCCACGGAGTAGTTCCTATGGCGAAGGGAGGCGATAGGCTCATGAAGACCGTGCGAATCGCGTGGATCCTGGCCCTGGTGGCGGTGTTCGGCGTCGGCATCGGCCGCGCCCAGACGGCCGACAGCCCAGCGCAGCTGAAGGGCGTGAGCATCGAGCGGCACGCGGAGGGCGTGACCGTCACGGTCAAGACCAGCGCGCCCGTCGCTTACGAAACGAGAGTCATCGACTCTCCCACCCGCCTCATCATCGACATGACGGGTACGACCTACGCCTTGTCCAAGGGTCGTTGGGCGGCCGGCATGGACCCTGTCAAAGAGGTCCGCGGCAGCCAGTGGAAGCGCGGCACCGCCCGCATCGTCGTCGAGCTCACCCGCAAGGTCGGCTACCGGATCAACGAAACCGCCGAGGGGCTGGTCGTCGTCCTCGAGCCTTCGGCCAGCAGCGAGACTCCCTCCACGCCCCGCGCGGAAGCGGCCCCGAAGCCCGACGCAGTTTCCGACGCGCCGAAGGCCGAAAGCAAGGTCGAGGTCGCCGCGGCGGCGAAGGAGCCGGCCGAGACGGTGGCGCCGCCCGCGCCTGCTCCGTCGACGCCTCCGGCCGAGAAGGCAATAGCGCCCGCTCCGGCCGTCGCGCCGCGCCCGGCCGTCGCCGCAGTCCAGGCGCAGACGCAGGTTGCCCAGGCCCAGACCTCCGCGCCCCAGCCGCCGGCGGCCAGGCCGTCCGGGGAGAAGCTGATCTCGCTCGACTTCAAGGACGCGGACATCATCAACCTGCTCCGCATCCTCGCCGCCGAAAGCGGAAAGAACATCGTGGCCGGCGACGACGTCAAGGGCAAGGTCTCGGTCTCCCTGCGCAATGTCACGTGGGAGCAGGCACTCGACACCATCCTCGAAACGCGCGGCCTGCAGAAGGTCGAGAAGGAAGGCGTCATCCGCGTCGTCACCATCGAACAGCTCACCAAGGAGCGCGAAGCGCTGGCGCGGGTCGAAGAAGCCAAGCGTAAGTCCGAGATCGAGACGCGCACCAAGATGGCCGAGGCCCAGATCAAGGAGCAGGAGCTGGCGGTCAAGAAGCTGCAGGCGGCCGCGGCCGCCAGCGAAGCGGAAGCCCGCGGGCCCTTGCGCGAAGAGCTGATCCGGCTCTCCTACGCCGACCCGGTCGAGGTGGCGAAGACGCTGCAAGGCATCCTGGGCATCCCGCCCGAGGGCACGGCGGCCGTCTCGCAGATACCGCTCCCCGGTCAGGCGATCCCAACCAGCGGGGTGGGCGGACCTCCGCCGATCGCCGAGCCCCCCTTCTCCGCGCTCTACGGGCCCCAGGCTCAACAGCAGCAGCCGGGCACCGTGCGGTCGGTGAGCCAGGACGTGCTGGCCAAGGGCATTACCATCCAGGCGCACAAGCCGACCAATAGCGTCTTCATCCGCCACTATGAGGCCGACCTCGCGCGGCTCAAGAAGCTCATCCGCGAGCAGCTCGACGTGCCGCTGCCTCAGGTCAAGATCGA
>Ga0070706_100004414_pt1 | contig 13589 bp, 13 predicted proteins | sample KBSK5501metaG_FD_65476 | JGI IMG/M metagenome (GOLD analysis project Ga0070706, IMG submission 65476) | Corn, switchgrass and miscanthus rhizosphere microbial communities from Kellogg Biological Station, Michigan, USA - KBS K5-50-1 metaG | ecosystem: Host-associated > Plants > Roots >...
GCGAGCGTTGCCGCCGAGTCGCGGGGTGCATCAGCGCGGTCGTTATCCCCAGTACGTGACAGCATGGGCCGAACGGAAGGAGCCTGATTGTGCGTGTTCTCATCACCGGCGCCGGAGGCTTCTTCGGCAAGGCGCTCGTGCGAGCCTTCGGGCGCGGCGGCTACGAGGTGGTCGCCTCCGATATCGGCCCTAACTCGACATTCCAGCCGCGTTGCGGCTCGGGCGACAATGTCACGTACCGTGTCCTGGACGTCACTGATCCGGCGGCGTTCTCGCCGCGCCGACTTGGCGAGCTGGATGGCATCGTGAATGCTGCGGCGCTCACGCCCTCGGCTGAACAGATGGCGGCCCAGCCGGATCGCCTGATCTCCGTCAACCTCATTGGCCTGCTGAATGCCCTTGAGGCTGCGAGGCTGCAACGGTGTGCGAAATTTCTTTTCATCTCCTCTGCTGGTGTATATGACCAGTTCACCGCCACGACGCTGCAGGAACGGGACGCCGACGGCGGCGTCAGTCTGTACGGCTCAGCGAAGCTCGCCGCCGAGATCATGCTCTGGCGATACGGCAAGATGTATCCGATCGACGTTGGCGCGATCAGGCCTACGTCGATGTACGGGCCGGCGGAAGAGCTCCGATCGACCCGGCCATTTGTTACTGCCGTCAAGCAGCTTGTTGATGCTGCCCAAGCTAATGTGCCAGTAAGGGTCCTGAACTATAGCGATCGATGTGACTGGGTTTACGTCGATGACGTAGCCCAGTCGGCATGCACGTTCTTCTCGGGCGTGATGAATGGGCGGGTTTTCAATTTCTCCTCAGGTACTCCCACCGCGTTCGCCGACGTGGTGGCCGCCGCGCAAAAAGTTGCTGGGCTCCGCGTTGATGACGCCGCTGAGCGGACGGTAGACGGCGGGCCGGACCGGCCCACGGTCATATCGAATGAGCGTGCTCGCGCCGAGCTCGGATATTCGCCGCGAAGCCTTGAAGAAGGGATCCAGGCATATGTGGCGGAAGTCTCGGGCTAGATTCCCACATGTCGCCCTGTAGACAGCGCCGACCTTATCAGTGTATTCTGTTAACAGTTGACATTAGACCAGATCGCCGTTTCGGATTTCATTCGCTGACGATCCGCAGCTCCCTGAAAAGCGCGGAGCCCGCGGAAGAGCCCGTCGGGATTGCCGCAGATTGAGGTTGCACATGGGTGATCAATCAGCAGCGACGACCTCGCCGGTGCGCCGGGCGTTGGCGCGCCGAGCGGGAAGGATCCGCGGCGGTGACGAGAGCGAGTTCTTCCAGTTGCTACGCCTCGCCGCGGGTCGTGAAGACTTCATCACTCTGGGCCGGGGCGAGCCAGACATCCCGACGCCAAGCCATATCGTCGAGGCGGCAAAGCGATCGCTGGACGAGGGTCATACGACCTACACCAATCCGGCCGGCCTGCCCGCGCTGCGCCAGGCGATCGCCGCCAAGTTCGAGCGCGACTGCGGTCTGACATACGACCCCTTGGGCGAGGTCATCGTGACGTCGGGCGCGCAGGAAGCCATCGCGGTGACGATGCAGACGCTCCTTGACCCCGGTGATGAAGTGGTGCTGGCGTCGCCGTACTACACGGCGTACGAGGCGAACATCCTCCTGGCGGGCGGCGAGCCAGCGCCGGTGTTGACTCGGCAATCGGACGACTTCCAGATCACGGCGGCCGGCATCGCAGGGCGCCTGAGCGATCGCACCAAGTTGGTCGCATTGGTCTCGCCGAATAACCCGAGTGCAGCCGCACTCGAGCCGGAGACGGTCAGGGAGATAGCCGAGCTCGCGGTTCGCCGTGATCTGGTTGTGCTGTGGGACGAACTCTACGAGAAAGTCGTCTACGACAACTTCAAGCATCTCAACATTGCCATTTTGCCGGGGATGCGCGAGAGAACGGTCATCATCAATGGGTTCTCCAAGGCTTACAGCATGACCGGCTTCCGGGTCGGATACATGGTTTGCCCTGCCGACTACGCGCGAGCGGCCATTGAACCCCGTCACTCCCTGAGCATTTGCGCGCCAACCACATCGCAGCATGCCGCCCTTGCGGCGCTGAACGGCCCGCAGGAGTTCCTCAGCGAAATGATTGAGGAGTACACCAAGCGCCGCAACCTGATGGCGGCTGCCTTTGACACGCTCGGGGTCGGATACAGCCTTCCTAAAGGTGCCTTCTATTTCTGGGCCGACGTGGGCGATCTCGGAATTTCTTCGTTCGAGTTCTGCAAGCGCGGCGTTGTCGATCACGGGATTCTATTCTTCCCCGGTTCAATGTATGGAGATGAGTGGGATCGTTTTATCCGTATCTCGTTCCTGGCTCCTCCCAACCAGCTCGCCCAAGGGCTCGAACGGTTCCAGTCGCTGCACCGCGCGTGCAAGGGGGCGGCATGAGGCCCAGCCCGCTCGTTGTAGCGGTGCTGGACGAGTTGCCGACTCAGCAGTTGGCGGTGCTTCGCGCGCAGCTCCCCTTGGCCGACGTGCGGCAAGCGCGGCTTGACCGGACTTCACTCGCGAGTGCTCGCTGGATCCTCACCCGAGCCGAACCGGTGGATACGGCCGTGCTGAATGCGGCGATGGACCTGGATGGCGTCATCGGGCTCGGGGCAGACACCGGGACCATTGACGAGCTTGCCTGCGCAGCGCGCCGCGTCAAGGTCTACTCGATTAGCTCACCTGCGCTGGAGACGGTGGCCGAGCACACCGTGATGCTCATCCTCATGCTGTTCAAGCGATACCAGGAAGCGAGCCGTCGGCTTCGCGACGGCCTGGTAGCGGGCAATGTCCAGCCTGCGCTGACAACCCAGCAGGCCTATGCCTATAACTGGGTTGGCCTGGAGCGTTTCGAGGGGCTGGCGGGCCAGACGATCGGGCTTGTCGGCCTGGGCGTGATCGGCAGCAGAACAGCACGGCTGCTTCGATCGTTCGACGTCGACGTCGCATACACCAAGCGCACGCGGCTGTCGGCGCAGCAAGAGCTGAGCATTGGCGTCCGCTTTTTGGCCCTGCCGGATCTGCTCGCCCAGTCGAGATGCGTGTCTTTGCACAATCGGTTCACCGAGGAAACCGATGAGATGATAGGTGAACGCGAGTTCGCCTTGATGCGACCCGGTTCATTCTTCGTCAACACCGCGCGAGGTCGACTGGTCGATGAGAAGGCACTCAGTGCCGCTCTGGAAAGCGGGCGCCTGGCAGGCGCGGCACTCGATGTGTTCCGGTACGAGCCGCTTCCGAAGGACAGCCCTCTGCTGAGAGCGCCCAACCTGATCCTCACGCCACACGTCGGTGGCATACCGCTCGCTGAGGCCCAACTCATTGAAGTGCGAGAAGCGGCGCGCGTGATTGAGAGGGAAGCAGCATGAGCAAGACATTTGTCGGCCTGCAGATCGGCGCGATCAGCTTCATCGACGAGGGAATACCTGAAACGCTTGACCTAGTCCAGGAACAGGCTGGCGTCAACGCTCTGATGATTTCGGCATTGTCGTGGAGCAGGGGCAACGCGGGGCGCTCCACCACCGGATTTCCTGACCACGGAGTTGCCGAGCCTGACAACCTGAAAGGCGGGGCCTTCTTCCCGCCAGATGCGCGCTATTACCATGCAACCTCAATCAAGGACTTTGCTGCTCCGGATCCTCTTTATAAAGGCTTCGATGCGCTCGGGGACGTAATACCGGAAGCGCGGAAGCGGGGGATGTCAGTCTATCCCTACTATTGCGAGACCGCGCACTCTACCATTCGGCAGCTATGGCAGCCAGGTTTCGCCGCCGTGCTTGAGGTCGACGCGAACGGAAGGCTCGGATCACGGCCCTGCCAGCGGCATCCGGATTACCGAGGCTGGTGGATGGGCGTCATCGATAACTGGTTCTCTGAGTACGACCTCGAGGGCATCCTGTGGGGCATCGAGCGTCAAGGGCCGTTGCAGTCGCTGCTAGAGGGAGACGTCGCAACCTGCTTCTGCAGATTCTGTCAGGCGGAAGCTCATCAGCGCGGAATCGATGCCGAGCGCGCAGCCGAGGGATATCGGACCTTGCAAGCGTTCCTCAGGGCCGCAACTGCCGGTGAACGTCCGCGGGATGGTTACCTGATTACCTTCATGCGAATCTGTGCGCGCTATCCGGAGATCGGCCAGTGGGAGAACCTCTGGCATGAGGCGCATGTGTCGATGTACCGGATGGTTCACGGGCAAGTGAAATTCTACTCGAACAAGTATGAGGTCGGCCTCGGCGTATGGCAGATGATCGACACATTCAATCCGTGGCTTCGCGCACAGCACGATCCAGCCGATCTGCGCGAGTACGCGGACTGGGTCAAGCCGGTCCTCTATAACGTGCCAGCTGGCTTCAGGTTCAGAGACTATGTTGAGCGCCTTTGCGCGACGATTCTCCGCGACGCAACAGCAGAGGAGTGGAGTCCACTCATGTATCGGATTCTCGGACTTGACGAAGCGCCTTTTAGAGAGCTGGCTGAGAAAGGATTCTCACCTGCCTACGTGAGGACTCAGACTGCCAGATACGTCGATGCGGTCGGACCGGACGTGCGCGTCTATCCCGGCATAGGTGTCGGAGTCGAAGGCGGAGAACGGATCGTGAAGCCGGAGGACATAGAGCCAATGGTCGGAGCAGCGTTCGATGGTGGCGCTTCAGGCATCATGATCTCCCGGAATTACTCGGAGCTGACATTGGTGAACCTTGGCGCTGTCGGATCAGCGCTTCGCGCGCAAGGACGACTCGGATGAAGGAGGCAGCATGCGCACGATCCTGAAGGGCGGGACGGTAGTAGATCTTGTTCGGGAGACGAGGACGCGTGCGGCCTTGGTGATCGAAGGTCAGAAGATTGCGGACATTGCCCAGGAGGTGGCCGAGCAGCCGGACGACCAAGTAGTCGACGTCACCGGCGCGTCGCTCATCCCGGGCATGATGAACTGCCATGCGCATATCGGCTGGGACGGCCGGCGCGATCTGCAGCTCCAGGCCGAGCTTCCCGACGAAGTGACGGCCTGGACGGCGGCCATGAACCTGCACCGGACGCTGTCAGCCGGCGTGACGACCATCCGAGACCTTGGCATGAACGGCACCGGCCCCCTTGCAAAGCGAGCCATTGATGAAGGCGTGGCGCCATATCTCCGGCTGTTTACGAATGGCCGGGCGATCTCGACAACCGGCGGTCATACCTGGTGGTGCTGTCGTGAGGCTGACGGGATGGAGGACTGCCGCCGGGCGATCAGGGAGCAGGCCAGGGCCGGCGCCAGCTGGATCAAGATCATGGGATCGCACGACCTCCCGCAATTCACCATGGCCGAGCTTGAGGCCATGGTCGATGAGGGCCACATGAACGGCCTCCGGGTCACCGCGCATGCCACATTCGACTCGGCCATCCGCCGGGTGGTAGAGGCTGGTGTCGACTGCGTCGAGCATGGTGGGTCCATGTCCGAGGAAACGATCAAGATGATGCTCGACCACGGAACATGGCTTGTGACCACATTCTCACCGCTCGTGCTGCAGGCAGAGCGCGGCCTGGCGGCCGGGATGCCCGCGCACGAAGTCGAGCGACGCAAGAGGCAGATTGCTGAGCCTGAGCGTTTCGCGGGAAACCGGGCGGCTGCCAGCGCTGGTATCCCGATCGCCTTCGGCACCGACGCTGGAAGTCCAGTGGTCCCCCACCAGGAGATCGTCGCCGAGCTGAAATTCATGGTCGACATCGGTGTATGCGAGAACGCCTGGGCTTCGATGCGCTCGATCACGATTCGCGCGGCCGAGTTGCTGGGAATCGACGACCAGCTTGGAACCCTGGAGGTGGGCAAGACAGCCGACGTGGTCGTGGTTGACGGTGACCCGGTCGAAGATCTCGAAACGTTGCGACAGATCAGAAGCGTGTACGTACGCGGCGACCTGGCCTTCGGAGCCGGCGGCGGATATGCCCAGGCCTGGTGACGGAGTTCGTCCGGTCATACCCAGCGGATCTAAGGGCCGCGGGGTGCGACCGTTCCACGGCTTCGGGCCGGCAGTGATCGATTGCGATGACTGGTGTGCCCGGAAGCCAGCAGAACTACCGGCCTGACTGGGACCCGCGAGGGAGCGTGAGGGCTGTGGGGCTCGACATCAGGATCGTTGGCGGCCTGGTGGTTACCGACGGCACCGCGGAGTATCGGGACCTCGGGATCGAGGGCGAAACGATAGTCGAGGTGGGACCGCCAGGAAGCATCGGCACAGCGGCAGAGGAGATCGGCGCCGCAGGCCGTTACGTACTGCCTGGTGCCGTTGACGCGCACTTTCACTGCCGTGCGCCAAGCCATCCCGAGCGCGGCGATTTCGGCAGCGAGACAAGGGCGGCGGCTGCCGGCGGCGTTACGACCGTACTCGAGATGCCCGTCTCCGATCCCGCATGCAGCGATCCGAAGGTGTTCCTAGCCAGGCGGCAACTCGGTGAGCGGCAGTGCCTCGTCGACTTCGGGCTCTACGCCGGCGGCGCCGTCCGCGACCGGGACCATGCCCAGTCCATGGCCGAGGTCGGCGCGGTTGCCTTCAAGCTGTTCACCCATGCCCCGCCATCGGGGCGCGCCAGGGAATTCGAGGGTCTCTGGGCCACCGATGAAGCAAGCATCTATCGCGCGCTCGAAGCTGTCGCCCCAACGGGGCTCGTCTGCACCGTGCATGCGGAGAACAATTCGCTAATGCAGATGTTCACCTCGCTCGCCGCGGACAAGGACGTTCCACCGAGGCCTCCGGTAATCGAGTCGGTCGCGATCGCCATAGTCGGCGGTATGGCGGCCGCGACAGGAGCAAGCGTGCACATCGCCCACGTAACGTCGAAGCCGGCTCTGAATGCGATTCGCGGGGCCCGTGCGGCCGGTGCCTCGATGACCGGGGAGACCTGCCCCCAATATCTGGTCTTCGACGATGCGCAGATAACCCGCCTTGGTTCGTTCGCTAAGGTCGCCCCGCCGCTACGCCCGGCGATCCATCAGCAGGCGCTGTGGGGTGGGCTGCTCGACGGCACCCTCGCGATAGTAGCCAGCGATCATGCTCCGTTTTTGCCAGGTGAGAAGGCGGACGTCGATTATGCGCTCGCGCCGCAGGGACTCCCGACTGTAGAGACAATGCTTCCGATCCTGATGGACGCCGCCGCACGCGGTATCCTGCCGCTGGCCAAGGCCGCCGAACTCGTCACCGCAGCGCCCGCGCGCCTTTTCAGCCTGTATCCCCGGAAGGGAACGATCTCTCCCGGCACAGACGCAGATATTGTTGTCTTCGATCCCCACGGCGTCTTGCTGCCGGGTGTATCCTCCCTTGTCAGCAGGGCGGCCGGGTCTGGCCGCATTTTCGACGGTATGAAGCTCCGAGGTCGGATTGAGCGAACAATCGTTAGAGGACGCACCGTTTTCCGTGATGGCGTTCTGGCGGATGAGGCCAACGGTCAGTTTGTCTCACCAGATGGCATTGTGGCTCGAGCTGTTACATGAACGCGACTGAGGAGACTCAGATTCCGGTTGGGCCAATTTCCAGCCCCACCATGGTGGACGCTGTCGCGGCACGGCTTCGCGAGTCCATCCTGCGGGGACGGTTCGCGCCTGGCCAGAGGATTGTCGAGGTCGACCTCGCCAGGGAATTGGGAATCAGCCGTGGTCCGGTGCGCGAGGCCCTAGCCGTCCTGGAGAAAGACGGCATAGTAGTGAACGTGCCGCGAAAGGGGAAGTACGTCCTGAGCTTCGACGCCGTGCGAATTGGCGAGCTCTATAGCCTGCGAAAAGTGCTGGAAGCGCACGCGGCAGAGCGAGTCATCGACTCACTCACGGACGCCAAGCGAGACGCATTCAACGACGCCGTAGCTGAGATTGAGGCCGCTGCCAGCTCCGGCTCCGTGTCGGTGCTGGCTGAGCGTGACCTTGCGTTCCACAACCTCCTATACGAATTCGCCGAGCATCAACTGCTGCATACAGTCTGGGCAGAGAATATCGCGGGCAAACTGCGCATGCTGGTCAATATAACGACACGGACCCACGATCCTCTGATAGACGCCGGCGGAAACCACCGGATCCTTATCGACGCGATCAATGCTAAGAACAAGGCCGAAGCGAGGCGGCTGATTGAAAAGCACATAGATGATGCATGCCGCCGAGCCTGTTCATCGCTCGAGTTGGCGGACTAAGCCATGGGAACTCGCATTTGAGCAACGCAACTTCAGCGCTTCGATGTTACATTCCATCCTAGCTGTCAGCAGTTGACAGTAAACTGTCATCCCATTAGACTTCTGATCTGGAAAATGGAAGCAGGGAGGTGGCTTGCTTGACCACTGGAACACTAAGTCATAGCACCTCCCCCAGAGAGCGTGAGCGCAGGCACTCGCTACTTCGGGCCGCGATGTCCGAGGCCGGATATGACGCTCTAGTTATTTATGGTCGCGGAGATGAATTTGTTCGCGGACGAATCCAGTACGTCAGCGACATCTTTACGTGGGCAGGATGGGCGATCGTCGTCCTATCGGCTAACGGCCACGCGGTCTTCATCGCCGATCCGCTCTTCGGGCTAGGTCGTGCGGCCATAGTCGATTGGATCACCGACCTACGCATGACTCAGGACCCAGGCAAGGGAATCGCCGACATCCTATCGGACCTCCGAATAGCGAGCGGTTCGATTGGCGTGGTCGGGCTCGCCGACATCGTCTGCGTTGGTCATTTCCAGCAGATGCGCGCAGCGTCACCGCGTGTGACCTGGGCCGATGCTACCGATTTGTTCGACGATGCACGCGCGGTGAAGAGCCAGGAGGAGATTGATAATTTCCATCAAACATCCGCCATCTTGCGCAGCGTCTTCAAAGGCCTCGAAGCGGAAATTCGTCCGCAGGTGATGGAGTCGGACGTGCTTGCCGAAGCACACAAGATGTGCCGACAGTATGGCTGCGTGGACGGCATCGCGCTGATGGGAAGGCCTCCCTTCCGAACATTTTCACCTGGCAGTAATGGCGTTATAGAGCGCGACGACATCATTGTAGTCGACCTCGAATGGGGCGGGCCATCCGGATACTGGGTAGAGCTGCGTCGGGTTTTCAGCTTTGGCGCCCCGCCGGACCCTGCGAAGAGATTCTGGGAGACACGGGTCGAGACATTCGCCGCATGCGTCGACGCCATGAAGGCCGGGAATTCCTCGGACGACATCCTGGTCGCGCGCGACCGTGTTTATGGGAAGCATGGCCAGAGCGCGACCGGAGTTCTCAACTATACTGCGCACGGTATTGGCCTAGACTCATTGGAGCCGCCATGGGTGCCGGGAAAGAGCCGGGCACTCAAAGAGAACATGGTGATCAACCTCCACCCAGCCATCCAGTTCGCGGATCGGAGCGAAGGCCTTGCCCTCGGCGGGATAAGTATCGCGGATAACATCCTGGTCGGCCGGGATGGCGGTATTAGGATGACGGATCCGGTCGACGAGTGGGTCCAGCTAGAGCCGTGACCGCAGATCAGGAGACGGTATTCTGGCGACTTACCTCACATGATGAGCGTGATCGGCGAGTTCTTGCACTCAGGAGTGCTATGGATGGGGCGGGCCTGGACGCCCTGGTGATTTGTAGCCGCGGGGACGAGTTCATGCGGGGCCGGGTTCAATATGTCAGCGACATCTTTCAATGGGCGGGCTGGGGAATTGTAGTATTGCCTCGTTCCGGAGATGGTGCGTTTATAGCCGACCCCCTATGGGGTGTGGGCCGCGCTCGGCTCGTCGGCTGGCATTCGGATGTGCGGTCAAGCCATTCGCCCGGCGACGAGATCGCTGAGCTGTTGGCGGATCGTGGCGTGGCTGATGGAGAAGTTGGCGTCGTGGGATTGGCAGACATCACGTTGGCAGCGCATTTCTCCGGCATGAAGCAGGTCTTGCCTAGGGCCCGATTCCGGGATGCGACTGACCTTTTTGACGATGTCCGGGCTGTGAAGAGCCCTATGGAGCTAGCGAATCTGGCCGAGACCTCGGCGATTCTGCGCAGCGTCTACCGCTCCCTGGAAGCCGAACTGCGCCCTGGAGTGACTCATCGCGACGTGATGGCGGAGGCTCATCGCCTCGCGCGCCAGTACGGTTGCCTGGATGGCATTGCGCAGATGGCTACTCGTCCCTTCACTGCGCTGATGTTCTCATCTTCGAAGACCTTGCAGCAAGGCGATGTGATCGCCATTGATCTGGAATGGGCCGGGCCATCGGGATATTGGGTCGAACTGCGCCGGAACTACAGTCTCGGTCGGGTGCCGGACGACGCGCGGCGCTACTGGGACACCAGGGTGGAAACCTTCGAAGCATGCAGCTCCGTAATGAAGGCAGGCAACTCGTCTGCTGAGGTCCTGGCCGCTCGGGACCGCGCCTATCGCAGGCACGGCCAGGACGGCCAAGGGATCCTCTCGTACACAGCGCACGGCATCGGCATTGACTCACTCGAGCCGCCCTGGGTGCCGGGCAAGGACCGTGTTCTGCGCGAGAACATGGTGGTTAGCTTGCATCCTGCCATACAGCTGGCGGATCCCGGCGAGCACGCTGCGCTGGGTTGCATAGCCATTGCCGATAATGTGCTTGTAACAGCAACCGGCGGGCAGCGCATGACAGATCAGGCCGACGTATGGATCGAGCTTGAGGCGTGAATCCCGGCCAGGCGGTGAGCGTCGCCGTCGTCGGCCTTGGCGTCCGGGGCCGGCAATGGGCTGAGGTCTTCTCGCTGGTGCCCGCGGCTAAGCTCGCGGCCGTCATCGACACCGCAGCCGTCACCGGTGTGCCAGGTGTGCCGTCGTTCCGCAGCCTGAACGAGGCTGCCCGCGCTGTCCATCTCGATGCGGTGGTCATCGCGACGCCGCCGGCCGTGCACCGCTCAATCCTGGAGACAGCGGTATCGCATCACTTTGCAGTTCTGTGCGAGAAGCCTCTGTCAGAGACTCTGGCTGAGGCCATCGAGATGGTCCGGCTGGCATCCGCGAAGAACGTGCCGCTGCTCGTAGGAATGAACTTCCGTTTTCTGCCGGTAGTCGCCGAGGCCCGGCGCCGCGTTCGCTCAGCGGACCTCGGTCGTCCGATTTACGCGACTTTCACCTATCTCCGTAATCGAGCTAGCCGCCGGTCGGACCTGAACAGTTACCCAGCCACCATGGAGCATCCGATGCTCCTGGAACAGTCAATCCACCATCTCGATCTGATCCGGTATGTCTACTCCAGGGAGGCGCTGAACGTTTCCGCTCATAGCTGGAACCCTCCGACCAGTACATACCGCGGAGACGCGTGCGTGGCAATGCACCTTGAAATGGCCGGGGGATTGCACGTGGAATATGTCGGCACGTGGGTCGCTGGCACCAACCGGATGGATTTCCGATGGCGCACGGACTTCGAACGTGGCGTGATGATCCAGGAGCGGCAATTCAGCGATCTGGCCGTTGCCAAGCGTGTTTCCGGTGCCGATTTGACCGGACCGCGATTCGACGAAGAAGGCGAGCCGCCGCTGTCCGTGAGCCTCCCCGCGTCAAAGCCGTTCGTCGACGACACTGCAGGGCTTCTTGCAGCACTTTGTGCCACGAGCACAGGGGAGGAATCCGAGGCCACATCGGGTACGGATCATCTCAAGACTCTCGCGCTCGTTCATGCCAGCATCGCTTCCGCTGCCACGTGCCGCACAGTCAGCGTCCCGGTGTTCGCGGCCAAGCACGGCATCGACGCCTAAATCTCCGGGGGCGCAGGGTGTCTTTATCGGACGGCGGACCTCGTCATGGGAGCAGCATTGCCGGTGTCCGGTTGGCCAGGAAAGCAGCGCCGACGCGGAGACTGCTAGCAACTATGGCCGGCGTCCTTGAGGGTCAGAAGTCGATCCGCATCACGACGCGGCGTAGCGTCCGACGGCTGACCTCGGTGAAGTCGGCATGGGCGAAGACGCTCTTGGTGCCGACGTGCAGTTCCTCGATGATCACGTCCTTCGTGACCATGAGATAGCCCTCGATGGCGCGGGCGCCGCGTTCGCGACGGACGCGACCTTCTAATCCGTGGTTCCCTGCGAGGCATCCAAGGTCGTTACGTCCCGCGCCCCGGCGCGGCCTGACCGGATGTGCCGACAGTGAAGACCGGCCGAGCTGTCGGCGATGCCGCCGCCTCGGAACCATGGTGAGCTGACTCTGCTGGCAGATCGGGGAGGTAAACGATTGGTGGCTGACGCGCCCAGAGCGAGCTTATGGAAGGGTCGCGGCCTGCAGTTGTCGTCGGCGGTCATGCCCGCGTAGGCGGCTGCGAGGCAGCATCTGGTGCTTGACCTCACCGGCAGTCCGGCCGGGGTGCCAGGATCGGTGTGGTCGAGCGGCATCGCGAGACCCGGCGGATCGGGCTTGGCTACGTGACCGGCTTCGGGCTAACGCGCGGAGCGATTGCCTCGACTGTCGCCCATGACGCACACAACTGCATGGTCGTTGGCGCCCTAGACCGATCGGGGCCTGCGGACATGGCAGCTGCGGTCGCGCGCCTCGCCGAGATCGGCGGCGGCCAGGTTGCGGTCCTGGCCGGCCGGGTGCTCGCTGAGGTACCGCTGCCGATTGGCGGGCTGATGAGCGACAAGCCGGTGGGCGTGGTGGCGGCGGAGGTCGAAGCGATTGAGCGGGCCGCCACATCAGCGCTGGGCGTCGCCATTGCCGCGCCGTTCATGCACCTGAGTTTCCTCCTCCTTTCGGTCATCACGGAACTTCGGATCACCGATCGCGGCCTAGTCGACGTGAGCCGGTTCGAGTTGACCGGCGTCAGCGTCAGCTAAGGGACAGATGAGACAGGTCCGCGCGATACAGGTCCATTAGTCCGTGCTGCAGCGGCCAAAGGCCCTCCAGCAGCATTAGGCTCCCTCCTACCGCCTGCGTTGACAGAGCAAGCTGGGCTCGGCAGTCGTCGTGATCCGTCATCACCGGCATCGGCGCTGCTCAGCTCGCATCCGGCGGTGCTCGGAAGCAAGGAGGTACTCCGATGAAACGGCCAGCATGGGTGGTCATCGCGGCCACTGTCGTGGCGCTTGTGATCGTGGGCTGCGGCTCGAGCAAGTCGTCAACCGAAGGGTCCACGGCGAAGAAGCCGCTCATCGCGGCGTGGATCTACGTCGGCTCGCCCAGTGACGCGGGCTGGACGCACCAGCACGATCTGGGCCGCCTGGGGGTTCAGAAGCACTTCGGCAGCAAGGTGAGGACGATCTTCAAGGAGAACGTCCCGGAAGGGCCTCAGGTCTCGAACGTCATCACCCAGCTGGTCAACAGCGGGGCGAAGGTCATCTTCTCCACATCCTTTGGCTTCCAGCCAGCCATGGCGGCGGCCGCGAAGAAATACCCGAACGTCTACTTCGCGCAGGCCACGGGGACGGCCATGTCGACAAACCTCGCCGAGTACTTCGGCGCTGGTGAGGACGGCGACTACCTAGCCGGCATGGCCGCTGGCTTCGCCACGAAGACCGGGAAGATCGGTTACGTTGCCCCGTACCCGATCCCCGAGGTGATCAGGGAGATCGACGCCTATACGATGGGCGCGCGCTATGCCCACCCAGGCGCCACCGTCCGAGTCGTCTGGACGAACTCGTGGTTCGACCCGGCCAAGGAG
>Ga0070706_100004415_pt1 | contig 13587 bp, 12 predicted proteins | sample KBSK5501metaG_FD_65476 | JGI IMG/M metagenome (GOLD analysis project Ga0070706, IMG submission 65476) | Corn, switchgrass and miscanthus rhizosphere microbial communities from Kellogg Biological Station, Michigan, USA - KBS K5-50-1 metaG | ecosystem: Host-associated > Plants > Roots >...
CAAGCGCCGTTCTGTCGTGAAGCGCCGGAAGTGTTGTCGGTTTGGGGAAGCGACGAGCCGTGGTCACGACACCACATCTTCTCGCCCTACGGCACCGCGTTGCACCTCGACCGCCGGGCGTTCGACGAAGCCTTGGCCTCGGCGGCGCGCGACGCCGGCGCCGATTTGAAACTTGGCTGTGCCGCGCGCTTCGCAGCCGAGCCGCGGGGCGGTTACATTGCGCAGTTGTCGACTGGTGAGCGTATTCGCACCAACGCCGCGATCCTTGCCACAGGTCGGGCCGGGGGCGGCCTCGGCCTTCCGTATGTGCGTCAATACCTCGACAACAATGTCGCACTCGCTGCGCGGCTTTCGTTGCCCGCGGGGCATCTCGACGCGCGGACCGTGATCGAAGCGGTTCCCGGAGGGTGGTTCTATTTGGCGGCCCTGCCGGGCAACGAGGTCGTGGCGGTCTTAATCACATTAGGGACGCTCGTCCCCAGCGAACGTCGCGCGCGTTTGCGCTGGTGGTTGGAAGCCTTGGTGCAAACAACTATCGTCCGCCGTGCGTTGAATGGGTGTCGTCTTCCGCAAACTCTGTCAGTGGCAAACGCGCGCGCTTCTTTTGCTCTAACAGGTGCCGGCGAAAGCTGGCTTGCGATCGGCGATGCGCGTATCGCTCCCGACCCGCTGTCAGGTCAAGGGATCATTTGGGCGATCGACGACGCTGCTTCAGCGATGGAGCTTTTAACACGCATGCACTGGCGCGATCTTGCCCAAGAAATGCGAGCGAGAACCCTGCGCGACGTCGAGGCCTATCTCTTCGAACGCTCGCGCGTCTATCTGAGCGAGCAGCGATTCACCGATGACGCCTACTGGAGTGCTGTTTCCAGATCATCCGCTAGCCTTCCTCTTCTTCCAGCAGCTCCGGCAGATCGGTGATCGCACCGCCAAAAAAGGTGACGTTGTGAAACGCGTCATGCACGATTGCCTCTGCCACGGCGCGCGCCTCAGCGGCATTGGTGCCCACGACGAAGATGCGGGTGTTGTGATCGGTCATCGTCAGACGCCCGTCATCCTTGGCTTGGGAGGCTTCAGGCAAGGATATCGACGCAGCGTTGTGAAGGCGCGGCTTCAGACCTGCCTTGGCTCTCCCGTCGATCAATACTGATGTCGCATCCTGCGCGAGCAGCCGCAGCAACGCCGGCTTTTCCACCTGCATGACACCGCCGAGCGCCCGCCAGCCGGGGGCGCCCAATTGGTATCTCCGGACGTTTCGGTATCCGAGTTTGGTCAAGTCATCGGCAAACCGCTCGCTACGGCCGCAAAAGAGACCGTTGCAGTACAAGATCAGCGGCTGACTTTTGTCCGGGATGGTTTTCGCGATCTCGGCTGCGTCGCCGACGTACAACGCAGGCGTCGTGCCTGCCTTTGCCGGAACCGCTCGCGCGCCGGGGATATGACTGACGGCATATTCTTCGTAAGGTCTGGCGTCGAGGATGATCGCACTGCCGTCGTTCAACGCCGCTTGCAGCTGGGCAGTGCTGATCTCGGAACTACTAGCGACATTGCTCAGGACCCCATCGAAAACGTTTGGCGGACCACGTCCGTACGGTGCGAGTTGCGATTGCACCTTCGTCGAGGCGGGTACTGCACTCATCAACATAAGTACAACGAGCAATGCCAATCTAACCTGTTGCCCTGTCGTCATTGATCAACTCCTATTCCTCCGTTGCAAACAATCTGCGCGACTTCCTTCATTCGCAGGATATCGAGTCCCGGCTTCGGCATTTTGTTGGCTCGGATGTTAAAGCAGTCTGTTTAAGACACTTTTATCAAGTGCGCGGCGCAGACCGGGCGAGAAGCGATGCCGACGCAGAGGGGAGGAAATATCGGGTTATGTCGGAGTTCTCGTTCGTCAAAAATCAAAACAACGCACGCGAATTGGTTCGAGCGCAATGTCATTTGGCTGCATCGAAAACGTATAATCATGCATTGGCCCATCCCGTTCGGGGATCGAGACGATAAGCTCGTCATCTTGCATGATTAGCGGCATGATGTGCCGCATTAACAGCGGCGCGACGAAGATCTGGTTATTTTCGAAGCTTTTCGCTTCAATGAGTGCAGTTGGTACATTGTTTGATTGTAGCTTCAGCAAGGAGACAGGCTTCAGCGGAAACGGGAAGTGTTCACTGTGGATGAACGAGACCGCTGGCCGTCCATCAGCCTTGCATGCGAGCATAAGCCAAACAGCATCCTCGGCCGTACGAGTCGCAGCCAGATGCTCCACCGAGCCGCCTTTGTCCTTTGCGGTATATGCCCAGCCACCTTGCACATTTACTTCATCTGGGCCCTGCTCTGCCAACCCTCCGCTGGTGATCACGAATGTCGCTGCAGCGGCCAAAACCAAGGCAACGGCACGTTTCAAGCTAATATATCTTGCTGTCTCAGGTTTGTTGCGTGTCCTCGAGCTCATCGGCGATCAGCCAAGAAGCGGTGCAAGAGCGGGCGCGACCAGCGCAAGTTCTGAGACCAGCAGCAGGACCAGCACCAGCTTGCGAAAGCCAGCTTCATCGAGATGTCCGTAGAGTCTTAGTCCCAGCCACGTCCCCGCCAGCAATGCCGGAAGGCCGATAACAAAGAACCAAATGGTGTCGATCGATACCGCGCCGTTGATCCCCAGCCACAGACCGCTCATGGCGAATATCGCGACCCCAATCGGCTGGAAGATCGCGCGCTGCTCGTCCTTGGGCCAACCACGAAGACCGCAGCAGATGGTCGTGAGAATGCCGGCAAGGCCGGTGAGGCCGCCGAGAACCCCGTTCATAAAGCCCACGCCTGCATCGGCGGTGGCACCCCCGGCCTTGACGGGCTTCATCGCTGGTCGGACGAGGCTATACGCGCTGTAGAGCACGAGCACCACGCCAACGGTGACGCGTACGTAGTCCGGACGGGCCCATCCGAGAATTGCCACTCCCAAAGGGACGCCAAAGGCCGCCCCCAACAGAAATGGCCACAGCCGGCTCCAGCGCAGCGCGTGCCGCAGTTTCCAGACCGAGATGCCCTGCACCACCAGCCCGAAGGCGATGATCAACGTTGCGGTCTGCATCGGCGTAAGGACGTGCAGCCAAACGCCGGCGGCAACCAATCCGAAAGGCAAACCCCGCTACCCCTGTGACAAGCGCGGCGGCAAACGTCGCCGTCAGATAAATGGCAGCGTTGAGGATCGTTCCGTCCATCGATCGCGCGTCCTTGTCATGCCTGTACATGGCAAGTCTCGGCCATCGACAGCCGTCACATTCCGCCTTCGACCTGAAGGCCGTCTACTTGTTGCTTGTCGGCAAACGCGAAGTTTGCACCGGTTTACGGCGGATCCGAGCTCGTATGCGTGCGCGGCGGTTGGGAGGCTCTCGATGCGCTCCCGATGTCGCCGGAAGTACACGCTGCCGTGGCCGCGGCAAGACGATACGATGAGGCGACGGAGGAGTTCCACGGCTTCGCGGCATCGCGCCTCAACTACGATGTCGCTCAGGGAATCGGCGCTGACGGTCGGCCACGATCAGGGGTGCTCGGGCTCGGCGACCGGTAGGTCATAGCGACGAATTTTGCCCGGAAGGCCATTCCTCACAATCGAGTTGCGGACGGCCACGGGCGGGGTGCCGCTTAAGCTCAAGGTAGTTGTACGATGACTGATTTTTCGTCCGGTTTTCGGACATTCGCAGACCACGACCCGGGATAGGCGGTGCGCAGGGCCATCAGCAGCTCCATCAGATTACGAACGGTTTCGCCATTTTTTTCCAGCTTGTATGGCAACGCCCATGTCACCTCGCCATTGGTAAAATGCAGCGTGGTCTTCTGTTGCCCATGTATCTTCACCAATGCTTCGACCACGGGGGCATCGGGATTGTCGAACTTGCCGTTTGCGGAGAAGACGTAGTGATCGGCAACGAAGAATTCGAGAAAGCCCTCGGTGGAGTTCCTGACGCTCCCATGGTGAGGCATCTTCAGGAGATCTAATTTGACCGGGCCTGCCCCGAGCCCGAGATCTTGCCAGGCGCTGACGATGTGCTTGCCGTTCGCATCGCCTGTGAGGAGCAGCTTCCGCCCACCGACCTCGACGAGCACCACGATCGAGGAGAGGTTTGGCACCGCCCTATCGAGCGATTTGTCGGGCAGAAATAGTTCTTGCAGCGCGGCCCGCCGGGCTTCCTTCGTTGGCTTTTGCAAAGCCTTGACCCATTCGGCACGCAATTTGTCGATGCGCTCCTGCATCGGGCCGACGACGGTGATCTCGGCGCCGTCCACTTTGAATGTCTTTTGCCCTTTTTTGGCGACCACCATCCCGTTGACGGGCCTGTTCCCGTTCAGCTGCAATGCGCGGAGATCCGAAGCGAGCGCATTACCCTGCGCTACGCTCTGCAAGACGAGCGTTGCGTGGTCGTCATCCAGTCCGGGCAAGGCTTCTTCGGCGAGCGAGGCCATCGAGGCCGTAGCGGCGGTGGTTGAAAGGCCAGCCGGCTTTGGCCCGACGAGGTCGTCGAACGAATTGAACCAGAACCGGCTGAACTTCACGGGCGCGGGATTGGCGGGCCCCGCGGAGCGAAGCATGCTTGTTAGCTTCTGAATGCCGTTGATGTGATCATCATCGATATGGCTCACCATACCCAGCGAAACCGGTAAGGTTGGCGTCGGATTGATCTCCTTCAGCCGCGGCAGCAACACGTCCTTCCACACCGCAAGCGGTTTGCCGTTCACAGTTTCGCTTTTTGGTCCGCCGTCGATGATCCAGATCTGCTCGTTACCGTCGAGTCCGGGGTAGCGGAGCAACAGGCAGTCGCCGTAGAGCGCATTCAAAGCTTCGAAAGTGACCATCTTGGCTCCTCTCACACCGATTGCAGCGCGCGCAGCACGTCGAGGAGTCCTGCGCCCTGAAAGCTCGGCTCCCGATTGAGATCAGTCGCCGAGCTTTTCAGGATCTCCTTGATACGGAGCGGCTGCCCGATCAGCTCCGGATAGCGGGCCATCAGGAGGGCCGCGGCCCCGCTGACATGGGGCGCGGCCATTGACGTGCCGTCCATGCGCTGGCTACGTCCCCCACGTATGGTCGACGTGATCTTTTCGCCGGGCGCCAGAATGTCCGGCTTACGCCGGCCGTCGCCGGTCGGACCGCGCGCGGAGAAGTAGCTCACGCCATACGCGTGTGGATCTCGACGATGCGTTGAGCCAACCGTGATTACGCGCTCCGCATTACCTGGATCTGTGATACTGATAGCGCGGTAGCCATTACCCATGCTCGCTTTCATGCCGAACCCTACGAACCCGGTATTGCCGGCGGCGGCAACCACCACCGTCCCAGTCCCGACGAGATGGTTGCACGCCTCGCAGATGGGCGTCTGGCCGCACGCAAAGCTATCCACGTCATGCGCGAGCGCCAGAGACAGGTTGACGCCATGCACTACCGGATTGGCGCGGTCGCGGTTGAGCCAGCCGACAAATTCCAGCGCGCACAGGATCGCGAACTCGTCCCCCCGTCCATCGACATCGAACACGCGCAGATCATACAGTGAGAGCCCTTTGCACATGCCGACTAGAGGTCGGGTGACGTCGTCAGGATCAGGCAGGTCCGCCGCAAGGATGCCGGCTACATGGGTGCCGTGATCGGAGCCGGGCGGCTCATACTCCTTGTTATGGGCGACGCGAATTAGGGGGCGCACGATCCCCCAATCGAGGTCCCGGGCGTTTTCACTTCGGACTTGTAGGTGCTCGAGCGCCGTGCTTGTCTCGCGATCGGCGGCAAGGGTCTTGATTTTTTCGCGATTCGCTTCGGGTGCAGAATCGGGATCGCCTGCGCATGCAATGATATCGCGCAGGATCGTGAAATCGAAGGTTGCCACCACGCGCGACCAGAGCTCCAGGTCTTCATTCGGAATCGTCCGATTACCTTTCGCCCTTATTTCTTTCATATATTTTTTGGCAGCGTCAGGGTCGGACCTTTTCAGAAACGCCGGATGGCTGGCGTCGATACCCCCGTCAATAACCGCAAACGCGATGCCCTCCGTCGTGATGTCGAAGACCCGATGTGCCGCGTCGGCTTTGACGGTCATGCGTGATTCAAAAAGGCTCTGCGCTGCCGGGCGGTTCAGGTTGATCAGGAAGATTCCCTTAGGCTCGCCGGCGCCCGGGCGCGATCGTTCGGCGGGAGGCGTCGGCTCGGCCAGGTCTGCCCTGGCATTGACCGCGTGCTCATATCCTTGGAGCAGGAGTTTGACTGCGCTTACCGCAGGGCCGGCGCTAGGCTCGGGAGATTCTTCCAACTCCTGCTCGTGTTCTTCCTCGTCATCGGATGTACGCGGACCGAGCTGACGTGCGAGTTCTCTCAGCTCCTCTACGCCCTCCTTCGAGTCCGCACTCATCAACCGATCGATGAAGCCGACCAGCGCCGCATAGCGGAAAAACTCGATGAACGTCGCATAAAGGATGGATTGGACCTTGGAGTTCGCGAGTGCCGTTGAAATCGGCAGATCGTCCTCCATTTTGCGAAGCGATTGAAAGGCATCTCGAAACTCGTCCACGTGCTTAGATAATTCCTGCCACCAGCCGGTGAGAGGTACGATCTCGCGTACGAGGGTGTAAAAATCGACCCGCGCGACGACCCGGCTGGTGCTCTGCGCGATGTGCGCCGCTTTTGCGCGATCATTCCCCAGCCGGTCACGTAGGCGCTTGGAGATATAGCCCGGGGTAGTTCCGGTCCATGGGGTGAGTAGGAGGTCAACCGCAACGTCGTGCGCAGACTCACCCCTAATGTGCGCATGGGCCACCTTTTCCGCGATCCGAATGTGTCGCAGCCACACATCGGGGACGACCGGACTATCCTGGGTCCTGCGGGCGCGCCCGAAGGTCTGAAAGACAAAGCGCCGGAGCAACATGTCTTCCAGCTTCTTGGGGAGCTCCGGTGGCTGGCCGGGACCTCCCACCGAAACACGGTCCGTCGCCATTCATCCTCTCCCATCCTGATCAGCCCCCGCTGAGTGGTCCAGGTGGAATGTTAGTTCAAGGTTGGCCGTTGCTCCAGCGTGGCCCGCGGAGCCGATCGGCGTAGCGCAGCCGGCCACGCGGTGAATGCAGGCACGAACACCTCCAGTGCTGGTGGCTTGGGGCGGACGTCCTATCCAATCGAACGCGGCGCAACCTCCAGCTTCTTAAGTTGGGATTTTCTATCACTCAGCAGTCGGTCACCTCGCAAGAGAGCCTTACCCACCCTCGACGAGCTGACTTGGTGCGATCCTTCACACCCCAACCGCTTCAAAGAAATTGGGGAGCCGCCGGGCCATGACTATCCTGGCCTAAAGAGGGAAGGTTCTTATAATTTTTGACCAGTCTCGTCACTCGCCGCTTTCTTGCTATCGTTCAGCACAAGAAACTGAAGATATAGCTCTCGTGCGTAATAGACGCCGAACCGATACGCGCGATAGTCATACACCACTGTCAATAGTAGAAGTCCAAGGGCGATAGACCACTTCATCTGTGACGCCGCGACGCACGCGAGAGCCAACATGGCTGCGGCAAGTCCGCGATTCAGGCCATAGTTTCCATTGAATGTATCTATCCTCTCCGCCTTCCCATTTTTCGCAATGTCCGCATAGATCTGCCGCGAGATCGGCCACCAGATTTTGGGGTCGAGCCCGCGTATGTTGCCCACCGTTATGCCCAGGCGCATGTGGACTTTCTTTTCCAGAAGATCAATTTGCGGCGCGGATAGCAGCGATGTTTGCGTTCTCGTTACCCAATCCGATGGCATCCCACCGACAAGGCGCCACAAAAAGCTTTCAGTTGCATTTCCAACCGCCGCGATAAGGTGTCCCGCCGCATACGACACCAGTACAAAAATGCCGAGTTCGCCGAAGCTCACACCATCTTTCGTGAACACAGTTTGAAGAACGGGAAAAAACAGAAGCAATCCGAACAAGAACACTGATCCGGGGATGACAATGCCCACCTGTTCATAAAAAGTCAGCTTGTTCACAGTCAGGCTCCTTCCGGATACGGTATGTTCTTTATCCGCGAGCTCGAGAGGCGTTTTGCAACGACATCAACAAAGTAGCAACCGGCGAACGTACCGAGTGGCGGACGGAGTCTCTCCTTCCGAGCTTGAGCTGCAGACGTCCGCCAAGGCTCAACGCGCATCAACGTCTGGAGGCCCTGCCGCGGCGCGAGAGGGGCGAAACCGCGAACCGGACCAGTCGTTCGACCGCCGGGTGATTTATCGGATTGATCTCTGTCGCGATCTTGGCTGCCGATTGCGATTTGTGGCGAGTGAGCAGCTTCGGCGTACAGACCATTTGTTCGGGCATCACCGGAATTCCTTTTGACGCGTCACGCACTCAATTCGCTGACCATTGCACTGCGTATTCGACAAATTCCCTCTGTTTTCCCATGAAAATGGAAGCGTCGCTGTGAAGTGTAGGTCACAGCTAAGAGGCAATTCCCTGAATATTCGATGAGATGCCTTTAAAAAACCACCTTTTGGCAAGCTGCCAATGACATCTTGGACATAACAATATTTTTTTCATGATCGGTCTATATTCGTGGTGCTTCGCCGGTGTGGTGAGCCACCATTGCCATCCGTTGTGACACCCCGCTAATCCCTAAATTCACCGCCCGTATTCGTACATTTGCCAAGTCATCCACTCGACAAGGACTTTGGAAGAAAAATCGTCAGCCGACTCTGCGAGCGCACCTCGATCATCGTCACTACCAACCTCGCCTTCGGTGAATGGCCGAGCGTCTTCAGCAACGCCAAGATGACCATGCTCTGCTCGATCGCCTCACTCACCGTTGCGACATCATCGGGACCGGCAACGACAGCTGGCGCTTCAAGAGCTGCGCCGACGATCAAAAACCCAACCCTCGCTCGCGCCGTCTCCGCAGCCCCGACCCGCTTGGATTCAAGACTGATTGGGTTCGACTTCAAATCATTCACGGTGGACGTCCCGGCTAGGTCTTCTTTTCGCAATCAGGTGAGGCGCCATGCGTAGCTCGAAGCCCAGTCGCGATCGAAAACAGACTGAAGCGTACGAACTAGCGTCGGATGGTCGGCGTTAAAGCTGCTCCCCGCGGTGGACGCGAAATAGTCCCAGGTCATATTCGACGTGCCAATATTGATGCGCCTGTCGGTCACGATGTACTTGGTGTGATTCACGCGCGTATGGCCCGGATACCTGCGCACACTTCCGCTGGTGCTGTCCCAGCCCGGAATGATGAATTGCTTAATCTCGAGTTGGCCCGCGGTCATGTGGCGATCCGCCCGCCCAGCGTCGGCTGCCTTCTGAAGCGCGACCAGGAAGGGCGCGATCAGGCCGGAAGTGTGGGCCCATTTGCTGACTAGTAGCCGGACATAGACCTTGCGGGTCAACACCGCCGAGAGAAGCGCATCGAACAGGCTCGACCACCATACTGGCGTGTCGTACGGAATGGCGCCTTCGCTGCCAAGCGTTGTGCCGGCGCTCTGGCGACCGAAGAGTCCTACCGGGGCGAAATCCATCACGCTCACGCATATGGATTTGTGCGCGTCATCGATGGTGCAGACCAGCCCTTCCTGGTCCCAGGTCCGCCCCGAATCGAGGACCTCTTGCGGGCAGCCGGTGAGGAAGACGGTCCCCCGCTCCCCGCCGAGATCCAGGGTGAGCGGCGCCTTCCAGTTGCAGGCGGTCGCAGTCTCCCCGCCGGCCAGCGTCGACTTTGCACGCTGTTCCGCCGGCACGAGAATCGACCATGGCGGCACGCGCCGATCGATGCGCGCCACCGGGTCGAACACCTGGACGCTCATCGGCGAAAGGGCGGCGAAAGCCCACCAGGCCTCGAAATACTTGCCGGCGTCCGCGGCGAGCTCCGGACAATCTTCGACGACCACGCCCATTTCCTTCACCTGCGCGATCGACTTCCAATCCATGTTGGCCGATCCGAGGTAGAGGTGGCGCTGATCGAAGATCCAGACCTTCTGATGCATGATGCCGCCGCCGCCGTACCACTTGGCCATGTCGACCGAGTGGATCGAGATCCGGTTGGGAAACTCCACTTGCAGCGCGTCAGACTCTTGCTTGTGGCCGGAGAAGCCAGGGCTCTGTAGGATCCGGATGTACACGCCGCGTTGGGCCGCGGCGCGCAGAGCCTCATAAAGAACGCGGCCCGCGCCGGCGCCCATCGCGTCGAGCTCCTCCGGCGTGAAGCCCTTTTCGTCGTCGCTGCTGGGATTAGCCAGAAGCGCCCAGTACATCGCCGTCAGGTCGATGCTTGATTTGGCCCGGGAGGTGAGCTGGACCAGCACGTCTTCGGTGTAGGCCACGCCGGGCGTGCCGCGCAGATCCTCGAGACCCTTAGGGATCGATTCGACGAGATAGGCGTGGGCGGAATTGCTCATTGTTATTCTGTCTCTGCAGTTACACCGTCACTGGGGCAGGCCGTCTCAAAGGTCGCCCCTAGTGCTGCGCCTGATGCGCGGGAAACATGGTCACGAAGAACTCCGACCAGCTACCCATCGTGCCCGCAGCAAATCGTATTTTCGGGATCCCGCGTCGCCACCTCGTGCGTTTCCGGGTTGGCGCAGGTGTCCCTCCCGAAAATCATATCCGCGGGTAACGATGATGCAATCCGGATAGAACTGACGCGCGACGGCACCTATATATCATCGAAGTTCGCTAGTGGGTCAGTTTGAATAAGGCAATCACTCAGGCTCGCAGGATAAATCGGAGTCAGCGAACTTCGGTTGAGCATAGGTCCATCGATGGCCCGGGCTGCACAGTTCGCCTTCGCGAACAACGTGGCGTCGGTAGGGCTCGCCGATAAACCAGGCAATCCAGGGACCTAAAACTAACGATAGAACAACTATCCAACCTAGGACCTCACTGACGCGGCCCATCCTTCCTTTTATCCTGGTCAAATGCAACGTCATGTCTGTTCCCCGGCTTGCCTCCGATTGCGCGACCTGCAAAACGCCGCGAACTCGCGGTCCCAGCGGCGAGCGAGCACGACCTTCGAAGCGGCTCCCGCCACGTAGCTCTGCTCAGAGCGCGGGCGATTGCATGGGTTAGGCGTTCGGCATCGTTGGTGAGGGGGCGGCACCCGTCTCATACTCGACGATCAGCGTCGGAGAAATCCGTTTCCAGATATGACTGAAGATGCGCTTCCAACTGTCGCAGTAAACACTGGGATTGTCGAATCTACGTTCAGGTGACCACCTGTGCGCCACGTGACCACCGCCGCACGAATCAAGAAACTCGCACTTTTGGCACGTTTCGCACAATTCCATGCTAGCCTCGAATGCTTCGCGCCAACGCGGGTCGTTCTGAACGTCTTGGAGAGCGTTGTTGAGAACGCTAGAGTTAGTTTTAGTGCTGCCATCGCCAACGATCCGAAGCACGTCGAGGGGCTCTAAGGAGCCATCCGTCATGAGCGTCACAGTTTCGATGGGACCGAGACCAACCGTGTCAGAAACAGAGAAGTTTCCGACTAATCCCTGTATCATCGCGTCCAAGGTCCTGATGCGAACGCCTTGTGCTGCGTACTTGTCGTACCAAACATCAAACAACTTGATGAAGTAGTCGGAAATCTGAGGCGGGTTGTCGGAGTGGGTTGCATCGGGCGGCAATATGTCGAATTCCTTTATGCCGAGCTTTTCGACCACATACGATAAAATCTGTTCAGGGTCGGTGTGTGGGTTACAAACCGAGATGAGTCCTGGTTCGATGCCTTCTGCTCTCAGGAATTCAATTCCGCGTAATGTATCCGCATGGGTACCGCGGCCTTTGAAGTCGACCCGATACTTATCGTGGATGTCGGCCGGACCGTCCAGGCTGACGCTTACTGTCACATTGTAGGACTTCAATATATCGGCCCATTCCCGATCAATGAGGATCGCATTTGTGCAGACCCCGCGCGACATCTCGCAGCCAGTCCGGTCCTCGATATCGAGAAGTTTCTCCTGAAGCTCGACGAACCGATGTTTGGGGAAGAGCAGTGGCTCTCCACCATGGAATATTAGTACAAAGTGGTCCAGTTCAAACTCTTCAATGTGTTGCTCGAGCCGTTGGCAAAATGCATCCTCGGCCTCAATCGTGAGAACGGCCGGCTTGTTGTATACCTCGGCATCGCGAAACCAGTAACAGTACGTACAGTTTATATTGCAGCGGGACGCTAGCTTCACCAGAACGAAAGTGAAAGGGGGAACTTCCTCTGCAACCGGTATCGCGTCTTTCGCCCGGATACTCGGCGCCTCGGTTTCGACGTTTACCATCGCTCGCTCGCCTTCATCAATTTCCGAAATAGACTCGGCGAATCAGCGCGTCGAAATCCGGTAACTGCGGCCCGCTCCGAATTTCACATCAGACCGCAGCAACTTCGCTCGATTTATCAGTAACGAGAGTACCGGGCATAATGCCGACTGTAGCGAGCGTACCGGGCATATCGGGCGTACCGGGCGTAATGCCGACTGTACCGAGCGTACCGGGCGTAATGCCGACTGTACCGAGCGTACCGAGTGTAGTGTCGACTATACCGAGCGTAGTGCCGACTATAGCCCCGACTATATCCCCGACTGTATGCCATCTGGCTGTTAGGACCATCGCCGAGGAGGTCCTGCCGTCCCTCTTCGATGATGTGATTCAAGGCGGGATTGGTCGATTTAAGACTTAGCGATGCGTCGGAGCGGACATCGGCGTCAGCATCCCTGACACCCAACATCGCAGCCGCTCCGAACCCAACACCGAGGACCTTTAAGCGATCCAGAAAGGCGCGCCTCGAGAGCCCTTTGTCGTTCAGCTCCCGTTGTATTTCTTGGGCTTGTTGCAGTTTCTCCCTCTCACTCATTCTTGCCTCCCTCGGTCCCATCTCCCAAAGACGTGGCAGCAGGCATTGGATTTCGAAAGAGCGGTCCCTAGGTTGCAAAGGATACAGTTCTTCCGATGAGATGCCAAGTCCCCGCCGGTGATCTGCCGGGATACTTCGGGCCAAATCGCAAATTACATTGCGCTTTTTCGTGGATCGACCGCAAATGCTCTCAAAAAGGCAGAATAACCAGGTCTAGTCCTAATGTAAGCTTGTGCGAGGACGATGTTGAACGGCTAGTTATTCTTGTCAATCGAGGCCGCTTCTTCGAAAAGCCAAGTAAAATCCTCATAGCTATTGCGCGCGGATTTCCTTTTGAACGCTAAAAAGCGCTCCAATACAGTGTGAGCACGAATGATGCCTTCGCCCCACCTCTCCAAGAAATATTGCCCCACACGGTCGGGTCCATCAAATTTGATGATGCCCCCGAGGTGATCATACGAAGCACATAATTGTTCCGCCGCCCTCTGCAATCTCTCATCGCTCTCCCACCAATTCTTGCCCTCTTCTTCCTGACGACGGATTTCGGTCATAACAAGGTGTCGGGCATCTAGAACTTTTTGCTCCTCAACGTGCTGCAACATTCTTAGCAGTTTAGTCGTCTGGGCTTCTTGCAATGCGGCATCAACTTGTTGCGATGCCGTTTGGACCTGGCGCAAAGCAATGCGGCCCGCCCAAATCGCCAGGAACGGAATCGAGATCATTGCGATCCAATATAGGCGTTCGAGC
>Ga0070706_100004421_pt1 | contig 13575 bp, 13 predicted proteins | sample KBSK5501metaG_FD_65476 | JGI IMG/M metagenome (GOLD analysis project Ga0070706, IMG submission 65476) | Corn, switchgrass and miscanthus rhizosphere microbial communities from Kellogg Biological Station, Michigan, USA - KBS K5-50-1 metaG | ecosystem: Host-associated > Plants > Roots >...
CGAAGCGAAGCGGAGGCGGGGCCCGCCGCCAAAACTAGAGGTGCAGGCCGCACTCCGTCTTCTGCGAGCCCGCCCATCGCCCGGCGCGGGCGTCGTCACCCTCGGACACCGGCTTCGTGCACGGCCAGCAGCCGATCGACGGGTACCCCTGATCGATGAGCGGGTTCACGGGAACGTCATGGGCCTTGACGTAGCCGGCCACGTCGAGGTCGGTCCACGTGGCGAGGGGGTTGATCTTCACCAAGCCGCGCAAGTCGCGCACGACGATCGGGGCGGCCGCCCGCGACGGCGCCTCGGCCCGGCGCAGCCCGCTCATCCACGCCTCCTTGCCCGCGAGCGCGCGGTCCAGCTGGCCCACCTTGATCGCCGAGCAGCAATTCTCGGGATCGACCTTCCAGAGCTCCTCGTCGTGAGGCGGCACCGTCATGATGCGGAGGTTGAGGCCGTAGTGCCGGCGCACGCGCTCCATCGTCTCGAGCGTCTCCGGGAAGTGGTAGCCGGTGTCGATGAACACCACCTCGATGGCGGGCTCGACCTTCACCGCGAGGTCGATGAGCACCGCGTCGGTCATCGACGCGGTCATGCACAGGTGGGGATGGAAGGTGTCGACCGCCCACCGGATGATGGCGGACGCCGGCTGCGACTCGAAGCGCTGGTTCAGCTCCGCCAGGTAGCCGTCGCCGAGCGCGGCCCGCTCGTCTACGTATGCAGCGCTTGCCATACCGCCTCCACGGACTCTTCGAGGGTCTGGGTGTGCGTAGGAACCACCAACTCGGGGTTGATCGGCGGCTCATAGGGATCGTCGATCCCGGTGAGGCCGGTGAGATCGCCTGACTTCTGCTTGGCGTAGAGGCCTTTCACGTCGCGGTCGGAGCACACTTCGACGGGCGTCGACACGTACACCTCGAAGAAGCGGCCGTCGTGGAGGATGCGGATCTCGTCGCGCACGTCGCGATACGGCGACACGACCGAGCACAGGACCACCACGCCGTTGCGCGAGAGGAGATGGGCCACAAAGCCGATGCGGCGGATGTTCTCGTCGCGATCCGCCCGGCTGTAGCCGAGGTCCTTGGTGAGATAGGTGCGCACGACGTCGCCGTCGAGGATCTCGACCCGGCGGCCCTCGTCGAGCAGACGCTTCTCGACGCCGCGCGCGATCGTGGTCTTGCCCGCTGAAGGCAGGCCGGTGAACCACACCGTGCACCCGGCATCCAGATCGCGTGTCATGTCGCCGCGCACTCACCCTCGCCGACGTCTGCGCTGAAGGGGCCGGTCTCGTCGAAGTCGATGTAGAAGTCGGGTCGTTCGTCGGGCGGCGGGAAGACGTCGAGCACCTTCAGCTCGGATCCGACCGCCGCGGCACCGCCCGAGTGCTCGAGCCACTCGGTGAACGTCTGTCCGGCGACCCGCTCGGCGGCGAAGCGGCCGACGACGCGTACCGTGGCCTCGGCGCAGTTCTTGGCCGGCAGGCGCAGGGCGCGCTGTCCGAACGCCACCTCGGTCTGGCCCACGTGACCTCCAAGGAGCATCTGGTAGCCGGGGGCGGACTGGCCGTGGGCCCGTCGCTCCGCGCCACAGAAGCCGATGTCGGCCACGTGGTGCTGGCCGCACGAGTTGGTGCAGCCCGAGATGTTCACGCGCACCCCGCCGACGTCGGCCAGCCCCGCGTCCTCCAGGGCCCGCCCGATGTCGGACGCCAGCCCGCGCGACTGGGTGACGGCCAGGTTGCAGGTGTCCGCACCCGGGCAGGCCACGACGTCGCGCGCCAGCTCGGCGCCGGGTTCTGCCATGCCGATCGTGTCGAGGCGGCGGTGGAGCACGGGGAGCTGCTCCTCGGTCAGGTCGCGGAACACGACGTTCTGTCGGTTGGTGACGCGCACCTCTGCGCCGAGCTCACGCTGGATCGAGGCAAGCGCGCGGAACTGGTCGCTCGTGATGTCACCCAGCCGGGCATAGGCGTAGGCCGACACCGTGCCCTTGGCGGTGCCGCGCACCACGTTGGCGTCGTCCCACCGGCCATACGGGTCGCTCCGCCGGAGGGTCACCGGCGTGCCCCAGCCCATGGCGGTGGGCTCGATGGCCGTGCTGACTCCCGCCGGCGCGTCGCCGTGCTCCTCCACATAGGCGGGGATGCCGCCCGGCCAGGTCGTCGACGCGAGCAGGAACTTGCGTTCCTTGAGCACCCGCTCGCGCAGCTCGTCGATGCCCATCGTGTCGACCAGCCACTTCATGCGGGCGCGCAGCTTGTTGTCGCGATTGCCATAGTGGTCGAACGTGCGGAGGGTCGCCTCGAGCGTCGGCAGCAGCTCGCCTCGGGGGGTGAACTCCTCGAGTGCCTGGGCCGCGTGGGGATTGGCACCCAGGCCGCCCGCGATGAACACGCGGAACCCCGGCTCCACCGTGCCGTCGGCCTGTGGCCGGTTGACCGCGATCACACCGATGTCGTTGAACATGGCCTGGCCGCAGTCGGTGACGCAGCCGGAGAAGTTGATCTTGAACTTGCGGGGTAGGCGCTGCGCGTAGGGGTTGCGGAGGAAGTGGCGGAAGGTGGCCTCGGCCCATGGCGAGATGTCGAGCACCTCGTAGGGGCAGGCGCCCGCCAGGTGGCACCCCTGCACGTTGCGCACGGTGTCGCCGCAGGCCTCGCGCGACGTGAGGCCCACCGAGGCCATGTCACGGAGGAGCGCGGGGACGGTCTCGAGCGCGACGAAATGGAACTGGATGTTCTGCCGCGTCGTGATGTGTCCCCACCCGCGCGAGTACTTGTCGGCCAGGTGACCGCACATGTCGAGCTGCTCGGGAGTGAGCGAGCCGTACGGCACCTTGACGCGCACCATCTGGTTGTGGCCGCCTTGTCGTTGTCCGTAGATGCCGTTGTTCAGGCGGAAGACGCGGAAGCGATCTTCGTCGAGCTCGCCGTTGAGGTAGAGGGCGAGCATGCGCTCGAACTTCTCGATGTCCGCGAGCGCGACCGGCTCGATGGCGCCGGGGCCGATCTCGGTGGTGATCGTCTGGCTCATGGGGGCCTCCTTCAGGGACGGCCGGGGGGCAGCGGGGAAGGCGCGCGAAGGGTCGGGTCAGCGGGCGCGACAGAGCTCGTCGCGAACCAGATGGGGCGTGACGCCCTCGGTGACCGACGGGGCGCCGCCGAGGCGGAGGATCATCGTGCGACTCGCCCTCATGACTGACCAGTCAACCATTCCTGACGAATCTGATCAAGTTTTGGCGCTTTCGGGCGCCGGGCCGCCGAACCTCAGCGCTCAGGCCTCCTGGAGAGGGATCATCCCCGCTCAGTCGGGGCGCAGCAGCTCTGCCACCCGGAACGCCAGGTCGAGCGACTGGCGAGCGTTCAACCGGGGGTCGCACATCGTCGTGTAGCGGGCGTCGAGGTGATGGTCGAGGATCTCCTCGGCCCCACCGAGGCACTCGGTGACGTCGTCCCCCGTCAGCTCGACGTGCACGCCACCCGGCCAGGTCCCCTCCGACCGGTGAGCTGAAAAGAAGCCACGGATCTCCGCCAGGACGTCGTCGAGGTGGCGGGTCTTGTGGCCCGAGTCGCTCTGGAAGGTGTTGCCGTGCATCGGGTCGCACGCCCACACCACCGGGTGGCCGGCGTCGCGCGCCGCCCGGATGAGCGGTGGGAGGCGCGTCTCGACGTTGTTCGCGCCGAGCCGGGTCACGAGCGTGAGGCGCCCTGCGACCCGCTCGGGGTTGAGGCGTTCGCAGATCTCGATGACCTCGGCGGGCATGGCGGTCGGTCCCAGCTTGCAGGCGAGCGGGTTCATCACGCCGGAGAGGAAGTGCACGTGGGCGCCCTCGGGATCGCGGGTGCGCTCACCCACCCAGAGCAGGTGGGCCGAGCAGTCGTACCAGTCGCCGGTGAGGGAGTCGCGGCGGGTGAGCGCCTCTTCGTAGCTGAGGAGGAGCGCCTCGTGGCTCGTGTAGAAGTCGACCTGGTGGAGCGTGGCCTCGGTGCCGAGGTCGATGCCGCACGCGGCCATGAACCTCAGGGCGCGCTCGATCTCCGACGCGGTGCGGTCGTAGCGCCGGCCCTCGTTGCTGCTCGCGACGAACTGCTGGTTCCACGCGTGCACCTGATTGAGGTCGGCGAACCCACCCTTGGTGAAGGCGCGCAGCAGATTCAGTGTCGACGCCGACTGGTGGTAGGCCTGCACCAGCCGTTCGGGGTCGGCGACGCGTGCTTCGGGCGTCGGCGCGAGGTCGTTCACCATGTGGCCGCGGAACACGGGCAGCACCCGGTCGCCGACGGTCTCGGTCGGGGAGGAGCGGGGCTTGGCGAACTGACCGGCGATGCGGCCCACCTTCACCACCGGCACCCCCGTGCCGTAGGTGAGCACGACCGCCATCTGCAGGATGACGCGGAGCTTGTCCCGGATGCTGTCGGCCGAGAACCCGTCGAAGGACTCTGCGCAGTCGCCGGCCTGGAGCAGGAACGCCCGCCGGTTGGCCACGTCGCCGAGCGCGGTGGTGAGTGAGCGAGCCTCGCCCGCGAAGACCAGCGGCGGCAGGGTGGAGATCCGCTTGAGCGCACGTTCGAGCGCGCCGTCGTCGGGCCACTCGGGCTGCTGGCCCGCGGGGAGGTCGCGCCATGACGAGGGACTCCACGACGGGCTCGAGGACGTCGGGCTGCGATGGGGGGCGTCCACGCCCAGAAGCGTGGCCTGCGGGCGCTCGCTTTTCAACGTGATTCCGGTCTCCCTCTTCCACGGACGGCCTCACCCGGGCTATCGATTCTCTTCCGCACGACGGTAGGGTGCGGGCGTGAGCCACCTGATCCTCGAGGTCGAGGAAGAGCACGCCGACGACCTGATCACGCTCTTGCAGGACCTCAAGTAGCCGACCGCGTCGGCGTGCTCGGGGGGACGTTCGACCCCGTGCACGTCGCTCACATCGCCGCAGCCGTCGAGGCACGTGACCAGCTGCACCTCGACCGCGTCCTGTTCGTCGTGGCCAACGTGCCGTGGCAGAAGCGCGATCGGCCCGTCACGTCCGCCGAGGACCGCTTCGCCATGGTACGGGCCGCGCTCGACGGCATCGACGGGCTGGAGGCGAGCCGGATCGAGCTCGACCGCGGTGGCGAGTCGTACACGGCCGACACGCTGGCGGAGCTTGCCGCCCGGTGGCCGGGAGCGGAGCTCGTGCTGCTCGTGGGCGCGGACGTCGCGAACGAGCTGCACACGTGGAAGCGCGTCGACGCGGTGCAGCGGCTGGCCACGCTCGGGGTCTGGCGGCGACAGGGGGTCGACGTTCCCGACCTCGGCCCCGGGTGGCGTGTGACGTCTGTCGATGTCCCGTGCCTCGAGCTGTCGAGCACCGAGTTGCGCGCCCGAGCCGTCGCCGGACGCCCCCTCGACGGGCTCGTGCCTGCCCCGGCCCTCCGCTTGATCCGCGACCGTGGTCTGTACGCTGGCGGCGAATGACGACGGCGTCCCCGACCGAACTTGCACCCGACGCGGTCGAGCCCCACCCCCCACGATCCCCCTCGACCGAGCGCGCCCGCCGGCGTCTCGAGCGTCGGCGCGGCCGCCGGCGGCAACAGGCGCGCGCCGCATGCGTCATCGCGATGTCGATCCTGCTCGTGGTCAGCGTGGTGACGTTCAACCGGTCGCGGCACTCGGGCAAGGTGCGCAACACCCCTGCCGCCGAGCCCAGTCGCGCAACAGGTCGCGGCGCACCCCCGGCCGTGCTGGCCGTGCGTGACGCCGAAGGAGTCATCAGTGCGGTCTCCGTGCTCGCCCCCGGCTCCGGCAGCGACGGGCACGTCATCATGGTGCCGCCCGGCACGATGACCGAGCTGCCCGCCTACGGGCTCGACGCGGTGGGCCGGTCGTTCCAGCTCGGGGGCGCACCACTGTTGCGAGCCGCCCTCGAGAACCTGCTCGGTGTCAACCTCGAGCACATCGATCTGATCGACGATGCGTCGTTGACGGCGCTGGTCGCTCCGGCGGGCGCGCTTTCGGTGCGCGTGTCGTCGCAGGTCGAGCAGGTCGAGCCGTCGGGTCGCGTCACCGTGCTCTGGCCGGTCGGCGAGACCCAGCTGGCCCCGGCCGACGTACCTCGGTTCCTCGCCGAACGCGGGCAGCAGAACGATCTGGCGCGCCTCGTCCGCCATCAGGCGTTCTGGTCGGCCTGGCTCGCGCGTCTCCACGCCGAACCCGCGCTCCTGCCCCGCCTCGCGGGTCTCGAGAACGTGACACCTGCCATCCGGGCGCTCGCCAAAGGCTCGGTGCAGTACTCCACGCTCCCGGTGGAGGCACTCGACGGTGGCGGTGGCGACCAGGTCTACCGGGTGCGCCAGGCCGAGCTCGACGACCTGCTGAAGGTCGCGCTCCCCGCCGGGGTCGCGCTCGGCGCCGAGGGTCGGACCCGCGTGCAGCTCCTGAACGGCACGGGCGCCGTGGGCCAGAGCCAGCTGGTGGCGCAGCGCCTCCTGCCGGCCGGGTTCCGCATCGTGGTGACCGCCAACGCCAAGAGCTTCTCCTACCGCGAGACGCAGGTGGTCTTCTACCGTCGCGAGCAACAGTCGGCGGCAACGCGCGTGCAGCAGGCGCTCGGAGTGGGCAAGCTCGTGCGGAGCCGGCAGCCGCTCGAGGTCGTCGACGTCACGGTGGTGGTGGGCAGTGATTTCAAGGGATAGAGCGTTTACGGGATAGGGCCTTCAAGGGACAGGGCCTTCAACGGACAGGGCCTTCACGGGACAGACGGGAGAGCACGCACTGGATCCGATTCGTGACTGGGTGAGTGCGGCCGCGCAGGGCGCAGCCGCCAAGGGGGGGAACGACACCGTCGTCCTCGAGGTCGCGAGCGTGCTGGCCATCACCGACGCGTTCGTGATCACCGACGGCACCAACCGGCGCCAGGTGCTCACCATCGCCGAGGAGGTGGAAGCGCAGGTGAAGGCGGCCGGGGGGCCGAGTCCGCTGCGCATCGAGGGCCTCGGTGAAGCGCAGTGGGTGTTGATCGATTTCGGCGACTTCGTGGTCCACGTGTTTCTCGACGACGTGCGTCGTTACTACGACCTCGAGCGGCTGTGGGCCGACGCGCCCCGCTGGTCGTGGGACGACCGTGCCCCGGCCGATCGCCGGCACGGTGCCCTGTGACGTCAGGATCCCAGGCGGTGGAACTCGTCGAGCAGGTCGCCGGCGTCGCGACGCCCGGTGAGGGCGCGCGCCACCTCGGCCCCGGATGTCTGCCTCATCAGCTGCCGGCGAGGTCCGAGTGACTCGGACAGCGCGCGGTCCCACAGGCGGCCAATAAGCTCGGCTCCGTCGTAGACCCGGCCCGACGCTCCGACGAACGAGCGGTCGCGCATCTCGGACAGCGTCGTGCGCAGGTACTCGACGTGGGGGCTCTCGTCGGTGCGGACGTACGACACGAGCTTGGCCGCCTCGCCGTCGCCGGCCACCAGCTCGCGATCGGCGAGCAGCTCCTCCGCCCACGCGAACGTGTGGTACGCCGACACCTCGATCAGCAGCAACCGCACCATGCGCTCGATGAGCAGCTCGAGCTCGACCGTGATGTCGTCGGGGAGGAGGCGCGGGGGCGCAGACGTGCCGCCACCCATCGTGATGCCGAGCCGCTGCAGCATGCGCTCGGTCTCGTCCTCGGTGACGGGCTGGTCGAACGCGATGTCGCGCGCCGCGAACCACATCTGCTTGTGCCCCCCCTCCGCGCCGTAGCCGGCTTCATCGCGCGCGTGCGCTTCGTAGAGCCCGCGGTCGAGATGATTCATCGCCGTGCCCCGTACGTCTTCCGCGAAGCAACGCTGGAGGTCGGGGATCACCGAGTAGCGGATCATGGAGCCGAAGCCCTCCACCGTGCCGATGCGCGTCAGCGTGTCGATGATGGGACGAGCGACACCGTGCTCGATGAGGAGGCGGGCCTGAGCGACGTTGGGATACGCGCCGGGCCACGTATCGAGGCCGACGTCGAGCAGCGGGGTGGCGAACTGCTCGGTGTGCTGTTCCTGCCACGCCCGGATCGCCGGCCACCGGTGCGCGGTGCGCGGCGAGACGTAGGTGCCGTCGTCGTCGAAGCCTCCGTGGCAGCGGACGCCACCGGCGATGAGTGGCTCTGACACCGGCAGGCTGGTGAGCAGCTCCTGCTCGGTGAACGTCGTCTGCAGTGTTGTCACGGACGAACTGTACTTGGCCGACTGCGCATGAGCGGAGCCGGCGCCGGCCGTCGAGCGCTGCGCCGCGTGTCCACGTAGGGTCGCGGGGTGTTCGCCGAGCTGTTGCGCCAACCGGGCGTCGAGGAGGTCATGGAGCTCCGCTCGTCGTTCGGCTTTCTCGCGTTCCACGGTGGCTCGCTCGAAGAGGAGACCGACACGATCGCAGTTGCCGCAGCCGCCCGCGCCGGCGCCTCGCTGTACACGGTGCTCCAGCCCGCCGAGCTGCGCTGGCACATTCCCTCGGCTGACATCGACCCCGGAGCGTCACCCGCGCTGGCCCGCTTCCTCGACCACGTCGAGGTTGTCGTCGCGCTGCACGGCTACGGGCGCGCCGGATGGTGGACGAAGCTGCTCGCCGGTGGCAGCAATCGCGCCCTGGCCGCGGATGTCCGCCGTCGCGTGGAGGCGGCGCTCCCCGGCTACGAGGTCGTCGACGACCTGTCGGCGATCCCGCGCGCGTTGCGCGGCATGCATCCCGACAACCCGGTGAACCGCCCGCGGTGTGGCGGGGTGCAGGTCGAGCTTCCGCCGCGGGTGCGGGGCCTGGGACGGTACTGGAACGATCATCCCGAGGAGGCCCGGCCCACCGCCGCGCTCGTCACGGCGCTGGGCTCGGTGGCTCAGGCCTGGGTCTCGGCGCGCGACAGCGAGCCGAGCACCTCTGAGGTGCGCCCCCGCTCCTCGGGGGTCCCGAACGGCGCGCCCATGAAGTCGGTGGCCCCGCCGTCGGCGATGCGCCCGATCTGAGCGACCACCTCGGCTTCGTCGCCCACGATCGCCACGTCCTGCGGTCCCCCTGCGCCCTCACGGTCGAGCATGGCGCGGTAGGAAGGCAGTTGCCCGTACACGACGAACGTGCGGCCGGCGCGCTCGCGCGCCTCGTCGCGAGCGTTCGTGATGCACACCGGCAATCCGACGGCCACACGCGGCGGACCGCGACCTGCGACCTCGGCCGCCCTGGTGATCGACGGCACGATGTGCTCGGCGACGGTGGCGGGCCCGGCCATCCACGTGACGGTGCCGTCGGTGAGCGACCCGGCGAGCTTCAGCATGGTGGGAGCGAGCGCGGCGAGGAGCACGGGCGGCGGGGCGACACCCTTCACGTCGAGTGGCCCGAGCGTCATGGCCTTCAGCGTCTCGCCCTGGAAGGACACCTGCTCGCCGCGTAGCAGGGGCAGGAGCACGGAGAGGTACTCGCGCATGTGCCGCGCCGGCCTGTCGTAGGAGTAGCCGAACATTCCTTCGATCACGACCTGATGCGACAAGCCGATGCCGAGCACCAGGCGCCCGCCGCATGCCCCCTGCGCGGTCAGCGCCTGGCTGGCGAGCATCAACGGGTGGCGCGGGTAGGTGGGCACGACCGCGGTGCCGAGCTCGATGTCGGGGACCTCGCGGCCTCCGACCGCGAGAAGCGTGAGCGCGTCGTAGCCGAACAGCTGCGCGACCCACGCAGATGCGAACCCTGCGTCGGCCAGCTTGCGGAGATGGGCGACGACGGCGTCGAGGGAGCCTGAGGTGTCGAGCATCACTCCGAGGCGCATACAGGCGAACAGTAGAGGATTGCAGGAAGGTGCGACGATCGTCGGTACCCTCGAATCGTCGTGCTACCTCACGGTGACGATATCTATCTGGGGGTTGCCCTTGCGCTCGTCGTCGCGGGTGTGGTCGTGTCGACGGTGTTCCTCCGACGCTTCGGCCGCCTGTCTCGCGGTGGCTGCGCCGCGGTCGCGGCGGCGGTGGTGATGGTGATGGTGCTCGTGCTCGAGCCGAGGCGTGCCGTCGAAATTGCCGCGCCGCACGCGGCCGACCGCATCGACGCGCGCGCCGACCGCCCTCGCCTGCCTTCGTCGCCGCCTCTCGTGCCGGCGCCGCCCACGATGAGGCGGGTGCCGATCCCCTCGACCACCACCGCGCCATCTGCGCCTTCGCCACGTCGAGGCCGGCGACGTCCGAGCGATCAACCGCCGCCGACATCGCCGCCACCGTCGCCACCGTCGCCACCCGCGGCTCCGCCGACGGCGCCGCCCACGTCGGTCCCTCCGATCGTGGTGCTGCCGCCGGTCCCCACGACCGTCGTGGTCACCACGACAACCGTCGGAGACCACTGAACGGTGGGGCGGCCGGACGACGCACGAAGGGCACCCGGACCGCTCGAGAAGGCGGGCACTCCGCCGCACGACCGGACAAGAGGCTCCCCAACGGCCTCCTGCCCGGTCAGCGTCCATGGGTATGGTCAACGACCCCGCCGACCGCGTCAATCAGTAGAACTACCCTTCCGCTCCGGCGTCCCTGCGCAGCCGTGGCGAACGTGCCACTCGGTGTGAGCGTGATGGCGGATTGTTCGCGCGACCTGTTTTGCGGGTTGCGAGACCGCGAAGCGCGTGCGTGTGAATCCACGGCGGAGGTAACAGCTTGGTCCCCCCCAACCAAAGAGACGACACGCGCGTCGCCGCGCCGGCCTGCTCGTGGTCCGCGCCACGACCACAGCTGGATCCTTCGCGTCGCGCTCAACACCTGGGCCCCTGACCTGCGACCACCACGACCCGACGCGGTGATCGCAACGACCTTCACACGAAGACGGGGACCGTGGTTCCGGCGCGGTAGCTGACCACGTGCTCCGGTACCCGGAGCAGGTCGTTCTCATCGTAGAGCCGGCGGATCTCGAGCCAGTCGTCGGCGACGATCGCCTGGGCAACCCGGTCGACGAGACCGCTCGCGGGCCCCCCTCCCTGCTCGTCGTTCATGAGTCCCCAGCCGTCCCAGGGCAGCAGCTCCATCTTGTTGAGGGCCGCGAGATCGCGGACGGCGTTGTTGCGGACGAACCACAGGCCCCAGAAGTCGAGGATCCCGAACCGCTCGGGGCCGGCAGCGCCCGCTCGACACATCTGCCACGCCTCCGCGCCGTCCAAGAACTTGCCGGCCGGCATGTCGGTCGGATCGAAGTCGAGCGTCAAGGCGTCCCGTTGCACTTGGTCGAGCTGGTTGTCGACTCGTCGCCAGCGTGCGAGCTCTGGCTCCCAGTACTCGACCACCCAGTGATCGACGTAGCGGTCGGGCTCGAAGTACGTGGCGAACCCGCACCGGGCCCGCGCCGGGATCCCCGACCGACGTAGCACGGCGCAACTCAGCGTCGAGAAGTGGCGACAGTTGCCGATCATCCGCCGGTCGGGCGGTCGGGCAACGCCCGTCGGCGCAGGATCGAGGCGCTTGATCAGCTCGACCATCGCCGACGCACCGCGCGTCTCCACCTCATCGGCGCGTGCCGGTGGGATCTCGACGCCGTAGCTGGCGGCCCAGAACTCGTGGAGGATCAGGCCCTGAACGAACGGGCCCACCGCCGAGGGGTCAGCAGACAATCCCTCGAACGCGTCCGAGGTGGGGTCGAGTGTCGTCATCGGACCGGGGGTGGAGTAATAGGCAAGCTCGTCTTCTCGCACCGCAGCCTCCTCGTGTGATCGCGGGTGCGACCCGACTGTGCGGGACCGCCCCTCGTCGTTGATGAGACACCCTTCCGTCGCGTGAAGGTCAAGCACGAACGAATGCCCACGTCGCAGGGATGCCCGCTGCTCGCGCCACCTAGTGTGCCGACCGATGACGCTGAGCGAGGGCGACGTGCATCCCGACCCGTTCGTGCAGTTCGCCCGCTGGTACGACGAAGCGGTCGCCGCGGGCGCCGAGGAGGCCGACCACATGGTGGTTGCGACGGCTGATCTCGCCGGCGGGCCGTCGGCGCGGGTCGTGTTGCTGCGCGGCTTCGATGAGCGGGGTCTGTGCTTCTACTCGAACTACGAGAGCCGCAAGGGCCGTGAGCTCGCGGCCAACCCACGCGTGGCTCTTGTCCTGCACTGGTCCCGGTTGCACCGTCAAGTGCGCGTCACCGGTGTGGTCAGCCGCCTCGATCCGTCGGAGTCGGAGGGTTACTGGCGCCACCGTCCTCGTGCCAGCCAGCTGAGCGCGTGGGCATCGCACCAGAGCGAGCCGGTGCCGAGCCGCGCGTCGTTGGAAGCCGCGGTCGAGCGCTTGGCGGCCCGATTCGGTGACGACGATGTCGCGCTTCCGCCGTTCTGGGGCGGCTATCGCGTCGCGCCTTCGGACTTCGAGTTCTGGGAGCACCGCGACGACCGCCTTCACGATCGACTGCGTTACCGGAGAGAGGGAGGCAGCTGGGTCCTCGAACGCCTCGCTCCATGACGAGCGTTTCGCGGTCCTGCCCGTCACAGCGAGCATTCAGCCGCGGTTCAACCCGCGACGGCCAGGATGGGCGAGGAAGGGAGGACGTCCGAGCCATGCGGGTGCTCATCGTGGAGGACGAGACCCGGGTCGCGGCCGCCGTGCGACGGGGCCTGGAAGCCGAGCACTTTGCCGTCGATGTCGCGCTCACTGGCACCGACGGGCTGTGGATGGCGACCGAGAACGCCTACGACGCCATCGTCCTCGACATCTTGCTGCCGGGCCTGAACGGCTACGAGGTGTGCCGCAAGCTGCGTGAGGCGGGTAACTGGACCCCCATCCTCATGCTCACGGCCAAGCGGGGCGAGTACGACCAGGCCGAGGCGCTCGACACCGGGGCCGACGACTACCTGACCAAGCCCTTCTCGTTCGTGGTCCTTCTTGCCCGCCTGCGGGCCGTACTGCGCCGCAGCGAGCGCGCGGATCCGGTGGTCTACAAGGCGGGCGACGTGCGCCTCGACCCCATCACCCACCGGTGTTGGCGCGGCGAGGTGGAGGTGGTGCTGACCGCCCGGGAGTTCTCGGTGCTGGAGTTCCTGCTGCGCCGGGCGGGCGAGATGGTGACCAAGACGGAGATCCTCGACAACGTGTGGGACTTCGCGTTCGAGGGCGACCCCAACATCGTCGAGGTCTTCATCCGCCGCCTCCGTCGCAAGGTGGACGAGCCCTTCGGCCGCCACCTGATCCAGACCGTCCGCGGCTCGGGCTACCGGCTCGACCACACCGGGGGCTGAGCCGCCTGCGCCGGTTCGCGACGGTGCGGGTGCGGGTCACGTTGGCCGCGGTCATCGTCGTGGCCGTGGCCCTGGCCGTGGGTGGGGCCTGGGTGGTCAACGCCCATCGGGTCTCGCTGATCGACAACATCGAGACCGCGGCCCGCCTGCGGGCCCGCGACGTCGCCGCGACCATCGCCGCCGGTGTTCCCGCCTTGCCGCTTGCGGTGACGCCGGGGGACGAGAGTGTCGTCCAGGTCGTCGATGCCCGGGGAGCCGTTGTCACCGCGTCGACCAACGTCGTCGGTGAGCCCCGCATCACCACGCTGGAGCCGGGCCCCACTGGGTACGCGGTCCGCACCCTGCGGCGCCTACCCGTGGGTGACTCGTCCTTCCGAGTGGTGGCCCGCCGAGTCACCACCCGCACCGGCAGCTACA
>Ga0070706_100004422_pt1 | contig 13572 bp, 14 predicted proteins | sample KBSK5501metaG_FD_65476 | JGI IMG/M metagenome (GOLD analysis project Ga0070706, IMG submission 65476) | Corn, switchgrass and miscanthus rhizosphere microbial communities from Kellogg Biological Station, Michigan, USA - KBS K5-50-1 metaG | ecosystem: Host-associated > Plants > Roots >...
TGACCGCGCTCGGCCTCGCGCGGGCCTCGGACCTCTTTGCCGCGGGCGTCGACTTCCACGGCGTGCACGACTGGAATGACGTCATCACGAACTTCGAGCCGGCCTACGATCCGGTCAGGCGCCAGGAAGCGGCGCGCCTGGCCTTCGAGTCCTCCCCGATGGCCGCGGTCAAGTCGTGGCGCTCGCCCGTTCTCCTGATCCATGGAGACGACGACCGCAACGTGCCTTTCAGCCAGAGCGTGGACCTCGCGCAGGCGCTGCGCCAGAAGGGCGTCGAGTTCGAGGAGCTCGTCTTCCCCGACGAGATCCACGACTTCCTGGTCCACGCGCACTGGCTGGCGGCCTACCGCGCCGCGGCGGACTTCCTGGATCGCCACCTCAAAGAAGGTCCCGGGTCCAGAGTCCAGATCCCAAGGCCGGGAGCCCCGTGAAGGAGCGGATCATCTATTCGAGCCAGAAGGGACGGATCTGCCCGAATTGCGGGTGGCCGGCGGACGAATGCCACTGCTCCTCTTCCCTTCCGTCCGCCGAGCCGGTGCCGGCGAAGATCACAGTGAAGCTCCGCGTCGAGAACGCGGGCCCCGCCAAGCGCGTGACCGTGATCGACGGCCTGCCGAACAACGAAGCCTTCCTTCGAGACCTGGCGAAGGAGTTAAAGAAGTCCTGCGGAGCCGGCGGCAAGGCCGGCGAAGGATTCGTCGAGCTTCAAGGCGACCAGCGCGAACGTCTCCGGGAGCTTCTCGCTGGGAAGGGCTGGAGTGTTAAGGGATGAGCTGGACTGCCGATTCTTGCCTTCCGAGTCCCGAGTCCCGAGTCCCGAGCCCCGGGCGCGCCCGAGGCGCGCCATGACAACGCGCATCTTCCTGGTTCGGCACGGCGCCACGGTGCTTTCCGCGGAGGATGCCTTCGCCGGCGAGACGGACGTGGCTCTCTCCGAGGAAGGCCGCGAGCAGGCGCGGAGTCTCGCGGCCCGGCTGGCCGGCGAGCCGCTCGAGGCCGTGTACGCTTCCCCCCTGGGTCGCACGCTGGAAACGGCGCGGATCCTCGCCGGGCCTCACGGCCTGGACGTCCTGCCCCGCGCGGGGCTGCGCGAGGTCTCCCACGGACACTGGGAGGGAATGAAGCGAGCGGAGGTCGAGCGGCTCTTCCCGGAGGAATACGCGCGGTGGGAGGCGGACCCTTTCTCCATCGCGCCGGACGGAGGCGAGAGCGGCCTCGCCGTCACGGCGCGCGCCCTGCCGGCCCTGCTCGCGATCGTCGAGGAGCACCGCGACCGCCACGCGCTGCTCGTTTCGCACAAGGCCACGATCCGGCTGCTCGTCAGCTCTCTGCTGGGTCTGGACCCGCGCGCCTACCGGGACCGGCTGGACCAGAGCCCCGCGTCCCTGAACATCCTGGACTTCCGGGACCCGACCCACGCCCGCCTCTCTCTCTTCAACGACACCTCGCACTATTCCCCGAGCGCGTCGGCCACTCCCGACCTGCCGAGCGGCCGCCTCTCGAAATGGTGGGGCCCTTCGCGAAAGAATTGAGTCTCTAGCCGGGGACAGCGATATGTCAGATCCGACATATCGCCGGCCGCCCGCCACAACGAACTCCCTACATTTCAAGAACCGCGAGTCGCGTCGGGTTGCTTATTTCGGCCGGGTGTGACATCCTGTTCTTTCCAACGTCCGACAACGCGGGGCCTCGCAGCCCAGGCAACGGGCGAACGCATCACGAACGTAGGCCTCGCCGGCGATTCCTCCGTTCCCGAACAAAGCCGGAGCCTTCATGCGGCGAGCGCCACCCCGACCGGGAGGCCGCCGCGGAAAGAACACACAAGTTCCATGCCTTTTTCCAGTTTCGGACTGCACCCCGACCTCGCGCGGGGAGTCAAGGAGATGGGCTTCTCGCGCCCGACGCCGATCCAGAAGGACACGATCCCGCCGGCCATGGAGGGCCGCGACGTCCTGGCCTGCGCCATGACGGGAAGCGGTAAGACCGCAGCGTTCGTTCTTCCCATCCTCCACCGCCTCATGGGAAAGAAACGGGGCGTGACGAGGGCCCTGATCGTGACCCCCACCCGGGAGCTCGCCGCGCAGATCGACGAGCACGCCAACGCCCTGGCCGTCCACACGCCTCTGCGCGCCGCCTCCGTTTTCGGGGGCGTGGGCATGGGCCCGCAGGAGCACGCCTTCCGCACCGGAGTGGACGTCCTGGTCGCGACCCCCGGCCGCCTGCTCGACCACTTCCGCTTCCCCTACGCGAAGCTGGAAGGGCTCGAGATCCTCGTCCTCGACGAAGCCGACCGCATGCTCGACATGGGCTTCCTGCCGGACATCCGGCGGATCCTGAAGCACCTGCCGGGCAAACGCCAGACGCTATTCTTTTCGGCCACGATGCCGCCGCCCATCCAGGCGCTGACACGCGACCTGTTGAAACAGCCCTTCGCCGCGAACCTCGGACGGGCCGCGGCTCCCGCGGTCGGAATCACGCAGGCGGTCTATCCGGTGCCGCAGAACCTGAAGGCGCCTCTGTTGTTCGAGCTCGTCCAGCGGGGAGACATCAAGAACGTGCTCGCGTTCACCCGCACGAAGCACCGCGCCAACCGGCTGGCCGAGTCGCTGACCCGGCGCGGCGTGCCCTGCGAGCGGATTCACGGCAACCGAAGCCAGGCTCAGCGCACCGCCGCGCTGGCGGGCTTCAAGTCCGGCCGCTTCCGGGTGCTCGTCGCCACCGACATCGCCGCGCGCGGCATCGACGTCGAGGCCCTGTCTCACGTCATCAACTTCGACGTCCCGAAGGTTCCCGACGACTACATCCACCGCGTCGGCCGCACGGCCCGCGCCGAGATGAGGGGCGACGCGTTTACCTTCGTCTCGCCCGAAGAGGAAGCGGACCTGCGTGCGATCGAGCGCGCGATCGGAAAGCGCCTGCCCCGCGTGACTGTTCCCGGCTTCGACTACCGCGCGGCGCCCGCGGAGAGACTCGAAGTTCCGATCGCCGAGCGATTCGCCGCCGCTCGGGCGCGAAGGCCGCGGCGTGCCGCTCGCGCCGCGCGGTCCAGGGCCCAGATTCCAAAGTCCAGAGTGGAAGAGAAACCCGCGTCTCCCCGTTGGGGACGGCGCGGATAAGCGAGACGCCGCCTTCGCAGGCACCGTCGCTCCCTCACGCCGTAGGCGCTGGGGGAACGGGCGAGGCGTACAGGGCCCCGACGGCGTGACCCGGGTTACTTACCGGCGGCGCCGCCGTAGACGGGGAGGCTCCCGGGGAGAGACGGCGCGGAGCCGGGCAGGGGGACGTTGCGGCCGCGGGCGAAGACCTCGTGGCGGCCGCGGGTCTTGTACCACTCCGCCACCGTGGCCGTCTGGAACATCTCCTCGATGATCTTCCTCCAGCCGACCCCGGTGTTGTAGGCGCAGAACGAGATCTCTCCCATCTGCGTGGCATAGGGGATGATGCACATCTCGGTGCGCCGGAAGTCGTAGTTGAAGAGGTCCTGGAACCACATCCCGCCGACGAAAAAGACCCGCCAGTCGTAGCGGCGCGTCTCGGAGAATCCGAGCTTCCCGCCGGTGTGGCTGTCCATGATCCGGAGGACCTTCCACGGGGAGAGCGAGGCCGGAATCCCGTCGGGGCGCAGGTTCCTCAGGACGGCGAGTCCGGTCTGGACGGCGGTCCAGGTCTTGCGGCGCGCCGAGTCGGTGATCCCCCTGATGTCCTCGAGCAGCCGGTCCACGTTCAGGATCGACGGCACCGTTACCGCGGCCCTCGTCTTCTCCTCCACGAGGAGCATCGTGCCGATGCCGCAGTTGGGATGACAGCCGCACTTGAAGGACCCCCATTCGGACTCGAGGCCTCCGAGCAGATCCTTCAGATCCGAGAGAGGCCCGGACGCGGAGAGCGGGTACCAGTCGCGCATCGGCTCGCCGAGGCCGGCCTGCGTCTTCGCGTCGTGCGCGAGCTCGGAGAGCGTGTAGCGCTGCTTCTTCCGCGTCTCGTCGTCGATGTCCTCGTCCCGCCCGGTGAAGGAGACCGGCTGGAACGCGACCGCGTTGATCTTGTCCACGTTCTGGATCGCGAATTTCAGGATGTCGCCGACCTGGTGGTTGTTGACGCCGTTGACGATCGTCGTCACCAGTGTGATGTCAACTCCATGGCGGCGCAGGTTCTCGATCGCCTTCAACTTCACGTCGAAGAGGTTGCCGACCTTGCGGTGCTGGTTGCTCTCGTTGCCGACGCCGTCGAACTGCAGGTAGGCAAATCGCAGGCCCGCCTCGACCGCGGCCTTCGCAAAGTCCTCCTCCTGGGCGAACCGGATGCCGTTGGTCGCGCACTGCACGGAGAAGTAGCCGAGCTCGCGGGCGTACCGGATGGCCGGCAGGAAGTGCGGCGAGAGCGTCGGTTCGCCTCCGGAGAACTGGACCGACAGCTGCCGCCGGGGCTTGACCGAGGCCGCGTCGTCTAAGAGCTTCTTGACCTCATCCCACTCGAGCTCGTGGACGAAACCGACCTGGTTGGCGTCCATGAAGCACGGGTTGCACATCATGTTGCAGCGGTTGGTCAGGTCGATCGTCAGGACCGCGCCCCGGCCGTACCGGATCGAGGACGTCCCGTGGTTGTGGAGCCCGTCTTTCGGAATCGTGAAATCGCGTCCCGGGTAGAGTGTCTCCAGCCGGCGGAAGAACGCGGGGTCCGTGGACATGACGTCCTCGAAGCGGCCGTGCGCGGGGCACTCCTTCTTCATCACGATCCGGCCGTCTTCCTCGACGATCGTGGCCTTGATCTCGCCGGGATTCCCGTCGATCAGGACCTTCCAGTCCGCTTCGCCGGAAAGGATCTGCGAGCGGACCTCCTTGACGCAGCCCGGACAGAGCGAGTCGGTCTGGCGCGGAAAGCCGAGATTCGGGAAGGAGCGCTGCCGCTGCTTCAGAAGCGGTGCCGGCGCCCATTTCGGCTGGAACGATCCCTCGGGAAACCGACGGTCGATCGTGCGGACGGCGCGCCAGAGGAGGTCTGCCCCGCTTCGGAGGCCCGCATAAAGTGCTCTTCGCATCATGCTCTGTTTCGATCCCTCCCGGTTGGCCGGCCCTGTTCCGCGGCCCGCTGAATTGAATTGGATTCTATCTTAACAGGTCATTTCCGGAATCGGCGCCGGAGCCGGACACTCGGCGAACCGCAGGGCGGAGAACGGAGAAAAGTCTCGCGTGCTTCTCCCGGACAGCTCGTCGGCGAGCGCGAGCGCGGTCACCGGAGCGAGGAGGATGCCGTTGCGGAAGTGGCCCGTCGCAAGGGAGAGGCCCGGAAGTGACGACGGCCCGAGCAGAGGCCATCCGTGGGTCCCCGGTCGAAGTCCCGACCACGCTCGCCGGAAGCCGGCTTCCTCGAGGGGGGGCAGGAGACGCGCGGCCGCGGCGAGCAGCCGCCGAACGGCTCCGACCGTGACCCCCTTGATGAACCCGACCCGCTCGGTCGTCGAGCCCAGCAGCAGAGAATCTCCGCGCGGAACGACGTAGACCTCCTCGGACTCGACCACGGCCGCGAGCTGGAGACCTCGCGATTCGACTTCCACGATCTGGCCGCGCACGGGCTCGACCGGGACCGGGAAGCGCGGGTCGAAGCTCGCCCACGCTCCGGCCGCGTTCACGACGTGGCCGGCCTTGACCAGACCCTCTTCCGTCTCGACTCCGCCGCAGCGGCCGCCGGCGACGGCGAAACGGCGCGCCGCCATCGGCGCCAGGAACGTCACGCCCCGCCGCTCCGCCGCGATCCTCACGGCCTCCGTCAGCCGCCGGTTGTCCACGAGCGCGTCTTCCGGGAAGAAGAGCGCCTCCCGGACCGCGCCAGACACGGCTCCCGCCGTCAGCGCGGCGATCCCGCCGGCGTCGCGCCGCTCGACCGGCAGCCCCGCCTCCCATTGCCAGTCGTACACTTCGAGCGCGGGCTCCCCGCCGGGAAAGGCGCAGCGGAGAATGCCGGCGCGGCGATAACCGACGTCCATTTGAGTCTCTTCGAAGAGCTGCTCGACCCAGTGCGGATAGAGGTCGCGGCTCTCGAGCGCGAGGTCGAAGAACGGCCCCGCGTCGAGTCCCTCGGCCTGCGGCGCCAGGAGTCCCGCGGCGGCCGACGAGGCCTCTGCGCCGGGGTGCGCCTTCTCGATCAGGGTGACCGAGGCGCCGCGCCCGGCGAGCTCGCGCGCCAGAGCGCAGCCGATCAAGCCTCCGCCCACGATGGCGACGTCGGCTCGTTTCCCTTTCACGGCCGCCCTCGTCTCCCTCCGAAGACGTATTGGCGTGCCGCCAGTCCCACGAGCCCGGCCGCGGCGCCGCCGACCACGCCGCCAACCAGAGCGCCGGCCAGCGCCGGAACGAGCGCGTTCGGACGTTCGGGGAGGCGCCGCGTGGCGCGCAGCGCCTGGCGCCGCAGGCCTTCCGCCGCGCCGGCGACGAGCAGGCTGGCTACGGCTCCGGCCGCGCGCTCGAGCGGCGAGGCGGGCCGCCCCGACACCCGGGCGATCGAGAGGAAGAGGCGATCGAGAGCCAGCGCCTGGAACGAGACGGGGCCTGCGACCGCCCCGACCGCGGCGCAGGCGAGCGCGGTGCGCGCGGTCAGTCGTCCCGCGAGGTCCTCGCGGGAAAGCTTCGGGTGACGCCGTCGGAGGCGGGCGACCGACTCGACGACTCTCTCCGGGTCCTCCGGCGACAGCGCGGCCCCGGCCAGGGCTTCGTACACGAGGTGATCCTACCCTTCACCGCGTCACCGTGTCGCCGTGTCCCCGCGTCCGATCCTCATCCATGACGCGGAGACGCGGAGAACCGGGGACGCGGAGAGAAGACGGGAATTCGGCCGGCGACGGCATGTTATCGTTCTGCGACTTTTTCGGGAAAGGAGTCCCCGTGAAGAGAGTTTTCCTCGTTCTGACGCTGCTTTGCGCCGTTCCCCTGCTCGCCGCGCCGGCCCCAGCGAAGAAGACAGCCGGAAAGGAGAAGAAGAAAGTGGCCTCTCCCCGCGACTACGCCAACACGCTGGCGACGCTCCAGACGGACATGGGCGACATCACGATGAAGTTCTTCTACGACAAGGCGCCCCACCACGTTCAGAACTTCGTAGATCTGGCCGCCAGCGGTTTCTACGACGGCACGATGTTCCACCGCGTCATCCCGGGCTTCATGATCCAGGGGGGCGATCCCAACACGAAGAAGCCCGAAGACCCGTTGCACCCCTATGGAACCGGCGGGAACATGGTGGACGGCAAGGAAGTCCGCCTGAAGGCCGAGTTCAACGACGTCTCTCACAAGAGGGGCATTGTCTCGATGGCGCGTGCGGCCGATCCCAATTCCGCCTCCTCGCAGTTCTTCATCGTGGTGAAGGACTCGACGTTCCTCGACAACCAGTACTCGGCGTTCGGCGAAGTGGTCTCGGGAATGGAGATCGCTGACAAGATCGCGGCGGCTCCGCGAGCGCCCAACGACCGCCCGAATCAGCCCATCCGCATCAAGAAGATCCTCCTGACCCAGGCCAAGTCCACCTCGTAGCAGACGTTGACAGTCGAGGGCTGAGGGTTCAAAGTAGAGTGCGCGAGGACCTTTCCACGGCAACTCTCAACTCTTCACTCTCGACGCTCGACGCTCTTTCCGCGTACGGCGGCCTGGCGGCGCTCGCGCGGCGAACGCGCCACGAGCCGGCCGAGGTCGAGGTGCTTCCCGGAGACGTAGGGAGGCGCCGGTATCTCAGGCTGGTTCTGGAGGGGGGGAGGACCGTTCTGGGTGTCGTGTACTCCCCGGAGGAGGCGGATTCCCGCCGCCGCTGGGTCGCGGCGCGCGCCGTGCTCGGCGAGCGCCTGCGCGTCCCACAGCTCATCGCCGACGACGAGGCCGGAAATCATCTCGTCGAAGACCTCGGCCGTACGGACCTCGCCGCGCGCCTGCTCCAATGCCCGCCGGAGCGTTCCGAGTGGCTCTCGAGAGCCGTGGCCGCGGCCGCGGTCCTCGCCGCAATGCCCGACCCGGAGATCAATCTGCCCTTCGACGCGGCATTCTTCCGCCGCGAGCTCGAACTGGCACGCGAAGCGGTCTTCGACCTCTTGCTTCAGGTCCCGCTCTCCCCCGACGAGCGTGCGGCGCACGACGCCTGGGCCGACGCGCTCTGCCGCGAGATCGCCGCGCACCCGCGGACGCTCTGCCACCGTGACTACCACGGCAACAACCTCTTCCCGTTGGAGACCGGCGTCGGCTGGATCGACTTCCAGGACCTGCGGTCGGGCCCGGATTCCTACGATCTCGCCTCTCTCCTCTGGGAGCGCACGACCCTCGACTGGATGGCCGAAGATCTGGCCTCGGCGGTCATCGACGAATACGCGCGCGCGCGCAAGGTCTCCGCGACGCAGCTGCGCGTGAGGTTCGACCGGGTTCTCCTGCAGAGGGCCTGGAAGGTCTGCGGGACTTTCGCCCGGGCCGTCGCGCAGGGGCGCGGCGAGGTGTACCGGCGTTATCTGCCTGGGGAGATCGCGCTGGTGGGGCGCCTGCTCTCGCAAACGCCGGAGGACCGCCGTTTCCGGCGCGTTTTCGAGGCGCGCCTGGCGCGGCTCTGTTAGAGTCACCTGAGGAGAACACCATGTTTGGTTCACTCGGCGTCCCCGAACTGCTCATCATTCTGTTGATCGTCATCATCATCTTTGGCGCCAACAAGCTCCCACAGCTTGGCAAGGGCTTGGGCCAGGGCCTTCGCAACTTCAAGGAGTCGATCAAGGGAGACGAGCCGCCCCCGCCGCCCAAGGACGCCCCCCCGAAGGCCTAGCCCGCCAGGCGGGGGGACAGAGCTCAGATCCCCAAAAAACCGGCCAAGACCCAGGCCTTGAGTGCAGGGTCCGGCTCTTGCGGCCGCCCCCTAACGCGGGTCCATTAAGCCAGCGAAGGAGTTCGAGATCCTTCGCTGCGCTCAGGATGACTCGGCGCGCGGCTTCGCGCACCGAGTCATTTCTTCTTGGCGATGTCGGGGGAAACGCGCGTCTTCTCGCGCGGCAGACGGATGTTCAGGATCCCCGCCTTGTTGCGCAGCGTGTTGCGGTGAATTCCGAGCGACGTCGCCGCGCGCCCGAGATTGCCCGAGGAGCGCTTCACGGCGCCCACGATGTACTTCTTCTCGAACTCCTTCTTGGCGAGGTCGAGTGAGATGCCGTGAGAAAGCAATTCGTCGATGATCTGCTGGAGCTGCCCATCGAGATTCACGTCTGCCCCCGGCTTCTCGGAAATCGGAGCGCGCATCTTAGCAAACCGACGCGTCAACCGGTAGCGCTCAGCGGAGAAAATTTTCGCTCGCCATTCTCGTCCGCGGGTTCGTTCGAGATTAAGGAGAATTTTTCCCGTGCCAGCGAGGAAACCCACGGTTGTCCGAGAAAACGGCGAGGCGCGTCAAAAAAAAGAAGAGGCGGCGGGCGCCTCTCCGAATTTTTTTCTGCGACATCAGCGGGAGACCCCGCGGTTCTTTCGAGTCCCCGGGGAGCCGACCTACTTCAGTTCGACCTCGTCCCCGACCTGGACCAGGCGAAACGAATCGGTCAGCCGCGCCACGGCCCACCGGTCTCCCACCATCAGGATCGCGGCCTCGCCAAGATAAGTTCGGGGAATCGAAACTCCTGTCGGCGGAGGCACCGTCACCCAGTAGGAACCGATCGGCCGGACGCCGAACTCCTCGCCCCACACATAGCGGTAGATCGTGACGAAGTCTCCGGACGACACGCCGCTCGACGCCCCGAGGTCCACGACTACGACGTGGCCGCTCCCGAGAGCCACGAGCCCGTCTTGAGTTAAGACGACGCGCCCGCGGGCCTTGCCGGAAGGGGGGTCGCCGGCCTTCGCCGGCGGCGACTTGCGGGCGAGCGGGATCGGCACCGGCTCGAACGGCTTCAGGTACGCACCCATCGGGATGTCGGTGCAGGCGCTCGTGACGCGCACGATCGCCGCCCGTCCCTCGACGCTGTGCACGGCCGCACGGCCGCGGTACTGATAGAAGCGGCCCATGCTCCTTCCGGTCAGGGGATGGAAGACCTCCTGTCCCGGCGTCACGATCCAGAACTCGTCGCCGGCCTTCAGGCCCTTCTCGACCCCGCCGTTCACGTACAGGAGGTCGTCGGTGACGAAGTCCGTCTGCTCCGCGCTGCTCTCGGCTCCCCTGACCTGGATGGGAAACGACTCGGACAGATCCCCCAGGTAGCCGAAACAGTAGATGTCGCTCTCGAAACCCAGCGGCTGCGGCGCGTTCTCGGAGGGCGGCGGCGGCGGAGTCTCTTCGGCCCGGGTGACCGCCGGGGGCCTCTCATTGACGATGCTCTTCTTCCCGCCGACGGCGGGGGCCGGCGTCCGCGCGGGAGGGGGGGTCTGCGCGTACACCACGCCGGCAATCGAGGCGAGACCGGCAACCAGAAGGACTCCGGGAGGGAGACGCATGGCGGCTCCTTATGATTTATGGCTGGTTCTATTTTCTGCCTTAAATTACTCGTTCTTCGCGCCCGTGTCAACGGAAGCGGATGCCGGCGCCTTGATTTTTGGGACCCGGCTTCGGGCCATCTTCGCGTACTGGCTGCCTGGAAACTCCTCCACGACGCGAGCGTAATAGCGGGCGGCTTCCTCCTGCCGCCCGAGCCTCTTCAAGGCTTCGGCCTCATAGAAGAAGAGCTTGTCCCGGCCTCCGTAGTCGGGGTACCGCTGCTCGATCGAGGTGAAGCGTCCGAGGGCGGCGCCCGGAGCACCCTTGCGGATGTAGAAGTAGCCAACGCCGAATTCATGGTCCGCCAGAGCGTCCGTCAGCCGACGGATGCGCTCTCGCGCCACGGTGACGTATGTGGAATTGGGGTACTCCTGGAGCAGGACCCGATATTGCTCGAGCGCTTCGCGGGTGGAGGTCTGATCGCGGTCGGGCTTCTCGTGCTCCTTGTCGTAGCAGACAGCAAACTGATAGCGCGCGTAGTCCCGCTGCGGAGCGCCTGGATAACGATTCAGGTAATCGCGATAGCGGAAGCGCGCCTCGGTGTAACCCGTCGTCCCGCCCTGTCGGAAGTACGAGTCGGCCACCAGGAGCAGAGCCTGCCGGCCTTCGGGGTCGTTGGGATAGGTCTCGAAGACGAAGTTCAAGTACTTTCGCCCCTCGTCGAACTTCTTCTTCTCCAGGAGCGCCTTGCCCTTCTGGAAGAGGACGTCCTTTGGGGAGTTCAGCAGCTCCAAGGTGATCTTGTCCGGCTTCTTCGGTCCCGAGGCGCAGCCGCTGATCGCCGAGACGAGCAGTGTGGCCGAAACGGCGACGATCAGATGCCGCGCCGCGATGAGGAGCGGACGCGGAGACGCGGAGACGCGGAGACGCGGAGAGTCTCTTCTCAAACTCTCACTCCCCCGCGGGCCACGGCCTTGAGCGTTGCGATGGCGTTCTTCACGTTCTTCTGACCGTATATCGCGGTTCCGGCGACAAGAATTTCCGCGCCGGCCTCGACGAGCTCCGCGGCGTTGCCCGGGTCCACCCCGCCATCCACCTCGATGGGCGCCCGGCCGCCCGCTTCGAGCGCCTTCTCGCGAGCCCGGCGGACCTTCGCCAACGAAGAAGTCAAGAAGGGTTGTCCGCCCCAGCCAGGGTTGACCGACATCACGACGGCGAAGTCGAGGTCGCCCCAACTCTCGTCGAGCGCGCCGACCGGTGTCGCGGGATTGACGGCGGCTCCCGCTCGGGCGCCGCCGCGGCGAATGGCGTCCAGACAGCGCTGGAGATGTCTGGTCGCCTCGACGTGGACGGAGATCCAGTCGGCGCCCGCATCGATGTAGCTCGAGAGCGTCTGCTCGGGCCGTTCGATCATCAGGTGGACGTCGAGCGGCAGGCGCGTCGAATTCTTCAACGCGCGGACGACGGGCGGTCCGATCGTCAGGTTCGGCACGAAATGTCCGTCCATGACGTCCACGTGCACGAGGTCCGCGCCCCCCTCCTCGGCCGCGGCCAGGGCCTCTGCCAGTCGGGCGAAGTCCGCGGCCAGGATCGACGGCGCGATGCGGACATTCATCGGAAAACCGGAGGCGCCTCGCCGGGGCGCGAGATCGTCAACGACACAACATCGTGGCTCGAAATCGGCGAGCCGGCCGGCGGGAACTGTTTCAGAACCGTGTTCGTCGCGACCCCCTCGTAGGCTTCGTAGCGGGCGCTGCCTACACGGAAGCCACGGCTCGCGAGCGCTACGCGGATCTGCTCGGAGTCGCGGCCCACCAGATCCGGCATGACGTAGCGGACTTCCGGAACGCCCCGGTTCGTCAGCACGTCTACGGCTCCGTTGCGGCCAGCCGGAACATCCGGCTCGGGATCCTGCGCGACGATTCCGACCCGCGCGTCCGGATCCCGAAACCAGGACACGCTGCCGAGCTGGAGCGATTCCTGGGCGAGCCGGAGCGCGGCCGCTCGCGGGGGCAGACCCGCGAGCTCCGGTACCCTGGTCTGCCTGGACCCGAGCGATAACACGACGCGCACGACCTGGGACGGCTTGGCGAGCGATCCTCCCTCCGGCTCTTGCGAGAGGATCCCGTCCTTCCCAACCCGGTCGTCGCTGCGGGCGCGGCCAGGCTGATCCTCGACTCGGAGGCCGGCGTCATGGGCGATGCGGATCGCCTCGAGGACGGTCTTCCCCGTCAGGTCGGGCACGGCCACCGAGCGGCCGACGATGGACCGCTGGAAGGCCAGCCAGGCGCCGCCGAGGAAGATCGCGACGAGCAGAACCCCGTAGAACAGCCGAAAAAGGGCTCTTCTCACAGACTCAAGTTAGCATGTTTTGACGACGAGACATCGTGACGCGGCGACACGGTGACGCGGCGAGTGGCTCGATCCCCGCGTCTGCACGTCCCCGCGTCTCCGCGTCTTTCCGTTGACAGCCGGCCCGCGGTTTGCAACCCTTTCTTTCCCTATGCCGAGCAGGAGGTCTGAAGAGAACGAATTCCCGTCCTGGTTTTCGGACAGCCGGTTCAAGAAGGCTGACCTGCACTGCCACTCGGTGTACTCCACGTTCAAGTATTTCCGCATCGCGAACACTCGCGACTCCTACAACCGTCCCGAGGAGGTCTATCGGCTGGCCAAGGAGCGCGGGATGGACTTCGTGACTCTGACCGACCACGACTCGATCGATGGCTGCCTCCGTCTCCTGAACGATCACCCCGACCTGACCGATTTCTTCGTCTCGGAGGAGGTCGAAACCTGGTTTCCCGACACGCGCCAGCGCATCCACGTCAACGTCTTCGACATCACCGAGCACCAGCACGCCGAGATCCAGCGGCTGCGCGACAACATCTACGACCTGCACGCGTACCTCCGCCAGGAGCGCATCCTGGCCTCGGCCAATCACATGTTCCAGAACTACCGGATGCGCAACTCCCCGCGGCAATACTTCGAAGAAATGCTCCGCATGTTCGACGTCTTCGAGGTCAAGAACGGCGCGATGGCCTCGCAGCACAACCGGCTGATCGAAGACCTGATGGCCGTCGTGTCCGAGAAGCGGGGAGCCGTCTCGCTCGTGGCCGGCTCGGACGCGCACACGCTCTCGCCGCTGGCGCGGGTGTACACGGTCGCGGA
>Ga0070706_100004424_pt1 | contig 13571 bp, 12 predicted proteins | sample KBSK5501metaG_FD_65476 | JGI IMG/M metagenome (GOLD analysis project Ga0070706, IMG submission 65476) | Corn, switchgrass and miscanthus rhizosphere microbial communities from Kellogg Biological Station, Michigan, USA - KBS K5-50-1 metaG | ecosystem: Host-associated > Plants > Roots >...
TACCAGCCCGTCGAGCAGATGCTCGCCGTCGAGGCCCGCAAGCTCCGGTGCGTCGAGGTCGAGCGCGACCAGATCGGCCCACCGGCCCGCTTCGATCCGACCGCTCTCGACCCCGAGCGCGGCGGCGCCCCCGGTGGTGGCGACCGCGAGCAGCGTCCGTGCGGCGCTCCCTTCCTGATCCGCGAGCACCCCGCGCCGCTTGAGCCGGAGCCGTTGTCCGTACTCGAGCCAGCGCATCTCCTCCAGAAAGCTGATCCGGGCATTGGAATCGGTGCCCAGGCTGAGCGCGCCGGCCGCGTGGGGCAGCTCCAGCGCCGGCAGACCATCCCCCAGATTCGCCTCGGTGAGCGGGCAGACGCACACCGTTCCGCCCGCGCCGAGGAAGCTCGCCATCTCGTCCGGCGCCGTGTAGGTACAATGCACCGCGGTCAGGTTCCCGTCGATCGCCACTGCCCCGAGCAGCGCGGCCATCGGGCGGCGGGCGTAGGCGGCGACGGATTCCTCCACCTCCGCCACCTGCTCTTCGACGTGCATATGGAAGCGCAGCCCGCGCCGCCCCGCCTCCGCATGGAGCGCCGCGATGTCCGCCAGCGACACCGCGCGGATGCTGTGCGCCACCACCCCCAGGCTCTGCAGCGCCGGGTCGCGCAGCCTCTCCAGTCGGTCCATCTGGGTCCAGTAGGCCTCGAGACTCTCCGAGCGGAACCGTCGCTGGACCCCCTCGAGCGGGCGGCCGACGCCACCGAGGGCGTAGAACGTATTGAGGAGCGCCAGGCGGATGCCGACGCTGTCCGCCGCCTCCAGCACCACCGCATCGAGGGCGTAGTCGGCCGCGTCCCCCGCGTGGTGGAGATAGTGAAACTCCCCCACGGTCGTGATCCCGGCATCCCGCATCTCGCCGAACGCCTGTACATAGGCCCGGCGGGCCGCCTCGCGGTCCAGCGACTGGACGAGCCCGTACATGGCCTCGCGCCAGGTCCAGAAGCTGCCCGCGCCCCGGGGAAAGCGCTCGCCCCCGCCGCGAAGTGCCCGCTGAAACCCGTGCGAGTGCGCGTTGACGAAGCCCGGCAGCAGGGCGCGGCGCGTGAGCCGCAACGTGGGTGGCCGGCCCAGGGCACCGACCGCCGAGATCCGGCCGTCGGCCCCCACGGCGATCCGGACGCCGGGCTCGAACCGGCGCCCGGTCCACGTCAGGTCGGCCTCGATCACCTGGAGGGTCACGGACTCACCGCGGCGGCCCGCCACCGCGTGATGCCGCCGGTGACCGTCTCAACGCAGGCGTTCGGCCGGAAGTGATACAGCCACTGATTCACATCCGGGGCATCGATGATCGCGAAGTCTGCGGCCTTGCCCGGCTCGAGCGAGCCGACCTCGGCCTCGACCCCCGCCGCCCGCGCCGCGTGGATGGTCGCGCCCTTGAGCGCTTCCGCGGGCGTCATGCGCTGCAGCGTGCAAGCCAACGTCATCGCCAGGGGGAGGTGCCAGCTGGGGGCGGAGCCGGGGTTGAAATCGGTGGCGACCGCGACCCGGACGCCGGCCTCGATCAGGGCCCGCGCGGGCATCGGGCGCTGGCCGAGATACAGGGTGGCGAGCGGCAGGCTCACCGCCACCACGCCGGCGTCATGCAGCGCCGCGATGCCGGCCGGCGTCACGCACTCCAGGTGGTCGGCCGAGAGCGCCCCCACCTCGGCGGCGAGCTCGGCGCCGCCACCGGCGGTGAGCTGGTCGGCGTGCAGCTTGGGAGCGAGCCCCGACCTCTTGCCGGCCAGCAGGATGCGGCGCGCCTCCTTGACCGTGAAGGCCGATGCCTCCACGAACGCGTCGCAGCAGCGCGCCAGCCCCTCCGCGCCCGTCGCAGGGATGATCCGCTCGACGACCAGCGCCACGTAGGCGTCCCGCCGCTCACGGTATTCCGGCGGCACGACGTGCGCGGCCAACAGTGTCGGCACCAGGCGCTGGACGCCCCGGTCGGCGAGCCGCCGGTAGACGCGGAGCAGCTTGAGCTCGGACGCCTCGTCGAGCCCGTAGCCGCTCTTGCACTCGACCGTCGTCACGCCCAGGGCGAGCATACCGTCGAGAACGCCTGCCGCCCGGTCCGCCAGCTCCGCTTCGGAGGCGGCGCGGGTGGCTCGCACCGTCGCCGCGATGCCGCCGCCGGCCGCCGCGATCTCAAGGTACGTCTCGCCCCGGAGCCGCCGTTCGAATTCGTCCGCCCGCCACCCGCCGAACGCCAGGTGCGTGTGGCAATCCACCAGCCCGGGGACCACCAGGCGGCCGCCGGCGTCGAGCGTCGATCCCCTGCCGAACCGTGCCGGGAGGTCTGCCTCCGGCCCGACCCAGAGGATGCGCCCGTCCTCCCACGCGAGCGCGGCGCGCGGGATGGGATGGATGTCGCCCTGCGCCCCCTCCGGACGGCAGGTGGCGAGGCAAGCGATGTTGGTCAGGAGGGTCATCGCCAGGAAGTAAACCGTGAACAGTGAACAGTGAACAGGCGGCTCCAGGCTGGCCCGGCCTCCCTGTTCACTGTTTACTGTTCACGGTTCACCGTATTGATCATCGGGAGGTCTACGCCCCGTTTCCGGGCCGTCTCGATGGCGGTGTCGTAACCCGCGTCCGCGTGCCGCATGACGCCGGTGCCGGGATCGGCCGTGAGCACCCGCTCGAGCCGGCGGTCGCCTGACTCGGTCCCATCAGCGACGATCACCATCCCCGCGTGGATCGAGTAGCCGATGCCGACGCCGCCCCCGTGGTGGAGCGAGACCCAGCTGGCGCCGCAGGCGGTGTTGAGCATCGCGTTCAAGAGCGGCCAGTCCGCGATAGCATCCGAGCCGTCCCGCATCGCTTCCGTCTCCCGGTTGGGCGAGGCCACTGAGCCCGTGTCCAGGTGGTCCCGGCCGATCACGATCGGCGCTCGGACCCGCCCGTGCTTGACCAGCCAGTTGAAGCGAAGCCCCATCTCGGCACGCTCGCCGTACTCGAGCCAGCAGATCCGCGCCGGCAACCCCTGGAAGTGCACTTTCTCCCGCGCCTGGCGGATCCACCGGGCGAGCGGCTCGTGGGTCGGGAACGTCTCCAGCACCGCGTCGTCGGTCGCGGCGATGTCGGCCGGGTCGCCCGAGAGCGCGGCCCACCGGAAGGGCCCCGCGCCCCGGCAGAAGAGCGGCCGGATGAAGGCGGGCACGAATCCGGGGATGTCGAACGCCTGGCGCATCCCGCGGTGGTCCGCGACCTGCCCGCGCAGGTTGTTGCCGTAGTCGAACACCACCGCTCCCGCGCGCTGAAGCGCGAGCATCGCCTCGACGTGAACCGCCATCGAGTCGAGCACCCGGTCTTCGTAGCCCGCGGGGTCCCGCTCCCGGAGCGCCGCGGCCTCGTCCAGCGACGTGGCGCGGGGGATGTAGCCGACCCGCAGGTCGTGGGCGGAGGTCTGGTCGGTCACTACGTCGGGCACCACGCCGCGCCGCACCAGCTCGGGCAGCACCTCGGCGATGTTCCCGACCAGGCCGACCGAGAGGGCGACCCCCCGCCGTTTCGCGTCGAGCACGAGCCGAAGTGCGTCGTCCAGCCCGGTCGCGAGTCGGTCACAGTACCCACGCTCCAGCCGGCGCCGGATGCGGGACTCGTCCACGTCGACGCCTAGGAACGCCGCGCCGTTCATCGTCGCGGCGAGCGGCTGGGCGCCGCCCATGCCGCCGAGCCCGCCGGTGACCACGAGCCGCCCGGCGAGCGAGCCACCGAAATGCTGCCGTGCGCACTCGGCGAACGTCTCGTAGGTGCCCTGAAGGATCCCCTGCGTTCCGATGTAGATCCACGAGCCGGCCGTCATCTGGCCGTACATCGTGAGCCCCAGCGCCTCGAGCCGGCGGAACTCGTCCCACGTGGCCCAGCGGGGCACGAGATGCGCGTTGGCGATCAGGACCCGTGGCGCCTCGTCGTGCGTGCGGAACACCCCTACGGGCTTGCCGCTCTGCACCAGCAGGGTCTCGTCGTTCTCCAGGCGCTTGAGCGTGGCCACGATCTTCTCGTAGCACGCCCAGTTGCGCGCCGCCTTCCCGCTTCCCCCGTAGACGATCAGCTCCTCGGGCCGCTCGGCCACGGCCGGATCGAGGTTGTTCATCAGCATCCGGAGCGCGCCTTCCTGATGCCAGCCCTTGCAGGAGAGCGTCGTGCCGGTGGGAGCGGAGATCACGGGCGTGGGAGCGGTACCGGTGGCCATGGGCGAGAACCTTATCCGCCCGGCGCGGTCCCGCCAAGAGGGGACGCGGGCGTCGGCGACAGCGGCAATCCGGTCCGCGGAGACCGGCGTAGATGAGGTGACCCGACGCGCTCAACACCGGAGAGCAGCGATGAAGCCACTGGTCGCACGTCTCGCACTCGCCGTCGGCGTCGCCTTCGGGCGGCCCGACGCCCAGGTCACGATCAAGACGTTTGCCTTCGGGCCGAAGACGCTCGAGGTGGCGGCCGGAACGAGTGTGGTCTGGACCAATGCGGACGACATCGAGCACACGGTGACATCGGGCACGCCGGACCGCCCGGACAGCGTGTTCGATCATCCCCTCGCGACCAGGGGGGCGAGCGCGACCGTGAGGTTCGATTCGGTCGGCACCTGGTCGTACTTCTGCAAGCGGCACTCATTCATGCGCGGCGAGATCCGCGTCATCCCGAAAGGAGAGCGGTAGACCCATGGGGCTTCGTTCCACGCTGATCGCTTCGGCGGTTCTCACCCTGGCGGCGCCAGCCGCCGGCCTACACGCCCAGATGAAGAGCGCGGACCTCCGCGTCGGCCTGAACACGATCCTGGAAGAGCACGTGTATCTCGCCGCCGCGGCGACCGGGGCAGCGTTGGGCGGACGGCAGGCGGAGTTCGAGGGGGCGGCGGCCGCGCTGGACGAGAACTCGGTCGCGCTCGCCAAGGCCATCGGCTCGGTCTACGGTGCCGACGCGGAGTCCGCGTTCCTGGCGCTCTGGCGCAAGCACATCGGATTCGTGGTGGACTACACGACGGGCCTCGCCGCCAAGGACAAGGCGAAGCAGGACAAGGCCGTGAACGACCTGCTCGGCTACGCCGGCGACTTCGGGGCCTTCCTCAACTCGGCCAACCCCAACCTGCCGAAGGATGTCGTGGCCGGCCTGGTCAAGACCCACATCGTGACCTTGAAGGACGTGATCGACGCCCAGGCGACGGGCGATCCGAAGCTGGCGTACGCCAAGGCCCGCGAGGCAGCCGGGCACATGAAGATGATCGCCGATCCGCTCGCCGACGGGATCGCCAAGCAGTTCCCCAAGCGCTACGCGATGAACTAGCCCACCGCCGGCGGTCGGCTATCAGCCCGGGGCTTCACGGCAAGTGGCATCACGCTGCGAGCTACACCAGGTCACTGGCTGATAGTCGACCGCTTCCCACGTAGCGCCCCCCGCCCCGCACTGCAACCTTTCAGGGCGCCTCCCGATCCAACGCGGTACATGGCGACCCCACTACCCGGAGCCGCACCGCTGCAGCGAGACCAGGCCATCGACCGGAACGACGCCGACGCGGTGGAGGCCGCCCTGGCCGCCAGCGGAGACACGCGTGCGTTCGAGCGGCTCTACCGCGCGCACGTGGCCCGGGTCCATTCGCTCGCGCGCCGGATGCTGGACGACGAGGACGCGGATGAGATCACCCAGGATGTCTTCGTGCGCGCCTGGCAGAAGCTCGGCACCTACCGGGGAGAGGCGGCCTTCGGGACGTGGCTCCACCGCCTGGCCGTCAACGTGATCCTCGGGCGCCGCCAGCAGCTCGGCCAGCGCCGGGAGCGCTTCCTCCCCGACGATTCCGCGCTCGAGGTCGTGGCGGGCCGGGCCGGGTCGCCGGAGCTGCCGCTCGACTTCGAGACCGCTCTGGCCCGCCTCCCCGACGGCGCGCGGCAGGTGTTCGTCCTCCACGACGTCGAAGGCTACCGGCACGAGGAGATCGCCGGCCTGCTAGGGCTCGCCGTGGGCACGTCCAAGTCGCAGCTGCACCGGGCCCGCATGGCGCTCCGGCGCCATCTGGATGGCTGAGAGGAGCAACGGATGATCAGTGACCCGTGGACGGCCAGGCTGTCCGACTACCTCGACGGCGAGTTGAGCGACGCGGAACGGAGCGCGCTGGAGCGGCACCTTGGCGCGTGTCCGGCGTGCACCACCGCGCTCGCGGAGCTCACCCGGGTGGTGGAGCGCGCCCGCACCCTGCCGCCCCGGCGCCCGACGACCGACCTCTGGCGCGGAATCGCCGGCCGGCTCGCCGAGGCCACGCCGGCGGGCCCCGCCCCCGCGGGGGTCGGGCGGGCCCGCAGGTGGACCTTCTCTCTGCCCCAGCTGGCCGCTGCGGGCCTCGTCATCGCCGTCGCCTCGGGTGGCGGCGTCGGCCTCTGGCTGGCCGGCTCGACCGCCCTCCGACCCCCCGCGCCCATCGCCGGCCCGCCGCAACCGGTCGCTCCGGTCCCGGTCGAGCTGCCCATCGGACTCGGCGGTACGAAGTACGACGCAGCCGTGGCCGATCTCGAGCGCGTGCTGGACGCCGGCCGGGGCACACTCGACACCAGCACGGTACGGATCATCGAGCAGAACCTGGCGCTCATCGATCGCGCGATCGCCGACGCGCGCCGGGCTCTCGCGGCAGACCCCAGCAACGCGTATCTCAACGCCCATCTCGCGCGGACCATGCGCCGCAAGATCGACCTCCTCCGGGAAGCGGCGACGATCGTCGCAAGCCGGAGCTGAAAGGAGACCCTGTGCTCGCCCTCGCCCTTGTCGCGCTCCTCGCGGGGCCGGACCTGGACACGACGGTCGCGGTGCAGCGCGGCCAACGCCTCGAGATCAGCGCGCAGACGGGAGAGATCGTCGTGCGCACCTGGGCGCGGAACGCGGTGCGCATCCAGGCCACGGGCGAGAATCTCGCCCGGATCGGCATCGACCAGTCGGCCAGCGTCGTCAGCATCCGGGGCGCCGCGAGCCGCGGCGCCCCGGGCTCGGTGTCCTTCGAGCTCTCGGTGCCTGCGTGGATGAGCCTCCGTCTGTCCGGGGTCAATACCGGCATGCGGGTGACCGGCACCGATGCGCCGGTCACGGTCGAGACCCTGAACGGCGACGTCGAGGTGACCGGCGGCAACGGACTGGTTTCGCTCCGATCGGTACAGGGCGCGGTGACGCTGATCGGCGCGAAGGGCAAGCTCGACGTCAACTCGGTCAATTCGGAGGTCCGGGTGCGCGACGTCTCGGGGGAGCTTCAGGCGGAGACTGTAAACGGCGACATCCGGCTGGAGAAGGTCCAGTCGGACAACGTGGAGGCGAGCACCGTGAACGGGGACGTAGCCTACGACGGGACCATCCGCGCGAGCGGGCGGTACCGGTTCGCGACCCACAACGGCGACGTGACAGTGACCGTAGCCGAGGGGACGAGCGCCGTGGTCTCGGTAGCCACGTTCCAGGGGGACTTTGAATCCTCCTTCCCCGTCACGCTGACCGAACGGCACGGCAAACGGTTCGAGTTCACCTTGGGAGGCGGGAGCGCCCGGATCGACCTGGAGTCCTTCGGCGGGACCATCCGGCTCGTGCGTCCCGGGGCAGCCGCTGAACGTCGCCACGGAGACGAGGAGCGGGACCGCGACCGGGACGAATAGAGGCCCTGAGGCGTTGGCCCTGGCTGTCGCATTTTGACAGGAGAAGGCTCCGCTACGGCGGCAAGCCATCAAGACTGTCGCAGATGCGAACAGTGGTGACGCCCACGCGGCAGTCGGGGCAACCGGCGACCTGCCGGGCTGGCAACGCCGAACCATGACGCCCTGTCCGACCCCCGGTGCCTTCCCTCGGCATGTCTGGCCGAGAGAGACACAGGTAACCAGCTAGTCTACAACGTACTCCAGCGTAATGCGGCACCGGACGAAAGCGCTTGGACCGGGCCCGTCATAACTCCTCGAAGCCCACCGACATTCCGGCAGTCACCGCAGTTGTACGAGCCCTGTCACCAGCTCACCGATCTGTGCTCTAACTGATCCATTTCTTGACGATGCCGCAAAATGTGCTGCCGATGGCACACTCCTTGTTCTTGGGGCCGGCCGACGTGGAGTCCCCTGTACCACCCTCGGCAGCATGTCTCACAACCCTTAGCGGCGGAGCTCGGCGATGAAGCTTCTCTCGAAATGTGCCCTCCTCGGCGCGGTCGCGGCCGTGTCGCTTGGCGCGACGGCGGCGAACGCGCAGGTGGGCCTCACCTCCAGCGTGGCGACCGTACAGATCAACGCCACCAAAAGCTCGGTGCTGACCGTCGCGGTCAACTCGGGTGCCACTCAGACGCTCGCGTCCCTGACCGACAACGCGGCCAACAGCTTCGCGTCCCCGGTCAATATCACGACCACCTGGGACCTGAATGCCGGGACCAACGTGGTTCTGGTCGGGTCGTTCGCCACGCCGGCGCAGGCGCTCGCGAGCGGCACGAACTTCATCACCAGCACTTACGTCAAGGGCAAGATGCCGACCGGTACGCCGACCACGTTCACCGCGTTCACCCAGAACGGCGTGGGCACGGTGGGGACAGCCGGTGGGAGCCTCACGCTCTTCACCCAGAGCGCCGCCTCGCTCGCCGGTAACCGTACCGACAACCTCGACCTCGAGATCGACCTGACCGGTCACGCGAACCTGGTGCCCGGGACGTACAGCGGCACGCTCAATCTTCAGGCGATCGTGCAGTAAAGCGTCGTCTCGCCGACGTCGCCATGACTCCACACCGCTCCTGGCTCCGTCTGCTGCTCCTCCCCGCCTTCCTGGCGGCGGGGGAGGGGCGGGCGGCTGCCCAGGTCGGGACCGTCTCCACCGCGCGCGTGGTCTCCCTCGCGGCCACCAAGACCGGGAAGCTGACGATGGGCGTGGTCTCCGGCGCCACGCAGACCCTTACGAGCTTCACCGACAACACCACCAACAACTTTCCCTCGCCGGTCGTGATCACGACCCAGTGGGATCTCAACCCCGGGCAGACCGGCAGCGTCAACGTCGTCGCGTGGTTCGGCATCCCCGCGCAGGCGCTGCACAACGGAGTCACCGGAACGAACGTCCCGTCCAGCCGGCTCAAGGGGCAGCTGTCGCCCGGCGCGCCGGCGCCGACCTCCTACCCGGCGACCTTCACCGCGTTCACGCAGAATGCGGTCGGCGGCATCGGGACGGCCGGCGGCAGCCTCCGGCTCTTCTCGATCAACATCACCGGTGCCAACAAGACCGCGGCCCGGACCGACAACTTGAACCTCCAGCTGGACCTGACCGGCTCGCCCATCCTGGCGCCGGGCACGTACAGCGGGACTCTCAACATCGAAGCGGTGACGCAGTAGCGAGGATCTATGCGGCGGTTGGCTTCATACAACGGGGTCGGAGTACCCATCCGCCGGCTCGGGCTCGTCCTGGGCCTGTCGGGACCGACAGCCGCGCCCGCCCTCCTGGCCCAGACCGTGAGCCCCCCGATCGCCGAGTACCAGGAGCGCGCCCGGTCGAGCTTCCAGCTCTCCAACGGCTCGATCTTCCCGCTGACCGTGGTGCTCGAGCCCCGGGGGTTCGACGTCACGGAGCACGGCGACGTAGCAGCCGCGCCACTCGACACCGCCCGGATCCACATCAAGCTGTCGGCGACCAGCTTCCGAATGGCCCCGCGGTCGACCTACACGGTGTTCTACGAGGCGACGACGGACACCCTCCCCGCCTGGTTCACGATCAGCACCGCGCTGAGCGGCGCCCGGACCGACAACGGCATCAATCTGCGGATCATCCTCCCGCACGTGGTCTACCTCAACCAGAAGCAGGCGCTCAAGCGGGAGGAGGTCGCGCTTCGCCGCCTCGAGCTGGACACCGCCGGGAAGAAGACCCGCGTCCTGCTCGAGAACCTGAGCTCACATCTGGGGCGGGTCCTCGAGCTCACCGTGGCGAGCACGAAGGGACAGAGTCGCGCCGGCGGCGCGTTCCCCCTGCTTCCCGGCCATCGGCGGTGGGCCACCGTGAATTGGGATCTCAATCAGCCGCCGGCGCGGGTCACCGTCCGGTTCGCGAAATTCTCGATCGACACGACGCTCGTCCCCGTCCTGGCACCCGCTGAGGATCAGACCGCGGACGGGACTCGGAGCCCGGATGCCCCCCGGAGCGGCGCGCCGCCGCCGGCCAGCGCCGACCGCCGCTGAATACGCCCCATTCCGGGGCTGGCGGGCGTGGCTCGTGGCCGCGCTCGCCGTCGGCCTATCCGCAAGCCTCCCAGCGCGTGCCCGGGCCCAGACCGTGGTCGAAGTCCAGGGCGGCGGGTCGTCGCTGACGGGAGGCTACGGGGCCGCTGCCAACTTCTGGCGCGAGGGCACCGAAGGCTGGATCGGTCTCGGCTACCTGGACGGGCTCCGGGTCGGCGCGTTCCTCCGGAAGGCCGTCGGCAAGGACACGCTCCGGCTGGGCAACGATGCGCTGGTCATCCGCTACCCGACGGACGTCTTCGGCACGGGAATCAACCTCCTGGTCCAGGGCGCGAGCTACGCCCGGACCCAGGGCCGGACCTCGTTCCTCGCCTTCGGCGGGGCCAGCTCCGAAGGGCTCGCCGCCCCCGCGTTCTTTGCGGCCCGGGCGCAAGCTCCGATGGGGGCGCTGTTCATCGAGCACCGCGCCTCGCCGGTGCTCCACTTCACCACCAGCGCGGTCGTCGGCCAGAGCCAGACGATCGTGCCCGGGGTGCAGTGGCAGGCCACGCCCGACGTAACGACCGCCTTCGCCGCCGGTCTCGGTGGCGGCCGGCCCTACGCGGCAGCCAGCGTCGTCGCGCGCAACGGGCCGTTCGGCGTCAAGGCGTCCTACGTTTTCAACCCCGACCGGTTCCGCCGGGCCGGCGTCCCCGCCCCGCTCCAGACCGACGTGGACCGCGAGAACATCGAGGTCACGTACCAGCTCACGCCGGACTTCACGATCGGCGTGAGCCGGCAGCACTTTGTCCAGGACTCCGCCGACATCGCCGTCCCCAGCCACGCATGGGGCAACTCCGTCTTCCTGGGCGGGCGCACCGGCGACGTCAGGCTCTCCGCCGGCCTCTACGACTCGCACACCGACAGCGTGGGCAACCTGAGCTCGTTCGTGGCGGCGGGGCGGCAACTCGCCTCCTGGCTCGACGCCGAGCTCTTCGTGCTCCAGAGCCGGCCCCAAGGCCATCCGGCCACCACGACCCCGATCCTGAACCTGCACCAGCGGGTATCGCCCCGTGTCGGACTGGTGCAGCAGATCACGCTCAGCGATGGGCGGCCGAGGTTCCAGTTGGGCGGGAGCCTGCTCACGCCGATCGGAGAGTTCGGCCTGGACTACGCGATCGTCCACCAGCCGTTCCAGCCGTTCAACCCGTTCCGCAGCGCGCTCAACCTCACCGCACGGCTCCAGCTGGGCCGCTACTCGACCAACTTCGGCACCTACGTGCAGCCGGACGGCACCGTGGACTACGCGGCCTCGGGCAGCACGTTCCTCTACATGGGCGAGATGGGCGGCGTGCAGCCGCAGCGCATCGGGGGAGCCGGTGCGATCGCGCGCTATGTGATCCGCGGTCGGGTGGTTGACGAGGCCGGTGAACCGGTCGAAGGCGCTGCCGTGGACTTCGGCGGCGAGACCGCCTTCACCAACTCCCGTGGCGAGTTCCTGCTCCGCCTCCGTCAGCCCCGGCGGTTCCAGCCGCAGGTGAGGCTCGACGACTTCCTGCTCCCGGGGCAGTGGCGCGTCCACGACGTGCCCCTGGAGGTGGTCACCCAGCCCGAGGATCGGGCACGGCCGATCGAGATCCGGCTCGAGCGCGTGGCCCCGCCCACCACGGCGCCGGCGCCGGTGCCGCCGCCCGTACCGGCCGACACGCTTCGGCCCATCCCGGCCGACACGCTCTATCCCTTGCCCCAGTCCCGTTCGGGTCCGTCCAGCCGGCCGTGACCCGGCTGGCGCCGGCCCGTGGCCGCTCCTAAGCTTCCGCGCCATGCACCCCGATCTCTTCACCGGCACCTGGGCGGCAGCCTGGCGACGGGAGCTCAACGCGAGCCCGGTCTATCGGGAGAAGGCCTCGACCTGGGAAGGCGCCGTTGCGCTCCGCATGACCGCCGATCCGGCCCTGGGGGTCGCGGAACCCCGAGCGGTATGGCTCGATCTGCATCATGGCGCCTGCCGGGACGCCCGGGCCGCGACCTCCGAGGATCTCGATGCCGCCGCCTATGTGATCGAGGCCGAACCGGTTGTTTGGAAGGAGCTCCTTGGCGGGCGCCTCTCGCCGCTCGCGGCGCTGCTCGCCGGCAAGCTCCGGCTGCTGCGGGGCAGCCTGATGGGCCTGCTGCCGTACCTCGCCGCCGCGCAGGAGCTGCTGCTGACCGCCACGGTCATCCAACGCCAGTTTCCGGACCCCGGCTGACCCGACGCCCGCGGGAAAACGACGCGGCGGCCGGTCTTTCGACTCGGCCGCCGGCATCGGGACGGCGGGATTTGAACCCGCGACCCCTGCAACCCCATTGCAGTGCGCTACCGGACTGCGCTACGTCCCGTGGTGTGGAGGCGGAAGTGTAGCCCGCGTCGCTCCGAGACGGAAGGGGTATTATTCGATCATGCATCGACGCCGTTTTCTCGTCGGCGCCGCGCGCACGGCCGCCGCCCTCGGCATCCTGCCTCAGCTCGGCGCGTGTCGTCGGCGTACACCCACCGCCGAGGCTCGGCCCGACGACGTATTCTCCGCCCTCCGCGACCGCTACTTCGTCGGTACTCTGGCGCTCAACCCGGTCACCTCCACGTATCTCGGCGGCGACGGGTATAGCCCCGCGCTCCGCGGCGCCAACGGGACCCTCCGCAACTGGCGGCCCGACGCGCTCCGTGCGGAGGGCGCGGTCTACCGGGAGATCGAACGGGCCCGCCAGGGGATCGATCCGTCCTCGCTCGCCCCCGCCGACCGGATCGACTACGTCGTCCTCGGAGCTCAGATCGGATTCGTCCTGCATCAGATCGAGGACCGGCGCCTGCACGAGCGCGGCGTGGATACGTACGTAGCGGAGCCGTTCCACGGCGTGGACTGGCAGCAGCAGCAGATGGAGGTGGGACCAAACGGCCAGCTCGGCACCGAGAACGAGTGGCACCAGGTCGTCCAGCGGCTCGAGGCCATCCCCGCGTATCTGCTGGCGGCGCGAGACAACCTGCTCGCCGGGAAGCAGACCGGCAACCTGCCCGACCGGAGGCTGGTGCAGTACGACGGGATCGCGGGCAGCACCGCCAACGAGGAATATTTCAGGACCACGCTGCCCCACACCGCCGCGGAGTATCTGGGGCACCGCCCCTTCGCCGCCGGAATGTCTCGGCGGCTCACCCGCGCCGGCGCGACCGCCGCCGATGCCTTCCGCGACTTCACCACCTTTCTCAAGGCCACGTACGACATCGCGGAGACGACCGACCGGTTCGCCGCGGGCGAGCCGGAGTACGATTGGCGGCTGGAGCACTGCCTCCACGTCGACCAGCGCGCAGTCGATCTCTGGGACTACGGGGCGGAGCAGGTCGCCCAGTACGAGGGCGCGATCCTCGCCGTTGCGAAGGAGGTC